>Ga0214480_100004_pt1 | contig 76221 bp, 53 predicted proteins | sample M1_20Mar14CPVII9_3_FD_165042 | JGI IMG/M metagenome (GOLD analysis project Ga0214480, IMG submission 165042) | Marine eukaryotic communities from Monterey Bay, California, United States - M1_20Mar14CPVII9sort6BwellE17 | ecosystem: Environmental > Aquatic > Marine > Unclassified | place: USA... | reverse complement strand
ACTATTCTAGGAAGCCTACATCTCTGAGGTGCCACTTGATGGCCAAACATTGCCTGAAAGCCAGCAGAAATCAAAATCTGAGGCAAGAAATCTGCCCCCATGTGGCTGTAAAAGTATGGTGGGGGGCCTTAGAAATATGCTGGGAGTGTTCATCACTTTGTTATACACATATACAATGCCAAACACCTACTATTCTAGGAAGCCTACATCTCTGAGGTGCCACTTGATGGCCAAACATTGCCTGAAAGCCAGCAGAAATCAAAATCTGAGGCAAGAAATCTGCCCCCATGTGGCTGTAAAAGTATGGTGGGGGGCCTTAGAAATATGCTGGGAGTGTGCATCACTTTGTTATACACATACACAATGCCAAACACCTACTATTCTAGCAAGCCTACATCTCTGAGGTGCCACTTGATGGCCAATAAACATTGCCTGAAAGCCAGCAGAAATCAAAATCTGAGGCAAGAAATCTGCCCCCATGTGGCTGTAAAAGTATGGTGGGGGGGCTTAGAAATATGCTGGGAGTGTTCATCACTTTGTTATACACATATACAATGCCAAACACCTACTATTCTAGCAAGCCTACATCTCTGAGGTGCCACTTGATGGCCAAACATTGCCTGAAAGCCAGCAGAAATCAAAATCTGAGGCAAGAAATCTGCCCCCATGTGGCTGTAAAAGTATGGTGGGGGGCCTTAGAAATATGCTGGGAGTGTTCATCACTTTGTTATACACATATACAATGCCAAATACCTACTATTCTAGGAAGCCTACATCTCTGAGGTGCCACTTGATGGCCAAACGTTGCCTGAAAGCCAGCAGAAATCAAAATCTGAGGCAAGAAATCTGCCCCCATGTGGCTGTAAAAGTTAGGGTTCATCTCTGAGGTGCCACTTATGATGGCCAAACATTGCCTGCGAAAGCCAGCAGAAATCAATATCTGAGGCAAGAAATCTGCCCCCATGTGGCTGTAAAAGTATGGTGGGGGGGCTTAGAAATATGCTGGGAGTGTTCATCACTTTGTTATACACATATACAATGCCAAACACCTACTATTCTAGGAAGCCTACATCTCTGAGGTGCCACTTGATGGCCAAACATTGCCTGAAAGCCAGCAGAAATCAAAATCTGAGGCAAGAAATCTGCCCCCATGTGGCTGTAAAAGTATGGTGGGGGGCCTTAGAAATATGCTGGGAGTGTTCATCACTTTGTTATACACATATACAATGCCAAACACCTACTATTCTAGGAAGCCTACATCTCTGAGGTGCCACTTGATGGCCAAACATTGCCTGAAAGCCAGCAGAAATCAAAATCTGAGGCAAGAAATCTGCCCCCATGTGGCTGTAAAAGTATGGTGGGGGGCCTTAGAAATATGCTGGGAGTGTTCATCACTTTGTTATACACATATACAATGCCAAACACCTACTATTCTAGGAAGCCTACATCTCTGAGGTGCCACTTGATGGCCAAACATTGCCTGAAAGCCAGCAGAAATCAAAATCTGAGGCAAGAAATCTGCCCCCATGTGGCGGTAAAAGTATGGTGGGGGGGCTTAGAAATATGCTGGGAGTGTTCATCACTTTGTTATACACATATACAATGCCAAACACCTACTATTCTAGGAAGCCTACATCTCTGAGGTGCCACTTGATGGCCAAACATTGCCTGAAAGCCAGCAGAAATCAAAATCTGAGGCAAGAAATCTGCCCCCATGTGGCTGTAAAAGTATGGTGGGGGGCCTTAGAAATATGCTGGGAGTGTGCATCACTTTGTTATGCACATATACAATGCCAAACACCTACTATTCTAGGAAGCCTACATCTCTGAGGTGCCACTTGATGACCAAACTTTGCCTGCGAAAGCCAGCAGAAATCAGGAATCTGAGGCAAGAAATCTGCCCCCATGTGGCTGTAAAAGTATGGTGGGGGGCCTTAGAAATATGCTGGGAGTGTTCATCACTTTGTTATGCACATATACAATGCCAAACACCTACTATTCTAGGAAGCCTACATCTCTGAGGTGCCACTTGATGGCCAAGCATTGCCTGAAAGCCAGCAGAAATCAAAATCTGAGGCAAGAAATCTGCCCCCATGTGGCTGTAAAAGTATGGTGGGGGGCCTTAGAAATATGCTGAATGTGTTCATCAACTTGTTATACACATATACAATGCCAAACACCTACTATTCTAGGAAGCCTACATCTCCAAGGTGACACAGGGGCTGTAAAAAGGTTATATGGTATCACCTAATACTTGGCTTGATGCCAAATATTAGGTAGTTAACAAATAACTATATTTAGATCATTGATAAGCAAAGATGATTCAGCTTTGTGTACAACATCATCTTTTTTTTGTTTATTTACATTTACATCACACACCACATTACACTCCCAAAGATAATTGTAAAGTAATAGATAGACATTGAAAGATTACTTGCTCTGGCGGACGCTGATAATCCAACTATCATATACCTCTTACCAACACTTACTTCACCTCTACTACTGCCTTTTTCTTCATCCTCCCATGCAAACTCTGATATGTGAAAGTCAGCAGACGATGGCTGTGAAAGCTGTCTCATTGACTCGGGATCATTATCCTGAACTTGAACCGCTTCGAAAAAACTCTCTGTCGTATATGATTCTTCTGGCATTGACATTTCAGCTACTTGCATTGGCATGGACATCATTTGACGATAATACTGTTGCTTCGATTGGGACATCGTGCGACCCCATTCTTGATCAGCTTGGTCATTAACAAGACGACGAACGTCTTCAGTTCCTGTTTCTACTATTGGTGAACAGTACCCATATCCTACTTCCCGTTTCCACTCACATATGCCACCATTCTTTTTGATACACAGTCGCATACTCAAGTCTGCACACGGACCATCAATTCGTGGTATAATATCACTTCTCGATACGGGGGAAGCAGTTGGAACCTGTTCTCTAGTGGGATTTGGGGTAGGTGAAGATGTTGGGGACCCTGATGGTGGTGTACCAAAACAATTGCTCTCCTGTCGATCCCAAGTACAGTAGTTTTGCTTCCTACACAGTCTTTGCTTCTTCAAATCAGCACACATTACAGTATTCGTAGGCTCAGGTGTTGCCGGAGATGGATACAACGTTGGTTTTTGAGTTACAGGAGAAGCACTTAGTGAGGTTGATGCTTCTTCCAGATCTTGAATTGGTGCAGGAAAACACTTTCCTTTGTCTCCATTCCATTTGCATTCAACTGCATTACGACATACCCTAATCTTTTTAATAGAAGAACATTGAAATGCTACCGGAGAGGTGCTAGGAGAACATCTCAAGATACTTTGTTCAAGATTGTCAGGAAAACAACGATCTTTGTTTCTATTCCATGTACATTCTTCAGATTTATGGCACAATCTACTCGTATTAATAGATTTGCAATCAACATCGGATGATACCGGAGACAGGCTTGGAGAGACTGTCGTTGGACTTGGAGTCATGATTGGAACTACGTCTTCTGCTTCATGTGTATCTTGTGTAGGACTAGCAATGTAACAACGCAAATTGATATCATCCCATGCACACATTTCACTTTTCTGACACAGCTTCGTTTTTTCTATGACTGAGCACTCATCTTCAATGTCAGGAAGTGTAGGATTAGCTTCTTCTTTCTCCTCCACTGTAGTATCATTTCTGCCATTCAAATTAAGTGCAAAAGCTAAGCGATGGTGGTGATAGCCCAATCTATCTCCACCCCTTGCATGTAAAAAGATGTTTTCTGCATCTTCATCAATAGGAATATCTCCCTCTTCCACTATTTTAGTAAATTTCATAATCATTGTACCATCATCATCTTGAGTAATAGATGTATCTTTCAATGTCTGTTCTTCAGATAATGTGACTTCACCACCTCCTAGCAAATACTTTTGTACTGTATTTTCATTGGGTATTCCGATGATAGCATAGCTATCTTTCATCTTTCCATCGTTACTAATGCCTATTCCTACCCATCCTTCATGATTTCTTACCTCTAACCGCGCGCATAGATATCCACTTGAGCTAGTAGTTGATGGTACAAGAGCATAATGTAGTGTAGCACTTGTATCGATTTCCTTTAGATATGTCAATGTGTCTGGACATACTAAATCGGATCTTGGTGTATCCAACATCAACGGTGGTGGTACAACATGATTCAGCAAGTCAAGATTGACACAACCTCTCATACCAGCCCATGTACAACCTACAGTTCTTATACAATTCTTTTCTTGAGTCCTATATGTACATCGATCCACCTCCAAATGACGACGATTGTTACCCTCATCACTGATCAAATAACATTCAGTATTCTTACTAATGATATCACATAGTGGATTACGCTTGCATGCTCTCCATGCCAATCCTGTGCATTCATTGCTACTCTCTTCTTCTTCTTCTTCTTCGAGTACTAGTTCTTCTGGCAGTACTTCTTCAATGGGTTGTTGAGGATTGGACGTAATGGGAAAGTTGCTTGGAATATTTGAAAGAGTAGGACTAAATGTAGGAAAACTCAATGTAGGGGAATACGTTGGCCAATTTGTCTCTTCTTTCATATCTTCTTCTTCAAGGAATGCCATCATACTCATACTAATACTCAGATCAATAGGTGACAAAGTAGGACTTAATGTGGGGAATAATGATGGAAAGTATGACGGATCTGGAAGATGCGCGTTTCACAGTTTATGCAGATGAAAAGAGACGACAGTAACTCGTATTAGTACATACAGCTCTGAAGACAATCAAATAAAAGGCAAACTAAGGACACACGAAGTTGTCAAATCACCAATACTTCAAATTGAACACACGAAATCATATGACAAAACAATACTAACGCGGACTTTCATGGTGTTGTGGGTGAATATGTTGTTGGTGCATTAGATTGAGGTTTGATGATACCATTAACAAATCCGGGAGTACTACAACTACCTGATTCACCTTCTTCATCCCCCTCTTGCCATTCACATGGTGAATTTTTACGACACTTCTTTTGAGTAGTATATTGTGCACATGTATCAACTTGGAGGAAGCTAACTTGTGCAGATGAGGTGCATACTTGACCATCCCATGAACATTGGATATCTACTCGTTTGCATTGTTTTTTATTCATTGTATTGCAATAAATCTGTTCGATGACAGTAGGAGTGTTCTCCTCGTCGATGATTGCAACAGGCTCCTCGATGGATTGCATAGATAATTGTTCTTCTCCACGGACCACACCACGAGTAATAATTCTGTCTCGTTCCAATTGTCGAGGAGTATATTCTCGTTGTTGCTCAATCTCTACAACATTGGATACCTTATTCTTAACACGAGATGTGAGTACTGCATTTTGCCCTCGACGACGTTTTGGTTTATTATTATTATCGTTGTCAGTAGTAGATAGTTGACGATGTGACGCATCTACTGCTGTAGATGGAATAATCGTCGCAAGAACTGCAGCAGCAACGACGGCAATCTTCATCTTTTTGATATTATAATAATCGGTTTTGTCTATACTCTTATATTCTTATATCGGTATAATCTGATTATTACAATACAGAATTAAACTGATGCTAAAGATAGTCTACTCCATCTCAAATGCATTGATCATTCTAATATAGAGAGGGTGGAGGCAAGTCAGGAATAATTAGTGGAGGCAACAGGATACCCTTCGACTCCTCTCTCGTGCTTTCTCTCCCCCCAACAAAATGAACTTTTTATTTGCCACCGATATGTAGGCTTGTGCAGCTGCCCCACACGATCGACGCATCGCAAGGGTATGAGATGACGAGCTCATAAATAGTTCAAGCTAACCGTACAATAACATCTGCTAGCTTCGACCACAGAGAAGCATCATCATAGTCATCTCACTACGTCATTGTACCCACATTCTTTCATTTTCCCAGTTGTTTGTGTATCGTCATCTTTCTCCTAATCACCGCTGATTACCACTACCACTCATTTTTATTAATCGACTATCATCATTAATATCATAAGATCACACCACCACAACAGCAACTCTTATCAAACAACATCTGTACAACAAGCAACTAACATGAAGACTTTCACATCGATAATACTCCTTTCAACAACATCATCAATCGTCAATGGACAAATTGCAACACGACGAGGTGCCAAACCAACATCATCGTTGTCGTCATCTATTGTTCGTACTCGTGTCCTACGAGGGAATAATAATGGCAGCCATCTACTACAGCAAAGTCGACGAGAGACAAAAGCAGAGAAGAAGGATACTACTGGTTCGGCAAAAGCAGAGAAGAATGATCCAAGTATGAAATCAAACAAGATGATGAAGGCCAAATCAGCAAAGTCATCATCGTCGAAAGGAGGAATGGTGGCAACATCCACCAATATATATACTCTTGATGGTGACTTCCTCACGTCAGCTGGAGACAAAGTTGAGTTCATGTCATTATCATTACAAGACGATGATATGAGTATGATGAATCTTGATGCTATGTCTATCCCAGAAGGATCCACCCCACAAGATGGAGATGTTGTCTCACAAGAAGACGAAGAAGAAGCTGCTGCTCCTATTCAAGATCCATTGGCACGAGGTAGTGCCAATATCAAGTCGAGCAGTATTTCCATCGGTGCTGTTTTGGTTGGTACATTTATTATGTTGTGGTAAAAGAAAGGTAAAAGTATGTATTGTTGTTGCACCTATATATGACTTTCATTGAATGTAGTCATGGTTGCAACGGTGTTACTGGGAAGGAAAATTCGACCAGAAGATTTGAAATCTTGTGCTTTTTATTGAACTTCTATAATGTTAGAGATATATTTAAAGATACCAGGAAAATAGGTTTGATAAAGACAGATTCTACACCATCCCATCCCATGTAATTTAAGAGTTGCGCTCTTCCTTTCTACTTAATCAATTCAAAAGCTTAAAAGCATAAATGCAGTATGTAACAGAAAATAATACGATGGTTCTCGAGAAACTTGGCATAATTGTGTACAAGTGCTACTTTCTATTTTTCCAATATTTGATACCTCTAATCCACTGCTGCTTCATAATCTATCTCTGGCTACACTAATGTTGTCGACTATTTTTGAGGTGTATTCTTCCAATGAGTTCCTGATTTCCCCTCATAAGTTTGCAGATGGGAAGAAAGCATAGGAGATACCACCAACGTTTATAAAGTCCACCTTTGGTTGTACTGAGCACGACGAACAAACAGCCACATCGGTGCAAATTGTTTCATTTAACAAATCGTTACTTGATAGTTGTTCTATATTAGTACATTTATCTTTCTTTATGTTGCTGATGATTGGGTTGTAGCTGCTCTAGTTTGTTGCACTTTTCTAACACTGCTTTGAACAACTGTATCCTGTTGAATGTGAATCTTAGACGAATCGTTTTTACTAATATTCAATTTTCGCTGTCGGACTCGTCCTATAAGATTCCACATAATTATTGTTAATAGTGAGTGAAGTGTGTGATTTATTGTATGGATTGGTGGCGCCGTCTATTCTGTTTGGTAGTATCAACTCCGATTAGTGGTTTTGCAACTATGTGAGAAAGATGCAACGTTGCAGCTTGACCTAACACGTTGCCACAAGATGTATGGAGTGGTGATGATGATTTATATCTGGTGAGAGATGATGCGTCGATTACGATGTGAAGAGTGGACTGCGACTTATAACCATCAGCATGGCCGTCTTAGCCAACAGTTCTTCACACACATAGGAATAGTACTTACTAACTCATGATAGCTCATGATAGCTCATGATAGGTATCCTTAATTGCCGCCGATATGCAATCACTCTTACAACCCCCTCCCCCCCCCCCCCCCCCCCCCCCCCCTCTCTTGGGAAATATTTCCCAACCACACCAATCGTAGTATGCATGGCTCCTCCCATAATTTATATAAAGTACTTCAATTCAACTATCAATAAATAATCATGAAGACTTTTATCACAATAGCAATCCTCCTTTCAACAAAATCCAATGCTCAAATTGCAACAAGACGACGAGGTGCTAAGCCTACAATTGTGAGAAATCGTATACTCCGTGGAAATCCACAACAACAACAGCAACGTAGAGTAGAGAAGACTTCTTCAGCCAAAGCAGAGAAAGCAGCGTCGGCCAAATCAGCAAAGATGTATAAGAACACCAAGTCAGCAAAGGCATTGACTGATACAATTCAAGAAAGTCCTTCAGCATTGATTGCCGTTTCAAGATATGATGAGAATGGTAAACTAATCACGGAATACTTCGATTCGCCACCGGAAGGATATCAGTTATATCTAGATTCAAATTTAGAGGCTATGTCTACTCCACTTCAAGATATGATGAGTATGTCTATGATAGGTGCACTGATAGATGAAGAAGCGACAGAAGAAGAGGAGGAGGGAGATAACGCTTCTTCTTCTTCGATTCAAGCACCAGTAGCACCATCTGCTAGTACTTCTGTAAAGTCTAGTAGTCTTTGTATTGTTGGTGCTATCTTGACTGGTATCTTCATGCAGTTGTAGAAAGAAGAGAGGTACCCCGTATTATATTTATATTTTGAAGTGAGTTGAGTTGAACAGTTAAATAGGGAGGCTGCGCATTTGTATCGTACTATTTGGAGAGAGCTCAGAGCTGCGCCACCCATGGGAAAAAGTCCCAAAAGACATGAGATTTGTAATCTTGTTGAAAGACTTGCGTACTTGTTAGAAGAAGTATTGTTTTGCAATGTTATATCATATGTACAAAATTAAAGCGTAGTAGGAATAGAATTACTAGGGCGAACAATATATGATAAGTACTGAGGCAGTTAGTTACTTCAACGCTCTAATGTCTCATAGTTTTGTGCTAACAAATATTATCACATGTACCCAGCAACTAGAAAAAATTAAATGATCTCGCTCCTGTCCGTGATCTCACTCTAGTGAAACAATCTCTATGCTTAGCTGCCAGTCTAACTTTACCATACTATTGCAAATCATCTCTTTTCGAAAGTTCTAGCTTGGATATCTCCCTGAGCTCGCCCCCGCAAAATTCAAGCACCTCATGATAAAGTGGTTTTGGTAATTGTATACACTGCTTTAACACCAATGGTCTTGAGCAAGCAACAGGTTGATATTTCCCCGCTGCAACAGCCGCATCCAAATCACCTCCAATATACTTTGTATTACCAACAATGAACCGAAAATCATATGGTTTGTACTTTCCACTTAATATGCCGTCCATAGCAGCTTCTAATCCCCCTTTGAAAAAAGTTAGGAAGCTTTGTGAGTAAAAGAATTGAACATATGATATGCACAAAAATATAAATTCAACTTACCAATGTATATCCCTGTGCCCGACGCAATTTCCACAGCACCATCAAGATTATTAATGCCATGTATCATTTTTGCAGGTTTATCCATGTCGTCCGGTCCACCTACATATACTGCACACTCATTCTCAAACACTGACAAGAATTTGACAATGTTTTGTGTTTCTACTCCATCACTCTCTTTAATATTTATCATTGCACCCTGCTCATGAAATGAGGCTCCAAATAAGACCAACCGCCCCAGTGACTCAGATAATTTGAATGCCATTGGTCGATTAATTGTTATGGTTGTACAAGAACCCGATTTTTCATCCTTTTCAACCACCAAGGCAACTTCCTGCCATGCGTCTTGATGAGAAATATAAAGTTGTAGTATCTCTAGAGACTCTTCATCTAATTCTTCTGGAGCAATCTTACCATTGACATTAGCAGCCGACATGATTTTTACTAATTCACTTTTTAATAACTTCTCAGCTCCTCGGTACCAATAGGTTGTCTTAGCTGCTAGTGGTGAAAAGGATGAGGAGGAGTTGCTTTCATCATCTTCTTCATCCTCATCTTTAATTTGTGTTGAATCTATCGATCCTTCAATGATACCAGATGATTTACTATTAGTAGCACTAGCAACCCCACCAGTAGAAGCTGATGAACTCAAGCTAATACTTGGAGGTATGCAATCTTCTTTACTATAGTCATCTGAATCTAACAGTGCATGTAACCTTTCTGATATATGTAAATTGGTGTTTTTATATATTTCAGATTCCAATGGCATACGACATACTAATCCGCCAACTTCAATTATTGACGATTCGTGAGCCCATACCCCTGAAAGATATTCTTCTGCCAATACTGAGTTTTGTGAGGACAGCAATACCCTATGATGATGATAATAATAATAATATGAAGAGATAAAAGGTAAGATGAGATGTATCTATCATTTTCTTCTTGTTGTATTGCAACAGGAGGATAATTGCACACTTCCTTCACTTACTCATTTTGTCTAGATACTGATTTTGGTCTTTCTTTTTTATTGGGTGTTGTTGCAATAGAGTTTGTATCTTGTTGAGTTGTAGTATCTTGTAAATCTATGCCATCAATAGATGAGTACGATGAAGAGGAGTGATCAGTATTAGCTAGATTCATACGGAATGTTCTCCAATCACCAAGAGAATTTGGATCTATATCATCATCATCACCAATGTTATCGTCGTCATCTCTATTATTCGACATGAAACAACATGATGTTATTATGGGGAAGGTATGCTGCTGTGTAATAAAGCCATTGATCACTACCGGAAATACCAACAACAAAACACCTATAGACGAGTATGTGAATGTCATCATATTATAAGAGATGATATTATTATCTATGAGATAGGTAGAGGAGTCAGAGTCAGAATCAGTGCATGATGCAAGTATGAGACATGAGAGAGGTCAGAGGTATCTTTTCTCATTGATTTCGTTGTAGGGAATGAGTAATGAGTCTATTACCTACAAGTCAAAGAGATTCGATCGATGCATGTGGGTGGTCAACAACTATTCATTATTTATCATTGCAAAGCTTGTGTTTCCCCCCCCCGTCTATCCCTATGCAATTACTTGTTGTTATTATCATCAGCTATAGTATATAAATACATATAATACATTATCGTGTCATAAAAAAAAAAACTTCGAGCAACTGACAAACTGAAGAAGTAAGAACCTAATGCCAGCTTCAATCTACCAGTCCTTCAACATTAGAAACAATTCCAATACCAATAGAGGATCTCGTATGATGCATAGAATAATAGGGAATTTATCAAAGGAGACAGAGAGGCCTGCAACAGAGACCCCTCTAAGTAGTGGTGATGCTGAAGAATCTGAAGAATCACAAGAAAATATTAATATTGACACAAGTAATACGAGCAACATTAGTACAGCAACAACAGCATCAGACAATGATGTGGCATTACAAATAACAGATCCACAAAATAATCCTCGAGCTCTTAAAATATTATTCCTATCCTCCGATACGGGCGGCGGTCACCGTGCCTCAGCTACCTCCCTTGCACAGCAATTTCAACAATTATTCCCAGGATCAGAATATGAATTATGTGATATAGTGCAATTAGATGGTCCTCCACCATACAATTCTTTGGTACGAACATATAAACATTTAAGTGCACATCCTCAGCAGTGGAAATTTGTTTATACCGTATCAAATAGTAGGGCATATGAAATGTTAGCTGATGTGCACATGAAATCAGCAATGGAACGAAGTGTACGTAAACGTATCCAATCTTATGATCCAGATGTTGTCGTATCAGTCCATCCATTAATGACGAATGTACCAGTATTGGCATGTCGAAATATTACTAAGGAAACTGGTAAACATTTACCTATATTTACAGTATGTACCGACCTTGGATCAGCACATTCAATGTGGTTTGCTAATGGTATTGAAAAGTTATTCGTTGCATCTGATGCTATTAAAGAATTGGCAATGCAACGTGGTAAAGTTGCTGAGGAGAAGATTATTATTAGTGGACTACCCATCCGTCATGATTTTGCTGTGCAGGCCGAGAAGATGGGTGACCGCCATTCAGTTGAGGGTAAGGAATACCAAAAGTATGTTAGAGAGGAGTTGGGATTAGAGAATTATTCAGAACGAAAGATTGTTTTAGTAATGGGTGGTGGTGAGGGATGTGGAAGATTGTCAAACATTGTCGATGCATTATACTTGCAATTTACGGAGCGGGGTATGGAGGCATTAATATTGGTTGTGTGTGGGAGGAATGAGAAGTTAAAAGAGTCATTAGAAAAGAGAGATTGGGACGGATTGGCCGAAAAGTTTCAACTGGCTAGAACGTCAGGTGCAGACTTTGAATCATGTGTAGGTTTGTTGAGTGATGTTGGCTGTATCAATCCTGGAGGGGGTGTGGCGAACCATTTACGTAGGATTATTAGCACACCTAGTATGACTTTGGGTTGGGATGGAGGGGGATTACAGTCACCTACTGATCCATTTAGTCCTACACCAGAGAAGGAGATGAGTAAGGAAGGTAGTAGGTCTGTTATGTATGAAGATAATCATGGCCATGCCACGAGTCTACCGGGATCGAGGAGTACATCACCTGCCGCTGATATGGAGATCAGGGATGCCAGTGTTGAGGTTGTTACTAAAAGCTGTGCCCAAAGGAATAATTTGTACGATCTACAGTCCTTACTCCAACCATTGGACTCACAGGACGATGGCGTTAAAGAACAGGGAGTTACTGATGTGTCGTCCCCACAGGCATCACCACTTTCTCAAGAGAGTGGAAATAGCTTCATTGACCCTCCCGTTAAGGTTATTGGACTTGGGTTCATTACTAAGATGGCAGAATATATGGTGGCAGCTGATGTTCTCGTGACCAAAGCCGGACCAGGCACAATTGCCGAGGCTGCAGCAGTGTCATTACCAGTCATGCTTACCAGTTTCTTACCCGGTCAGGAAGAGGGTAATGTAGACTTTGTAATTGAAGGCAAATTCGGAACTTTCGTGTCTGACTCAGACCCACAGGAAAGTTTATACCACGTACATATGTGATGTTTGATATGAGTCTAGGTGATCTAGCTACTCATTTGACCTTTATCTGCCTTTGCTTGATTGCTCTTGGAAGTTATATGTACTAACATATGTTACTATCTCTTCTCTCTCGTCATCACAAATCGTGATAACGCGCATCTTCCAGGGTATATCCGATGTTGTGGCAGGGTGGTTATTAAATGAAGCAAAGTTACAGGAACTAAGTGATAACGCTAAAAAATGTGGATCTCCAGATGCAGCAGCTGAAATTGTTGAAAACATTGGAGAGTCGGCTTTGAGATGGAAGAATCATCATACTGAGGAGATAGAGATAATTAGTGAGGAGAAGGTTGCATCTTAAGAAAAGTCAGGAGAATTTTACTGTAGAAGAATGGATCTGTTTGTGTGATGGGCAGCTAACAATAATAGATAATTATATGTACATATACGTATAATGGTGATTGCTCAGTAAGTAGATACCTATTACATCTTTATGACCTTTTCATCTGATCCTCTTTCTTTGACACGTTTTCTTACTCTTTCTTGTCGTCTATCCCAATAAATATCTTCTTGATCTGCACCAATTATGTCATCGATAGATTTATGTCCATTCTCTAGTATTATTTCAACAAGCTCTTTCCTTATCCGACTCACAACACCGGGGCCTTCATACACCATGGAACTGTAGATTTCTACACAAGATGCACCTGCCTTGAGCTTATCATAAGCATCTCTACCACTAGCCACCCCTCCTGAACCAATGATGGGTACTTTGCCATTCGTGAGCTTATACATTTGACGGATACATTCAGTTGACCGCTCTTTAATAGGTTCACCAGAGAGGCCTCCTCTTTCATGCTTATGTCTCGATACTAACGCTTCTGGTCTAGCATTTGTCGTGTTGCTCACAATCATACCGTCTATGCCAGTCTCCAATACAACATGTGCCACATCAACCATATCTTCAATCGATAGATCAGGAGCAAGTTTTACAAATAACGGGGCATGCGATGCATATTCATCACGAGCTTTGATTGTAGAGGCAAGAAGATTCTTCAAAGGTTCACGCTGTTGGAGAGAACGTAGTCCAGGCGTATTTGGCGAGGAGACATTGATGACCAAGTAATCAGCATATTGTCCCAATTCGCGGATTCCAATTGTATAGTCTGCAACCTCATCCTCACTCAGCTTATTCTTTCCCAAATTCACACCAAGTACACCAGTTCTCCCTTTACTCGTCATGACTTTATTCCAAGCCCACCCTAATGCCCATAGAAGCTTATTGTCACCTTCTACTCGAGTCGATGAGCTAGTATTACCTCCAAATCTCATATACTTATCTTCTAACTTCTTGAATTGCGAGATACGCTTGTCATCAAGATTGTGTAATACATTATTCTTTTCCTTCTCTTCATCATTTACATCTGCAGGCTGTTCGTCTTTCTCCTCACCAATCTTACCGTCAAGTAACTTTGCTGCTTCCACATTACCCTTCTTTTTCAATAAAGTTGTTGCAACATCACTCCCCCTACCACCAAACTCTATTCTATACTCTTCCAAACGCTCTCTAACTTTGTCAACTCCATCTGAATTAAATCCAAATCGATTAATAACACCCTTATCCTCTGTCAATCGAAAACTTCTTGGTTTATCATTTCCCGGTTGCCTTAATGGAGTTACACTACCGATTTCAACGAATGAAAATCCTAAATCAAAACATCCCCGAATAGCTGTACCATTCTTGTCGAAACCAGCCGCTAATCCAATTACACCGGGAAGAATCAATTTTCTTTGTCCTTGATTACCGATTTCAACTTTCATATTAACTCGACAATCGTCACAACTACCCTCTTTACTCAGCCGTGGTGCCAAGTTATGCTTAACAACTTCTAATGCTAGATTATGAGCAACTTCTGGATCGAATATGCGTCTACTCCATGGTGTAATGAAGTGATCAAATAGGTAGTGATATGTTAGTGAACTACGCCCCTCTGGAAGATGCGCGTTCAGCAATTTATATGACAAAAAGAGAGGGGAATTCTGTTAGTACATGTTTATTGAAAAAGGCAATCAAATAGGGCATAGGTCAAAGTAACCAGCCTTCATATCAAACACAAGAAAACACTAAAACAGTACAAACGGGACTTTCCAGATGGTAAATGTGTGGTTAATTCAATGAAGGTTACTGCAGCCGCGGCCTTGATGGCTGTTGATTTCAACTTTTGTACTATCTTTTGTGTGAATGATGACATGATTTAGGTATTAATAGAACTAATAGAACCGATACATAGGTAGGCTACAACACAAGTAAAATCAACTTCAGATGAATGACATAATGAATATTCCAGATTCTCTCTAGAGGCACAACCACAGTGTTAATTAGTGTTGCTTATTAATCTTTGGTAATTAATTTCTTTCATAAATATCAGGCACAATATCAAACTGCCCTCGCCGGCCTGCAATGCTGAGCTACTCTATCTGATGATCATCATCAGTTATCCGGGTAACAATTATCCGGGCGGGTACTAGTAACTCACTACTACACTGTCTAGCCGACTAAATGAAAGGATACCGTTGGTATCCTTTACCTTTAGCAACACTTACGAAAAGTGAGCTAATAGCTATATCTACCCATATCTGTGGCGAATGTCTAAGCACCTTCCTTTTGAGGAGGAGTTGAGGAGGAGTATGATAAATTGATTGAGCCTATTATCTTTCTCTATCTTGTCCAGAACCGAGGGAAGACAGACATTACTTTCCTATTCAGTTCAACTCCAAGCTTAACCCTTTCCTTCCTAAGATACCATTTTTTTTTTGCTCAAAATGCCGCTACCACAAACTCAACGCTATCGCCGTCGACACCATAACACATCAACCAGCCTATTCAACAACTCCAAATCATAGGATCTAACAGCTAACATACCCACCTATCACTGTGTAATCGCATTACCACAATAGCGGTCGCCTACTAGGTCTATCACGCGAGTTTCCTCCTAGGGTGCATTTTTTTTGCAATTGTTGACAATGATGTGATCACTGACAACAATGGTCATCTATGAATAGAAGACAGCCTATACCACCGCCAAACAATCAATGGCATCAATCTATATGATATATATGCCCATCCTGTTGAGGGAGCCACTGTTTAGGAGGCCTTGTAAGCCGTAGGAGGTCATGCTCATATGTGCCATCAGATTGTGAAAGTTGACACCGACACCCCTCCATCTACACCCTACAAAACAATAATGATTATGCCATTACTACTCAATATCAGCTACCCTCCTCCTACAATTGCATAGACAACTATCATATAAACAATATCTGATGGTAGTATTACTACTGATATACGAATTGACGGCAGTATCATGCCAGGATATACAACCATCGTCAAAGTAGCATTTAGGGGTGGTGGAGGATGCAAGTAGGAAAGAGAGGCCCTGACAAGTACTGAGGTGGGATATCCTATCAACCAACACAACAATCAATTAATATACTATATAAGGGAGAGAAAAGTGTTGGGTCCAGCCGGGAGATATACCTTAGATGCTCGGATATGGAGGTGGAGATATCATGTTGTGAGGGTGACTTAGAGCGGAGGTGGTAACAAACTTTCGTTATAGTACGATAGAATAGGAAGGGATGGAGTGTATTGCATAGGACAAAAAGTATGCAAACAATAGTTTAGAGTCTAATCTAAAGGATAGTAAACTTATTATATTCATACACAGCATGTAACTATACCATACCACCTCGACAAAGTAGCATAATATATTGCAAATATCATAGGATACCATCAATTTTGCTCACTTGACTTGGGGCGGATGGAATAACGCCGCAGATATGAGGAATTCGACCATGAAACTAGGTATACGCATCGCCGGGATGGTATAGAGGAGGACGGCATGCTTGGAACGGTGTTAATCGGACGTCTAGGAGGTTAGATATGGCAAAAAAGTCAAAACTGGGGTGTAACTGGGGTGTAGGAAGGAAAGGGTTAAATTGTGTTTCATCATCTCTGACGGCTAGAACTTCATGCTGTTGAAACTTTTCATCAGTTGATGTTGTAGCTTTCATCAATGAATTGGCTGCTTCGAAGCCAGACACGTATGCTCTCTCCTGGCATAACCCCTTCGCTCCATGCTCACGATCTCCCATTCGTACCCAATCTCCAGCACATTTTACATTTGGGAGGACATTGTTCCCAGCTCCCTCTAGTGGTGGCCGAAGAGCATAACTACCTGGTGAAAACCACGACACTACACCAGCATACTTGCCAACCCAACTATCAACAAGCTTGGCATCTGCAAACTTGGGAACTGCACTTGGTAACAATTCGTCAGTGAGAATCCGAACAATATCTTCGTCAGACATACTCAATAAACTTCCAGCGTTATAAAAGTCGCATGCAACGACCGAACCTAAAGTAGTCACATTATTATTCTTCTCAAGCCCCCATAATTCTGATAAGCTCTCCTCTTGGAACTGATCTAACATGAAGAAGGTACCTCCTGCCCCACGCAGAGCTTCGAATCTAGAGAAGACATTTGCCGGAGATCGCGTCTCAACTTTCCTGTCAAAATATAATCGACAGCTAATTACATCAATTCCTTTCAGACTTGCAGCTTTTCCAAAGACAGGTAATCGAGCCAACCCGGGGCTTGATGATACCACTGCTTGCATACCCTTCACACCCAAAGCGAGCACTACTCCATCAATATCGTCAATCTCTTCAACTTGTCCTGTTTGTGTGTTGAGATATGACACCTTTGATGCAACACACAAACCATCTTCGCCCTTTTCAACTACTGATACTTCTTTCACTCGACATCCACCAAAAACTTTCAGAGGTGATTTATTCTCTTCATCCATCAATCGTCTTGCAAGTGGCAAAATCAACGAGTCACTAACCGTTCCATTCCTTATCCATCTTACATCAAAGCTATCTTGATGTGCCAAGGCGTAATAATAAAGTAACTCCATTACCACTAGCGCACTGAGCTCCTCTGGAGGTTTGAATAAGCCTACAAGTAATGTCGGACAGATGAAATCACTAACAAGTCTTTCAGACAGCTTGAATTTGATAAACAACTCGTGCGCTGTCATTCGATCATACTGCAGCTTCGTTTCCTCGTCACCACCAAGACAGTCGATAGTAGCAACTAACAATCCAATCATTGATGCTCTATCTGTAATCGGCAACCGTTCAAAATAAGGCACCGTGGCTAATACTTGACCCAAAGGAGATGGGAGCTGTGGAAAGAGGTCACTGCCAGTTTGTTCTTTGATTACATCCTTGAGTGCATTTCCAACGATTCCTGGAAATGAATCAAGTATACTATCAACTGTTGTTTCTGAGAAGACTGGAGCTGTAGCTTCTAATCCATCTGGACTATAGAAACTACTATTCGTAAATGGTGTGAACACCTCATTCTCATCAAGACCTAATTGATTGCATAGCTCATAAATATTTGGATAATCTTTCCAAAATCCTCTTGTGCCGGCTTTTTGTTCCATGCAGAAGTTTACAAAGAAAGTGTGTAAACACATGATAATTTGTGCAATCATATGATATAAGATGTGAATAAGTTCTCACCTTCAACTGGCTTACCAGAGGGTGATAGATAAGGGGTCTTCCCGGTTGGATCGGGCAATGCATCAATCATAATTACTTCTAAATTGTCAATGCCACTCTCACACAGACTTTTTGCTGCTCCCCATCCTCCCCAACCACCTCCAATTACGACATATTTCTTCTTTTTCTTATGATGATGACCTTCTACTTCAGTTACTTCTTCTTTGTCGATAGGTTGAGGAGTGTTGGCTGTCTCTTGCAAATAATATGTATGTGTTGTTGTTCTAATTGTGGGTATTTGTGGGGATACAAAAGCTTCAACTCTACCCCTACCACCACTTACTAATATCAATAGTATTGTTGAAACTCCTCTCATGTTGAGGCGTTGTACTATGCTTCCTCCTACTATTATAATATTGTATGGTAATCAATCAGTTGCTATACAATATCGCTCCAGCCGACTGCTGACGCATTATATTCTCGACAAGTTATATATCTGTATGGTATCCTTTTTTACCTCTCTATCAGTGCAGCGGAGCGAGTGATGGGAGTGGTGCAACAATGAACGTCAAGATATGTGTTTGGCTCTAGAGTGGCATTATAATCTACCAACTAACACAAAGGGAAACACTTATTGTTTAATTTAACAAACCTTTAAACAGACCTCTTCGTTTAATCTTGTTGATAGAACTTTCCAGCAAATAAGCATTGCTCTGCCTTCTGTGCTTCTCGTCCGATATATGCAGCGTGACCTACTGATACCAAGTCTTTGGCATATTCCCATCGTTCGAATATCATTACTGTAAGCTCCTTCGCTGTACGAGCTTCAAATGTTTCCATTGGCTGTGGTCTATTATTGCCACTGCAACTAATCTTATTACCCTTTGTATCACATATCTCTCCCTTTTCGTTCTTTATACATGAATGATACGTTGTACAAATGATACCCCTATCATGATCTAGTTTGATCATAAAGTATCCTTTATCATCCATTGTCAATCCCCGAGTTGATAGAAACTTATCAAGCACTGTGCATTCTGTAAGATCTTGTTGTGTGGGTGCTTTGAGCGGATTGCGCCGTTCCTGTTCGAAACCTTTGATTATATTTGGTACACCCGCAACCATATGAACCACCATATTTGCGTTAGAGGATACATGTTGATTCAACCACCCTTGAGCATCGACAAAGTGTCTTGATGCTGATGTTTCTGCATGTAATCCAGATCCAATTTCATTTGTAACAAAGATGAAGGTTGCATTCCATTGAGTTATCATCTTATCAAACTCAGCTTTTATATTCGTCAAAGCCTTTTGTGATAGATGTTTTATATTAGTGTCATTTGCTTTGGCATCCGTCTTGTCCTTTGGTTCAGTGAATGCACCTTCCTCTATGAAATAATTCCTATATATAATGTTGTTGGAGTAATGAAAGGTACATCATAGTATAAGGTTTGTTCATATGATGTGTATGAATAAAGAAATACAAAATACATACATCTCAACACTTACGTCAACCACAAAGTAAGACAATCGATAATGATAGCCCTACCACCAAATACCTCACAATGGTTACTTGGGTGTAATGGCTCCTCAATTGTTTGCCAATTTTCACCTCTTTCATTCTGATGACGAGTTACTCTATCTTTGAACTCATCATCCCAAACCTTTGATGTGGCTAAATATATAGGATTTGTTGGGCATATACTTTCACACAGAGATTGGGCATATGAACTCTTGCCACTCCGCGCTCCTGATGCGCGTTTAGCGTTTTATGAACATGAAGAGAGACGATAGTAATTCAAGTTAGTTCATACGGTTTGCAAAGACAATCAATAAATAGAGATACATGAAGGCCAAACATAGCACTCAAACATCAAAACTTCATATTGAAAACGTGTCGTATTCACATGATAAAACAATACCAACGCGGACTTTCCTCCAGTGATTAGATATACCGTAGCCGGCATTTTAGATATAGATAAGTGTAAAGGTTTGTTAATATTTATTTTGTGTGTGTAGTGTTTAAGTATCAGAGAGAGGAGGAGAGACCATGACGAGGCAGGGGAGATGTGGATGAAGCTTATGAAGAACATGCTTCATCTGTACAAGTAAGATGAAGCACATTCTTCATACATACTAATTCCTATGTAGGAAAATAAGATACTGAAAGATATGCAGCAAACCAAGCATTTTTCATTTGTTTTATTTATGATAGATAAGTATTGTAGATCCCATCATCATCACCATCATGAAGCCATCAATCGCCCTATTGCTGCTGCCATTGACAACATCTGCACAAACGGTGTTGGAAACGAATCCAAAAGAGTGTGTCGATTATGAGGAAGGAGTTGACTACTTTCCTGAGAAATTTATACCTCATGAAACTACTGATCTGTTTGATATTGAATACTACGACACTTACAAGGTTATCAACAATAAGTTTAATGAAAAGTCTTACCTACTATATCAATGTGGCACAGAGCCACCCGCTGATGAGATAAACTCTGACAAGTATCATATGGTACTCTCCGTTCCACATAAAGGAGGCGTTGCCATCACTCAGACGCCACAAATTGCTCCGTTGGAATTACTAGCAACGCGTACTGATATTAATGCCTACATTGGTAATCCTCAACTCATATCAAGTCCATGTTTAAATCATTTATTGAACGAGGAGACTGTTGAAACTATCTTTAATGCTGATGATCCTTATAATAGTACATTAAATAGGCAGTTTGCTCTTGATTATGTGGCAGCAAATCCAGATACAATTGTGTTTGCAGGTCCTACTGGGAATGACGAAGATGAACGACACATGGCATTTGCAGCAAGTCAAGAAAGAACAGCTATAGCTACATTTGATTGGGTGAGTACAATTGACTTTCACTGTATATCTTAAGAAGTAGTACAAACTAACATTTACCTTTGCACATGCATATGCCATAATATCAGCTTGGCATGTATGCTGCTATTTTCAACCTTGAAGGCACGGCAAACAAGATTGTCGCTGATACCGAGGCTAGATATGAATGTTCCCTCAAGAATGCACAGGCATTAGTTGCCGATATTCAGGAAGAGAGTAAGCCTAAGATCTTGTGGGCAAATTTCTTTTCAGGGATCGGATGGAGTATTGCTGAATGTCCAACTCCAGATAAGGCATACTACTGTGAATATGCCAATCACTGTGGTGCCGAAATCATATCTCGTCCAGAGGGTATGGGATTTAGTCGACAATATGGCACGCCCACGATCTACTGGTATGTAACCGACGACGAGTTCCTCGAGCTGGCTAAAGATGCCGATACATGGATCTACCCTAGCAAGACCTTCTCTGGCGTTTACGAAGAGAAGAAGGAACTCCTTGACCAATTCAAGTCTGTCCAAAACAAGAATGTTTATGACACTCAGGGTCAAGGACCCAATGGTTGGTTTGAACAACGTCTTGCTGAGTATGACGTCGTTGCTCTAGATATGTGTAGTCTTGTGGGTACTAATAATCCTGATGTTATCCATCGTCGTCGCTGGTTCCGCAACTACTTCGATGAGCCTATTGGCTCATCTGGTTCTTGTGATGTCAATGGTGGTGAAATTGAAGAAGCTTACGAACCAGCTGAAGCAAATTGTATTCTCTTCAATCAAATTGTCGAAAACAAAGAACCCGATGTTGAGGATGAGGAGCCACAACCCCCTGAAGATCAGCCTGCTACTGAAGACTCTACTACTACCGAGCTCACTGTCGAATCAGTGAATGCTGCTTCATCAACATATGCTGTGACGTCTTTGATTGTGGCTGGAGTTTCTACATTCATGTTCTAAAGGAAATGTCAGATTTAGTTCTACTTAATTTAAAAGATCATCTTGTTCCGTCAATATCTTCTCTTAGGCAACTCTAGACTTTTACATATCTATCTCGAGAACCTCAGTCAGAGTTGCTAGCTCTGAAACAATAGCGCGTGCCGTACTGAAATTTCACGTGAGAAGGTTGATAATTCTACTTCTACAGGCCTAATCCCATCTACTGCTAGCTACACTCCACTCCAACAGAAGAGCCACGACAAACGGTATCCACCACTCATGATCGGTATCCGTTTGGTTGTGGCAGTTCAATTGGAGTGGCTACACTCGGTCTTACCCCCTTGTTTAAAACTGCCGTAGGAGGAAATGGATTGTTTGGTGATGATATGGTTGTTGAGGGTGGGAGTGGAGGGGATACACCAACAACACAACATCCATCATTATCTTTGCAGGAATATAATAACCAAACACCCGTCGATGCCAATAACAACTTAGGTGATTATGATATCGATTTGGGATATGATACCGTACAGCAACTCGAATCTAATTTTGCGGATAGTATTTTTGCTGTCCATAATGATACGGTATTGCAGTCAACATCAAATCGGTCACCTGATATTCAGAATCTACCACAACCCCCCGAAGAAGAACAACCGGCAGCACCATTGTCATCTAATAACAAAGAAGAAACCATAAATACATATGTTGCTGAGGCATCATCATTATATGAAACATTATCTGGAAATGTATTCACAAACCCGGTATTTCAGTATATGTTAAAGCAGTCAGTTGCCAATAAAGTTGCATCTCTAGGAGAGTTGAGGCAACATTATCTCACAAAAGTGCAAAATTGGAAAAGTCCAAATCATTATATATCAATACAATCAAATAAGTCGATATCAAATGTGTGTCGACAGGTAATACTAAGATATCAAGGAATAAAAAATGCTCATTTCATTAGTGGTATTGAATCATTTGATAAGGCGAAACTAGCCAGGTTAGCTATATTATTAACGTTAATTCCATCATGGGATAAAGAGAATATGACAATGGCTGAAAAAGAATATGAAATCAAACGGGCTTCAATGGCGGCATTATTAGCAACTCGTATAATTGGAAATGTGAAAGAACTTGATAGCATGAGTAACATCGGTCTTATCAGAGGTGAATGGAATGTTGATATTAATTATAACGGTTCACGAAAGACGGGTAATCGAATTCAGGTTGTATGTAAATCAAAAGAACATGCTATATTAGTGAGAAAGGAATTATATGAATTACTTACAGCCGATACCGACACGGCTTATGCTCATTTGTCCGGTGACAAAAATCAAAAGGGTAATATATGTGATCCAAGTGTACCCGTTGGTCCAGAAACGGATGCTAAGGTTGAAGTTGTAAGGTATTTGGCAAAGGAGAGATTGATAAAGACTGGTGAATTTAACAATTATCCACGAGGTTGGTTAGCCATGCACTGGTCGAATGCACAGGATAATGCATTCAAGGATTATGTGTTGAATGGAATGATTGGAGAGAATGTAAGACTCCGCCGGATGAATGGCACATTGCGTTCAAGAATTTACTCTGGTGTTGATTGGGAAGAGGCATCTTCGATTTCTGAACTGAAGGGTAGAACAGCATGTGCTTGTGAAACAAGATGGTATAGACGAATTGCCAATGTTCCAAGACATGTGCCAGTTTTACTTCGTCCCTTCTATTGTGCAGCTCTGACTAACGAGGGAAGGATACGTGTGTTCCAACAAAAGGATGCTATATTGAATGCAATACTCAGAAATGGTATTGATGATGACGACGAGCAGGAGGTGGTCGTAGAGGAGAAGGAGGAGGAGGAGATGGAAGTATTAGCACCATCACAAGTGAAGTCGGGAGAGGACTTTGGTGGTGCCGAATCGTCAAACCATTATGATGATACAACTGTGCCCATTGACTTTGACCGGCAACCCGATCATGTGAAGTCAGGAGAGGATGATGTGTCAACCAAGTTTGAGCAGGGTATGAGAGAGGAGGAAGCTGTAGAGCATAATGATGAAGATGATGACGAAGATTTGGATAAGCAACTCAAACAGATGATAGGTAATGTTGGGAAAGACGATGCCGACATCCAAACTGCTATTAAACAGTGCATGAGTGAATTTGGAGGAAATGGAGTTACATTAGCACCCTTCACTGTTCCTATTCCTAAAAACTTACGCTCCAAATCACAAGCTACAGCCAAAAAGCCAAGCGAGTCAGCATCTGAGTTCTATTCAATGCAACTTTACGAACGAATCCAGAACTCCAAGTCAACATCAGATGTAGTAAAACAATGTAAGAATTTGTCTTATGATAAGATCAGGATGTTATTCGAGGCTGATATGCAGCAATTTTTCAATAACAACGACAAGAGGAAATCAAATCTATACATGGCTGCGCTTGGGAAGACAACATTCGGGTATGATTGGCAAAACATCTCGTCAATAGTCGGAACAACTGAAGCGTATTGTAAGAAGTATTGGGAAGATTCAATTATGGCAATTTCCAAAAATAACAAGCGCCGAGGTAAACTCGCTAAAGAGGCAGATGAAGTGAATGTACTTATGAGAGGTGCTCTCACTAAGTTACTAGAAGAGCATGGTTTGATTGAGAAGAGTGCAGAACGAGAAAGTTTGATTGGAAAGGATGTGGTAATCGAACAGAAGTTACCATCTCTACCGCAGGAGGGAGGCATGTAGATGACGGGAACTGCTTTGTGTTACAAAGGTAGAAGTAATAGTTATAATTTATGTATCATACGTATGAAAGTATACCTGATAGTCTGATAAGAGATAGAGTAAGATCAAAGTAGATCGTGAACATTATCCAAAAATAAAGTTTTCATCTTTATGAAAATTCTCATAAAAAATTGAAATTGTCTCCTCTCAACTTCCTTCTATCTCGAGAACTTCATTCAGAGTTGCTAGTTCTGAAACAATAGCACAAGCACTACGGCATAAGGGCAAAGCTAGCAAGGCTCCAGTAGCTTCTCCCATTCTCAAGCTCATATTAAGAGCTGGCTGGGTTGGAGCAGGGTAATTATTAGATAGTGCAATATCTTTTATAACATTCAAAGCAATAGCTTGACCCTTTTCCGTGGATTGAGTTGCAAATAAAAGTGTACGAGTGACTGATGAATCAATCATTGAAGCAATCATTGCAGCGGTAGTAGTAATGAAGCCATCAACCAAAATAGGGACATTACACTCACTGGATTCGAGCATACCACCAACCATGGCACATATTTCTGCTCCCCCAACAGCTTCCAATGCCTTCAGTGGTTTACCTAACAAGGACGATGCTTTATGATAATTCATAGCTTCTTTGATAATTGAGATCTTCTTTGCAATAACATCATCATCTATCCCGTCTCGAGTAGATGAAGCTCCCGTCCCACACAGCAACTGAACATCGACCCCTGTCAATGCAGCAATCAAAGCACTTGATGTGGTCGTATTTCCAATACCAACCTCACCAAACAGCATCATATCAACCTTATGTTCATCGATCACTTTACTTGTTTCTTTCCTGCCTACTAATATTAACCGTTCAACCTCTTCTTTTGACATGGCACTACCTCTACAAAAGTTCTTCGTTCCATCATCTAACTTACTATCCGAGGAGTGCACAACTTTATTTGACCACTTATATTGTGTAGATCCATCACTCAATCCAACATCTATAACCTGTAGTGATACATTATTACATCGAGCTAATACTGATGCCCCGGCAATACCATGATCTAAACCTTCACAAACTTTTCTGCTCACAGCTTGCGGGTATGATGAACAATTCATGCCTCCGTCACTTTTATCTTTTGCTACACCGTGGTCACTGTTAAAAAGGATGCACATCATGTGAAATATAAGTGGTGCGTACATCATGTGAGAACAATTTAACAGGTATCTACTTACGCAGCAAATATCAGACATATAGGCTTGTTGATGACAGGTCTAGATGAGCGTTGCAATGCCGCTATACGTGCACCATAATCTTCTATTGACCCTAAGCTACCAACTGGCTTTGCCAACGAATCTAGATACTGTCTCACTGTTGTATATCGTTGTGTAAAGTTTTTATTGGCATCTATTAACGCTGTTTCTAATTCACTTCGGGGGTTGCTTTTGTTGCTGACGTTGGAAGTCATATCGGTAGATAGAGGTAATAGGAAAAGGAGATAGAGGTAGTATGTATTTGTTAGTTGATGGGCAAGTAAGCGGGGTGATATCGATATCGTATGGCACAGCTCTATCTCTTGTTAAGCAAAATGGGCAAGTAAGCAGAGTGATTGTCAGATTTTTCAGATCTCTGCGATTAATAATTTGGCGATAAAACTGACTCTAATCTTCACCACGAACGGACACTGTTTTGGCCACTAAAGATAATACCTCCTCAAATAACAACCTTTTCTTTGTGGTATTAGGACATGCCATGTTGGAGCGCAGACTTACTTGTCTGTATGAGTATTAATGTTGACTCAACTCATCATATTGACACAAAACTAAACGGTAAGTCGAGGTAGTAGTCGATCTACCCTCTAACTCTTTAAGAAAAGGACGGCCCAAAAGCTCAGAGCTTTTACTTCTTGTTCAGTATATGTTACTTATTTTATTTTATTTTCCCCGGATAAGTGCCTTTGATGCTAGGCTAGTCTGAAATCCCCCAATGAGTCTAGTCAATATATGGATTCTGCTGTGACTTACTTTTGCACTCACCACACATATACCAACGCAGCCTTCTAATTACTAATATTGATGAACTAGTAGTCAATTTATTGACCAGTCTAGCCAAACATTTCGTCGAGTTGCTTTTGCCTCTCTTCTTTAGTCATTGACTTCGAATCACTCAAAAACATCATCATATCATCAAGACTTGGCATGTCATCTTCCTCTGGATACTTGACGGATGATTTTGTTGGTGATGACGAAGCAGAGATCTTTTTTTGTTCATCCGCCTTGAGCTCCCTCTCCTTCTTCGCCTGAAATCGCCTCTTCCTTTCTGCTTCCTCCAACGCCTTCTCCTCTTCTAACCCATCCTGAACAATCTTGATATTCATCTTTTGAGCCTTCTTCTTCAAGACTTCTTTCTTCGCATCTTCTTCACCCATTAGATACTGAAGACCTGGTAAAACAGCAGGCTGAGCTTTGGTACTCTGCTTTTTGGGGGCAGAAATCGAAACCACGACCGCCTTCTTGTTGGCACTCTTTCCCGATTCCGATTCTACGTCAGTGGATGGTTGGAAGGTAAGAGCGGTGGGAGAAAGACCGAGTGGCGTGAAGGAACGAGCTGATGGAGATAAAGGTGAAGCTTCCGATTTAGCGGTAGGAGTTGTTACATTGTTTTTCTTGACACTGTTCTGCACTACGAGTGATGTAGCCTTTGAAACAGATTTCTTCACTGGTGTTGTCGAGTTATACTCAACTGGACTATTTCTTTCAAACCCTTGGACGTCATCAACACTGGTAGGTGATATCATCGACTGTCTAGGAGAAGAGCTTGATATCATTGATACGATACTACTACAAAATTCGCCCTCTTTGCCAACCAAGACCTTGCCGAGGATTGCTGAACAAAACATGACATCTTGCTCAGAGACAATAATTGTATCATCAGCCATCGATGCTAATACCTCAAGACACTCAGCCATCACCTCCTTCAAGTCCTTAATTGATTGAACATCCATATTCTCGCGAAGACTTGCCACATAGGCAGATGGTACAACACGAAGATACTGGGCATGAGCAATAATTACATCGGCTAATGTCTTTTTAGGCGCTGATAGTTCTCTTGGACGGGCTTGATCGGTAGACTTCTTCTTACGTTCCTCTTTTTCTTTGCGACGACGATCTTTCTTCTCCCGGCGAACCTCCTTGCGGCTTGGTTTGGACTCTTTTGTTACCATTTCTAAGTGCTCATTAGTCCCAGCAGCAGTCTGCTCTTTATCATTGTCTTCAAGACAACGATCGGAAGACGCGCGGGTATCTAACTCTGACATAATTGAAGCGCAAAACTCATCCTCCTTTCCATCCTTGACATCATCAAGTACAGTAGTATATAGAAGCACGTCCTGTCCATAACCTGTGCCAGGATTTCCCATAGAGATAAGCTCTTGAACAACCTCAAGGAGATCGTCAGGCGTATCCAAATCTAGCTCATCCCTCAAACGACTCTTACAATAAGCAGAGGGGTTGACACTCAGGTACTGTGCGCGTGCGTTGATAATTGATTCTAATGTCTTTTCATCTTCTTTAACGTCAACAACTTCCTTGGTGTTCTGAGGGCCTTGATTGGACAAAGTTTTGTCGTTCAACTGATCTGCCATTAGTGATGTAATGAGCCATGTCTGTTTTGGGTCGTGACGGACATCATCTTTTGTGTCTTGTGTCTTCTTCTCATCGTTTGTTTCGATCACATCTCCGGTTTCAACAAAGCTGCTATTCTTAACAGATTCCACTTGTTTGACTCTAAGACTATGATGAGAAGTCTTGGTTGGTGAAGATGAAATAGATGTAGTATCACTTTCGACTGTAGCAGCTATCTTTGGTACAAATGGTTGAGCAGCAACGGACATACTCGACGGATTAGCTTCCACTGTTGATTTTGACTTGGGAATGAATGGTTGTGCACTAACTGAAGCCGGCGATAGTTTTGCCATTGATGTTGATGGGACGAATGTAGGTGCTGTGATGTTTAACTTGGGTGTGGTTTCTTTGATCTCATCCTTGTTAGAATCTGTTGTGGTGGGAGATGATTCTTCTTGTGCCCACAACCACCCTTTGGAACTCTTCTTTGCAACTCTTCCACTGACTAGCTTCCATGTAGATGAATTATCAAATTCATGGGCCCATACCCAGCCTGATCCTTCATGACTCTTCTTTGCAACTCTTCCACTATAACGCCACGCAGTAGCCTCTTCACTCACGACAAGAACTCTAGATTCTACATTAGGCTCTTGTTTGATAAACTGCACATGTGCACCTACGCCACGGGAGTTTTCGACTTCTTCTGTGGTATTATCCGCCAGAGTTACAGCTGTGCCATTCATTACATCTTCCTCAACCAACATGGATAAATCTTTATCCTGTACAATATTTGTATGATTGTCTTGTTCTTTGTTGGCAGTCAAATCTTGCTCTTCACTGCTACCATTCAAAGGATGGGCCATTTGAAGCTGTCCATCTTGCGCAATATTACCAGGTGGTTGATGACGAAATACGGGCAAGGATGCAGATGTATCTATCTCATCCCGACTAACTGAACGAGGTGGAAGTATATTGCTGCTTCCAGTTGATTCCCCTTCATATAATGGCCAAATGTTTGTATTACCTGGAAGATGCACGTTTCACGGTTATGAAGAGTAAGAGAGATGATATTAACTTATGTTAGTATATGGCTTGCAAAGACATTCAAATAAAGATTGGTAAGTTCATTTCATAATAAAATTATAAGACATCACATTGAACACATGAATTCATATGACGATAAAACAATATTAACGCGAACTTTCCTGGACGTTCACCAAATAAATCAATGTAACACTTCACAGTTGATTCATAGCGGGGGATAGACTGCCTATGTATGTACACTCCACCATTGTATCTGTTGTGGACATTGAGATAATAATAGTAAAAAACATATGCATGAGTATAAAACTTCTCCCAATAAATAGACTAAACACAATAACCAATCGTTTCTTACCTCTTACAAAATGCAAAATATTCTGTAGTACAAACAATATGACTTGAAATAAAGTGACGAATAGTAAAGACTTGTTAGTAAAAGCGAGGTTTATAAAACATTGTGTAACATTAACTTCTACTTACCTCAACCACATATCATCAATACTCTTTGGAGGATAAAGCGTAGACAACCCCTCTTTGTTCAATTTAATTGCCATAAATTTGCAATATTCATCTAATAGTTTAGTAGTATTTTCATACCCCACACTGCCGTTTTGGGAAAATTGATCACGTGCAAATTGAGCAAGAATTACCTGTTGTTCGTCGGGAAGTAGCGCAGGTATTTGGAAGCAGCGGGGTGAGGAAGATGATGCATTCGTAGTAATTGTATTGATGATGGGAGGTGAGGGTTGATGATGGTTCATTGTATTGTTAGCAGCATGATGATTCATTGTTGGGGTTTGAGGTGTAACCTGTACACGACCTTGGATGAATTGTTGAAATGGGAGGAATACTGGATTTTGTATTTGTACTGTTGTATTATATTGAAGAGTTTATATAATATATATTTCAGTTCTATCAACCTCACAATGAATACAAATTACTGTACACAATTAAAGACTTAACCAGTGATAGATGCAGCTGAATAAGACTTACCTGAGCCTGAAGATTGCTGTTGAGGATATTTATTATTACCACCCATAGTACGATTGGCATAAACTTCTTCGGCAACTGTACGACGACCTCGTTGACTACCACCACCACCACGTGCATATGGAAAAGAATTCATTATATAAGAGATTTAGTTATTTTGTAGTGCGCCACCTTATTATGCATACACTTTGCCAAGAGCCAAGAACTAAGAACACAAAAGATTTTTTGGCGAGATTGGCGATTCCCACCATCCTTTCAACTGAACTCTACTCCTACGAGGAGGGAAGGGGAAGACTGAAGACGGCATCACTCTTTTCATGCCCACTTGCCTCTATTGTCAAATATCAGTGGTTATTGCGCTTAAATGCCCCATCGTTTGGCTATATCATTCTATCATTATCCATCATTCCATACAAACACAACATAGAACCTGATAAGTAGCCTAATAAAAAGATGAAAATGAGAGTGGCAAAATCGAATGATAGCTCAAATAATATTGTCTCTTTGTTATTGTTACACAAGTAGTTCTTATTCTTAGTGTCTCCGTCTAAAAGCAAGAGGTCGGATCCTTGGAAATGAACCTGTAATTTGGCCTTCAAGCATGGATGGTATGGCATCTCTCTAGAGGTGTTACCTATAGAGCAATCCCTCATGTGTTTAGTTCCAGCCATAGGTACGTACTTCCTCTTGATTGACGTGAGTAGACTCTAGAGGTACTATCATGTATGTTTACGGGTTATATTAACCAACTGTATCGCTAGAGTCTTCAATCATTGTACCAATTCTATCAATTAGTTCAGGCTTTTTCATCTTTTTCACGGCTTTGTCATCAATACCTGCCTTGATCTTCAACATTTCCTTGAGCACCCCAACATTGAACAATCTCAAGTCTTGTCGATGTATGAAGGCTGGAGAAGACTTGTTTAGAATTGTTGATAGGCATACCGTTTGACGTCAAAAGTCAATGGTCTTTTTGCAGCCTGGAGAGAAAAGTATAATCAATGGGCCTCCCATTCACTAAAGGCACATCACCTGATAGATACCTGCTCGATCGGCTTGAGAGTCAGGTGTGATATCTCCAAGTATGCAAATCCATTTTGAGATTTACACAAGCCGATGCCGAGTAATGATTCGTCTCTAAGGTCGACTGACTTAGTGCCGCGGACAAGTGTGATATCCAATGTTACAGGTTCGACTTAGTGCCGTACCCAAGTGTGATAAAAGTTTGTAACTTTGATCCCCGACACCACTCGATGAGTGAGAAGGTTAACAAGGTTGTCATCGTTCGTATCACTCAAAGATAAGCCATTTTGTTGCATCACATGTTTCATCACTTCATCACTTGGCACAGGAGTTGGGTCTGCCGTGTGAGTGTGGAACTATGACAGTTCTTGCAAAGAATGTGTCCAAAAAAAGGATCTGTTTGATCTCGTGCCTTGAACATATATATTTGAGCTCCATTTGTTCCTGGAATGCTAGTACATGATAATGCAGCAAAACGACCAATAGCCAGTGCACCGTTGCAAGTCTGGCCATTCACCTCAATTGGCAAGCAAGCATTAGGACCAAACTTGCCACCGCGAGAATCTAATATGAGCAAAATGGTCCCATCATGAGACGGAAGAGCAATAATAAGAGGGAGTAGTCCTTGTTGTAGAAGGATCTGTTTCGAGCTAAAACCTGTTCTCCTTTGTCTTTATCCAATACTCCAAGCTCCATAAGTACTTTGATTAATGCATTTTGTGATTGTAATGATGTACCACGACCTGCAAGTGTTGCCTTCTCGGGTATGGTGTATGCAGCGAATGGTGTATTCACTACTATAAAACGATGTTTTTCTTCACTTTGATCCTTCCTGAACTTCAATTTGTTGTCTGCTAACACCTCAACTTCGTCATATCCTTCGAGAACTCGTAGTAGAACTCCTCTTCATTATCAATGAGGGCGTCATATGTTGATGTTTTAATGCAGATGAGGACATTGAGAGGAAGACTCGTAACCAACTTTAGAAGATCTTTCACATATCCTGCGGCTACCTCTTTGTCAGGTGCTGGCTCGTATTCCTTGTTGACTTTGGCAAATTCAATCATATCAGTCAAGCAGTCCTCAAGCTTTGACTTAGTTTCAGAATCAACAGTCCCGTCTTCCTCGTATTGAGCTAAGACATCTCCTTCCTTCATAATCGCCATCATCTTCTCTACTACTTTGATGGCTCGAATCATCCAAGGTGAGATCACAACGCAGTCCGTGAATCGATTAAATGCTTCTCCCAACATATTCTTGTAAAGGAAAAGAGTTAGGAAATCATCAGAATCTTTCACTGGTAGATGATGATGTAGCAGATCATTCCTATCAAATTCAAATAAGGCTGGAAGATCAAGAGTACCGTCACGAAGCGATTTACATTTGGATGGAAATGTGCCCAAGCTTGGTCCCCCGGCTTGGCATGACCCCCAATTTTTAGCTTGTTGTGGCGATGGGTGGATCAATAATTAACCGCACTTCATTGGATATTGTGTTGGATCTCGTGATTGATGGATGGATGACCGTAAGTGTGGCTTCGTTTAGAAGCGTTGCACAATATTGCAAAGCCTTATCAATCTGAGACGGATCGAAACTCAATATATTAAAAGCAATGAGACGATTGAGAAACCTTTCTGGTATCATTTGCTGTGCCTTCTCTAAGGAGCAGAATAGATATGCATTTTATTTCTTGATACTCTGTCTGTTTGTACGCTGAAGACAGTCAGTCAATGAGGTGCCAAACTTGGGTGGGAGTATGGATGATGGCTTTGCAATGTATGTGCCTCCATCTTTGGCATCTTGCTTTGCCGTATCAAAGGAAGGAAAGGATTTGAAATATGTGAAGAAGTATTTTAATGTAATCAGTGAATATTGCTGCAACTTCTTTAAATACTTGTGCTTCAATCTCAGTAGCCGTACTAAAGTCCTTCTTGTCCACTAATTCTTGCCATTTTGCTAATGCTTCTTCCAAAGTGTTGATGTAGGCTCTGCTAATATGAGTGATAATGTAGTCTGTTTGCCACGACGTGCATTGTTCATTTCATTGATAGCATCCGAGCACCTTTCCAACTCAAGTAGCTTGTTCTCATTCTCAATAGCAAGAAGTAGCTGGGTGGAATCTGATATTTTGATCCAAGCTAATACCAAGTTCTTTTTCATCAACATCTGATGGCAATGTAATTGTTAAATTATGCAATGTTTTATTGTTTGAATAAATCATTATTCTTCTTGCCAAGAATCATTATTCTTCTTGCCAAGAACGCTTGAGTCAATCAGAGACACATCATGTGTCATACTTGTATCATTCAATAGCGGAGATGCTAATTGATTTGACGTTGTATTATTGAATATCTCACGAGAAGAAGTAGTTCTGAATGCGGTTACAGATGCTAATTTCAATGGTGATGGTGGTATTCCACTCCATTCAGTTGCACGACTGTTGAATTAGGTAGAAGAGTAGATTGTGAGGAGTTGGTGTGGATTGTACTTTTGTTCTCCACGATCTTCTCACAGGAGTGGCTTAATTTATTAGATAATGGGAAGATGGCGGTGAGAAGAAAATGATAAAACATATATAATAAACAAACACACAAAATGATTTACCTTTCTTGGGAGATGGGGATTTGCAACTACTACTACTAAATTTCATCTAAATCAAAACTATCAACCGGAGGTAAATGTGTAGGTGATGCTTCATTTTCATTTGTAAACTTTGATACACCAAACATTGTATCTGCAGCAAAGGTTTAACAATTCTTCTTTTACTACCTCCAATCTTCTCCTCACAACTATCTGTTCTTGCGGTGTATCATTATTACTATCATTACATCTAGGTTCAGGTCATTCTCACTAGTAAAATCCGCATCATCTTCCTCTTCCATATCAATATATGGAGTTTAGATGAAGATGTGATGGCTGGATTTATCCTCATCATCCGACAGCACTCATCCACCTCATCTCTTATTTTGCCTTATGCAATTTTAAATGTTAATACTTGCCTCTGACTCTAGTAATTCATCCATCAATGTACCAATGGTATTATATATCTCAACATAATGTTCAATATTATGAACGTCTTCTTCTAATGCAACCCACGGCCGCGAGTAAAGTTAAATTAAGCTAAGAAAGTAAAACATTGAATCGTACTATCGTACGTAAGTAATAATACCATTGTACTAAGTTTAGAAACTCAAACTATTAACTCAATAACACTCAACCAATAATAATAAGATTAGAATTATGGCATGTATATTATGGTAGGTGTATCTCTATACAAATTAAATAGTATTTCATTTGCAATTATAAGCAGCTCAGTGCTGCACAACAATGAGCATTAATCATGCCGTTTTTCTATTCACAATACCTCAAAGATGCTAAGCCAAAAGGACAACCAAAACAATCAAATAAAACTACTAATAAACCTACACATAAACGTACATCAAGCAATACTGCTAGACGTCCAACAACAACAGCCCGTGGCGGTGGATCAGGCTCGGCAAGTCGCTTAGTATGGCATAGCAACATTGGTGCTAGTAGTAAGACACGTGCACCAGCAAATTTTAAACCATTAGGCTACACCGACGGTAAAAAAGTTGTACATTTTTCAACAATTGAGGTACAGCCATTTCACTTCGATTGGAGTGTAGCCGATGATGTATTCTATACACGGAAGGAATTAACGGCTATGGGACAAGCTAGATTTGATGATGCAGCAATATTACGTCAACAGCGCCATAATAGAGAGAAGGATGAGGTATCAGTTGATGATGTGGATATTGTGAAAAAATCAAAAGTGAAGGATATTGCAACACTATTGACAATGGCGCTTGAAGATAGTGATCAAGATGAAAATGTATCAATTAGAGGTATTGAGCACTTTGTTTATCCTGATTTGCAACAGGAGATGATACGAAAGAAGAAGGAGGTACAACGCGAAGTGTTGGGATTTGTTAGGGCGAAACGTGCTGATCCGCAGGGTTGGAGATTGGCACAACATTCGCGTACATTTTCTCAATGGGCACGAAATGTTGCATTAGAAAAGGGCATGAAGTATTGTATGAATAATTGTGCAGGTGATGATACCGGTGAAACAGTGATTAGTGACGAGGAGAAGGAACAATTTCAGCGTAGTACTGATGAATTAGAGGCAAGTAGCCGATCATTACATGGAAGTCAAAGCTTTAGCGGCCCAGCTTCGTCAAGATCGTATGATGCCGAAGATAGACCGGGTGTTGTGAATGTTCTGCAACAAATATCGGAAAATGAAGATGATAATAAAAAAGGAGGTGAAGAGGATATAGAGAGTACTATTATTGATGAGATTAGTAAGAGTGTGGGAGAATTAGATATAGTGGATACTCCGGAGATAGAGAGTTCTCACGAGGATAATCATGGTTCATCCGAGATACAATCAACTGGTGAAAACACTGGTGAGACCGCGTCACTTCCTTCTTCCCGAGGACCGTAGTGTAAGCTTCACAAACTATCTTAACACTTGAACCTACAGTACTATTGTTAATAACAAGTTGATTTATGTCAGTCATCAGAATTAAACTCTTATCTACTTATTATTCAAATATCAAGAGGCTCAACAGCTGGGGTTGATCGAGCCTTGCAGATCAAGACATGTGATCGGTATACCTTCCTAATTGGACGAGATCTGTTTAGTTCAAAGAATTTCTTCTTCATCTTCGTCACAACTGCCTCAGTAGGAGTGTGACGTGTGTTCTTGTTGAAGAACAATCCCACTGGGCGTGCCTTCTCTGTACGAAGGAGTACTTGTCCTGCTTTCATTACATGGATATGTTCCCTGTGTCGGCGATCGTAGATCTGACTAGGAGCCTCTCCAGCTCCCCACCTGTCTCCACTTCCATCAGCAGTGAGCTTCTTCGCTTGACGAAGATTGATCTGAGCACGTTCAAAGTTCTCAGGGTCGAAAGCCTCAACGTAACACTTGTACGTGGAATTAGGATCATTCATCAATTCGTTAACCATTCTATGCTGTCAGATATGCACCTTAATAAAAATATCAATCATGCTGTTGGGCGGGAGATTTGGGCAGCGACAGGAACAATACTTTTAGCACTTACTGTAGTTGTGTAATTTGCTATAAAGATGATGCCGTTTTATCAATTAGATAACTAAATGGGTACACTTTTATTACTAACTAGACATATCCAACAATACAGTCACATTTCGCACAACCTAATAACAAAACATGTTGATAGTTGTCATTACACATGACTCACAAATGGGACTTTCTTGTAAACGACTTCTTCTTCACAACAGTATCATCCCTACTATCCTCCTTGATTGTTTTAGTTGATAATGCATTAGCAAAGAAGCCCCGTCGAGTCGCCTTTGTATTCTTATTCATATTTTTCGACGCTGCTAATAACCCACCGCCTTTTCCATCCCCCCGTTTCATCTGACAATATTTAATTCCGCGTTCAGTAGCAACATCTCTCGCCCATTTGCTATGTTCAGCGCTTTCATCAGCTAATTTGATACCGTTTGGATCCTTCTTCCTTTGTATTGGATCACGAGAGTAACCCAATACAACCTTTTTCAACAGCTTCTTCTTATTCACCATTTCCTTCTGCAGTACAGGAAAAACAAAGTGCTCTATTCCTCGTATCGAGATTTCATGATTATCGTCACAATCATCCAACGCGTTTGTAATCTTGTCACTGGAAGATGCGCGTTATCACGTTTTGTGAAGACGAAAGAGAGATGATTGTTAACATATGTTAGTACATGTGGGTTACAAAGGCGTTCAAAAGAGGCAATGAAAGTCAAACGAGTAGCTAGATTACCGAGACTTCATTCAAACATCACATATGCATAGATAAAACAATACAAACGCGGACTTTCCTGATAAATAATGTACGTGAACTTTGGGTCATTTTATCTGCATCATTCCTTGAGGCTGTGCGAACTATATGAGATTATATGGAGTTTTTGAGCTTTTATGCATATATTGCAAAAGAGAGAACAGAAGTAGAATCTAAAACTAGCAAGACATAAGATACTTAACAGCACTGATTACTTACTACCTCTTTCTTTCCTTAACACATCGGCATCATCAAATCTTAATTCTGCCATACTTTTAAGCTCTCCTTTGGAATACCAATATTCAGACTCAAGGTCCCAATCAAAAGAATATTCATGTTTATGTTTGATATGTCTGTAAAGCACACTTTGTTTGTGTTGTGTGTTTTCTTCTTATTAGCTTGTTGATTAGTGGATGATGCTGATGAGAAAAAGCCCATTGTTTATATTATAATTCCTGATAAATATCCACCACTCTAGAGAGAGTAACACCTTATATATCGTATCACTTTTATGTCAATATGATGAGTTGATAATCGATATATACTAATAATTATATTAATTCCTTGTTATTTATTTATATATGATATAGGTATGAGTTGATAATGGTAGTAAAGGACAATAGTCAATCTATGTACCTCAGGGGTTCATATCATCAATCAAAATCTCTGATGTACATTACACAAAACATAACGCCAACAATAACAACATGACCTTCTCACCACTCAGTTTGCATCTTTTTTTTTTGGAGGCTCCATTTCTCACTCTCAACTCTCAACTCCCAACGCTAAACTATTCAATGATTTCGAAAGCTTATCAGTAGAAGAATCAACACCATATTCTATTATTATTCATTAATTCATCAATAGATAGACTCATAATACATTGATGGAACTGATATTAAACCTCTACAATAGCAATAACAGACAAAAAAAAAACAGAAGAACAGCCACTAACATCATCATTGCTTTCTCTCTATCTAGAGATAGTAGAGGCAAGCAAATAAACCTGATATATTACAAGACAAGCATTGGTACCTACCTCCCTTCTTCCTAAAGTATTTCAATAATATTATAAGGTACTCATCCAACAAATCAAGATGACAAGCAACAAACCCTTCCCCCATATCTTTTCATTAATATCATCATCACCTAGCAATGATGCTCGTGAAGAAGATGACAACAATAATAATACCTCCAGTGGATATCAAACGCCACGATCATCCTATTCAGGATCGACAACAGCAACTCCACAATCGTTATTCTCTACGCCACCAAATTCTCCTCCTCGTCCGAAAAGTCATATAGAAGAACGTATGAAAATGAGAAGATACACTACCGTGAAGTCACGGCGCTGTGAGGTCAATCAGAACGGGTCTGAGAATGATGATTTGCTATCAAACAATATGCAACATTGTGGTACAGATCAAGATGAAGAAGAAGATGACCAAGAAGATTACTCCTCTACACCCAACTCTTCCCCACGCAAGAATGATCTGTCACCACTACAACAACGTTTAGCTCGAGCTCGTACCAAACGTGAACAGATATTGGAAGAACGCGTACAATCTATTGAAATCAAGTCTAAACACAAGGAGGAGTTGGCAATGAAGAATAAAGAGGATGTTACACAGCACCTTATTTCAAAGGCACGTCTCGAACTAGCGAAATCACCATTGGCAAAAGAACGACGTGATAAACAGGTAGCACAACGTGTCAAGAGTGTAGAAGCGACAATTGAATCAAAAAATTCATTAGCAAAACGTCGCGTACAACAGCATCTATATGATAAGCAACAACGAGCATCCAATGTTGAACGAAAAGATCGTGCTGAAAGGAGGAGGAAACTTATATCATATGAAAAACGTGTCAAGTTACTTGCATCTTTGAATACTAAATTGGAAAGGGCCGTACTGAAAAGTAATAAGATTAATGAAGAGAAGGCTGCCAAGGCTGCTGAAGATGTTGATAAAGCTAAAGCAGTGGCAAGACGAGTCAAAGCTGCTCGCACGATCCAGTCCTTAGTCCGCAGTGCATATGATATAAAAAGGAGTCAAGATAATACAAATTCAGATGCTGCTTTGAGTCAACATGGTGCTGCTAAACGTCTACAGAGATGGTTCGAGTGGAGAGTACATGTTAGTATGAGCAGATTGTTTGGTACACAAAATGATGATGATGATGAGGATACAGCGGATGCGATGAAGGCATTGGAAATGTTGTTGAAGCTATTCCCTCTAGGACAGGAACCACCTCCATTTGAACAAATTAGTCAGATTATGATGCAACCCACAACTCTCAAGATGGCCACGGTGATTGTAGATTGCTTGCATCCAATCAATGAAGTGTCATTCAGGTCTTCAACCAACAACAAGTCTGCAAAACTGGATGGCCGAACTCTTTTATCATTATTATTGATTGCCGTTCACCCTCGTGAAGTGTTGGGAGATGACTTTGATAATCAGAAGTCTAGTAGCTATAAAGAAGAAGAAGAGGAGGAGGAGACCGAGAACGTTGAATCGAGATCCACCAACCGTGGATCTCAATTGTTGGCATTATCAAGTCATTCTCTGCTTGAGGCCTTAAAGCTTCTTCAATCAGATAAAGAGGATACCTCTGCCGCCTTGAAAAGTATATCTCAACTTTGCCTACAAGCTTCTGAACTGTTTAGCTGTTGGAAGAGGTTGGACATGGCTGAGTTAATCGAAAACCTAACTAAGCAATTGGAACAGAGTTGGTTTGTTTATTTAACTTCATCCGAGACATTAAAGTACCTTGTAGAAGTGACTGGTACTTCCACTGGCGATGTAGACATCAATAAGGTTGATGACCCTCTAGCGTCACTCCGACTACGTCATGAGGCAAGCAGGTCAGGGAGTCGCTCTCATATCAAACGTATTCGGGTATCACTGAATAAGTTGATTGGTACAGAGGATGGGAAGGAGGTTGTCAAGACTGCAAAGGCAAAAGCCCTGAAGGACATAGAAGAGTCGGAAGCAATGAATGAATTAAAAGATGAAATCAATGAGATTTATGGTAATGTGGCACCTTCTACACCTGAGTTGTCAGGCCGCCTTACTGCAGAGGATGAAACAGGTACTTTCCAAGACATTGATCAAAGGTTTCTAGGCGATGAAATCTTGTCAAACAGACTTCTAGTCCACAAAATCTTGCTGACCGATCCAGTTGACTTCAGTTCTTTGTCATGGAATGAAGTTGATGCTCAACAACCTAACACTGTGAGCCCCAAAGATTTTATTATGGCTTCCTTATCACAAGAGCAAGATAGTGCCACAGGCACCATCCAGTTGACGACGGAGTACATGCCTATGAGGATAGCTGAGTCTATGAAACTTGCATTCTTTAATCGAATGGCTCAACAAATGAAAGATGGTACTTATGATTCTGTCCGTGAAATGTTGAGTGAGCTGCATACCAAGATGCGATCATTGTTGCCAAATCGCGAGGATTTGCATTCTCATTTGAAAGATGAAGAAGTATCCTTGACTTCATCTACAAGTGACATTCTTCGTTGTTTGGTTAGGTGCGGATACCTACTTTCAAACTATCTTGAGAGTGCAGCGAGGGCACCTAGCACAGTAGAGTTGATCGATTGCTTGGAAGCTTTTCTCTCCCGTCCTCTTCGTGGTGATAAAAATGGTATGATTCCATATGACATCGAATCAGAGGAATTGTTCGCTGTACTTTCTATTGCATATATGATACATAAAACAGAGCTATGTCAGGTTGATATTTCAAACTATAAGCTATCTCAGGCTGCTCCACTTTTGCATCTCGTTGGAAATGAGTATGAAGTCAAGCATTTTAAGAAGTCAATCGGAATGGATTACAGCTCGACAACATCTATTGAAGAATTGAAGCACATCCTCCCCTCAACTTGGCGTTGGGTAAAAACGTTGAGATCTTCAATTGATAGTAGTGGTGAGAATTTGAATTTTGATCAAAAGATGGACATTGTAAAGGGTCAGGGGTTTGTCGATTGTATATTATTCACACGAAGGCAACTGATATTGCCAGAAGTCTTATCATTGGACGTTGAGAGTATCAGCCAAATTAGAAGCGAGGCGAGGTTATCTGTGATTTCATCAGCACTGGCGCTACACGCTTGTAGTATTGCCAAGGTGGTGGGTACAGCAATACCAAGCAGTGAGGCGGGTGATGCGAGACAACGATTGTCTTCTGTGTTGAGGAAGAAGCATTTCGATCAAGATCAGCTTGAGTCGGAGGTTACTGATGCGATCGGCAACCTCACAAAAGCATTGGCAGAGAGAGATTTGAATGAGGATGAATCATCGACACTGAGGAATAGAGCTCTTGCCGTATTAAATGGAGACGATCCAGTACTGAAACTGTTAGACAACCGAGTAAGAAGCTTCTTCCGCTTCGTATGCAAATGGAAGCCTGACAACAGTTGTACCACTGTACCACTAGAAATGAAGACAGGTAGATCTGTTCTAAAGGAAGGTGATACCGCCCCTGCTGCAATTCCATCAACAAAGCAGGAGTTCATTTTGGCAGCAGAGAAGGAAGTATTGCGATTAGGATTTGCTTACTTCGGTTCAGATTTGATCAAGGCAGGAAATCAAGCACGTGGGATTATAGCTCTTGCGTGTAAGAACTATGGTCGAGATATTCTCAATCGTTTGTTGGTGGCTGATATGGAGGAAGAAAATTATATGTAATTGTAGGATACGAGATAGTAAGGTCGAATTTGTAACTATGTAAAGATAAGATTTGTGTTAGTTAATTGACGCGCGATTGTACTTGTGCATCGCTGCTGACGTAATTGCAGCATCACACACCCTAGACAGAACTTAGAGAACAGAAGTAGAATCTAAAACTAGCAAGATTGTTACAATAACATCTTCTCTTCGCTTCTCACGGTAGTACTGCTTGTAACATCAATGAAATCTATTTCTTCTTCTAAAGGACACTCTTCCTCACTTTCACAAGCATCTTCTTCGGATAGTGTCCGTCTTAATGGTGCATTAAATGTACTAAAGTAGACAATCGTGACTGCTGCTACCGAGAAAAGTAACAGTACATCGCCCCTTATATCAAAGTCCAGCGGTTTAATGCTTTTTAGAAACTGTTAAGAGAAGACAAACAAGCAATAGGTTAGGAGACACACGTCACAAGTGATAGATATAAGTGATATTACAAGAAGACTTACTTCATAGTCTTGATTTAATGCCCACTCTGCAACAGGAACCATCAATGCAGATACCAAGTTTCCTCCAACCTGTTGAACACTCTCGACGGCGGTTTCATCACTTGGATATGTAACATCAACAGCGAGCTCTGCATTGATGGGCTGTATTGGACCACACGATAGACCAAGTCCGAGCAAACCAACAACCAACAGTAGGGGTTGATTACCAATCATGTGATCAGTAAGTCCTAGTGGAAGGACGAACAGCATGGTTGCTAATAGACACGCCAATGTGACCGGCTTGTATTGTTTTGTTCTATCAACATATCCTCCAATGATAATACCTCCCACAAGTATTGCCAGCTCAAACCCCGCACCGGCTAAGTCAACTCCGAGTTGATCTGTAACCCCACCAAGTTCCATAACATCATCAATAAATGTTCCCACGACATTGGTTATTGATATAGAACAAATAAATGCAGCCAATGGAATACTAAACCCCGGTGTTGCAAACAATTTCTTTACAGATTCCAAGAAGGGAGGCTCCTTCTCTCCTTTTGTTAGCTTTTCAATCTCAGAATAGCTTGGTGGTGTTGGTGGCTTGTTCTGGAATTGTAGGAATGTACCAACAGAAACAACTGCACAGAGTAAAGTGATAAGCCCAAAGTAATGGTTAATGCCGATTTCATTCTTTGCCATATGTCCACCAACCAGGAAGGCAACAGCTATGCCTATTTGATTGAAGTTCAATGCCGTGGCGGTAGCAGTTGCACGCTCATTCGATGCAAACCATGTAGCACTCAACATGGGTGGTGTGCATTGGAAGTATGGCTGAGCAAAGCCGACCATAATAGTTCCCAGTACAAGTAGAGGAAAAGGTTCAAGTCCTGCTGTCCGAGCCGCCTCAGTTAATGTTGACGGGTCCATCTGATCAGATATACCATCTGGCAATACATCGATTACTTCATGTGGTACCAATTGTACTAAATCATCACTCCCACTGATAGTCGAGGCAGCAGCATCTGATGATATTGCAGCATTTGCAGCACTAGTCCCCAAACCAATCCCAAGTTTATCCAACCAAGACAAATCAGGAATACCACTTCGTAATAAACACCCTAGCGTCATTATACCAGCTGCACCTTTTATGCTTACTTCTAATCCAAACTTAGAAACAACATCTGTAACCAAAAAACAACTAGCAACATTTGTAAATAGAAATATATCAATCAAGTTAGCCGCCGATGCACCCGGATATGCATGTTCGAAGCTATCAGGTGATGCAGCGACTGAGAAACATATCCAATCGGAAAGAAGTGCCAAGAGTGATAGGTATATTAATTGCGTCCATCGTTGAGGATATACTTGTGGTTCTAACTTGGGTGGTGTATTATTGCCGCCGCCGCCACCACTGCCATTTACTTCTCCATTGGTCGATGACATGTATAATGCAGATAATTTAGTATAATCTTCTTCTATCAGACAAGCTTTCTTGTTCTTATATTGATTTAGCGGTGTCCTTATTACAAGATTTCTTCGTGGTTGTACAAATGCCGATGTTGTCATCTCTTTATTGAAATTGAAAGACATGAGATAGACAATAGATGTAAGTATTGAGCTACTACTAGAAGTTCTCTTTCTTCTTCTTCTTCTTCTTGATCTTGATGTCATAGTTCTATTGTTAGTGTTTCTTTTGATATTTTCACTTGGTATGATATTGGATCGATCCATGATTGCAATTACTTTGATGATAAATTATGATTGCAACTGGTTATGATAAATCGTCACTCTGACGGAAATACAAACCACAACTACTGTATCAACCAATATCTATCTCTAACAAGTGTTTCAATCTAATATAGCACAGCTCATATTATGATACTCAACTATCAAATATGTCAATATGATGAGTTGACTTCAACAATCATCTTTTTTCTTCTTTGAAGTTGATGCGCGAGAGTGATGAGGTGGAACAATGGGTAAAAAAGCGGCCAGGGGAAAGCGACAAACAACTGGCACTGCCCCCGGCCCCCAATCACAATAGGTCATTTTTATTTATTTCACATATCTATTCCGGCCATTTGATTGTTATCTATGCTTGGGAGGCAAAACGTTTTGCATGCAGGAGATATATATTATTTAGAAATCAACTAACAATACAAATAAATGACGAGTCTTTATTCGTTTGCAGCTGCAATTATACTGTCCAGCATTATGTTGACACAAGATGTGGTGGATGCATCTATCTATCAGAATATAGGAATAGGTATTTGCAAACCCGAGAGTGGAGAATCATATCACTATATCCTTAAACGAGATTATGAAGGTCAGCATTGGTCTATATTGTTCATGATGGATATATGTTTAACTTGCTCACACTTTCTATTTTAAACTTACTGTTTATTCAGTAAATTCTCATAATGACTGTGCTACGGCATGTGACCAAATACATGTAGACGAGGAAACCCGACCACATTTTAGAGGATTCTCTCACATTAGAACAAGTAATTTACGTATTCCCGACCACAGGAAAGTGAATGTATCATCAGTTGATTGTCTTTGCAAGCCGTATATGTGCACTAACTACTTGAGTTACTATCATCTCTCTTTTATCTTCATGTATATGAAACACGCATCTTCCAGTTGCATGTGTTTTTATGATGCAGGTCATTTACCCGGCTTTGATGTGTTGGGGGAGAACGCTGAAGAAAAATGGTCAAGAGACACTAGGGGTTCAGGTCAAGGAGGAGTTAGGGATGCTGATGGTACAGTGGGTGTTGGATGTTATGAAATGGTTGTAGAGGAGGCGGTGAGTTTTTTTCTTCTTCTTTCTTCTTCTTCTTCTTCTTCTTCTTCTTCCTGACCAGTGGGGCTCACATCTTGCCGGACCCTTTCTCCTTTCAACATTAGGTGGTACCAAATGGTGATGTTCCAGAGGTCATTTTAAATGGTTACAAAGATGCCAATTAAAAGATATATATATCTATGAGTAGTTTGTAGTTGTAACAAAATAAAAAAGTTAGTGGTAGTGATCATATAAGTGCATACTTATTACAGTTGAAATGATATAACACTCAACATCAACAAGCAGAAGCAGTAATGACCATTATTCTTATCCAATCCATCCTATCAGACACCAATTTCATTGTTGAAATTCATCTCCATAATTAATACCTCACTTCTGACGCTTGTAAATCTTACCCAACAAAAATTTGAATAGATCTTGGAAGTTCTCAGGCTCAATCATGGCAATCAACTCATCACAATTCTTCTTCTGCTCCTCTTCATACTTGTGATACAGTTCCTCCAATTGTAATTCCTTGTATAAATCTTTCACTTTTTGAACACCCTCAGCATCATGCTTACCATAATGATCAACAAGTATCTTCTTCTGATCATCATTGGCAAGTTCCAATGCCTTGCAAACTAACCATGAACATTTGGCATCCTCAATGTCTGTCCCAATCTTACCCAACACCTCCGGTGGAGCGAAAGCATCTAATACATCATCTTGGATTTGGAAGTACTCCCCAAGGATCATGCAAATGTCCTCGGCCTTTTTGTACAGTGCCTTACCCTCATCGCTCTCAGGGTCAAAACCACAGTATGCTAAAGCCAATGCACATGAACAGTAAAAACTGTAATAACACGTCTTGTATCGAACACAACCCTGGTATCTATCCAGGGTAAAGCGTGACAAATCCAACGGTGCCCTTTTACCGTCGGCATATGGCGTACCATTTGTATCAATATGCTGCCCAATTTCAGTTTGAAAGGTAGTATCAATAAATAATTCAAGTATTTGTACATAACTTGGGTGTTTCTTGAAATGACGTCTCAATGTTTGATAAATCATATTCTCAAGTATCAATGCGTCATTAATAGCATTATCCTGTGTTACATTTGGACATTTATACCAACATGGTGATCCACGACGTGTAATACTTGCATCCATAATATCATCAGCAACAAGGAAAAAGGCTTGTAGCCACTCGACTTGCCATCCGAGAATAGCTGCATCTTTATACTCCTTGGGTGTTAATTCACGTTGTTTTAATACTTCTACACCTTTAATAACTGTTAAGCCACGCGTCATTTTACCACCGGGGACTGTGTATGGTAAACATGTTGAGTAATACTCAATTAATTGTTTTTTAACGTGGTCCGAAAGTGCAGGTAGATTTTGTATATCAGATATAATCTCGGATTCAATTTCCTTATAGATTGCCAAGAAGGGTTCCTTATCTGTAGATGATGACATGTTTGTTCTTATTTATATATTATGTTATGTTTCAAAGAGGGGATATATAGTAAACGTCAGTGGAAGAGAGGTTTGTCATTGGTTCGGTGGACTAATGGCGGCGTATGTACTATGTATTTGGAAAAGGATACCGTATCCTAGGGGCTTAAATGATGGCATTATATCAAAGTTGTATTCTATTTGATACAGTAGTTCCACCTCCCACCTCTATTCAACCCAACATATAATTATTTAAACTGATACCTATAACTCTGACTTGGCCGAAGAACTGTTTTTGTCACAGTGTTTGCAACTGAATTGACAATTAATCAGCATCCACTCCTTTGCATTGTGCTGTTCAACACGACCTCCATCACACTTACCCTGCTTTGCCAAGCTAGGGCACAACTTGTAATGATCATAGCAGTCGGGACTTTCATCGTTATTCACACGGTCCGATTTGATCATCACCTTGCCATACCCACGTGGTTGCTCATCCTTAAGCATGAGACTCATGTTGGGTAACAGGTCTGTGAAGGGAGTTACAAACGCCTTGATATGGTCCACCGTCTCGTCGTAGGTGAATATATTGATACCCACACTTTCAGCACCATCCCAGGTAACTGTGACCTGTCCCTCAATAGATAAAGCAACAAAAAGTGCTCCATCACCAACTTCATGGAAGGCCTCTGTCGACTTTTTACCACCCCACTTTTGCACGGCACTCTTGAACGCTTTCTTGATACTTGCAGATGACAACACCTTCTTGGCCTCAGCATCCAAACCAAGTTGGAACATAGTCTGAAGACCAATGGGGCGCTGACCGTAGTATTGTTCCAATCCAGGGCGTTGATCATAATCATCCCAACTGAATGTTACGGGATTGTAGTTGGCCTGTTCCCTAGTGGCACCACGAATGGTAATCTTACGAATATCAGTAAACGTAACATCTTTGTTCTGATCGAGCTTAGTCTGGGCACGCATGAAATTCTCTAATGATGCAGCAGTACCCTCATGAATCAAGCCGAATGACATGGTCTTCTTACCATTTCCAACATAAATCTCAGAGTAAAACTCTGGAGTATCCTCTCCATGGTTATAACGTGACTTGAGGAAGAAGGTACGATAAGCATCCTCCTTATCTAAAATGGGTGCCAACATAAGAAAGGGCTTCTTAATGGATTTCCAATACTTGAGCCAGTATTCGTGAGCTCCTAAGACATGATGAGCTGGGGCCACAGCATCGATAACGACAAGGTTGAGTCCCTGAACTTTCTTAGCTACTTCCTTAAGAGCAACTTCAGACTTTTTTCCACAGAGTGAGAACTCGTTGTCTGATGACTGCATAGCTTCACGCCACTTTTGCATGGCTAGACCGCGATTGTAGGAGCTATCATCCATCTCCTTCTCTTCGTCATCAGAACAACTCCAGAGGGTGATGAGATTCTTAAATCCTTGCTTTTCAAGGTTGTTCTTGGCACGACATGGAGAGCCCTTAACGTTGCAGAATACAACAGGGGTAATGCCCGAGGTGCCTACCATCATGGGGATAATATCATTGTATCCGGCATCAATCACAGGGCCAAGAGTAGCCTCATCGTTATATGACGAGTTATGTGTGATTGATTTGGGACTTCCCAGCTTTACTTTCTCACACTGTCCAATCTTGGACAAATCAGGACCGACGGTCATTAAATCATTTGATCGAGTGTCAGTGCCGCGCATACCCCCCGTAACGATGCGGTACGATTGCCAATCCCCCTCAGCGCTTCCTAGAATCGTAAGTAATTTTGCTCGGGCCTCCTCCTGCTTCTCGAATCCACCCCAAAGATGTACATCAAGCTTGCAATACTTGGCCTCTGGCCAACTGTCCACCAAGACATATCCTTCCTTCATTGAAATTACAAGGGATCCACTACCCTTGCTAGATCCGGTAGTTGATGAAAGGATATTATATCCCAACTCCTTCAGAGGTTTAGCCAACTCCTCACCAACCTTAGCCACGTCCTTAATATCCATGGAAACATTCTCAGCCTCAAGGATCATTAAAATACCCGCATACGCGACACTATTGACATCAATACCATTATCACCACCCTCCTCAATACATTCACGTGGTTCTCCCCAATACTTACTATAATCAGCCACCGGACCCCAATGATGATCCGTATCCACCTGTGGTTTGTATACGAAGGTATCAACATTCTCTCCAGTGTCACCATGCACACCCTTCAAATGGTCAAATGTTGGTTCCAAGAAATTAATCTCGTCCGAACTACATAATACCAATTCATAATCACAAATATAATTAACATCCTCGATAACTAATTGCATACAGGTATCAAATACTTTCGCCAATTTTTCAAAATAACCAAAATCATTCTTTACCATGATACCGGTAGGACTTAGTAGTAATTTCATTGCACCAAAGACATCTAATCCTTTGGTAACTGTCATACTCATGACCGTTTCAGATAAGTCTAATAAGACTAAATCAAATGTACCAAAGTATGAACGGGGCAATAATGTTAAACTTTTAGCACCATCCCCAAACCACCATTGTACCTTTTTATTATCAAAATGTGGTTGTGTCTTGAAATGTTCAAATGAGTTGCGTGTTACCTTTTGATCTAATTCTAACCCCAGTACCATTTCGAGTGAATCATACTTGAGAATTTCATGTAGTAACATACTATCACCACCTCCCACGAATACGACACGGCGTACACCACTCATTATTCCCTTGTTTAAGTAGGATGCACTTTGGTGTACGAATGGTTCATGATAATGTGGACGGTAACTAGAACATTGCTGCAATGTAGCATCTAATCTTAAACATTTATCTTCCTCTTTTAAATTTTCTTCAAATATAACACGTTGATATAATGAATTCTCGGCAGCGACTGTTTCAAAGTCATCTTGATTCTCGTCATATGGATCATTGCAGCTTGACCATTTGATTTCGATTTCACCAAAGTCGTTTGTGAAATGTTGTACATTGCTGTAAATTTGACATGAACCGTTGGGATTTCGTTTGATACATGAACCGTCATCATCGGAGGAATCATCAGAGGAGTCATCTGATGAGGAGGACGAATAGCCGTGAATATTAACTTTATGTGCTGCCTGGGGACGGTCTAAATCGTCCAAGGCTGAGTTTTGAGCATTGGTAACAGTCGGTAGTAACAAGATGGTTGAGAAGAGTAATGGTGGTGATGAGCAGTAAGCTGTGGATACGGTGAGAAGGGCTGTCGATAAGCCGTTGATACCAGAAGATGATGAGGCTAATGATGACACTATAGGGGATAATAATAGAAGCACCATAGCTGCCCTAACCCTAACCATAGTTAGTAGTGTTGTGTTGTATGTGTCGTACATAATAAATGTTGTTGAGAGAGAAAGTGGTATCTTTTCGGAAGATACCTACTTTCTTACAGAGAGTATGAAGGTTAAGAGTAGAGGCAATTAATAGACGAAGGAAATGATAGTGGAGTAGCAGAAGTGGGAGTAGTGAACAGGAAGAAAAAGAGACAAAGAGGGGAGTGCAATACAAGCAGAAGAAAGAAGCAAACAAGAAGAGTCAATCCAACCTAATAACATTCTTTTATGTCACAATTCGCTCTAAAACTAAATGTAAATGTGGAGCATTCGTTAGCTTGTGCAATCTATCGGGTATGAACTTTGATGACTGGGTTGGTTAGAGGAATAGGTCGGCAGAGCGTTCTCCAAAGAAGAAAACTCTGAACTTTGATCTTTCTACATTGAAAATTAGTCTCTATGGTACATCGTCAAAATATATGTTCATGCCGTACTACGATACTACATCATCCACTCCTCCACTCTCCTTTTTTACTCTTCATTTTAGTAAACACGAGCCACAGGTGGAACAGTCTTACACTCATCCTCATCCAAAGTATAATAATGAACATCCCTGTATGCAATCTTTGTCTTGCCCTTCTTTTCATCATAGTACGCCAATGTATGCTTCATCCACTCATCGTCCAATCTATCTGGATAATTTTCATGAGCATGAGCTCCCCGACTTTCCTTGCGGTTCTCGGCAGAATGCATTGTGGTTGCCGCACATGCCAACAGGTTGCGCAGTTCAAGTGTCTCAACGAGATCAGTGTTCCATACGAGAGATTTGTCGGTAACATTCACATCATTGATCTTTTGTACAACCTTGTCAATATCAGCCTTGCCCTCGGATAAGAGCTCATCTGTACGGTATACGGCAGCCTTATCTTGCATGACATGTTGCATCTCCGATCGAATCTCAGCCGTGGGAGTAGACCCCTCAGAATAACGCAACTTATCCAATTCAGCCACACTGTCCATTCCTATATCAGTAGGTGAATCTGGAATTGCATCGCCCGGCTTGGCAATTTCTTCAATGCGATTGGCACATGCACGACCAAAGACAACAATATCTAATAAGGAATTGGCACCAAGACGATTAGCACCATGAACTGACGCGGATGCTGCCTCCCCTGCCGCAAAGAGACCTGGGACAACCTCATCTGACTCATAAGTTCCATCATCCTTAAAGTTAGTACGAATAACCTCTCCCAAATGATTGGTAGGGATACCACCCATATTATAATGCACAGTAGGCAACACAGGGATAGGTTCCTTTGTTACATCCACACCAGCAAAGATGGCAGCAGTTTCTGAAATACCAGGTAAACGTTCTGCCAATAACTCAGCGGGCAAATGATCCAAATGTAAATAAATATGATCCTTCTTAGGTCCGACACCTCGTCCTTCACGAATTTCCATAGTCATTGCACGTGAAACGACATCTCGTGATGCTAAATCCTTAGCTGATGGTGCATACCTTTCCATAAATCGTTCACCTTCACTATTACGTAATATACCACCCTCGCCACGACAACCTTCGGTAATCAAACACCCCGCACCATAAATACCTGTTGGATGGAACTGAACAAACTCTGCATCCTGATTCGCCAACCCTGCACGCATGGCCATTGCATTACCATCACCCGTACATGTATGTGCTGAGGTACAACTAAAGTATGCCCGGCCATACCCACCAGTTGCTAAAACTGTATTTTTGGCCTTAATTCTGTGTAACGTACCATCTTCCATATTTAATGCCATTGCACCCACGCATTGCCCATCAGGTGTCATTAGTAAGTCCATTGCAAAGTATTCAATGAAGTAGGTAGTATCAAAGGCTAAACTCCTACCATATAATGTGTGAAGCATGGCATGGCCAGTACGGTCAGCGGCACATGCACAACGATGTGCCTGTCCACCTTTACCAAAATCTAACGATTGTCCACCAAATGCACGTTGATAAATTTTACCCTCCTCTGTCCTGCTAAATGGTAAACCAAATTCCTCAAGTTCTAATACAGCCTTAGGTGCTTCTCTACACATGTAATGTATAGCATCTTGATCACCTAACCAATCAGATCCCTTGACTGTATCATACATGTGCCATCGCCAATCGTCTGGGCCCATGTTTCCTAATGCGGCATTGATACCACCCTGGGCGGCTACGGTGTGTGATCTTGTTGGAAATAATTTTGATACACATGCTGTTTTGAAACCAGCCTCGGAGAGACCCATTGCAGCGCGAAGACCAGAGCCACCGGCACCAATAACTAGTGCGTCATATGTATGATCCACTATTGTATAATCTCCAGTTAGGCTAGATGTTGTTGATGTATTAGTAGTTGAAGATGACAATCTTGTCGCGGCTGTTGCAACAGATGTCTTTCCAATAATTTTATTTCTCAAGCCATTGGTAGTTTGTAGAAGGGTTGACGATGAACGTCGAACTAGTGCTGAGGATATCATTGATAATTATTATTATTTACTATTATATGAATATTTTTGTTCACAACAGCGCGACTATCTCCTTGATAGGATTCACTTCTTGAGGTGTGATGATGAGCAAAAGTGCGTGATGAGTGATGATTTGATTTTTTTTCCGCGAAGGTATCTAAATCTAAATAAAGGATACCTTAAAGATCCTGCCTACTCATACCTATACCTCTATCTGCCGTCCTTGTACTTTGGGTATATCTTAGCACAAATGGCCCTCGCTCACTCTCTCTCTCCTACTAATACCTGCGGCTGCCTCTCCGCCTTTCTTTTTGCATACTCTTCCCAACTTTAAATTGGTTTGTTTATTTTACTAATACATCTCGTTTTGGACTGTGCTGTGATGAATCATAATTTGGAGAGGTCTATAAAACAGTCGTACACGTAAAGTACTTAAGAGTGAACATATCTTGAAGTTCATGTACATACCATTTTTTTCTGTTCTACTACCATTTACTTAGTAATTTTAATATTCCCAATGCACCTTTGTACCACACCATTCTTTACTCAACCCGTCATTGCACCCAACATGTCTCCTTTAACTCCATCAATGACATCATACATTTTACCCTCTGTAGGGATTCCAGCCTCTCCGGTAGCAAAGAGTTTCTCCCTATTCATGATATACTCAAACTCGACATCATCAATCTTGATACTCTCAACATCTGTACCCTTCATCTGGATATCCTTCACATCATCATCAAGCAATGAGTTAAGTGCCTCGGTCTTGAACTCGCCACGAGAACGAGAGCCTGCCTTACGGAAGTCGCCACCAACAATAGCCATGCGCTCCAACTTCTTCTTGGATATTTGCTTCTCCATCATTTCAATGTCTACAGAGTTTACAGTAAGCAACCTGTACACGGCAACAGGACGGTCCTGTCCAATACGATGACAACGATCCATAGCCTGACTATCCTGATGAGGATTCCAGTCTGAATCGAAAATGATACATGTATCAGCAGTAGCCAAGTTAATTCCGACTCCTCCTGCGCGAGTACTGAGCATAAAGACAAAGTGCCGATCATCACCGTCGTTACGTTTGCCACCTGCCCCAGCAGTCTTTTCTTTGTTGAATACATCCATTTGACGCTGCCTCTCGTCAATATTGGTTGATCCATCGATACGGCAGTACTTCCACTGACGGTATAGGAGATAATCTTCAATAACGTTCAGAAGCGATGTCATTTGGCTGAAGATGAGTACCTGATGCTTATCTTTGTACAACCTTTCCAGCATACGATCCAATAGAGCAAATTTGCCACTAGCCCGAATCAATAACTGAGGGTGGGCACTGCCCATGTGAGCCCCAGTGGCTGGATCGATCGGCTCGCCAAACATGAAGGGGTGGTTACAATTCTTACGGTGATTCATCTGCTTATTCGTTTGACTCAATTGACGTGCAGATTCAATACCCTGGTTGAGTAGAATATCACGTAACACACCCTGGTCAATCATTTTAGAATACCCATCCTGCAACTTGGACATGCCAGCATAGACAACAACCTCCTTCTTGGGTGGTAAATGTTGCAACACATCCTTTTTAATCCTACGCAAAAGAAAGGGACGCAGTATCTCATGCAACTTAGTGACAGTCTGATTCTTCTTCTCCTCTACTAGAATATCCTCTGCAGTCGAAGAACCCTGAGTCTTCTGCCCAATGTTACGAAATCCAAACCATGATTGAAAGATACTCAAATCATCAAAGATTTGTGGATTCACAAAGTTGAGTAAACTCCACAATTCATCGAGGTTGTTTTGAATGGGTGTGCCACTAAGGAGTAATCGATTCGCGCTACGGATACGCTTTAATGATGAAATCAATGTACAGCGGTGGTTCTTCAGGCGCTGTCCTTCATCCACAACTAAATAAGTGAACTCTCCTATCTTATTCAATCGCTTCTCTTCCCGAATGGCTACTTCATAGCTCGTAATGATGACGGGGAAATCTTTATTCTTGCGCTTCTTCGCATCAAGCGGCCCAGCTATCATGGCGTCACGTTCTTTTTGCGACCCGTGGAAACGCACCACAGGTAAGGAGGGTAACCATTTTTGGAACTCACGTACCCAATTGGGAAGTGTGGCCAAAGGGGCAACTACTAGGAAGGGACCCGAGACATTCATTGTTTGGAGATGAGCAATCAGGGAGATGACTTGAATAGTCTTTCCCAGTCTGTGTGTAGTATAAATACAAGTAAAAGTTAGTTCCTTGTCTTTTCATGGAAATAACACATTGTGTATCAATAAATAACTTACCCCATTTCATCTGCCAAAATACCAGAGACACCATTTTCATACAAACTAACCAACCATCGAGTACCTTCCAATTGATAATCCTTCAATGTACAATTATTATCCAAATTCTTTGGTTGGATAAAGATAGGCTTCTTCCCCGATGATCCGGCATACTTGTCTTGTGCAGTTTGTAAATTGACTTCACCCTCACTTGGTTCACCGTTGTTCTTCTTACTACGTTTCTTCTTCTTTTTGGAAGAGTCATCCTTGGAAGGAGTACGTTTCTTACTTCCCTTCTTCTTACTACCACTGCCACCACCTGCAGCCTCGGCGGCTGCCTTGGCTTGCATGTTGGATTGTAATTCATCAATATCATTGGCAATAAAGTCGGAGTACTCTTTGGCACGGTTTAGGAGGAAGTCAAGTTGATTGTTCTATTGCCGTCATAGAGTAGATAAGAATTGATAAGAAGAGAATGGAAAACGTCAGAAGAGTAGGATATAGGCATAATATAAGAAAATGATCTCTTGCAGTCCAATATGAACCAAAAGACCCGGTTTAAAAATAGACACAAGACGTGTACACCGATAAATACACAAATCAAATATAATTGAATCCCCAACTAAATGTTAAATAGTACCACCCTCAACAACATCCCACCCCGTACATGTAGTATCGAAAATAGAAAAAAAAATCTCACTCTCTCCTTAAACAACATTACTCACCCGATGATGTACATGATGTTCTCCTCCATCCTCTTCCTTCTTTTCATCCACAACAGCCTTACCATCCTCACTCATTTTACGTTTCGCTGCAAGCTTTTTATGTTCCTCCTCACTCTCTGCCTCACTATCATCAACATTCACTTCACCTTTTTGAATTGCACTTTGTAATAATTTTGGTGCATATGTAGCATCAACTGGTTGTTGATCATTAATGTGTGATAATGATTCAGTAGCTTGTTGCGCCTCGAGTGTTTTAAATAGATTATCTTCCTCGTCTACTATTTCTTCTTCGTCGGGTTCATCTTCTTTTTCTTTAGTTTTAACGGCTGTATCATTGTTGGGTGTTGTTTCATGATTGGTTGATGATGGAATATTATTTCCTTCTTCTGTTTTCATCGGTGCACCTACTTTATCTGCGTCATTGGTTGATGAAACATCTTGTGAGGTCATTGTTGTTGTTGTATCCTTAGACGACGCCGCTGTGTTAGTAGATGTGGAAGTGGTATTATTATCAGCGGCGGCGGCGGTGTTTGTTGTTGATTCGTCCATTTCGTTAATGCTCATATAGGATAATTAAGAATAGAAGTTTGTTTGGTGTTGTGGTTTATGGTCTTTGAGGTGCTGGTATCATGAGGTTTTTATGTACGGCATGGGCAATTTACGGGTATGGGTAAAACACATGTGCCCGCCAATTGACCAAGCGCGCCCAATATACACTTGAAGAAGATTAAAACATAGTGATAAATAACACTTATTCAGATGAGAACATAAAGATAAGATTAAAAATAAATGAAGTTTATCCTGTAATTTAGACACCCTTCACATCGAGCTGTGAGCTGCATTTAAGCTGTCGAAATGACACATCCCACGCCCTCTACTTTATTATGGCTTGTACTTCATCTCCTTGGGATCAAATCCAGGCATGGGGAAACTTACCGCAAATGCATTAACTTTCTTCCTCAATGCAGCAGTCTCCTCATTCCCCTCCAAACATGACACAAAGTCCTTAAGCTTAGGTCCACTCTGCTCTTGGATCTTTAATGCGATTTGTAATGCCTCGTGCAGGAAGACAGCTATTTGTTCAAAGTCCTTCTCAACAAACTTGCGTGTTGTCATGGCAGGAGCTCCGATACGTACACCTCCGGGGGTAACAGCCGATCGATCACCGGGAACACAATTCTTATTTAAAGTAATTGAGACAGCATCACATACTTTCTCGAATTTACTTCCCGTAATCTTCTGGGGTTTCAAATCCCATAATACCAAGTGATTCTCAGTTCCTCCAGTTGCCAAGGTGTATCCCATACTAACCAGTTTATTACCCAAGGCGGCAGCATTTGCCTTAACCTGCTTGGAATACGAGTGGAATTCAGGTGTCATAACCTCCAACAATTGTGTGGCCACGCCAGCAATTTGATGTTCATGTGGACCACCCTGTAATGCGGGGAACACAGCTTGATTAATCTTATGTTCGAATCCACGTTCATCCTTACGGAAGAAGATCATACCAGCGCGAGGTCCACGTAAACTCTTGTGAGTAGTTGTGGTAACAACATCACATACCTCAAATGGAGATGCCTGCTCCTTAGTTGCCACTAACCCCGAAATATGTGCCATATCCATCAATAGTAATGCACCATTGTCATCAGCAATTTTACGAAAGCGGGCATAATCCCAATCACGAGGGTATGCACTGCCACCACAAATAATCATGGCAGGTTTGAATAAACTGGCATCACGTGCCAATTGGTCATAGTTAATCAAACCACTTACTGGATCAACCTGATATGGTAATGATTCAAAGTAAACAGATGTGGCACTAACAGCCTTACGCGTATTCTCCTTCTTGGAATACGTGTAAAAACCATGTGTTAAATGCCCACCACTTGGTAAATCCAATCCCATAATACGATCGTGTGGTTTTAATAATGCAGTATAAACTGCAAAGTTGGCAGGTGATCCGCTGTAAGGTTGGACGTTTACACCCCACTTTTCTGGATCTAATCCATATGCTTCTAAAGCGCGAGTTTGACATAATTCCTCAACCTGGTCAACAATTTCATTACCACCGTAATACCGTGCATGGGGTAAACCTTCGGAATATTTGTTAGTTAATGCCGATCCTAAACATTCCATAACAGCCCTTGATGTAAAGTTTTCAGAGGCAATAAGTTCAAGGGAGGTATATTGACGGAGTTTTTCCTGTTCAATAAGATCATGTAACTTAGGATCATGATCGGCTAAGGACTTTAGTCCGGTGAATTCCTTATTGTATTTGAGATAGAGAGAGGAGGGGGGAGAGGAGGGATGTTAGAAGATCATATCGATACACAAACATGTGCACAAAATAAGGTGTATGTAGATTGTTATGAATGCAATGGCAAAATAATAGAAGAGGTACAAGATAGGGGGCGTAGACGTGCACCTAGAGACAATTTGGAAGAGAGGGTGCACCGATGTTGGGGTGATGTGTCATTTCTTATTCACCCTCTTAATGATTAAAAAAAAAATACACTATCAACAATATTAAAATCATGACATTACCCGAATGGATATACAACTTACATCTTCTGCAAAGCCCATGATGGTTGATTTGATAAGAGATAAATATCGATAGTTTTTACAATTATTTTGTGGTTGAGCACTGCACTTACTACACTACTGAGTGTGTGGATACGGTATCTTGATTTTTATGCTCGCTGCAATGTATAATGTATTGCATTGTTGATCCTCATAATCGTAGGGTATGTGTATCTTTATTGACCATATAATAATGATTAGACAAATAGCATTCTTCGTCAGCCTTGCTATACTATCTGCCGCTAGTGCTAATGCTATTGAATTAACCCCTGACACTTTCGATGCGGTCACCGATGGAAAGACAGTGTTCATCAAATTTTTTGCTCCGTGGTAAGTACTATTGCTATCAATTCTCATCTAATCTCTAGCCTAGGACGAGTGTTCACCATAGCCTACCTCTGTGATGATACACTTGAAGCGTGTTCCTTGGTATTTCCTGTTTAATTATATATCACTAACAATCATCAATCCAAATAACAAAATCAAAGGTGTGGTCACTGTAAAGCTCTTAAGCCAGATTGGGACAAGTTGATTGCTGACTTTGCCGATTCGCCTAATCAGTTAGTAGCTGATGTTGATTGTACCGGAGCAGGAGAGCCATTATGTGATGATTTCGGTATTGAGGGATTTCCAACTCTAAAGTGGGGTGATCCGTCTGACTTACAAGACTATAATGGTGGACGTTCATATGATGATTTGAAGGCATTTGCTGATGAGAATTTGAAACCGTTATGTTCCGTGACTAATATTGAATTGAAATTTCAGAGATCAATATTGGCTACTTTATTCTACTACTAGTCCATCAATATCCCAATTTATGACGTCGCCGTGATCTACGCTCAGTGGCAATGCACAGGTACAATTCCCACACCACAAGCAAAGAGATATCACACACTCCAATTCGTCTCCGACAGATCGTTACTACTGCTTATTCCCACACATGTCGGTTATTGTCGTCGCCTACCTATAAAAGTTAGGCTTTCGAATACCCAGTATAGTAATGGTTTTCATACCGCTGAAGTTGACGCAGAAGTGCTCACCAAGCAGTGCCCAGTGGAAAACCTCTTGTTGTGGATGAAAAATCAATACCGGACCATCACCACTTACAAGTAGACCTTGGTTATGTCCATTGGTCTCAACATATATTGATGAGGAGTAGTGTAGCCAAAAGTTGATTTACAGGTGCATGCCATAATATGCTGATTAGATGGTTGAGGAGGGCTGATGGGGGCATACTTAATGAGATGGTTGAGATGAGGGTTGTGGGGCATACACCCAACAGATGATATCATAAGAAATCATTTCAATAAAGAAGCTTGTTGCACCATGTTACCTGACCCTAAGGTCGTCCTTCGGAATCATGAAAATGATCCAAAGTCAGTCTCGAGGAGCGTCACCCCACCTTTTCTCAGGTCCTACCTTTTTAGGGGATTCCTTGTTAGAGGACGAACAAGGACGGACTGCATTAGACATCTGCGTGCAGTGCGAAACTGGCAGGTCTATACGCTTGGTGTTGTAGGCATGGGGTTGTGGTTAAGGTAATGGCGTACCTTGGCTAGATTGTGTGGCCTATGATACGGGTGTAAAAAAAGTATACGGTGTTGAAGTCCCGAACTCCACTCTCCTCCGGGTACGTGTGTTTGCCAAACACACTCTAATGTCTACCCTTAGGTGCAATTTAATTCAAATCGATTCGTACAGCTGTACATTGCAAAATTATTGCCTCGATCTTAAGACAAGCTTATTCCAGACCCCTCCAGGGAAGAAGAGGAGAGGCTCCGGCTAAGGAATATAATGTGTGTGATGGGTTGTAGGAATTGTGATGTGTGTGTTAGTGTGAGTTTGTGAAAAAAAAAATAGAAGCAAACAGATAATATCATTCTCACCATTATATAACTGATTTCAATACTATCATCCTCAAGTGGCTCTAGCGGTAGAGGCAAAGCCCCTCGCCGTTTTTTCTTTTTGCGCTTTTTCTTTCGTCGCATTGCTTGTGGTTGGTGTTTAATTAAAAAATTATGGGAAGAGTATCTGTACCTTTACCAATAAAGCCAAAGACTCCCACTTAAAATAAAGGATGAGATATTTTACCGCTTTACTAATTTTACTTTCGCAGTACTCAAAATCGTCTGCTACATACGACAGTAGGTGTAAACCTAAGTAAGACTATCTGAACCTATGTACGCGAGGTAAACAAAGAGGGTGCAATGGGGACCCTCATTAAGTGGGAGCTATTGGTGGTACTCAAATTGGTGTACTCAAGTCACATAGTATGTAGAGGAGGGTACTTTGGTGGTGGTACTCAAGTCACAATACCTAAAAAAGTTCCGGCTACTTATGCGAGTTGGGTGAAATTACAGAAGTTTAGTCTCATAGTAGGCATAAGAATAACTCATCATATTATACGTACAATGGTAGTTGTAATACGAAATTATATTCAAGAAGAGGATGTGGGTGTAGAGGTAGATGAGGGCATAAGAGCTATTAAGATATCACTTCCCAAATTGACAAATGATAACACAAGAAATCACAGAAAACTCTTAGCAGCCATCCAAGATCATGTCTTTCAAAATAGTATATGTTCAGTTCATGGAAGTTATGTTTTAATGTTAGATCTTTCTCGGTTTGTTAAAAATAATCTCCCTGATAATGATAATTGGACTGATGCTATTGGGCAGCAACCACCTCCCTTGCTTACTCAAAGTCATTATCTCGAACATGCGATGCATCCAATTCTTCATCTCCCGGAAAATACCGACAGAATTAGAAATCAACATTTACGAGAAACTATTAGAGATTTGAACCAAGACCAGCAAGATGGAACTTTTCCTCCATTTCCAGATATCCGACGTGTAGAGAATGTTCCTAGAGAAATAACCGGGTTTACACAAATGAGAGCTTACACAAGAAATGATTTAATAGCAAACCTTAAGACATCTGTTCAAGCAAAGGTTCTGCCTTTCATTAATGATACAGTTAAAGCACTAGTACAACTGCCTAATTTGGTTGCAATTCCTAAGAGAAGAAGGAAGAGCAGAGGAGGTGGTCGTGGACGAAACGGACCTGGCCGTGGACGAAGCGGTCCTGGCCGTGGTGGCCGTGGCGGACGTGGACCTGCCCCTGGTTATCAAAGGCCTGCTCGGAGACTCACCAAGGCAGAGAAGGCTATTCTAAAAAAAGAGATATTGCGACAAATCTTGGAGCCAATGAGAAGAAGAGATGATGCCTTTATCAAATCTGAAGTCAATGTTACCGATTTTCACAAAGAAGTGATTACTTTTCATCGGAATGGTTTAGGTGCCCAAGGTGATGAACCAATTAATGAGGCATTTATCAAGGCTAGGAATTTAACAACAGCAGCGCGGCATCGGAAATGGGAAAGATTTTATGTACATTTTGCAAGATGTGTTGTTCTCATTGAAAGGTTAGAGAATGAATATCGCAAGATTCAATTCAAGAAGAGATGTGCATTGCCAATTTATAGAGTGCACAGAAGAAACTCTATCAAAGTGGATAGTAGGGTTGCATATTATATACTGAAATATGCAAGGGATGAATATGGACATGTTTTACCTCCTTCAGTTGTTTTGCCTCAATCCAAAACCTATATTACTCCTGCATTTTATGCCCGTGTCCAGCGTGACATTTTTCATGTTGATCGTATACAGACAGGCAATAACAAATATGTTGCAAATCATGGTGTATTTATGACTACCAACGGAGTCAGTGCCTCTATTCTCTTCCGAATAGATCATGATTATGACCCTGAAAATCTTGCTGCAATCAATAATGTTTTTCCTGTCGATGATGAAGATGAAGATGAAGATGATGATCCAGGTACATAAGATTGATGTGTGTTTTCATCTTATGTATGTATCTTGACTTACATGTATTTACTTCTTCTTTTTTCACTCTATAAGACTTTGTCCCGCCTGCTAATGCTGAACAAGATATACCTTTAGAGGAGCCTCCTCTAGTTGCATCATGTGATCCTGGAGGTACAACACAAGCATTTGACTTGAGAGACTCCGTCACTGGGGAACTTGTGCAGACTGAGGATAAACCCAATGGACGTTGTGATTTTACAACAAGATTCTACTGTCATGATAGTGGGATTGATAAATCCAACAAAAGAATCAATTGTATACTACAAAAACCCAAGATCAAGGCCATTAATGATAGAAGATCCATGCCTGGCAATCATCTCAAGACAATGAGATATAACAATATCAAAAATTCTTTTAGTAATTATATTTTTGATTATCATGATGGATGGGAAACAATGTTTAATAAGAGATTTGAGAGAGAAAGATTGATGCAGTATGGAAGGAAGAAGAAGTGCATAGAGCGATGGCTAAGAAATAGCTTGAGGATAGATGGGTATGATCCAAATACAATCATCCTTATGGAAAATGGTGTTTTCCCATCATCTGGACGAGGCAGACGTGCCGCTCCTGTTAAAGTGAGTGTTTGTCCATCGTTAGTTTTGTCATTTATTGCTGTATTTTTATCCGTCTAATCTTCTATCAGACCTTTCAAAGGCTATGTAAAATCATGTATCCACAGTATTATATGATCAATAAATTTCGAACAAGTCAAATTTGCCCAACATGTTTCCGACGTTTGTGTCCAACTACCAAAATACTTCCCAATGGTAAGAAAAGACATGTTAGGGGGAAAAAGTGGTGTAATTATTGCAAGAGACATCCATTTCTGGTTAGAGATGGAGGAGTTGCATGTCCGAATGTTTTTCACGTGGCAACTGCTGAACATGTTCATCCTATGTTCATCAATTATGGTCAGCCAGGTTATATCCCTTTTCGGGGAGTTGAAACACATTACTATTTGCGTAGGCACTAGAGAAAATAGAATAAGTTTTATGTACATATATACCTATCTCTAGATTAGTTTAGCTTTTTTCTTCGTCTTCTTTTCCTCCCCTGATTTTAGCTTTTTTCTTCGTCTTCTTTTCCTCCCCTGACTCATTAGATAGAGCATCACTCCTCCTCTTTGTTCCCATCGTCCCCGGAAGAAAAGTAGAATCTCCATCATTCTGCTGCTGCCCGAGTTGTAAACTTGGAGATCCTGTGAACTGAGTACCAATTCCTTCCCTTTCCATCAGTTGGCCAATTTGGGCAAATGGATTCAATTCTGGTGGCTGTACATCTTGTCCGTCGGTCTCAGCTTGTACAACATCATTGGCCGAAGATGGTTCATCATCTTGTCCGATTGATTCGGCATTGGCAGTCTCGGCGACTTCCTCAGAACTGGCATGAACCTCCTGTCCGGTTGATTCGGCATTGGCATGAGTCTCGGCAGCTCCATCAGAATTGGCATGAACATCGATGGTTCTATTCGGCTCAGTCTCGGCTTGGTTTGTAGAGTGACCGGCTTGGTTGGTAGATTGGTTACTAGGTGTTGGACCTGAAGCCATTGTTGTTGTTGGTTCAGTTTGTACTTCTCGGTGCACATTTGCTCCAGCGAAACGATACTGTGCCAGGTGTGCCAACTTATAAAACTTTGCTTGCATTGAGTTGATGATATTTTGATCATTATCATTTCTATCCATAGCCTGGTGTGCCGACATGAAAAAATTTTCTTGCATTGAGAGTGTTGTTTGATGATCATCCTCAGCTTTCTTCATCTCCTTCTTCATTTCCTCCTCAACATTCTTCTTCTCAATTTCTAGATTTTTCATACTTTCAACAAGAGCGGTATTTTCCACTTCCTTCTTTTTTAATGCCGCATGGGAACGTAGATGAGCAAAAGCTGCTCTAAAGACATTACCTTCATTCTTTTTCTGTAGCTCAGCATTCTCCTTCCGTAATTGAGTATTTTCTTCACGCAATGCTTCAATTGTTAGTGCTTGTTGTTGTTGTAATTGAGTAGTTTCAAGGCCTGTAAAATCAATTAGTTCAGCGGTTGAATACTCAGTAACAAAACAATCATGGAGATGCTTATTTGCCAAAAATAAATGCGCAGCCAAAGCGAGGCATTTGTTGTTGTGGAATTTCTCCATTGCCTTTGACGCAGGATGATTTTCTCCCATAGGTAGTGGCTCACCATCAGTATCTCTCTCACTACAAACACATGCCGTATGGGCATAGACGGGATCAGCATCCCATGTATCACATTGACTACAATACACAAACACTAATATTGTACCCAATTTATTCTTCAAAACATTTCCGGTATATACCAATCTATAGCTACCATTGAAATCCTTTTTCCAAGAAGACGGCACTATATCCCCTTTAAAACTTAAATTACTCTTATCTGTAGGATCTAAGTCACTAAGGCAGTAGAAAAGTTTGTTATCCAAAAATGCTTCATGTACTGGAAATAGTAGTGTACTATTATTTTTGCATTTGATCTCTTTAAAATATTTCATGTTGCTCGTTGAAGGATGTGGTGATTGGCAAATTGACACTGGAAAATTACTTTTTATGGTATCCTTTTTTTTGACTCCCTTGTCCATACTTCGTCCTTGTCCATTGACCTCCTCTATAGCATCCCGACAACGGAGTTGAGTGTACATATATGCTCTGTAAGAGTATGAACACATATCAATTAAAAATAAAAACAATGACTAGAGGTATCTACATAGCCGATAGATAGGGTACTATCTAAAGAGCTACTTAGTAGTGTTATGTGCATTCATCAACACAGCCTTTTTATCTATCAATTTCTTCTGCTGTTCTGTGAGCTTTAGCTTATTATCATTCAGCCCTGCAATGGCTGTTTTCAGGTACATAGAGTGAGTGTACACAGAGTCGGAAGAATGGCATTTGGAAGATAGACAATGAGGAATGAGTGGATTAAATATCAACAAATCTCCGGGGCGAAGAGGTATAGCTACCCGAAGTGTAGGGAATACAAAATATGCAATGACTCGGTCGTCAATTGTATACTTATGATTCGGCAAGTGAACACTCACTACTGAATGAGTAAAATCGTGATCAGTGTGAGTTCGTAAATAGGCATCAAGAGCCAAATTGACAGAGGTGAAGACACGACTAGCAGTCGTACCATCAGTTCGTTTGGGTAACTCCCACTTATTGCATTTGTAGGCTTGCTCATTATGACGGATCACCTGAGTGTCAGCATAAGCATTAAATGCTACACTAACACGGCCCATGTGATCGACGATTGTGTCATAATGTTGGGGATCCATGTTTCGTATTTGCTCATTGTTGTCGGTGGAGAGTCCTGATTTACCTCGACAAGCTGATACTCCAATATTAACTACTGGATATGGAGAAATAGTTTCTCTCAAACTACCACGGTTTTCCGAACGATTGGATAATGATATAGCTGAAGATATGGCATTGCAGAGATCATTGCTATTAGTATACATCTTAGTAATGGCCAGTGCTTCAACTCTTGGTATTTTAATGAATGGGTGTGATGATTTATCATTTTTTGGAAAAATGAGTCCTAGCTCAGCTGTACTGTCGGGAATATATAGATTCTCACTCTCTTCAATTCTAACTACGAATGAGTTTGCACCTGATGGAACCGGGATTGGAGGGTTAGTACCAACACCTCCATCGAAAAAATAACTCGTTTTCTTCTTCATAAAATCGTGATCATCTTTCCAGCCATACTTTATAGAATCTGGTACCTCTACAGTAACTAGTCTAGACGATTGCTTTTGCTCCCTCTTGTTGATTCTCTGGGCGACCCTCCTTTTAGCCTTAGTAGACAAGTTCATATCATGATCAATACTAGCCAATGCAGCAGCCTGTGTCCTTTGAGATGATAACGATTTCTTATCCTCAGATTTGTAGTTATAACAAAAATCTTTGATTGCGTTGGTTTCTGTTTTAATATTAATATCTTCTTTTGTTGATGTTGAGGATAACTTCTTTTGTTTTCTCTTTACTCTATTAGCCGCACTTCTGTTATGACGCTTTTTTCTTATTTTGGGGAGGAAAGAAGACGATGCATCACAAGGAACTGTACCATCATTGTACCGAAGTCTTTCAGTGCCACAGTAATTTGTAGCGAGATCGGACTGGATTCCAAGGTTGTGCTTAAACACAGGCAAGTCTTCTTCTATATTATTCATATTACTAGTAATTAGTGCATCGGAGGTGGCAATATAGATTTTTTCCTAAGATGTGTCAATAATAGATGACGGCGTCGGCGGCTTCGTTGGTGATAGCTTGTTCATTCTATTTGCAATTTATGAGCTGTCATTTTTTTTTGGAAATGAAAAAATCACGACCCTCCTCTACATACCTAAATTTTGCACCCTGCTCCCAGAAATCCAGGCAGACCTGAATTTTCTATTTTTTTGCAAACCTACTTGACAAGCAAGTCATCTCCTGGAAAACATATTAGAGGAAGCCATCAAATCGATATCCCTTAATGGAGGCGCTTATATCATATAGTCAATAATAGATATCTGAAGTGTCAGCGGCCGCCGACCATCAACGACGCCGTAGTGAAAAGAACATGATCTTCGCAAATGATGATGTGTCCATATGTGCCAATTGCGGCAAGGAGGGTAGCGATGTCAAGAACACATGCAACAAATGTAAACAAGTAGTATATTGCAACGCCGCATGCAAAAAGAAACATCGACATAAACATAAAAAAGATTGCGAGGAACACCGCAGACAGGCTGCAGAGGTACATGATGAAAAGTTATTTAAACAACCACCTGTTGAAGACTGTCCAATTTGTTTTCTACGTATGCCATATATTGACACAGGAAGTCAATACATGACTTGCTGTGGAAAAGTTATATGTACTGGCTGTATTTACGCACCTGTCTATGATGACCAAGGCAATGAACTTGCCAAGAAAACTTGTCCATTTTGTAGAGCTTCTAGACCATCATCCGACGAGGAAGCATTGGAAAACATAAAGAAACGGGTGGAGGCTAATGATCCTCATGCAATATACAGACTAGGATTGGATTACATGGAAGGGTCATGTGGATTGCCACAAGATTATAAAAAGGCATTAGAATTATGGCATCAAGCAGCAGAACTTGGTTATACTCCAACTTATCTCAGTATTGGTCATGCTTACGACTTTGGAGAAGGGGTGGAGGTTGACGAGAATAAGGCCACATATTACTATGAGTTGGCTGCTATGGGAGGAGATGTATGTGCAAGGCACAACCTTGGTATTGATGAGGCAAGAGCAGGCAATTGGGAACGGGCATTGAAACATTTAATGATGGCGGTTGAGGGTGGAAAGAGTGATTCTTTGAAGGCGATTCAAAAACTATACTCTAATGGATATGCAACAAAAGATGATTATAACACGGCATTACAACTATATCAAACGTACTTGGGTGAGATAAAGAGTGTACAGAGGGATAAAGCAGCGGCAGCCGATGAGGACAATTGTTATTAATAATGATAAGAAAGCTGAGATCGAGAAGTATCAACGCATGACACTAACTGCATTAGAAGATGAAGTGCAGAAGGAAGAACAGAAAATTGAGGAAGCACTGAAGTCATTTGAGGAAGAGGTTGAGAAATTACAATCCAAATATGAATCATTAAACGCTGAGAAGGAGCAACAGATTGCTGCAGTGAAGAACGGTGGTCTTGGCCTGATGAAGAGTGTCATCAAAAACATGTCTGCAGAGAAGAAAGATGAGCTGTAAGAAATGACCATTGGTGTGTGTGATATTTTAGCTTAACTATTACCTACTACCAGGTACATAGATTTGCCATTACACTCCACTCTTTGATGAAGCTAGTACATGGTCCCACAATATCATTCAAACATGCATATTATTCAAACATGCCAGGCTACACTTATAGTCCAGTTGAGAACTCGACAACACCAGTGAAGAAATCTGTTTCAAAGGCTACATCACTCGTGTTGCTTCATAATCACTACGCTCACCCCAAATTTCTGTATCATGTCAAAGTAACTTTGGCTTTGATTGGGAAATCCCTAAACAAGTTGTTCTGGGTATATACCGGTGCCGGTTCTTCTTCCTCCTCCACCACCTCTTCTAACTGCTACACAGATTCTGATGTATAGGAAGATGGTAATATAAAATCAATATCAACAGTTGTATCTGCATTACTACAATCTATTCCATTTACTAAATTGATCATGGACTGAGTCAATGCATCCTTTGATGAAGAGTCGTAAGCTGTTCCTAACTTTACTTTCCTCAAGTACAATGGCTTATCTGATGTTAATGATAAAGTATGGACATGAAGATTGAGGAAGTGGCGGCACCCACTATATCCAAGCCCTAATATGTTGAGAGAGTTGTACAAACTTGCATCTCTTCTCTTGGGACTGGGAAGGGGGACAGAGGAGACACGCTTCTATTAGAGATATATGGTTTTCTTAACTTTTATTAAGTTGGTACTTGACAATCTTTGTAAGTTGAAGGACTTCCTTCTTTTCAAGCATGAGAAAATCATTTTGTGATGAACCTCTCGCCATGAGCTTCTCACCCAACCCTGTACCACTATACTTCTCTAATATACAGTATACTTTCTCAAGAGATAAGAATGGGTACTTCTTTCTTCGAGCATTACTGTTTTCTGACAATAGTAGCATCGGTAGATCCTTGTCCAATAGAGCCGTTGCGAGGCATTTCAGCTCATTGAAACACTCTCTCAGCTGACCAACACCAGTACTATCTGCAAAAGCTTCAAAGTGCTGGATGTCAGTAGCAAGATTCTTCAGCCCAAAGGGATCTATCCTAGCCACGGGCTTAATACCACCACTTTTCTTGCCTCTCCCTTCCTCGTCAACTGGATCTGTCAATAGCTTTGCCAACCGCTCTGCCACATGACCGCAGCAAGAGAAATGTAAGCCGGCTCGAGAACCGTCATCCATTGGACCAAGACATTGGAAGGTAGCTCGCATATATTCAACGAGACTCTCTGCATATGCGTTTGGTGAGTCTCTGCTAGTCTTGCATACCCATGAGAAGTTCTCTAGACTGAAGTCAATCAGCATGTCAATCTTGTTACGACATATTTCGTATACAACACTATACATGTTGGCAACTTGTGTATCACAAGATTTGCTAGCACCCTTGAGGACAGAGTCGGCATAATTAAACGTCTCTTCAACTTGTTCCGCTTTCACAAGTCCAATGTGACATAATCCTCTCATAACGGTACCAAAGAGTCGAGGAAGAGCTGATTCGAGGGCGGATAAGTCAGCAGTGATCTGCACTGCCTGTTCAACAGTCAACTCATCAAAATGGGTATATCCGTCCTTCATACCGACAGCAGTTACAGCAACGCATTCCTCAACACAGTCTAATACGTAGCCAGCAATACCTCCACCTTGCTTCGAGGCAAACACTTGTCCTAGCTCTTCTTGGCTCAAGGCAAATGCAACAAAAACTATCACCCGAGCATGAATAGATCGTATTATCTGTGGTACAGATTGACTGAATGTGTAGAGTTCATTTTCTGCCATAATTTGATTCATTGATCCTCTTGAGATTCGTAGTGATGGATCCATACTATCAATAGCATTGGAAACCATTTGTTTCTGCTTCATTTCACTCAAACCGAACGGGAAATCGAGTACCTCTTCTTGTGGTATTTTTGAGATTGTGGAAGGATCATCAGAGGCATTCTCTGATAAGGTGCCGCTACCGCCGCCACCTCGATAACGAAGACCACCGCGTAGTTGAGACCTTCCCACCTGCATTGGTTCCTTCTTGCCGTCTCGGATATACTTGTTGGTTGCATTGAGTTGCTCCTCTTGTGCCACCTTCAAGCCCGTCATGATGATGTCTACATCCATTGCAAGTAATTCTTTATCGCTCTTGCGTGTAGTCGAACTAGGATGCACAATCTTGAGGGCGGATCGAAATGCTGCTACAAGGCAAGATGCCTTTGCCAATTCTACTAATGATGCTCCCACGGCTCGCTTACGTAATAGGTTACCCAACTCGTTCACTAGTGCGCGTTCATAACGTTCTGAGCTTTGCCTGAAACTTGATCCTCTACCTGCTGTAGGAGCAGTGATTGAAACTGCTTTCGCCATCACTTCTGACGAATCTTTCTTGTCAATCAAATTATCGTCTCCATCGTCTGCAAAGTCAAGCTCTAATGCTGCCTCGACGGCACTAAACCCCACCAAACTGGCACACAAGTGAGGCAAACTCTTGGCAAAGAATATCCTATCAGTGCCAAGGCTAACGTCATCTCCAGTCAGCGAGGATAGAGAACTACGAGTTTCATTATCCTTCTTATCTCTTGATCCTGCAATTTCCATAGCACCAAAACGATTACTTTCATAGTACTGCCGAAATTCTTCTTCTCTGCCCAAGATCTTGAATGCCAATTCAGCTCGTCGTACTGGATGCACCGTTTCTGGTAGAGCAAGAAGTTTTGCTTGGTCATCCCCTTTTGGATTTGCATTATGCGCCAAGATACTCGGTGTTAATACCTTTGCCCATTGTGATTGTTTATCGCTTCGTTTCTGAGACAAACCTGTCGATGCTCCACCACCACGATGACTTGCCTTAAATCCTAATGATCGTCCATGACCACTGCTGTTCATTCCATGTCCACTTCGATTCATCCCTCCAACACTATGTCCACTACCATCCATACCTGGGCCATCTCCAACCTTCCAATCAGTCTTGAGGATGGTTTGCACTTCCTCCCCTGATGCATCATCCCAGCAACGGTACCAACCAAAAGCTATTGAATTGTGGATTGAGGGGGAAGCGATGTTAGGTTAGATGTCATATGCACAAACATGTAAACACTATCCCTCGACCCACCGTCAACGTATCCAAAAACAACCCTCGAATTCACATAACACACCACAATTACATTACAATAATCAACAACAACAACAACTACAAAATTCTTACCACTAGCCAAAGCTTCGGCCTTTCTTCCAGTTCCCATACCCCCTTGAGATCCTTCTAACCGTGTTGCCTCTCGTTGACAATCTCTCTCAAACCAATACCCTGCTCTTGCAGCTCTTGCTACCTTTCCCTTTTGATTTGCCCTAGATATCAAATTGTCTGCATTCTTGGCTCTCCATGCATAGCTCTGGATTTTGCCTGTGTTGAGTGATAAGTGTGTGTGTGTGTGTGTGTGTATGTGTGTGTGTGTGTAAGTGATGAGTGTTTGGAAAGTCAACAAGTTGTACATGCGAAAGTACTCACCGCCTAGCCCTAATGACCCTGCGCCAATAGAAACTGACGATGCACATTGTCGTAAAGCAGCTCTACCGGCTTTTGCCCCATCCCCTCCAGATCGTAAAGCAAGGAACCAGCGATTAAGTCCACGACGTGCTCCCATTAATACCTCATTTTCAATTTTGGGTAGCATTTGCATTGCTCGTGACCCAAAGGGTGTATCTTCTAACCGAAGAACAGTCGCCGTAGGATTGGTTGTGGATGTTGCAACTGCTGCATCTGCTGATGAAGTGTTTGGGTTGTTAGCATTATTAATCGTACTTGCTCCTCCAATTCCCAAACCCATCAAAATATCAGCCCCACCGTCCCCGCGTATAAGGCTACTAAGTGGCGCAGTTAGGCATGCACGTGCCTCCTCAACAGCATCAATTGTTGCACGTGGTCTTCCCAATGAAGCTTGCTTTCGTGCCCTCTCTAATAGGACTGCTACTCGGCGACAGGCACTGACCACCGATGTCAGTGTTCGAGCCCGTGCATCAGAATGACGGAACCGTTCAAGACGGATAGATGATGCTAACATGCTATGTCCCGTATTATTTTGTAATTCTAGATTTGCCTTTGTGTTTGTATTATAAGATGAAGAAAACGGTATTAGTATGAACTTGAACAAGCAAAATTAATATAATAATTCCAAACATTCTATTGCAAAGATTACGCGGCCAGGGAATGCCCAACAAATTATTATACCTACGCAAACCATCTTCATCTTTATAATAAAGATCTCACCTCATTTAAACTACTCTTAACCTCCTCACACGGTCCACATAATGCAGCAACAACTTTACCAACACTTTCTAAAAAATCTTCTGAATGATCATGACATATCTTACTAATTACATTTTGTGCATCTTTACCCTGCTTGAGCAGTTCTGTATGTAACTCTCGATCTAATCCACGTTCAATTGATGATGCAACCGTAGATGCTAATAATAATGTTGAATGTTGCTGTGAACGTAACTTTGCTTCTAATTTGATTGTTTCTAATGCATGCAAATTAGAATACTCATCATCTTTTCTATCCTTGTCAGCAGCGGCTATTGTTGTTTCTTCTAATAGAAAATCCGGTGGACGTGTAGCATCAACAACTAATCTTGATACAGCTTCTTGACGTCGTCTTTCGGCTCTTCTGTCTGCTTTTTGTTTCGTGATATTGCTGCTGTTGGCTATTGGTTGTAATGTGATACCGTCATCGAATGGGTTGGGAGCAGTAGATGACATAATATCGTATTAACCTCTATGTTTCAATTGAATTAATAATTATGTATTTAATGATATTGGTTGAATATGGAAGTAGCAATAGTAGTTATTAATGAGTGCACTCTGGCTCTCTATCTCTTTACGATAAATCTACTTGTGGTTTTTGATGCTGAAGATTTGGTACAACAACCTAACAAGAGATTGAAAAACAACTTGAAGATTGAAGACGCCTATCGTACGCTACGAGGCCACAACTGACAATCCCCTGGGACTTTACGTACCACTTCTTGAACGCTTCCTGACCCACTTACCCTAAAAAGACTCCCTATTAAATGATCTACCCTAAAGGACTCCCTATTAAAAAAGACTCCCTATTAAATGATTTCCGAGGGTCTGGAAAGTAGCGATATCTTTCGGTATCCTACCTCCAAGATAGCAGTGGCAAGTTTAAGAAGTGCACCCATTTTCCTTTTCGTGTTGGTTGTTGTTTATTGTAGCAATTAATGAAGGAAAGCTGTGAGTCTGTACTATCATCCTCTTCAATCTCATTGCAATTTTAGCAAGCAAGCGTGCTTTGAATTTTTTGCCCAATAATAAACGTGGCAAATATATTAGTTTAGGTGAGTGAGTTACTAATCGACGCCGTGCGTTAAGTGCAGGCAGTGATATTTGCAATTATAGTCGGCAGCTGCGAGTCTATGCTGCGGAGAGAGGATTTCTTCGATTGTCATGCAAACCGATTGTTGTGATAAGCATCAGGAAAGCCGTCTACTTGATGAATCAGTTACATGATTTTTGTGTGCACACTATACCACGGATAGACATATACTGGCCTTCGCGTGATCTCTATAACACTTGTTCTTCGGCCGTGATGTTGCAACCAATATATGGTTCTATTCATATCATATTAATTGTCAACGACTAGATATCTCCCCTCCCCATTAACACGTGTTAGGTTGGTGGAGGGAAGTGGTGTATTATTTTTATTTTATGTTTTGGGAAATGAAGCGCACCACTACAGTTTGCATCATACCGTGAACCTTGTTTGCTTACCATTCTTCATCCACCTGCATCCACCACCATTAAAACTAACACAATGCCTCCTCTTCTTCTCTCTTCTATTATCCAATGCAACAAAATCACACCGGTATCCTTTTTTACACATTATAACACAAAAACAACATGTACAAACCTCTCTCAGACGGAGTGGCAAAAATCATCAACACCATTTCTTACACTAGCCAAACACTGATCCGACGATTTTGCTTGGATCATTCAGTTAGTTGAGGCCGTATTTCATTGTATCAATCCTTTTTGTTGTGGTAAATTTAATACCACCACTCACTTCCAACCAACAAAAACAACAACAAGGCACCGAAAAAGTACAAATCAATTATTTAATAGCAGACCGCAATTAGACTAATCAGTACCCCTACAAATTAGAATATGCAAACTCAAGTTATGAGTCAACATCAATACTCGCAACAGCGAGGAACGACTAGCGGACAATTTGGTACAACTCCAGCTCATTATCATCAACAGGCTCCGCAACCTCAAGCCCCGTATGGAGGCACCGATCAGCAGCATCAGCGTGGAGGATATGGCGGCGATAATAGATCACGTCGATCTGGACGTGATGACGACGGAGGGGGTGAAAATCGTCGAAGACGCTCACGTTCTAATCATCGCAGTTCTAACACTAGACGTGGTGGTGGCAGTAATAATAATAATAATGATCAATATCCAGATCAATCCAATCAATTCCACTACCCCGGAGGAGCCGTTGCTAATAATGTCACGCCACCATCTCAAGATGCTGCATCCTCCTCCAACCTTGGTCAACAATCATCAACGTTAGATGCCACACAACGTCGTCCTGCATACTTACTACATCGTGATTTAGTCATTGGGAAGGGATCATATGGACAAGTATGTATCGCCTCCCGCGGCGAAGCGGAAGGACACCATTCCAACAAATCAGGGAAACGCAAAAAGTTTGCATGTAAATGTGTAATGTTACGTAATGATCCTAAATATATTGCAAAGTTACAAGAGGAGGTGAATGTACTGAGGGAATTACGTGGACATGATAATGTTATTAGGTTGTTTGATGTATTCTGTGTTGATAATGAATTGTTCATCATAACAGAATTAGGTAGGGGCGGCGATTTGTTCCATTTGTTAACTACACATCCTAAACATGGTGTTACTGAGGCATATGCTGGTGAGTATTTGTTTCATATCATGTATACAATATGCTGTATTTCATCGAATGGATTCACACTAACTCTATATATATCCTCACTTCCCCTCCTGTTTGAAATCAACTTACTACAGCCAAGACTGTTGCAGAAATGCTCTCGGCAGTATCATTCCTCCACTCCCGACACATTTGCCATCGTGATCTCAAGTTAGAGAATTGGGTCCTCGAATCTGGCAAGGATGTTTGGTCCCCCCTCAAGTTAATTGACTTTGGATTGTCCACTCACTATACGCCTGGCCATCGGTTAAGCCGTGTCGTTGGATCATCATACTATGTGGCACCCGAGGTCCTCAAGAAGAGTTACACCGAGGCATGTGACTTATGGAGTTTAGGCGTGATTGTTTACATGCTCCTATCGGGTGCGCCACCATTCTATGGACGGAACGATGAAGCTATTAAGGCGTCAATTGTTCAGGGCGAATATCAATTCCCCAATGAACTCTTCCGTGATGTGACCGATGATGCTATGGCATTCGTGAGCTGTCTGCTCTCATACAGTATTGAGTATCGGTACACTGCTGAACAGGCATTGACACATCCGTGGCTTAAGGGTAATTGTGATCCTGATCAGTTACATCGTTGTAAGGATGGTGCACAGGGTGTTAGGGCAATTAGTGATGGATATAGTGCGGACATTAACGCTATGCAAATGTGAGAAAAGCGGAGAGATGTGAAGACGTAAGGCGGAGAGTAAAAGCTAAGGTTCCTTGTCGAAAGTAGATTTCGGTATGTGGACCTGGACTACAGAGACGACGGTGCTTTTAACCTTAGAGAATTTTTTTCTGTGACACTTCCTTGTCACTTGCTATTTTACATCTAGACATCCTCTATGAGTTCCTTCCTGTCGTTTGTTGCGCTCGAGCAGTCATATATTGTCCCAGATTATACTATGTCAATCAGACTTGCATTGGCTAATCATCAACCAACATCCATTGGTTCCACACCACTAGTTAGTTATTTAGATTTCAGGCAACGACTTGGTTATCCATCTCTGGAAGCGTGTTCCTTGCTATTCTCTACACAAACGTAATATAATATTCATATACTTCTATTTCATATACGAATACTGATCTGTCGTTGAGATCTCATTGAACGGGTGATAGCTCTTTTAGTGTCTAATTCAGTGTTGTGCGGTCTCATGAGATAGTTCCACTAAGCTTGGCTCAGTGTTAATGAACTAGAGCTCGATAGAAGCCGTTGAATCCCTAGGCAATCAGTTGAGACCTGCTTAAACGAGAGAGGTTTCCCAGAGGAAGGCGAAGCGATTGCAATTTCCAACTCTCTATCTCTTAGGGGCCCGGGGGAAGAGAGAATTTTTTAAGGGGGGGAAAGAGGGGGAAGAGAAGAGGAGGGAAGGAAGGGAGGAAGGAAG
>Ga0214480_100003_pt1 | contig 78870 bp, 90 predicted proteins | sample M1_20Mar14CPVII9_3_FD_165042 | JGI IMG/M metagenome (GOLD analysis project Ga0214480, IMG submission 165042) | Marine eukaryotic communities from Monterey Bay, California, United States - M1_20Mar14CPVII9sort6BwellE17 | ecosystem: Environmental > Aquatic > Marine > Unclassified | place: USA... | reverse complement strand
GGCCAATCCAATGGTGCAATGGGTGCCGTCGTCGATTATCCACATCATAGTTTATTTGCACTGACAACATGGGCATTTAGGATACCGACTTTGAGAGGTATTTTCATCTCTTGTTAAGAATATGGTTAACTTAATGACGAATCAACTTACTCAGCCTGTGGCCTATACTATTGAGCACAACTGAATGCCATGGCTTGGTTGAATTCGATATATCGGCTGCACAATTAACCAGGATACCAGCCATATAGTAAGTATGTTCATGTTGTTTTGATTTCATTTTCTTGATCATTTGTACCGGTATCCTAATGTTTTCTTCTTGGGTTAGGGCTTGTCCTCGCACCTCTGGTATCCTAAAACGACACAAATTAGGATCCCAACACTATGATCATCCTCTCATAAATTTCATCTTTGGATGGAACTCAAACCTATAATACAATGTCTACCGTATTCTCCAATTCATCACCATCCTTTGTTCCCAATCGTCATCACCATCGTTTGTTACCAATCGCCATCATGAATTTTGCCAAGGTAAGTTGTTGTATCTAGATAGAGAGGGTCTTTGCAATAGACATGTTCCTGTTTCATCTTCTGTGGTATCCCAATGTTCTAATCATTGCACTCTAATGTTTGTTAACGGTAGGCATCGCAAGAGTTATTGAAACAATCACCAGGACGTACCGATGTTGGTTCGGTAAGTTCATATTGTTTTTTTGAGGGGCCTTGTTAGACATCCCACCGCTGTTCATATCATTGTCTTCTGCGGTATCCTAATATACTCTAATCATACTACATCTATTGCTGTCTATTTATGTTAGGCATTGCAACATACATTGACTTTAAGTGATGTCCTTCCTGTCCCTCCAACTCCCGGGCCTAATTCGGTTTCAGGCAAGCACGGACGTTCACCTAATCATCGTACTCCCAACGATCGAAGCACTAAAGTAACAAATACTCAAAACACTCCATCCTCTCAAAAAGAACGCTTGTCAGTATTGGCCAATACATTGACGGTCAACATCTCGAGTATTGATGAGTTGAATGATGGTGAGTTCATTCGTGTCCGTGTATGTAAGAAGACACAATGGCTTAGAGGTGAAGTGGTCGATATCCTTACCCCTTATGAAGAGCGTTGTGTAAGGTTTGGAGACGATGGCACTGGTTATGTAACTATGAAGTTGAATTCCTATCCAATCAATGATATTGTACGTATGAAACCTGTCGCGGCCTTTACTCCTCAGCAAGTTACTGAGTGTGTTGTTCATGAATATGCCGAAGAAGATCAGGATACCGCAGAGGGAGTGAAGAGTGAAGAGGGCTCTGAGGAGAGCCTCGGCATGATCCGGCAGACAATCACGGCTACCCTGTAAGTTCATGTATCTACAAGTCTTTTGATGTTGATTGTCTAAATCTCACTTTGTTCTTCTACATCTTAATGCAGTGTGAAATGCCTTCAATCGTCCATGGTGGACTATGATGAAAATGAAATTATTCAACTTGCAATATTCATTGAACATTATCTCCTTGACAAGGCTCCGACACTTGCTACATATCGAGATGAATCAACATTGAATGAACGAAGACGAGCTGTGATGGAACTCATACGTCATGAGTATGACGGACTGAACGATCTCAAGTCTTCCGTACAGTCCATAGGAGAATTCTTGATGGTGGCTACATCACAAATAATTTGGTTTGTGATTTCAAACTTGATAGAAGACGATGTTAAGGGATTTACTTTCATGGAAGAATTCAATGTGAATGATAAACGAAGCGCTTTGAAACTCTTTGCCCAAGCTAAAGTTGATATGAAGAACAAACTTGGTAAGTACCTACTTGTACTTGTATCGGTATCCTGTTACTTAATTGTGTTGGTGCTAATATATGGCTGTTAACACTCTGTTGTTTGCACTTATCTTCTCATCAATAGATGACAAGCAGAAAGCAATTACTATTGCTGCCGAAGCACGCTTCTCCAGTGGACGAGCCATCGTATCTCAAGAAGTACCCAAACCTTTAGATGCTCAAGTTTTTACTCCACAGCACCTGTCATCCACCTATTCATCGTATCAGCCCGATCAGTCTCCAGATACCTCCCCTACCAAAGTGGCCATGCAAACTGAGACATCACCTCTAAAGCCTGAACAGCTACTTGAGGAAGAGGATACCGCAGATGACGAGGAGAGCCTAGACGAGATCCAGGAGACAACTCGGGCCCTCATGTAAGTATTAGAGTACAGTGTTGTAGTGTTGTTGTAGTTTGTTTAACTAAAACTAATTTCTCTTCTTCTGCATCTCAATACATCAGTTTGTCGTGTATTCCGGATCTCTCCGAGGATGAAGAAATTCGATATGCTTTATTCATCGAACACTATCTTCTCAAGAGGGCTCGAACACTAGCCGAATACCGTGACGGATCAACAATGAATGATCGAGTGTCGGGTGTGATGCAACTCATACGTGAACAGCGTCAAGAGATTCTCAATCTCAAGTCAAGCTCAGAAAAGTTGGAAAAGTTATTGAAGATAAAGTCACAAGTACTTTGGTTTGTGATTACAATCTTATCAGACAACGAAATCAAGAAATCTAAGTTCTTGAAAGGTTTTACCGTGCGGTATCAACCGAAGATCGTTGAGATCTTAGCCAATGCTAAAGTTGATATGAAGAACAAACTTGGTAAGTACTTGTACTTGTATCGGTATCCTTGCTTTATATATTTATGTTAATTTCAATATGTGGCTGTTAACACTCTATTGTTTGTACTTCTCTTATCATTAATAGAAGTCCAGCAGAAAGCCGCGGTCATTAGTGCCGAAGCACGCTTCTCCAGTGGACAAGCAACCGTACCTCTAGAAGTACCAACACCTCCGGTATCCAAACCTCTAGCAGGAAAGTCCTTCTTTGTAACAGGAGGTGGATGGGATAGTGCTGGATTAACAAATCAGGCCAATGCAAAGAGAGTGGTTCGTGTAATGGGTGGCACAGTCCTACCTAGAACTGCTAGCAACACAGATGCCACAGCCCATCTCCTCCGTGGTTCTGGTCAAGTTAAACTTCATGGTATCCCACAAGAGCGTCAACACAGCCCGGATTGGCTGAAGAATCAATGTGACTTGGCAGGAGTAGATATCACACTACCGGTATGTATAAGTCTTCGACACACTTGACTTATTCAGATATCAAATGAACTCACTTCTTATTCCATATTCTCTTCTTTTAACGTAGGCTGCCTCTTCCCAATCAACTACAGTCACTACCCAATCAACCAATACCCAACCAGCCTACCCACAAATCTACAAAGGCATGACATTTGTGTTTTGTGGAAAATTAGTCCAGATTACGCCTGATATGATTACGTCTAGAGGTGGTGTTGTTCTCAATCGCAATCAAGTGGTGAGAGATACGACAGTCGTCGTTCGTTTATTTGGTGCAAAATTGACATCAAAGGTGCAACATTTTACCGATGAAAATATATTTGATGAAGAAGATATATTGAAAGAGTGTGGGTATGAAGTTGGAAGTGCCTGGACAAGGTCTCCAATCTTGACCTTGGTTCAATTGTGTAACGATTATCCTGCTGGCCCCACGACTGGGGCTAATCCAGCTCGATGGAATCCCATTCGAGCTGGATTATACGGTAAGTATCCCAACCTTCCTATTGTGTCTAATGATAGTCTCAGTAATAAGGTGGCCTGGTATGAACGGAAGAATGGGAAGATTCCCGATGGCATGTGGCAACCAATGAAATGGAATGAACGGATTGAGGACGCCAAAGCTGCTTATGATGAGCATGGATATCCCTGTAAGTATATCATTGATTTTACTATCTAACTCTTTCTATGAATTACTAACAGTCCTCTGTTCTCATCCATTACAGACTCCGCCAAGAATAAGGCTCTAGAAGCTTTCAAGGATGATGTTATTACCGCTGCCATGCAAGGTCGACTCCAAAGTCAACACCGACTCATTCTTGAGCCTCTTGGATTCAAGTTCGAACGAGAAGACAAGTTGACCTCGCATGCAAAGTGCAACCACAACAAGGGCAAACCTTATAATTATCCTATGAAACAGTGTGTTGTCTGCAACGAAGACATCCGATGTAAGTCCGAGGAAGGCTGTGATAAGGTTCAACTTCGATATGATGATGTAGACCTATGTCGTGATCATTTTATCAAGGAGAATGGCAACACGAGTGCCGAGATCGAGGCGGGTAAGATGATTCATTCAATGGTGAACGAGCTCAATACTGCCAACAAGAACGAGAACATCGAGCTTATCATCAAGCAGCAAGTGGCGTTTGGATCAATTGTAGAAGGCAATTTACGTTATGCCGACTGGATGATTTATGTTTACGTGAAAGATGTGTTAGTATTTGTTATTTGGATCGAAGGAGATGAACTTGAGCATCGCTTTTATGAACCTGCTGATGAGACCACAAAGGCTGCATTTATTGCAAGCAAGCTTAAGAAACCGGTCCTAGGTGTTCGCATCAATCTTGGCGAGAACCGCAAGTTCCTCGATGCTAAGGGCAAGGCTAGTGTCAAGACAGCCTTGGATTCTATTCAACGTCATGTAAAGAGTGGGGATGTCCAAAAAAATTGTATTGAATATCATGGATACAGCAAGAACAACCGCAACTTGTTACATGCTTGTTTAACTAAGGAGAAGGATCCAAGTTACAATTTCACTATCAGTAAGATCTAAAACTAAAGATAATACCATATGGTAAATCATCCACAGCTGAATGGCAGGACATGTGTAGTAGATGAATATTTTGCCAATAAAGAGAGGTATAAGGTAGTCCTGGAGGGGTCAAAGGATACAATGCTTATTCGTCCTGCTAACTTGAAGCGTCGTGATAGAACACCAACTGATTGTGGGTATTACATCATCTTGAAAAAGGGAAGGGTTCAGCGCAAGAATTTTGCCACAAAGGAGGAGTGTAAATCATACGTTGAATCACTCCATGCAAATCAAACGGCAGAACAAATGGCTGGGTTGAATATAAGCAAGAAAAATAAAGGGAAGAGATGCAAGAAGAAGGGAAAGAGGAAGTAGTCTGTCTTCAATTCTAATCATTTGTACCACATGATTAGAGCTTGAATGGGAGAATGATGTCGTAGAACTCAATAGAGATGCTGCTACTTGGAAGTTGCTAGGCTATATTATAGATCATATCAATGTAAACATATTTCTATATTGATAGATTAAATTTAAGTAATATTACAGATACACGTTATCCAGAGGGAGCACCTAGGCCTTTTTCTTCTTCTTCTCCTTCTTACTCTTTTTCTCCTTCTTTGATTTCTTTGCTTCTGGCTGTGCAGCCTCCTCCTCAGGTTCATCTGCAGCGGCCTTTTCCGTCACTTCATCTGCCTTTCGCTTTTTGTCCTTCTTCTTTTTATCCTTCTTGCTCTTCTTCTTCTTATCTCCATTCTCTTCCAGTACCATATCACTAGCCTCGTTATATCCCGGAGCAACAGCCGCCGATTTGGCAGCTGTAGCCTCATACTTAGCAGTCTTGGCAGCACTTAGCTTACCATCCTTATTGGCAAGGATGACCGTACCATCTCCACCCTCAAGTTGACGCAATCGAGCCTCAACCTTGGCACGTCCTTCGTATCCAATGGTAGTATCAGGATGATCAGCCGTTTCATCTGACAGGGCATCTACTCTCGTGGCAAGTGCAGCCTTGGCAGCCAAGACACGAGATATCTTACCCTTATGCTTGGGTGCGGCCTGTCCAACTAACGACGCGTGATATATAAGACCATACTTGGGTGTATCATGCTTGGTTTTCAGAGCACGGAATAATGCCTTCTCGGCACCAAGGATTTGGACAGTCGATGCTGGTTGTTTGGCAAGGTTCATTAGTGAACCAGAGTGTGAAATCAATCGTGCACCGACAAGTTCCCCCAGAAGGATGGTTAAGTTGGGTGCAATAGCATTCATACGATTCTTCAAATAATCGAATAATTGAATACGATATTCCGTCAATGATAAAACTTGCTCTGCCAAACTTTGAATATTAATGATATCCAAGTCGGATATTTCAGTACCCATGGATACCTCCGCGGCTTCCTTTACGGCAGCTTCGATAGACTCTTCTTCCAATATCTGTGAGAGATCATGTTCTCTGTATTTGTGTCGGTACCCAGCTGTTAGAACGAGCTTTGAGTATTGGGCATTATCATTGACAATCCCTTGAAGTTCTGTGATTTGTGGATGGGAGTGTGGAGGAGTGAGTGTGGGAGAGTAGTGAGTTAGACACCCCAATATCAATGTTCACATTATAAAAATCACCAATCCAACAACAATAAAACACACTTACCAGGAAAGTGCCATCCATACCATTCCTTAACCCTCATAGCATAAGTATTAATCTCCTTATCCAATTCATCTAACAATCCAATAGCCTGAATAACCATGGTATCAACCTTATCACTTGAAAACTTCAATTTATATCGTGATAACGAATGACTCAATCCCAATCTCATGGCTGTTAAATCACTTTCAGACACAGTCGGTCCTTCATCCTTCTCTCCATCTGAATCCTTACCCTCCATTAACTCATCAAGGTAACAACGTATACCACGAAATAATTCATGTGTCTTGGCATCACATGCCAATGAACAATTTAAATTCGGAATAGCTTCCTTAATACCACTAACCATACTTTTATCAAGTATAGCCAATGAATCACCATCTGCACCTGCACTTTTCTTTAATTGTTTTTTAAGGAATGATTTTAATGATTTGGATACCTTGCCGTCGATACAGGCTGCCGCGGCTGTTACTGCGTCGGCTGTGTCGGCGAATGGTTCAAAGTGTATTAAGTTTACATACTTTTTAGCCTTTTTGGCATCGGCAAAGAATTTATCATGTAGATCGTCCTCGGATGTTTTGGATAATTTCTTTTCATCTGTAATCTGTGTTAAGAGTTGTGAGTTTGAGATAGAGGGTATAGATTTGATTAGATATGGATATATAGTATCAATATAAAGATAATAAGACCCCATATATAGTATACAGTGATATCATGATGTATAAGTATACATACAACATCTCAATTGATACACCTGACACTGATGTCCAGATGGCCAGTTTGATGCACAAGATGTGTCAAAAAGTTCCTATTCCCTGTAAACCAAAGAACAACCACCAATGATATATATTACTTACTTTAAACAGGGAATATCCCGCTGGTGTTTCAAATAGGAGATGCATTGTCGCCGCCGTCGATTGATACCCTCTCTTGCAAAGCTCTAAATCGATTTATTTTTCATTGGCTATCAATTTAGGATACCGCTTGCGCTCCTCATTTTTCAAGCATGTTGCAGGTCGCATGGTGATATTCATATTTATTGGGGCGTACCTATGAAGTGAAGTGTAAAGTTGTTATATACTGTGTGTACTTACAGGTTGGCGTAGGGTAAGTCAATTAGTAGATTAAAGTGCTAGGGCTAAATAATAAGTATATCTAACACGATATCATTTTTTATGAATATCTCTTTTGATTGCAATGACCTTCATTCTACACCTCACCTCAATAGGTAACGTAATAACCACAAATTATAGCAAAGTCAATACAAACTATCATGTCTGACGAATTTCCAACGCCGCTAGAGATTAAAGTTCTTGCTGAAGGTAAGATTTATATATTGCAATACTACACCTACGTACGATTATGAACAAAATCTTTTTGGTTAATTCATATCATTCGAACAAACACAACATCTTTTTTCGATGATGTTTTGCGTTTATTGACTTTGATCTTTGTTGTCGATTCTAACTAACCAACTTGCACTCTTTTATCACATAATAAATACAGACTATGGATATGAGGAACGTCGATCGGAGGTGTCCAAAACACTCTTCTTTCAAGAAACTAAACCCGATGACCCCTCACATCCTATTAAGATTAATATTTTCTATACCACACGTGGTATTATGACACAAATCCCTCATCCTACCAAGGGATATAACGAGTTATGGCGTAAATCTGCATATGAGAATTTAGAATCATTGGCCATGTACTTTGAAGATCCTCGTGTCCATACCGGGAAAGGATATCGTCGTGCCAAAAAAGCAGTGATGGGTTGTGCCAAGTGTGGAGAGCAAAAAAAGAAAGATATGTACTCTAAGAACCAGTGGCAGTTAGGACCTGGCAAATCCATCTGTTCGCAGTGTGTCACATCTTCCAATGGTGGTGGTGATAATCCATCTGCTGGTGATAGTAGTGGTAATGGAGCTAGCTCAAACAATGGCAACGACAACAGTGGCAGTAGCAACAACAATAACAATGAATCATTCCCAAGCTTGACAGCCGAAGCATTAAATGCTCACAATCAAAAGACTCAACAACAGATTGATTCTGCCAAGGGGAAGAAGAAGAAGAATGGATTGGAACGTCGTCAGTTCAATTGTCCGTTATGTCCAAAGGAAGGGCGTGGTAAACAAGTGTTCTTTAAAAAGGTTCCCAAGGATAAGCCGATTGTCAAATGTCCCAAGGTATGTACTCTCTGTTCGTATTTTTGTTCCATATATGTATTATCCAATCTCTAACTATTTCTGTTTGTTATTGTTTATGTCTTTTATATACAGTGTAAGAAAGTAAACCGTGGGAATGTTGAACGACTGTATCCTATTCCAAAGGGTGAGGAGAAGGGATATGGTAAGACTTTATAGAGATTATGTACATATGTGTACAACTGGAACTTGACGCTAACCTTACTTATCCGATTGAACAACAAACAGGACTCTTCCGATGCCTTGCACCAGACTGTAAGAATACATGGGGCTCATCACGAGCCATTATGAACATCGGACAGCAATGCTTTGGTTGTGCCGCTCGTGGTGAGCCAAACCATTTCGTCAAGCCCTTCCGTATCGAGGTGTTCAAGTATGGACACAAGGGTATTGCAGGTGGCGGTGCCCGACCTGCTGGGCGTAACGTTAGACGACAGCCTCGTAACCCTATTGCGGAAGATGAAGAATCGGCAGTACCTTCATATTCTGCCGCTGATCAGCAACGCTTCAATAGTGGAGGTGGTAATGCGCTTGTAGGTGGTGGTGATGGTGGACGAGGATTTGATTGGGTTGATGTCAAGGAGGAGGCATCATCTGATACTTCCTCTCAGGCTACCCCTACTCCTGCGGCGTCAAGGTTGTCACAGTACAAAGCTAATCATCACTGTGAGGGTTGCGCTACTGGTTTATGTCGTTCTCGGAAGTTACCAATCTCGGGTATTCATGTAAGTAGATCCTTTGTGAGGTCAATTCATTGCTTTTGTTTATGCAGTCTCCTTTAATGACTAATGAAATATCTATACTCTATCTCTTTATCAGGATGTACATGATGGATGTACTGTAAGTACCAGTGCATCGATTATTACCAACTCAGAGGTTGATAAGTCGGAGTTTGTTGATAGGGATATCGACTTCGATGATTGGCAAAGTGATGATGGAAGTGATATGTACGTGACAGTGGGAAATAATGGGAAGATGTTGAGGGGCTGAGAGAAGGCATTGGATGGAGGACTAGTTAGAGAGGGAAAAGGGGTATCCTATTGTGTTTGGATATCATATTGAGATTACTATAACCCTATGGTTCTTAAGTATGGGTATATCTATATCTGGTGACGATGGAGATGGGAAGCTCCTAGTAGCCAGATTAAATGTTTTAGTGTAGATGTGGTCACTCGATCTTTAGCTAGCTTCTTTATATATTTGTGTAGGTACATTATGAGCAGCAGAATAGATGTGTGTCAAGTACTTCAATAGGGAGTACCAGTTTGCATTTGCTCATCGGAATAAGGTTAACTAATCATTAGGGTTGATAGAGTTGTGACCCCATGCTCGCGCGGCAACAAAGAAAGAAAAGAAATTTTGGCAGTAAATGTTGCTCGTATCCCGTTTTAGGTAGTGTCTTGACTAAGTTAGTCAATCTATTTGATTCATCGCTGTGCAATGGTATACTTATTTTAGCTTTTCCTGATGCGTCATGTTACTAAACCACTGCCAATTTAGGCTTGCACCTCTTCTCCACAAAACTCTAGCAGAGCCACAATTGCCCCCAATACATAGCATATTTATCATGCCTGGCTGTGAGCAGTAGTTCACATCAAATCATCTTGTAGCACTTGTCGCATTATCTTGTAGCATCTTGCTTGCCGATATAAACTACACTGCCATTAACACATACTTTCAATCATTTTCATGTAACCGCCGACACACATATGCACATAAATTTATTCAACAAACAAAACAACAAAAGAGATGACTCGCTCTACCTTGATCAACGCCTCCCCCAACAAAGTCGTCAAACCAAAAGCACCGAAGCGACCTCTATCGTCTTACAATCGTAAGTGCAGATGTGTTCTAATAAATATATATCATCACTATTACTCATCGTCATCATGTGTTCAACATTGCCATCTCATGCATCTCTCAACACTTGTTATATTGTCTCTCTATTTTCTATCTCTCCATCAGTCTTCTACCGATATAAACGTGGCAAAGTCCAGGAAGCATACAAGTCGGGCATTGCATGCAAGGATAGTATCATCCGTCTAGTACAGACTACTCCCGGTCTAGAACAAGGATATGACGAGACACTTTCCTCTAGTCAATTGATGGAGCTATCTCGTGCAAATATCCGAGTTGTTCTATTAAACAACCTTGCCCCTACGGATACGAGTAAACGTATGCATCGTAAGTGCTTATGTATATCTTCTCTTTTGGATTGATAACATATACATATCATGTGCTCACATCTTGTGTTCATATTCTATTGCAATGTTCATTATAGGTAAATCACATGGCAACTCTGTGATGAGCTTCTTGGAGATGAACAAGCTTATGCTTGATTCATGGAAGGCTGTTGATAATAATTCCCGTCGGTAAGAGACGCATCACATGTCAATGCCAATATACTACTACATGTTGATACCAATTGCTCACATCTTGTGTTCATATTCTTACATACATATCAGAGTCTTTGAAGAGCTTGCCTTGGAAGGGAGGCTCTCTTATAAGAAACGACTTGCAGAGTTTGTCGAGAAGTACCCAGATGAGTGTATATCTCAACCAAAGAAGAAAAAGGCCAAGAAATCCAACAAGAAGAATAAGATCTCGAAGCAGTATGATCCTGGCATGGTAGAGTCCTCAACCAAGGTAACCTCATCACCTACTTCGGTCACAGCCAAGAAGATCTTTGATGGACGGTATACCCCAAGATCAAATAACGCACAGGCAGCCGCTGCCAGGTATGTCACACCGAATACAATCAAGCACCATGTCCTCCCCCCTCCAATTCCCGATACATCATTATCACTACCCCACTTCGACAGTCTAGACGTTGACCTTAATGCCGAATCTGAGCACTCCTTGGATTCAGTAGACAACTGGACTGACTTTGCCGATAGTTTCTTTGGTACAGAAGAAGAACAGGGCATGCCTTCAAGTGATGAACACTCAATGCATTGTGTGAGTATGGATGACCTTCTTGAAGACAGTCTGAAACCAAGGAAACCTAATACTACTACTGATCATGATGACTTTTTGTATTTAATCACCATGATAGATTACAATCTATGAGCTGCTTGATTAATCGGATGAGCTTCTATATTAACTGCCGCCAGTTACTGGCTCAACAGTTTTGTTTTTTGCTCAAATTTGAACAAAAGTGTATATAAACACACAGCTATCGTTGATAATATTCAAATGATGCTAAATGTAATCTCACTACCCTACTACTTAATCTGTGATAATAGTACCTACTTTAGTGTTTTGTTGATCCCATGGAATAACATCTGCTAATCCATCTTCAATTGCACTTTAGTTTATCGGTGTAAAAGTTGCCACTCAGCAAACCATATAATTCATCCTACTGTGGCACCAATTCCATATCATATCACTTGATCGATGATATAATACTTTTGTAATTACTGTTTTAGTACTGTCTCACACCACGTATACGTGTTCTCATATTCAATTGTGAATGTTTGCAATTATAATAAGCATTCCGTACAGCCAAACACGGGTCTGATTCTATCGGATCTTTCATACATTCTTCTAATGATTTCTGTTTCTTCTTAACACAGTCAGTCTTTTCCATACATACTAGGAGTGACAGTGCTGCTTCGTTGCATTTCTTTGCCTGTGTATGATGTTAATGTTTGCAATAGAATAGACATTATTAGTTGAGTGATGGGCGAATGATAAAGTATTTGATTGATAAGACCAATTGATATACATAGATACGGCCGTATCTCTTTTAGGAGTAGGTAAAAATGATAAAGCAAACATAGTATGCACAGTGCCATTGATTATATCCATGTCTGTTTATTGTGTTTCTCTTGAGAGAACAATGACATGTGATTGGATGTGCACAAGAAAAAGGTTGCTTACCATAATTGCAGTCTAGTGAGAAGACCTGGCCCAAAATTATATGATCTTCACACACTATCAATGAAGGAATAATATCCGCCCACAACAACGAAACAATATATGTGATGAGTAACAACAAAGAGACAATATATAAAGTGATGGTATGTTAGATATCGATCACAGATGCAAACTGCTAAGGCTTTACTAATGACATTTTGAGATGGTATCCTATGCGGTATCCTATGTATCATCTACGAGCAACTCTCTTATTCCTTAGGTGTGTCTACTGGTCTTAATTTACGTGTAAGCTACCTACGAGGCATCTACATTTGTGCTAATACTAGGGTCTCCATCATCCACGCCGTCTGCAGTCAATCGAGTCGGCTTAGTTCCCATCTTCTTGTTTGCATTCCGAAGGAAGCCTTTGTAATAGCCAATCCCATCCTGCCGATGGTATATTCTGTTGGTGTTGGTGCTGTATATGAGTGACCAAAGAAGGGTCTACTCTTCTCTCTCTGCCAACATATCGACGCCAAGTTGAGGATATGTCTGATCACTCTCCTTGGCCTAAAGAAGAGCTGGACTATTGATAGAGATCACTTTCATCATTGCAGTTAAGCAAGCATACATCTAAAGAAAAGAGAAGAGATACATTTACTTGGTTCGGATTTTATAGTTGCTGCCACTTTATCTTTTGAGGACTCCATCACATTTCCATCCAATTCCACAATCATCTTTAGCCATGCATAGTATGATGCCAAAGATGATCTCATGTTACTCTGACGCACCCCTAGTATTTATATTCTTCTATTGCTTCACTTGTGTATGCCTCAATTATCAATGCCATTTCTTTGAGGACTATTTAAGCAAATAAATCGTCAGTGGCCTTACTCGAACCAAGCAATTCATCCAAAGAAGCATCATCAAATTCATCATCGTCGTCGTCACCATCAATATCAATACCATCCAATACATCACCAATCTTAGTAGTCACATCCTTGGGAGTATCACGTTTCTTCTCCTCTTCGGCCTCCATTTTCTTCGCTAGACTCTCAGCCTTGGCCTTCTTCTTCTCACGTTCTTTCTTCCGTTTTTTATCATTCAATGCCTTGACTACCTCAGCTCGGGGTGTTAATATAGCACCCAAATTACGTCCCTCGCGACGTGGCTTACCCTCCATATTGCATAAGTCTTCAAGATCGGTAGCTAATTTGTTTAACAAGTCGACACCCAAATTATCATGCTGTACCTCCCTACCACGGAATTGTACTGTTGCCTTAACACGATTGCCCTGATTTAAAAACTTCGTCGCCGCCTTAAGACGGACTGTATAATCATGTTCACCAATCTTATAACTCATTTTAACTTCCTTAATTTCTGTAGCCTTGGAATTCTTAGCTTTCTCTTTACGTTTCTTCTCATTTTCATACCGATACTTGGAATAATCCACAATTTTACATACCGGTGGGTCGGAGTTTTGATTAATTAATATTAAATCTAATCCGCCTAGTTCTTTAGCCTTTGCTAATGCATCTGCTTTGGAGAGGATACCGAGTGATTCATCCTTGCCTTCTTTATTTTGTACATTGACGCGTACTTCTGGGTATTTGATTTCGGCATTCATTGGTGGGACGTATTCTGGTTTAGCTCGTGGTTGACGTCGTCCGCCACCTCGTCGAATTGCCGATAGGGAGGTTGTGGATTGTTGCTGTATTGTTGGTACTACTATGCATGATGATGTTGATGTTCTTGTGAGGAAGGTGGTTTGTGTTGGTGTGGTGAATGCATCTGATATTGAGGACGTCGCCAGTACCAATGCCGCAGCAAAGGCTCCTATTCTTCTATGTGATGATTGAGACATTAGTATGTGTTAATTTATAGCAGTAGTGATATTGTATCGGCGCCGACCAACTGTTTTAGGTAACCTTCACTTCGTGCGTTTGTGAAAAAAATGAAATGAGTGGAGGGGGGATTCCTTTAATAATTTTATAAAGATCTACGTATCGACCTAATAGGATACCTTATTTTGCTGCTGTGCTGCCGCTGGCTTGAGTAGGTATGCTAATATCTGTCTTCTCTTCTAATGTAGGTATGTGAAATTGTTCATCTACTCAACGGTTATTGCAGCAGTTTACTTTATTTGAGCATATGAACAACTTAATTGCAATTTTCACACATGACAGCGGACAAGATCTCCTGGAGATAGTCTACTCCTTCTTTCTACAGTTCTTCATCAAGCTATGCAAATATCCCCAAGATAGTCTACCAGATCATTTATTCATGATATTCCAATCCACAAGCCTCAAAAGATTTCTTAACATGTTCACGTCGCTTTTCAATAGCCTCATGAACCTTATCATACGCGGCAACAATCTTACTTTCTAATTCATTCTGATCTTTACTTGTACTAAAAATATCATATACTTCATCTCCAAACTATATCCGTGTGTATGGAAGTATAAGGGATTGTCCGAAAGTTTGTAAGTATGTAAATGATCTATTTAATTCATATCTCACAACATCAACATATAATATGGTGTACGCTCAAACCTTACCCTAGCCTTGCAAGTTTTCATATACCTTTCTAAATGATCACGTGGGAATGGCGCTACAATTTGTCCACCCTCCATTGTTAGATCATGTGCTGATTAATAGATATATGATTGTAGATATTTAAAAAGTGTGCATATCTTGTGAGCAAAAAACAGATTGCAAGATATTGCCGATACATATGTACAGTACAAAGTCATAATGTAATTTGCAATATACAATTCCCTTCTCTCTTACCTTTACCATTCTTCTTCCCCTCATCAGGAGGACCCAACTTAAATTGTACCTTATCACCTCGTCTCAAATTTGGATAATATATATTATTTGAACTTCCATCAAGTTGTACACGACGTATATCATTTCTGTGAATGAATATTTTATCATTTTCTTGTAATTTAGATTCATCTATCCAACTTGGTATGATGAATCCATATGCTTCTTTTGTGTTGAAGTGTTTTACTACTCCTGTTTTGATGTCATCATCTGTATCTACTGTTGATGTTGATGTGTCGGTATCGGAGAAATTTCTGGTTGCAAAGACACAACGACTTGTTGCAAAATATGAAGAAGATGAGGTGTTGCTGATACAACAACTACGAGATGGAGCCGCGGCTCTCGAGGCGGCAGTAATTAGGAGACGATTCATATTGATATCGATATTGCAATCTTTAGATGGCGGGCAATGGGTAATAATCAGCTGACGAATATCTACGTTTGGTCGCCACAAAAACATTACAAATGGAGGCAAATGAGCAACTCGTGACATCATTCGAGTCCCCTTTGAGCTGCCATCCGACCAGCCAACGCCCTATATATCATCCAGGAGATATAAATCCTGCAACTAATAATAATCTGTTGGGCTATACATACTGCTTTGATCATTGCAATTCGGTCGTTTGGGGATACGGGCTTGAAAAGCCTCACTACAAACACGAGAAATTTTGCAAGGGAGATCTGATACACATCAGACATCAAACATCAATAATGATGTATCATCAACCACTCATATCTACATCTATATTGCTATTATTCATAATATGTATAAACATTTCTCATAGCTCGCTACTACCTCATGGGTCGAATAAAAGAGTGGGTAGTAGCACCCCAACATTTATACATAGGGGTGGTTCGACGAAAGCGTTGGATAAAGATGCCATCTCTCAATTAGATAGACAACGACATCATCTTCAATCTACCGCCGATGGTTTAATACAGGATGATACCGATATGAGTTGCAATAATGATGTCAATCTTAAGGCATCAGATCAAGAAGAAGATACAGCAACAGATAATAATGATGGGGAGGATACCGACACACAACTTTATGTAACAAAACGAGATGGTAGGATGGAGCTACTTGATAAGAACAAGGTATGTTTCATTTGTATTGACCACGAACCGTCGTATACAATGCTGTGCATATCATTTAATTCTCTCCTTATCTCCCTCTCTCTCTTGCCCATTTCTCTCCTAATAACATCAACAAACAGATATTAAAACGTCTACAAAATCTATCAACAAACTTAAACACCAAATATCTAAACCTACATCAATTAACCTCTCAAATATATGCAGGATTATATCCAAATATAACAACCTCTCAAATTGACATACTATCATCCGAAACATCAGCATCAAAATCAACACGTCATCCAGACTATTCAACATTGGCCGCACGAATATGCACCTCTGCCAATCATAAATGTACACCACCTAGTTTTTCAGAGGCAATGTTACTACTAAATGAGAATGGTACCGGATTCATAAATAATGATATAGCATCCCTAATCACACGTCGTGGACATGAAATTGATGAACAAATTGACATGGATAGAGATTATGATATAACCTACTTTGGTTATAAGACATTGGAACGTTCATATTTATTGAAAAAGGATGAAAAGACAGTGTTGGAAAGACCACAGTATATGTGGATGAGGGTTGCACTTGGTATACATTGTTGTAATGAACAGTCTGCCACAAGAGGTAGAGTTAGTAGTGATGTTGACAGTGTTAATAATGAACAAGGAGGATTAGGAAGAGTGATCTCAAAGGAAGAAGAAGATGCCAACTTAGCAGCAGCCTTCGAAACATATCATTTAATGTCCCGGGGATACTTCACACACGCCTCACCAACCTTATTCCATGCCGGTACTATCCATCCACAATTATGTTCATGTTTCTTAGTACAAATGAGTGATGATTCAATTAATGGTATATATGATACTCTCAAAAGATGTGCGGTAATTAGTAAGGCCGCTGGTGGTATTGGATTATGTGTTAATAAGATTCGTGCACGTGGTACATTTATCAAGGGCACTCGAGGCGTGAGTAATGGATTAGTACCCATGTTACGTGTCTACGATTCAACATCGCATTATGTAGATCAAGGTGGTGGAAAGCGTCCTGGCGCCTTTGCGATATATGTCGAACCATGGCATGCTGATATATTTGATATATTAAATTTGCGTAAAAATCATGGTAAGGAAGAACAACGTGCACGTAACTTATTCTATGGATTATGGGTATGTGATTTATTCATGAAACGTGTTGAAGATGATGACGTATGGAGTTTAATGTGTCCACATTTATGTCCGGGATTGAGTGAATGTCATGGTTTAGAATTTGAAAAGTTATATACAAAGTATGAAAATGAAGGACGGTATATTAAACAAGTACGCGCACGATCATTATGGGGTGCTATATTAGATGCACAGATTGAAACCGGTACGCCATACCTGTTATATAAGGATGCTGCCAATGAAAAGAGTAATCAACAAAATTTGGGTACGATACAGTGTAGTAATTTGTGTACGGAAATTATACAATATACAAATTCGGAGGAGGTGGCGGTATGTAACTTGGCTAGTATATGTCTATCGAAGTTTGTTGTTAGTGACCGTGGACGATATGGATCTGTGAGTAATTTGGGTGATGCATACTTTGATCATGATAAGTTACACAAGGTTGCCAAGATAATAACACGTAATCTTGATAAGGTAATTGATGTAAATCAATACCCGATTGATGGTGCGAAGAAGTCCAATCGTCGTCATCGGCCGATTGGGATTGGCGTGTCAGGACTTGCTGATGCTTTTCTACGATTGGGATTGTCATTCGCGTCAGATGAGGCAAAAGAACTAAATGAGGCAATCTTTGAAACGATATATCATGCAAGTTTAGAGGCTAGTAATGAAATTGCTAAAGAGAAGGGATCGTATGATACCTTTGAGGGTAGTCCGGCTAGTAGAGGGGAGTTACAGTTTAATCTATGGGGTGTTAGTGATGGGGAAACTCCAAGTAGACGGTATGCCGAGGAGAAGAAAGAGTTAGAGAAGCCACTGGGGGATAATAGTGGTGACGGCTCTTCGACTATAGACATGTCCAAGCTACAACGGTATTCCAAACAAGTCGAAGATGCTGGGTATGATTGGGATACGCTTCGACAAAGAATAGTCAAGGGAGGATTGCGGAACTCATTGCTAGTTGCACCCATGCCAACAGCCTCGACATCACAAATCCTCGGTGTTAACGAGTGCTTTGAACCCTTCGCTTCCAACCTATACGTCCGACGTGTCAAGGCTGGTGAATTCATAATCGTTAATCCACATCTAATACAAGACCTATCAGACTTGGGTATATGGAATACAAATGTTCGGAATCAACTAATGAGAGATGGTGGATCAGTTGCCAATATTGACTGTATACCCGACCATCTCAAGAACTTATACAAGACTGTATGGGAAATGAAAATGAAGGATATAATTGATATGGCTGCCGATAGAGGGAAGTTTATTGATCAGAGTCAAAGTCTGAATCTTTTCATGGCCACGCCTACTACGAATAAACTCACGGCTATGCATTTCTATGCATGGAAGAAGGGTCTTAAGGTAAGAGGGGATAGAGAATGGTATTTGTCTTGTTGTTGTTTGTTTATCATGATCTGCCGATGCTAACCTGATATACTCTTCACTCCTCACACCTTTAACAGACTGGGATATATTATCTTAGAACAAGACCAGCCGTGAATGCTAAACAAGTTACATTGTCTAAAACAGATGAAACAGATGACCAAGAGGAGGATGCTAATGACCCCCAAGAAGAGAGTATCATACCAGAGCTTTCCGACGAGGTCTGTCTGAGTTGTTCAGCATAAAGACTTGCTGTATATAATATTAAAATAGTTACTTTAACTATAGAATGGGCACTGTCCATCACTTATGATTGTTGTTTGAGTAGAGACAGGAGAGGAAGCCCAGGTAGAAGCTGACTATCCCTTCCTTTAATCGACATGGACCTTCTTCTCATCCCTTCGTTCCTTTGCATTCCTGATCATTCTAACCAACAGCCGCAAAGGGATTTGGAAAGGGAGGGTGCACGCACAAACATTCCAGGTAAAATGAGCACCTACCGCCGCCCAGATGCCGTGCTTTAGAAACAAGGGGCACAATAAAGATGTCCCCATCACATATGCAAGCTGACATTGAAACATTGCAAAAATAATGGGGCGATAACGCAAGATATATTCGTACAAACCAAACATGTGGCTAATAAACCAATCCCTCGTATGTTTATCCAACTCGGATGATAATATCTTCGCGATCTCTTTCCGGGGGAAACTTAAAGCAACTTCGTCAGCACTTGGGACTGGGAGATGATTACTAATATGGACTGCCGCAAAGAGAAGACTTGATACAATCACCCAATGAGAAAGAGACCCATCTGAATCGGAGTCGATAGAAGATTGCTGTATGTTCCCATCCCCATCATTCGATAGTGGCTTCCATAATCTCCAAAGCCCCCATCTGAATACTAACTCCTCCATGATAGGAGCAACAACAATGGCATGGTATAAATGAAACCAAACTGAAGTTGGTGTGACATAAGAGAGACTTGATGCTTTAGGAGTAGAGATAACCCAATGGGAGATTCTCTCGATAATTGCAGTGACATCCGAGAGACTCCGCAGGCTACCATTAATAATACCTCTCACTATCATGTAGGGAAGGTGTAGAGTGGCTAGTAGCAGCCGTAAGGGTTTGGAATGGAATAGCATCAATATTCTTTCCAGCACCGACCTGATTTGTTCACTAACGGCATTCATAGTAGTGCCGGGATAAACTGCTACCCCAAGAAAGAAGAAGACTGCAAGAGGGATCAAATACTTGCCTCGTCTTAATATCTTTCCCCACGTCTCAAGGTAATTTGTGTGTATGTAGTTTGCCCCAAAGCTTAAGTCTTGGATACTCTTTTCCACGGTAGTAGATAATTGATTGGTAGTCTTAACGCCAGTATTATCTTCAATCATTTCAGATTCATCATCTGTAGTACTCATCATCTTAAAAGATGGGAAACTATTGGCAGCCTTAGGCCTTGAACTACCCAATTGTTGATCAATAATTTGTCTTGTTATGTTTGTATTATTATTTCTTGGTACGATTACCTTAATGGACCTTTTGTTGATTGAAAATCCAGCTGCTCTCTGTCCAACAAGGACTCCAATGAGGAGGAAGCAGCAAATCCTAATTGTCATGTTGATATGCAGAACCTTGTGTCTTTGTTGTGTGGGATTGAGATGGAAGTATTTACTCGTACGTAGGTGAACATACTCACTTTTTTTATGTAGTTGGCTCAAAGAGACAATGCTTGCAGCACGTCATTGAATTCTTTTCCCTATACAAACTATGCCTTGTAGCTCCCTTTCCTATCTAAACTAATGCCTCTGTAGCATTAACAACTACCACTGCATAAAGATGTGGACAATACCAGCACACGATAAAAGTCCTGCAGCCGGAGAGTCATCTATACCAATCGAAGAACAGTACTACAAACTCCAATCACAGAATAGATCTTTGGCGGAAGAGATTAATTCACTCAACGACGCCAATCTAAAGTTAAGAACCAAATGTGCCTCGTTGGAGACAAACCAAAAGAAGATTGCAGCCAGTGACGATGCCGCTAAACTGGCTTCGTCGTTGTTACACGAGAACAAGAACCGGCAAGATTATGATGACCTCTTTCAATCATATGACAGTATTAAAAAGGAGCACCACCAATTAATAACGAAACATAAATCATCATTGCAGGTAATAAGTAAGCTAAAGAAAGAGATAGCTTCACTAAAGAGGCGGGGATATGGACGAAACAATGGCACATCTTACACCCCAAAGCGGCATTCTACTGGTGGTTGCAAAAAGGTTCTTGGAGATGTTGTTGTAAATACACCGGCAGATGATCACTTGGGAGACGACGAGGATAAAGAAAATGTTGACAGTCTTCTAAATCAGTTGACGCTGCGACTCAACTCTGCTGAAACTCAATTACAAACACTAAAAGCAACCCCCGTCGTTAGTAGAGACACTTGTAGTAGAGCTGAGATTGAGGTAAGCAAATGTCGTATTGATGATATAATATAAGAACCCACTCATTCATATAATCAATCTCACCTCATGCTTCTATTTCATGTACAGGAGTCTACCACAAAGCTCCGTCTGCTACAATCCCAAAGACAGATTGATCAATCTAGAATGAAGACTCAGGAAGATAAGTTGCATAATATCCTCAGCCTCCACAAGGAGTATAAGGCCAGGTATGCTTCAGTTAAGAAGGATCTGCATCTCTATCAAGAAGAGAATGAGTCTTTAAATCTCCGAATCACCGAGCTGGAAGAGAGCTGTGCAGAACTCAACCAAGGTAATCGATTCTTGGAGAAGAAGGTACAAACTCTATGCAAGGTAACCGATGAAGCAAAGTCTTCCCCAACACCACCACACCGTAAATCTAGTGTTGTTGATGTTTGGCAACTCCAAGATGAAACTCAAAAGCAACTTAGTCAGAAAGAGCTTGAGCTCAAACATGCAACTAAAATGCTCCAAATCAAAGAGTTGGATAATCAGGATCTACGATCAAAAGTCGAGCAATATCAACAACGAATCCGGGTCTTGGAATACCAAAGAGAAGGCGAAGGCAAGAGTGACTGGTGATAAATGATATAAACTGATAATATAGACTGATGATAATGCCGTGTGTAACTGGTTGATCAAATTCATTCTTGTTGTATACAAAGCTGAGACTGAGTTGTGTACTATTCATTAGTGATATTGATCTTTGTGTACTCCTAATCTACATATTTTCTTTGCTGCTGCTGTTGTTTAATGAGCCAACGTTGTGCACATGGTGAATTAAATTTTGGGAACGATTATTAATACCAATACCAATATCTGTTCACTAAATAACATAAACAGCATGATTGATAGCTCACAACTGCACATATTAAAATCATTCATTATTCTTCGGTTGTGGTTTAATCTGTGTCCCCACACCTTTTGGTATGTTCTTATGTCTGAAGGGAGCATGTTCTGAGGAGATTGCCAATTCATGTACTACATATCTTTCTTTCACTAATTGTTGTTGCTGTGCATCATCACCACTACCATCACTACTACTACTGCCGTCCGTCTTCTTTTCTTTAACATGTGCAACAATTAATGTCTTCTTTATACTAGGCATAGATCGGACAAGTGTTTGTATCATCCTCCAATCTAACTTTCCATTGCTATCTTGAGGAACATGTACACAGAAATCAGAATGTACTTTGCTTGGTATATCTGAGTATAATACAAGTTCTACGCCGAATTGTAAACCAGAATGGACACGATATCCTTTCTTTTCAAAATGCGTGCGTACTATATCTATACGCTCCTCGTGTGTGAGATTGGTAGTAGAGCTCTCTGATATTGTCATCAGTAATAATTGCAATCTGATTTTGATGTTTGTTTGAGGTATCCAAATTATTATTTAGTGTAGTATATCTTTCACTTTTTTCAAGAGATTATGATAATAGCCATACTCGGATTGAGATGAGTTAACTATATCCGTCCTTCTCTCATAGCGGTGGTTAATTAGCACTACCTCCATTACTCCAATTGCTTGATTTACTGTGATGCCAATATGTACCGTTTAATCGCCATTTCTAGGAAGATGGAGAGTAGATGATATGGACTACCAAGATGGTTGAAAGGCATGGTGTACTGTGGCAAGACAGATTATGTTTCCATGCTCATCATTATTTAGGATCCTTGGGCTGTTGTTGCGGCGGCCAACTCTCTCATCTGCTCATAACATACAAAATTCTAATAATAATCAATAAACAAACAATAACATCATAATACTCCTATGTTGACTTTACTACGCTCGGTAGCAAAGGCTGGTATACAATCCGCCAGTATCATGGCCATTGCTGATATTAGTACACAGTTAGTGGTAGAAAATAGATCTTTCATAACTGATGAGGAGAAAGGTATTTGCAAAGATACACATCAAGCGTCATCCGACACACAACAGCCATCATCATTATCATCAGTAGATTATGATCCCATACGAACAATGCACTGGTCAGTAGTCGGTCTTACTCTACACGGACCATACTTCTTCTTAGCATTTAGCAAATTAGACAGACTGTTCAGTGCCCCAACATTTGCAAATGCTTTCAAAAAGACGGTAATCACTCAACTTACAATCTTCCCTCCCTATCTCGTGGCTCTATTTTCCTTCCTTAATGTATTGGAAAGACAGGGTAGTGATGGCAAGACTTCTAACAATAATGATATAATTCCAAAAGTACAACAAGCATTTAAAGTGGGGTGTGTCTTTTGGCCCATTGCTAATTCTATCAACTTTTCTTTCATATCTCCTCACCGAAGGATACCATATCTTGCAACAGTCGGGGGTGTGTGGAATGGCTATCTCAGTTATATGAATGCAAATAATAGTGAATGAAGTTATGCATTAATTGATTTATCTACTGTGGCATGGATATAGAAGCGAATTAGTTCATCTATAAACACAAACAATACCAAAATAGAAAAGGATACCCTTAGAGACTGTTTACAATAAGAAACAGAAATTGGGAATGCATATTTCATATACATTAGACTGCCAAGAAACGGAATGAAATTAAACAAGAGATGAAATGACAGAAGCAAAAGCCAAGCCTGGTTGAGATGATTTGAGTGATCTGCCTATCTGAGCTGTTTAGTGTCTAGAAGGTATCCTCAGCCAAAGCAGCATCGGCTAAAGATAAGTATGTCTAACAAAAAAGAGGCAGCTAGCAAGGAAGAATCATCATCATTCGATTGCTGAACTCACTAGCGTTGAGTAGGTATACCTAATGCCAATAACTATTCATTATCAAACATCTGTACAGAACATATCTTATCCCTCTCTTTTACCAGACTTCTCCTCAAGCATCGGCATCAAGCTTATCCCAAAGATATCTTTGTTTTAGCGTGCTCTGTACCATTAGAGAACAACACGATCTACAGCTGCGGTTGCTTTGTACTCATCATACCAGTCACAGAACATCTGACCACACATTTTCTTCCTCGCCTCTGAGCAAGTCTTGATGAGATCCAAGTTATTATCGGTCATTGAACTCTTCAACTCAGCTTGGGCTTGCGTCCAAGTCTTTTCTCCTCCTAGCACTACAGGAGGGAATCCTACAGTGTAAATGTCACGAGCTCGAATGAGTCCAACGAGGTTGCCAACTAGATGATATTGTTTCACAGTTTTATAATATGCTTTGTTTTCAACAGAATCATGCCACGTGATCATGTTAGAAGGGACGAGTCGAATACTTGGTAATGCCTTTTTCGTATCAGCAAGAACTGTACAATCGACAATATTCCAATCCATTACGATAGCTTGCATCAACAAATTAGCAATGTTGTTCATGAACAGTTTCAGGAAAGTATTACTAATATTCTCTTGATGCTGCTCAACATCCTTCCACTTTTTGTTGTTGTTCCCCTTGCTGAAATAACTACATGCTGACCGATGAGATTGCCAATCTTTAACTTGGCATTCGCGGCTGCAATAGATGGCCTGTTTGAGAAGAAAAGGTGAGAAAGTGTTGTCACAAGGCTGATTGTATACGAATAACGAATAGGCTTTTTACACATAAACTTACTTGTTTGCACTTTCCGCATCTTCGAACGCTATTGGCATCTAATGAAGCACCACAAGTTTGACAAAGGTAACCTTTGCCGTAATTGAACGGAAGATCAACATCGGTTCTACCGTCTACCATACTACGTATTCCTCGGACGATGCGCATCAAAGTAACAGATCTTCCATTGCCTTGATTAATCTTCCTCTCCAAGGGAACCAATGATTCATTTATCTTTTCCTTACGATCTAACATAGCTTTTGCAACTCTCCTTTCACTCATAATTGAAGATGCATTATCAAAAATGCTTTCCATATTGGTAATCATATGCTCACTCTCAACACTGCCATCAAAAGAATACTTCAATAGTAAATCAATTAGCATCTCAAAACAGCCGCAACTAATCCCATACACGTAATGATTTACGTTGGGGTGTACGGACTCCCCACTGGCTGGATTCAGCATAACAAAACACATGGTGGTTTGTAACAGCGCATCTCCTTTGGTAAAGACATTCGTCGAACCAAAGTCGCACACTTCTTTGATAACCTCTTTATCTACAGATCCCGCAGCAACAAGATGCCATAGTAACAAATTGGATCTTCTTCGAATGCTATCTGATTTGAATTCATCATCTGTCTTCAGTCGCTGCAGCAGCCCTACAATAAAATTTGTGTTACATTGTTTGTCATGTCGTTTGTTCACGATAGATGTTGCAGCCATATCATATAGTTTGTCTTTTCGTTCCCCGTGATTCAATTTCATTTCCTCCTTCCTTGACGCGTATACATTGAGGAGTTGAAGAATAAGAGCGGTATTTGGTACACGGCTACCCGGGGGCAACGAAGACGCCTGTTCAAGCTCTGTCAACTCGTCCATGATATCTGGACGGTGGCTCTTCCAAAAAAAAGATCGGATAAGCAGTTCAGATACACCCTCATGATTGAAGATACATGTTTCAATATCTTCATCGCCACTCATCAAAAGATGATTTAATAGATTGACTACCATCGAAGTCCCTTCAAGCCAATCCCTTCTACTCTTGAATAGTTCACGTTTGTGATCATCACGTAAACATTTGAACAGCGGCTGTATACCATTTACAATTGTCATGCGCAAGTCTTTCAACTCCGGTATGGATGATATACGTAGACATAGAACTAACCTGTTGATACGGATATAGGTTAGATCACCCATAAAAAAATCAAAACGCGACTATGCTATGTGTGGTATGCTTACCAGTGCGTGGGGCTACCAACAAGCTCTGTCCCCGCTTGACATTATCGAATGGTAGCATTGTAGCAATAGAAACATTCCCACATTCACGGAAGAATCCGAATACTACATCAAGCAATCCTGCTTCGATTAGTCGTCTGAGGCATGTATAATCACTCACACGGGCTACCCCAGCTGTTTGGGGGAGCATTCCAAGTTGAACGGCCTCTACAACCTTGGCTGGGGGCTGAGATACAACGTTCTTTGCAAAAGACTTGAATCTAGGATCAACATCCACCACAAAATTATCCCTATCCTTAGCATCCGCCTGCTTTTGTTTTCTCTGCTTACCGCGATTTTTCTTCTTTGTTGACTTTACCATCTTTGTCTTTGGTCATTATGGGGGAAGAATGAGAAGGTTTAGAATTAGAGAAACATAATTAACACATCATAAAAAAAAATCCCATGTGAATGTAGGAATAGAGCCAATAGTATGGCAAAGTAAACTTACCTTAGCAGCCAATTGATACGTTTCTTTCGGCCTCCAAGTACACTGTGTAATAATCTCGGCTATACACCACAGTTACAATTTGCAAATATTATCTACTTTAACTTTGAACTTTGGTGTAAGATTTGCAATCTTGTAATTGCAGAGATGAATTCCTACTCTACTTCAGATCAGCTAGCATAAAATACATTCAACAATAATCCATATACTTGGAGATGAATAATACTACCCTATTGGCCGCGGCTGCCTTTCCTAATAGGAGAAAAGATCAATATCTTCGCCACAAAAGGCCACAAATCGGCAAAGTGAATACTTTTTAATAGGGAGTCCAGAGTAAATAGTAAATGACATCTCGTTCTCAGTTTGTTTCACCAATGACAACGTACACTACTTCCGACCACACGCTAAAAGCACAATAGTTGATAATAAACTACTTCGGGTATATCACAACGATGTATCATTGTACAATATCCGCCAAAGATATACGCTGCAACCTCTTTAGTTATTACACTATCAATGCAGCATACATCAGACGAGAGCGGCCTACTTTGACTTCATTTATGAAGCCTGTAGGATATCTGATACTCAACTACGCGATACCCCTTAACAGATATGTATTAAACTATCACGTGATGACCGCATCATATGTAAGGCTGGTACATCAAGGCCGAGCCGGCAGGCAGTTTTCACGGGATCCTAGAATCAGGGGATGGACTCACAAATGAGAAGTTTCTTTTTAATTGTTAGAAATTCTACCTACAAAAAGAATCTCTCTCACCTCGCTCTTAATAGCATGTACTAGGTCTTAATAGGTCTTAACAGTTCATATCAGGTAAAGATGTAATCCTATTTTTTCTCATTTTAAATCATGCACGAGGTGGTGGTTAAGGCCAATATACTTCCTTGTATTGTTGTTATAATTTGTTGTTTCGACATAGTTATATACTTATTACTGTGTTATGTTAAAATGAGTAATAATGCCTTAATTGCAGAGGAAGATCTTACTTTAAAATGCATTGTTCTTACACCAGGGAAAAAGGAAGAAAAAACGCTTGGAAATGCATTGTATAATGGTTTAATAAAATTTTTATCAGTAAGTATACTAATGTACGAATATATTATTGTTGATGAATATTAAAATATCTCTAACGTGTACTCACAATATATTACTTTCACTTAGGTCAAATATCATGTACTACCAAATAGGAAGAGAAGAGCCTTTGTTAGAGTGAGTACACGTTTATTTCTTTCACTTTTCAATATGTTTGCATGTACCTATGTTATCTTCTATCTTATATTTATATGTTCTGAATATGATAGGGTTTTGCACTTGGTCTGGTTATGGGTGGGGCTGTATTTTTGATGTTTGATCATTACGATGTTGCCAAGGAAGTTAACTATTATCGATCTGGGGATGTAGAAGATGCAATAACCACAATCTGTCGAGCATTGAGAATTGCCACGAAGTCCAAGATCACATATCCTCGTTCTATAGAAGAATTTGAATTTACTACAGAGGACCATATGATTCTATTCATTAAACACCTGTTTGAAGAATTATCAGAAAAACAAGCATATAAACTTGGACTCCATAGGTTGATGTGGACTAGATATACTAAAAAAGAACTGCTGGTGGCTCAAGAATAACTGAAGTGAAATGAATTAAAAGCTATAGGAAATCATCAAAATAGCCGAGAAAACTTACGTCTTAATAATTCCTATTTAATAACATTATTAATCTATTATTTCCCAATAATAAACACGATTGGAATAAAAGCCTTTTTTACAATTGTCTACTATTGTAATAGATATAATTGAAGTTGAAGATGATCTCGGCAACTCAAATGATATTACAAAGAATAATAAATCTATTTCTATTACTGAAACCTCTAAGAATGATAAACACCCCGCTATCCTATTTTCCCTTTCAGAAATAAAAGCGGTCCTATGGTCTAATAAAATGTACTGTAATGCACAAGTGTGCATACGATGCCGGATCGATAATAATATTGCAATGGTACGGTAGGCGTTGTTTGTTATTTTATTGCAAATAGCAAAAATTGCAGCACAATAAGACAGTGGCGGTGATGTGACTAAAAAGATATACAATCTAAAGAAGAATATACTGTTATACTTGCAATACACAACATCAATTCTCTCTCTGTAGTATTTACTCTAGAGCGTACGAATAAAAGTAAAGAAGAATATATATACTGTTATACTTACAATACACAACATCCTTCTCTCTCTACGTCTCTAACTGTAGTACATAGGTATCTCTCTGAGAGGTCTAGAGAGCGTATTTTGAAAGGATACCCATCTTAAAAATCAGACGGCAACTTTCAAACATACTTATATACATACATACAGACAGATAATAGTATCCCCAAACCCCTTATGAGTTTCCAACATTGTGAAAACTGATACAATCAGCTAGTATCATGGCCATTGCTGATATTAGTACACAGTTAGTGGTAGAAAATAGATCTTTCATAACTCATGAGGAGAAAGGCATTTGCAAAGATACACATCAAGCATCATCCGACAGGCAACAGCCATCATCATCATCAGAGCATTATGATCCAATACGAACATTACATTGGACAGTGGTCGGTCTTACTCTACACGGACCATACTTCTTCTTAGCATTTGGAAAATTAGACAGACTGTTCAGTGCCCCAACATTTGCAAATGCTTTCAAAAAGACGGCCATCACCCAACTTACAATCTTTCCTCCCTATCTAGTGGCTCTGTTTTCCTTCCTTAATGTATTAGAAAGTTATGGTAGTGATAGCAAGACGACTTCTAACAGCAATGATATAATTCCAAAAGTACAACAAGCATTTAAAGTGGGGTGTGTCGTTTGGCCCATTGCTAATTCTATCAACTTTTCTTTCATATCTCCTTACCGAAGGATACCCTATCTTGCAACATTCGGGGGGATTTGGAATGGCTATCTCAGTTATATGAATGCAAATAATAATGAATGAAGTTATACATTAATTGGTTTATCTACTGTGGCATGGATATAGAAGCGAATTAGTTAACCTATAAACACAAACAATACCAAAATATAAAGGATACCCCTCGGTGGAAGTCTACTATCTTCAGTATTACATTATACAACATGAAGTTGGGAATGCATATTTCATATACAATAGACTGCCAAGAAACGGAATAAAGTTAATCAAGAGATGGAATGTTAGAGGCAAAAGTCGAGCCCGGCTGAGATGTAAATTAGTGATCGATCTGGGCTGCTTAGTGTCTTAGGTATCCTTGGCCTTTGTCATTCAGGAAAATGAAACCATCATGGGCCACATTAGCAGTTACTTACATTGGGGTTGTGTAATACCCTCTCCGTGTTGTCATTAAAATACATCCTCGTGTAGGAGGAGTGAGGGATAACCTCTTGTGAAACTTTAGTGCAAGGATACCTCAATAAAAATGTCGTACCCATAGCGTCCCGGTTAAATGAAAAACTGCACAGCATTGCCGTTTCGCACCAAAATTGCACAGAGGCATTATTTGAGACACTAATCACATGTAGTAGGCTGTGTTGAAAGTCTAATATATTGGTAGAAGAGAGTTATAATATCAGTAAAGGGCTAGTATTATACTTAGAATATCATTGGATAAAGAGAGCATGTCCGCATCATCGAAGAGGTCAGCACAACAGTTCGCCCTTGATGTTGATGATAATCTAAAAAATGAGGTTAAGAAGTCAGGATTTGTCACCTCCGCTGGATATCAGGCTATGCTACAACAGATGGTGGTAAATAAAGAGATGAATAATGAATCGATACATAAAGATATATGTCATGACGTACATGACGGCGGCGGCAGTAGAAGACGACGAAGGAGGCCAACCGGTAATCGATTGGGTAGCATGATATCCTCAGGAAGTTCTATCCTATCTGCTTCTATTAGATTTGGTTCTACTCGTTCTTCAACTACTGCTTCTTCGACCTTATCAACAAGAACAAGTTTGACTAATTCTGAGATATCTAGGAGGAGTTGGCCACAAAATCATAACCTTGACACATCAATAATATCATTTGATGATAAGCTTGATATAGATATCAATATTGCAAGTACTGACAACTTGGCACCAAGGAAACTATCAGGCACAGAAACGTCTCTAACTCAATCTGTAAACACATTACAACAAGACATGAAGAAGTATAAACCTAGATCTACGCGGAGACGTCCTTTTGATAAGAAGTTAAGTAGCATTGATTTTGATCCAAAAGAGGATGATAATGTTCCTCAAAATGATACGAAGGATGTGAATGTGCGGCAGCCGCTTAAAACCGAAGTGGCCAGTGATGAAAAAGAAGTTGATGAGTTTGATCCTCAAGCCTTCTTGGATGGATTACTAAAGAAGAAGACGCAACCTGCATCTTGTGCTAATACTAAAGAGAGTGAAGAGTGGCTGCCATGGCCAACAAGCAAGAGTACCTCAAGCTCAAATGAAGAAGATGATGGTAGCATTAGCCTATCGTCATCTTCTTCAAGGTCTTTAGACAAAGATGATACCAAGGATGATTGTTGGTTATCATGGCCAAAACTTGGAGAAACTACTAGAACTGGTCGGCCAAAGATTGGAGATGCCACTAAACCAAGCAAGTCGACGAAGAAAACCCACAGGGTGATAAGGAGTGCTCGTGCTGCATGACATGATGAACTTGTATAGACATTTGCACAATGTACATAATATAAGTTAGTAATTAAATATTATCCTTAGGTTCTGAGACCGTCCTTAATCTCATCTTGCCACCATCAACATCATTTCAACATTGCTATCGAGTCTTCTTGGCAACTACCCAATTGATACGCTCCACAAGAATCTCTTTGGTATCTCTTCACAATTGGAAAAAGTCAAGTAACGATGGGAAACAAATAGCGATTGGCTCCTTGAAGAATGATGAAGTAATCCAATTGAACAGTCCTCGTGATGAACAAAATATATCACTTGAATCTTGACTACTCGTAATTTCCTCGGACTTTCTCTTTTCTATAAATATATCAATCTCAACTTGCATTAATGATTCAGATACTTGTGTTACTGATTTGATATCTATACCCCCACCGCCTCCATTGCCACTACTACTACTTTTGTCATTGATATACTTTGCATCATGAGGTCGTCTGCCAACTACCGACCTGTTTTTCAATATATCATCCAACTCAATCATACTAAGTTGTCCTAACCATGGATAGTATCCATCAAGATTCAAATAAATTTGTATATTCCCATTTGAATAGGGTGGATAATCTCGTGAGCCGTGTGGTATGAGACCATTTAATAGTCCTGGGCTGCCCGGTGCTAATGTTGTAAATTGAACATGTCCAAGAATGTTGGAGAATTCATTGTAGTTGTTATTCTGTTGTATTGGTACACTAGCACGACAATCACCTTCTTCAATACCGGGCCGTAGCGATGAATATGTTCCATCTGCCCGTGGTTGCCATACTTCCATTGAAATTAAACCATTAACACCTTCTTCTTCTTCTTCTTCTTCATTTGATGCTGAGAAGGATAATGAAGATATAGAAGGATCACAGCTGTAGATATTTGTAGTAACAATCATCTTGGGAGCTGCATTGTAACTACTACGCCAGAATGACCAATATGCAACATTGTATGTACTTTGGATACTATCATCGCTATCATCAACTTCACAAACTGTTGATTTTATTGGAGTGTTCGGTTTATATGTTTGAGCTGACATACCTTGCTCAAAATAGAAATGATCTAATGTTGAAAGATTGGTAGATGAAGAGCACAGTTTGGACCCTTTTAGTGGCTTTTGCTGTTGTTGCTGTTGTTTGTTCTCTCCTCCTTGACATATTCCATCATCCCCATCACATGATGCATCATTTTCGTTTTGTTGAGCAATCACAAGATGTGCATTTTTATATCCCAAAAAGAAGACATTGCAGATAAGTACGAGAATAAGATGATGTGAACGAGTGTATACTATCATGTATTTCAATAGGCAGTCAATCTATCAGGTATAAAAGAGGGTGACCAGTCAATCGCTAAAATAATACGATACTACACCTCATGTAAGTCGGCAATATTGTACTATCAAACCATCTCAACCAATGACGATAAATAGCACCAATAAGCGTCGGCGGACTGCCGCTGATACCCTACATATTAGTGATCTACCAATTGGTATATTGGTAGATGTACCAGCGTATTTATCCAAGCCATCGAGGGCGATATTAGCTGTAGCTTTCACCTCATCATCTTTATGGCAAAATAATGATAATTTGATGCACCAACACCTATTAGTACAGCTATCGTATCAGCATCACAGTGGGATATATTAGATTTCGGAGATGTTGAGAAGGAACTTGCAATAAGCTGACAGAGACGATGACAATGCCATCTTGAAATTATATGCATTAATGCACAAGATGTGCTCAAAAGATTAAAGTTATGTGGTTGTGCAACATTACAGGTAAAGGATTAAATCCAATAAAGGGTAGTATGGTATTGGAACAAACTGAGCCTGAACCAAAGATTTCCGAAGATGCAGTTGTGCCCATTCTGATATAAAACACATTCAGTTTCCTGACAAATGGTTATCTTCAGAAGAAGAGGAGGACGAGGAAGAAGAAAAAGAAGAAGGAAAAGGAGAATTATTTGTTCATAACTTTCATCCAGTGGCAGTGCAGCGAAATTTCAATGTACTGCTTGATAATCGAGGGTTCAGCTGTACAAAGTGTAATAGAAACCTGAACTATCGTGATTGGTTAAACCATTTTTTTGGATAATACGTCGATTTGCTATGACTGCCTCAAACCTATCTGTCATGATTGTGATGGTGAGAATGAGGATGGTCATGAGACTTTTAGCTTTTGTGATACCTGCAAGAAAGAATATTGTACGGATTGTGTCCCAGTAGCAAGGTGCACGTCTTGTTCTGAGGCATATTGTGAGGGTTGTGGGGAGATGGAAGAGTGTGACACGCTAATGTTGTTTGTATAGTTGTGATAGTTGCCATAGAACTCGCTGTGCTGATTGTTTAGACTTAGATTATCATTATCATTATTGTAAGGGGAGAAACTGCATCAATCAGAATTGTGCGGATTGTTACAATAGTGAGGAATACAGTAGTGTCAAGTATTGTAGAGAATGTGAAAACGGGGCGGGTGAATGTTGCAGTGGCTGTGTGGGTGATGTAGTTCCACTTCTTCTACAGCAAGGTTCCACTTCTTCTACAGCAAGTTGAAGAGATGGCTAGTCTCCGTAAAGAGAACGAGGAGCGGGGCAAAGAGAGAAAATAAGGTGCTGAACTGAGGGAGCTCTCTCATCTCATCTATAAGCAAAAGAAGTACTAGAAAAGAGCAAGTCTAAGACGCCTAAGCAACATCATTAATGACATTATCTTTATTACCTACTTAATACTTAACTCATTAGACACTCGAGTAAGCAAGCAAACCTTGCTTCTCATAATAAATTATCTGACCTCTCTTTCTCTTTCCTAACATAAACCCATTACTAAATCCCGAAAGCTCACCAAAACAACACCGGTTTGATATACAAAAATACCATCGAATTCTTAGTCTCCCAAAATCCCTTCATTGAACTGGGGTTGATCAGAGCAGCAATACAACAAGTAATCATCATCACAAAATTCTTCCCTAAACTCCTCGACGGAACATGTACCAGTTGAACTACCGCAAGTACTACCACAGTTACAATTGCTAGTGCAGGGTTTACCCGCATCATCACCTGAATTAGTACTACAAAATCTACCTAGGCAACCTTCACCAGAGTAGAATTCACCCAGATTTGAAGGTGATAAGTTAAGAAAACTACCGTTATCACAGATGCCATCGTTACACTCGAAATAGGCAATGTCATCTTCTTCAAGTTGGTTATAGATAATCCGTTTCTCCCCATCAAGCCTAGAGTCTACATCCTTATCAAGCAATGCAGCACTGAGAGCTTGCAAAGTGCTACAAGGGTAGCCTCGTCCACCATGGCTTGCAAAGCATTGGCTCACTAGAGGAATAATTGCACCAGACTCGTCAGACAAGAGGACAGGGCTCCCGTTCAAAACACTGCTTGGCATCTTCGAACCCTTGCCTGACTTGCCACTACCTCCTGCTGCCTTGCCGGACTTGGCTGTAGCCCTATGATACAAAGAGGATTGGTATTGATTTGTGCATAAGTAGTGGGTGGGTAATTAGATACACATCATATGGACTAAAAAAAGAAGACATATTATATACACAAACAACAACACTTACGCAGGGGTGGCAACAGTAGTAGTAACAGGCTCCTCCCGCTTCTCCAGGACACTCTCCATCAAAGTTTCTAAGAAGTCACCGAGCTTATCACTTCCGCTGTTGGTAGTAAGTTGACGAAGGCCTGTAACGATGGCATCATGATCTTCTCCTGATACTTTGGTGGCGGCATGTGCTGCTGATGCAGTGATGGTCATAATGGTGGCAATAGAATAGAATTTCATGGTTGATATTGGTAGTAGTAGGTTGATGTGTAGAGTTGAGTGAAGTAGTTGATGTGACGGAGACTTGTTCAGATATTTTATGAGCTCAATCGGAGGTCAAATAATGATTCAAAATGAGCATGATATGAGATGTAACGCTCGTCATGTTGACCGTTAAGTGCTTTCGCATCCTAATATTTTATCAAGTTATCTCATAACAAAGAATATAGGCGATCAAAACCATCAGTTGGGCGATTATGATACATCAATTCTGCGATTTAATAAGAATACGGCGATGATAGATGGCGTTGGATTGAAATATATCATCCGTTAAATAAACAATGAAGTGAGTATGATATGAGCATCGATTCTGGCGATGAGACAATGCAATAGCTTGGCGTTGGGTATTGATTATCTGGTGTTCTTCACGTTTTTGGCATTGAAGTAGATCTTAAGGATACCATTGATATGAGTAATGCCTGAATTAGTATCAAAGTTTGACACGTCTCCATCAAATGAGATGGCATCACTAAACATGCATCACTAAACAAAAAGTTCGACAAATCTTGATTAAATGATTTGGCACCATAAAACATGTATTCCATATCAGTAACCCTGTATCCCATATCAGTTACGCGTGATGTGTCAAAATTTGACACATCACTGTTGAATGAGCTAGCGCCGTAAAACATTGACCACATACTAGTAACACTTAACTTTGACAACCACACTGCAATATCGCACCTCAAATAATCCCACCCCTAAATCCCCATTCCCCATCCAAAACTTACACCCTTAAAACATTATAAACCGTTTACTTTAATTGACCTGTTCATTGCCCCATTTATTAATTAGAGAGTATACAAGATATATAAGATAGGAATAAAAGCATAAAAAGGCACATGATCTAAATAGTTATTATTTGACACTGCCTCCAATCTTCATACAAACTTGTGGCATCCGCAACAATTCCCTCGAACGGCACATCCTTATCCATTCCACAATTATCCCACATCATCCCCAAAGTCTACCCCAGCATAACAAAACTCCCCAAACTAACAATCCCCCAAAATATCATAATATGCAACCTAAGCATGCTATATACCACCCTAACAAATCTAATAATTAGTTAGACCGTAAGTACCAACCATACTCTTTTTACCCTGCTCACCGGCTGTCCATACCGACTTATTATATCCAAATGCCTCTTGTGCTAATGCCTTAGACTTGGCTGGTTCCTTTAATGCCATTCGTACTGGGTGTATGGTTATACTTCTAGGGGACTTTGGTATCCCTTGACATACCGAGGTTAGTCCTTGACATACCGAGGTTAGTCCGATGAGGATGCTTTTGTTACGTACTGTTGTTTGGATTGTGTGTTTGTTTTGTTGGTTAATAATGTGGTGTATTTACAATTGTAATTTTTTATTATTGTTGGGAGAAGATTTAAGGAGATAATATACGAGAGAAATAATATGGTCAGAGTGGGCGTGGATAGAGGGTACGCAATTAAATAATAAATACCCCGCTTCGAATATCATCAACAAACCCTCAATAACCTCTCTCCTTAATACTTGCAACATATACCAAACTCTCTCGTTTTATAAAATTTCTCGAACTCAGCTCAAGTTTTTTATTGCAACTCTACCGAACTCCACCACAAACCCAAACAATTGATACACACCATCCTCAACAATTTAAATACACCATCTAATCCTCGATATACCATCGTCTCGATACCATATGGTATATATTTTCAACCCACAAACCACATCCAACCACAAAAAATTGCAAGAGATTAACCAGCAGCCAACCACTCGCCGCCGCGGACTATACGGAATAATCCCACCACATTATCTTATTTTTATATGACTCTGGGTAACTCTGGTTGGGGGTAAAATTCCTTGGGTGAATGCTCCCCATTGCAGCCCTGAAGTAAAAAGGATACTCTATCCAAACTATCCTTTCTTGACTCTGCTGTCATGGATAGATTGTATTGATAATATAAACTTAAGCTCTACACACTATTTGTAGTTTGTCTGTAAGAGGGCTTGGCCTCAACCCTCATAGTTAAGGTGCAGTGGCTGAAAATACCTATTTTAGGGGTATCATTGACGTTGGTTGTAGGGATTAACCTAAGAGACTAGGTATTTACCTATTATGATAGATACAGCCCTATAAGCATGATGTTCGTTACTGACTGTTTGTATACTAACAAATATCAGTCTTCAACGCTCTTCTTCTTTTGATTAGCGGGGGCTTTTGTAGTTGAAGTCTTCTTAGACCAAAGTTCAAATAAGAAAGATACAGACTAGAAAGACACAAACAAAATCCAATCATCACTAAGAGCACAGAGCAACTTATAATGATATACTTCTTATTCATATTGTTACTAATCTTTTATCAAAATGGCGCTAACGCCTGGTTTATTACTCCTATCTCTTCGTATCATAATGTAGTACAATCAACATCAACACAACAAACACTCCTTGAACATTCTTCAGTTGATATCAATTCAATAGCATCAATCAACACAATGTCATCAATTACAATATCTCATCTATCACAAGAAGATGTAAACGGATGGTATGATACAGATTCAAACGTCGATAGGAATAGTTTCTTATACATCATATTAGGTGGTGCTTTTTTCTTTACATTACTACTTAATGTATTACCTGACATTATAATACAAGGTGGTGAGAATGCCTCAGTTATGGAAAGAGAAAAGAAAGGAAAGTCTAGACCTTCTGATAGGTATAAATCGTTAGGGGATAGATTGACTGATTGGGATGATAGTTCTTTATCATCGTTGGCTAGTTGTGGTAAGAATACAGGTGATTATTATTGCAATAACAAAGGAGATCATGGTAGCTTTAATGACGATGGATATTAAGTATCGCTATTGACGGATATGATAGTGTTGGAGATGTAGGAGATAGTTCTGGAGATGATGGGGATAGTGGTGGTGACGACGGAGGAGACTGTGGAGATTAGATCACACCAACAATACAATACCGCCGCAGTATCATCATCTGCTACTAATATGGTAGTGTCCTACGATAACATAAACAAACATACTACCTATATCATAAGAGAATGGCCATTGAACTGGCCTGAACAATCTTCTGCTAGACACATTGGTGGTGCAAGATTCGTCGGGCAGGAGATGTTCGTTGGGATAGAATATGTTTTGCAAATGTATTCTACGAGATAAAGGCAAAGAGGCAAGTAGTGCTGTATGGAGGCAGTAGAAATATACGCTACTTAAGGTATCGGTCATTGGACTTCAAGGAGAGTAGCCTGATACACAAGCAAACACAGTTGGTTATAGAGGCATGAGGAAAGTACCATACACTACGTGCAAAGCTAAATAGGCGGGACTCGAGACTCAAGAAAAAAAGAACAAAATCACTCCGATACACACCAACAACAAAACAACAACAAAAGAATCATCACAAAGCTAACAAAACCAATAACAATCACATTCAATAAAACCTCACCAATAAAACAATCAACCAAAATAAAACTAATAACATGGCATCGGTAAACAGTGAACAAATTAGTGAATTGACACACAGAGATCAAGACGAAGAAGATTCTACGTTGTCATTGTCATCTAACGGTGGCTCCAATCTTCCACCAAAGGTGAGTAGTCATAAGAATTCTGCTCGTTATTCACCGTGGATTCATTCGTACTTCATTCCACGGGACTGAGACTCTCCAAACAATGTTTGTTTGCTCATATTCTATACTTATTACTTTCACGTCTAATTAATTAATAAACCTTTGTTTCCGTCTCTCAACAATGCCAACCCGAACAAAGAAAAGAGTAAAGGTTGAAAAACCTGCCGTGGCGGAAGAAGAAAGTGAAGGACCTCCGCCATTGGTTGATCATCCAACACAAGCACCAACACCATCAGACGTGAACAACTTGTTATCTCTTGGCGGTGCAGGACAGGGACATACGAATCATGCTCCTCCTCCTCAATACCATCCAGGATTGGGTGGTTATAATTACAATAATACCTATGGTGGTGGAATGCCTAGTCTCCCTGGCCTTTCGCCGCCGCCCGGACTTGGTATGCCAATGCCAATGAGTTCTCATAATGGAATGCCGAGTATATCTCCATCGATGTTTCATCATCCTCCTCAACCCCAAATGGCTGCTGTTGCTCGTGCCTCAGTACCAATGGCTCAGTATTATGGTCAGCAATATCTTGCACAAGTTGTGTCTACTGATCAAAGTGAGGTTGCTGCCGCTGTACCCATTGTACAGGGGGGAAAGAAACAACAGTCGAAACGATGGGTACGTTGGAGTGATCACGAGGATCAAATCTTACGTCTTGCCGTTGAACAATCGGGTGATAACAATTGGAAGTTCATCTCTGATAATGTGTTCAATGGATCAAGGTCTGAAAGTCAATGCAAGAATCGATGGAAGAAGGCTCTCCAACCTGGACTAGTCAAGGGACACTGGACCAAGGAGGAAGACGATCGTATTGTCGCATTTGCTGCCAATGGAGAAGTAGATGAGAAAGGTGAAAAGAACTGGGCTGCGTTACGTTTACCTGGCAGAGTTGGCGAACAAGTAAAGGCTCGTTGGGAAAACATCTTAGATCCAACCATCAAGAAGGGTAAGATATTGTTCAGATCTTTGTAAGTGTCGTGTTTTATATATCTTTAACTAATCACATCCTTATCTACTTCTCAACCAAACATTAGGAGTATGGACCGAGGATGAAATGAAGTTACTTCGTGATGGTCAGAAGGAGCTGGGTAATAAGTGGGCTGAGATTGCTAAGCGTATTCCTGGCAGGAATGAAAGCTCAGTGAAGAACCGCTGGTATAATGTAAAGACATCAGAGAAGAAGGCCAAGAAGAAGGCCGAGCAGGCATTAAGAGAGTCGTTGGAACAGGAGCTTGCAGCAGTAGGAGGAGATCAAAAGCCAGCAGCAAAGCAGGAAGAGTCAGACATCTCTGAAGTATGAGCAGTATTGGACCGAGTGAATGAGTAGGGAGGATTAGAATTAGAAAAGTAAGAACCTTTAAGACATAGATTCTTTTTGTTATTGACACATACATTACATTACTTCATATACATTATGTTTAGTATTAGCGTTACCTCTTTCTCCTTCTCAATTCGATACACTCCATTCTATTTTCACACAACTAACATTACATGAACATAATAACCTCCAATCTGCCGTCTCTTTGCAATATACTAATCCTCTCCATACAATCTCCACACTTAGCAATCCCACTATCATGTTATCATGTCTATATGTCTTACTGAATCTTAGTAGAAGTGAACGAACTAAAGAGTAATCTATCCAATTGCTCGTGCAAACAACACCAAAGCAAACTCGAGTTACATCCAGATGCATAGCTACCATCTTCATCAATAGTCGGTAAAGTCGTCTGTCTTTCAATTGTTTGTGGTGGTTGTTCAATTGATGAGACTGATACAAATACAGATGTGTCAACACGTGAGGATGATGATAGCTGACTCGGTGGTATTATTCGTTTCTTGTTCTTGTTCTTTTGTTGCTTTGCAAGCAGTTTATCAAACGATATCAAGTTACTACATTCTCTTCTCTTTCCTACTGTTTCTCTTGATCTTGTTATTAGACGATGCTGTTGTTGTCTCACTGGTGAGTATTGTCTATGATTGTTTGATAAAAGGCTCGGTTGTACTGTTGTTGAGCTTTTCATCTCGGATGTTATTGTTGATATTTCATGTGTTATTTCTGCTAATCTAGAACTCATACTCTCTTGTCAGGTCTCTCGGGTACAACTGAACACTCTTCCGGCATGTTTAGTTCATTGGTTCATCAGTTCCATCATCAGCTGTGTAGATGCATGCAACGATGAAGACACAATCATGAAAAGTGAGACAGAATGAAGAACCTGACTTGACTTTCTCGTAAGTCATTGGCATGAAAGCTGGCTTTATCATACATTATGCAGCGGTTTTGAGTAAAGCAACTTTCATTAGAATACATTATTGACTTACAGTAACTCTATGTACAGAGCAGTCTCATGTCCTCTCTATCCTACTTAGAAATTGATGAATGCACATGATGTGTACTACTTTTTGCTTTGTTTACAAACCTTGACAAACTCTCTCTCCGCTCCTCTCATACGATGTAGAGAGCACTACATATGTGTGCATTTGCTCTTTGTTCAATATCCCTCTTCACTGTACATGCCAACATAGATCTCTCAAAACATATCCGCTCTACATTCGGGACACACATGATGTGTGCGACTTTTGTTCAACTACTTCTTCTCGTCCAATCTCAACTATGGCTGGAGTAAAGCCAAAGCATTTGTTCTATATCTCCGCTTTGTACATATATTGATTGCATGTTGCAACTACTACTGACTACAATACATACTTATATGTCCGAATCATATCATATCTCATACAACTTATCATTTCTATTTGTATTTGTTCGAGTCTCCGATCGGCCAATAAACGATGGTAATATCAATGTATATCACAAACATCCGGCGTAGTAAAAAAACAACACCAACAATAACTTGAGTAACATTTGTCAGATGAATAGCTAGCATCTTCATTAATTGTTGGTAATTGTTTCTCTTGTGTCGTCGTTGGTGAGAGAAGAGATGACCAACTTTTCAATGATATGGGTTTACTGTTGATTGTAGGAGGTTCTATTGTTGATGACGAGGATGAGTTACTACTATTGATAGTTCGTATTGATATTTGACTAGGTGGTACCATCTGATGTGTTGTCGTTGTTGATTTTGATATGGTCAACTTTCCCGTCTTCTTTGTCTTTGTCTCGTCTAGTCGAGGATGTGGATATCTACCCGTCGGCATTGATGCAAATGATGATTGTACATATCACTCTACTCTTGTTTAGCCTATCCACACGCCAATGTACCATATGGTTTGACTAAAATATACCTATGTACATAGACACCTTTGCTTTTATTGCAATTAAAAAGAAGTAGAGATAGAATTTGGCTCGTGCTGTCACATTGATGAGATAGATCGTTTTTCATTCAATCCAAGAAGTGATTATAGCTTGGCATGCCTAGATTACTCGTAGGCATGCATAGATTATTACTGCTATCTCATAAACTGCCCCTACTTTCTGGCCAGTTTTATCATCTCTGCCTTTCTACTCTAACAAAATACTAGCTACACAAATCTCCATAGCCTCCTCTTTTGCCTGCATGCGATGTGTTCATTCATAAAACAACAATTGACGCCAGCCATAAGCTATCGAGCAATATAAATCATCACTGAACATAATATCACTATCATACTATCATTATATCATATCAATTCCCCACATGATGCGTCGTCGTAGTGCACCCACCTCCGGCCCAGCAGCTAATGGAATATCTATCCTTCCCTCCGGTGATGCTATAGTCGAAGTTATGCTTGATAACGACGATGATGATACCAAAAAGAGTAGCACTGCTTCTCAAATTAGAACTAGATTGATTAGATTCACTAAGCCTTTTGCAATACTTGCTGTTTGTATTGGTATTTGTTCCAAGGCTATGATGATGAAAGTGATCTCTGAACGATATTCATTGCCCATCTTGTCGATTTTAACTGCTGACAACCGAGAGTCGTCGTATATGAGACGATCTCTCAAGATTGAGGAAGCTACACCGCCAAGTAGTGGCGAAGATGGTAGTGCAGTTGCCGAGGATACCAACGCTGCCGATATCGATACTGGTGTTAAGAGTGGTAAGGGCAACTTGGGGCAGTTTGTCATGGAGCATAAAGCTAAGTCGGATGAGGAGAAGATTGCTAAGGAATTGAAGATAGCTCAAAACATGATCAAGAAGGCAGAGTTAAAGGCTAAAGAGGCTGCTAAAGAACAGAAGAAGGTAGATGATCATAAGAAGAGTATCGAGAAACAACAAGAGCCAAACAAGCCACAGCCAAAGGTTAGAGCTCATGAACAACACAAGAACAAGCCTGTTATGAAAGGATCAGTGAAGTTGAAGGAAGATAAGCAGTCTCAGACTAGTATGAAAGCAATCAAGCATCCAATTCCAAAGGCTGGCAACTCGAAGAAGCATCCACATATCAAGGAACATCATACTAACAAGCAGAAGGACATCGTTGTTAAGCAGGCAGTTAAGAAGCAATCCGATATGAAGCATCAGCCTATCGTCAAAGGGAAGAAACATCATGATAAGAAGGAGAAGAAGCTAGCGGTAGTAGGTCAAGATAAGAAAGTAAAGGAGCAACATCATGTGGCAGCAGATCCAATCAAGAAAGACAAACCAAAGATAACTGATGCTCACAAGCATTCTGCAACTAAACAAAAGTAGATATGTGTAGGCAAAGTATTGGCTTGCTATTGTGAGCGGTCGTTCTCTATGTAGGTTAGGACGTGTTACCATCTTGGTGTGTTACATTAACCAAAAATCTATTACTATTAGGTTTAAAATGGATACCTTTGTAGCTACGTCATCATGCTAATACTTCACACTCTCATATTATTTTTATTGTCTTCCACATGCACCATTGTTACCGCTTGCCGCCAATGGTGACTTTCGATTGTTTAAACTGAAGCCAGGAGTTCACTTGGTACATTTTACTCCTTGTTGTCCATCAATGATTGATCAGCAATCATTTGTTGGTAACAAGTTCCTCCCACGTCATCTTTGGAATATGATTCGCCACTTGACTCCAGGCCAAGAATTCAACACTGACCCATGCACATGGGCATCGTCTGGCGGTCTTGCTGGTGCAAAGAACTTCTTCGTTAAGCACTATATTGGGGTGTACCCTTGGACTGAGGGACAAGTGTACTATGCTTACTACATCTTCTCGAAAAACCCTTCCTATGGTAGATATCATCAGCTCGTTTTTGGTAATGGTGTCAGTCCATACCACAAGAATCTCTGCTACCACAATTGTGGTCGCTCAGGAGAACATCGTGTGCATTATGATATGTGTGTCAAGATTGTTGTTGGGGATGGGGATGGTCTCGACTCATGCAAACTCACTATTATTCAGCTTCGGAAGGAAGATAAGGTCAACCATAAACTTCAACCTCTGGAGAATGTTGATATTCCTGTGAAGCAGGGTGCTTTGGCAGGAGTCTATGCCACTTTGGATGGAGTCTACAAGGCATAAGAGGGGAATACTAGGGAGTAGAGGGGGGTAAAATAAGTAGTATCACAATCAAATACTACTTACTTTATTGATTCTGTACAATAAGTATCCAAAACATATATCTATACAAAACGGGTAGGTACTCCGTCATTTCATCCTTCTTGGTATACAAAACGCACACATAAGTATGTGCTTCTATCTTGGGGGTACAATTTCATCTTTACAATCTTCTACTTCTCTTCTTCTTTAGTTGACATAGTATGATGCCTCTGATGCTGATCGTCCCATCATGATACCAGATGGATTACGAGCGATGCCGTCCTTGGGTTCAAGGATATTCGAACGACGACGATGAGGTGTCCATGGACCTTTTCGTAAACTCTTCTGAAGAGCCGAAGACCAGACACCCAAAAGGACGAGGGAAGCTATGGATGCAACCAAACCAAATACTTGTAGTGGGGAAACCTCGGAGATGGCCTGACTGGTCTTCTGACCGTACATGCTGTTACTTAACCAGCCTGAAGTCTTGGGGGAATAGTCCTTCTTTAAGTTGACAAATCCAATCTCATTGTAAGATCCCATGACAACACTGTCGATGAAGTCACAAGTAAGATCTTCTTGTGCCATGGCCTCGGCATATTCTTGTGTCATCTTAGTGTTAGTGTATGAACGGTAGTACTTGTCACAACGAGCTGATGCCTCGTACAAGCTCTCACAGAGCTCGTTAACTTCCGAGTCTTGATCGTAGTTCTGTGCAGCATCATCATCCATTTGGCTGCCCAAATCCCACATGAGATCGTTCTTGTCACAGGGTGTGCACACCTGATCCTCTCTAACGTACTGGAGTTGTTCTAATGTAGGGCCAAAGCGGGAGTTGTAGTAAGGACGTAGTGCATCCTCTTCTAACTCTTCACCAATCCCTGTTTAAGTGTTAGGTTATACAAAATGAGTATGAGATGTGTGTTAGTCGAAAAAGGACATATCATATGCACACATATCATTCAAAGAAATCTTCTACTTACAGTTCTGTACATCAACACCATCACCAATGTACTCATAACAATTCTCATCTGAATAAACACCAAGTGTAATAGTCTGTCCATCCTCGGCACAATGAGGAGCAACGTATGCAACCTGTCCATTGTTTCTCTCAACCTCGGTACATTCAAACCATTCCGAGTATTCATCAACCTCGGATATCTTCATGTAGTATCGGCATGTATCGTATTCGGCACAACCGCCGAGACCACGATGTTCCTGTGATTCCTTGAATTCCTCGAATGACAAGGAGTCTTCAGCCTCCAAGTCACGATCACGTCCATATTGGGATTGGTATACCTTGAACATGCAGTCTTCACAGTATTCTTGATATTCATTGAATCGTTGATCTTGCCATTCCATCATGAGATCTAAGTAGTCACTTAGCTCGATCATGTATTCTCCGTAGTTGGATTGGCATCCCTCTCCGTTGGCACCCCATACTTCTTCGTCTTGGACTCCGTAGGTGAATGGGCTGTGTTGGTGGAGGCGAGATGGGGAGAAAGAGTCGGGGTTAGTAAAGATGTGCATATCATGTGAACATCAACATATCACATCACAGACGCAAACAAAAGAGGTACTTACTATTCAGCGAAAGGATTGTTATCATAATTGTTCCAATTGTATCCATTGGCATTATCAGCCAACTTACGATTGTAATATCCACTATTACTACTATCATATGTCCCGTCATTCAAATCTTGCTGGACACCCCATATCTTACATTGTTCATAACAAGCGGCCTGACAATTCTCTTCTTGATTCTCACCATCATCATCGGCATTCCCACCATTCTGACCGTACTGTTCTTGATATTCCATTAATACCTCACATTGCTCCTCACATCCGCAGTGTGTGAAATCATCTTGGAAGCCTTGACAGGTTTGTTTCGGACAGAAACGGAATACGGCAAAGTGTTTTGTTACAAAGACACTTTCGGCATCTTCGGTGGCAGCCATCTCGTCATCGAATTGCTTAACGGAGGCACAACGGGCGTAGGATGCTGAGTATGCGGTTGGATCTGTTTGTGTGATTTGAGTAAGAGGAGGATACCGGAGCCGGAGAGAAGAACATAGATATGTGTGGTTAGAGATCAATCGATATAATAGGTACATACCACCGACAAAGTATACAAACAGCACACACTGTACTTACCAAAACCAAACGCATTCATCGTACCAATATTAAAGTAATCATCACTACCATCATTTTCCTGACTATACTTATTCTGATAATAATATCCAAGGTTACGACTATCTCCTCCCTTCTTCATACCTCCTCCTCCTACTGCACTACCCACACTACCACCACTTGATGATGAGGAGGCAGCTGGTACACTCTTTGCAATAATCTTCTTCCGTAATGCAGCACTTGATTTAGTTGATCCATATATCTCTGCATTGAATTCATCTTGTGTACTAGATTTTAATGCACGACGTTTGGAATTGTTCCTAGCATGACGATCCATTGCTTTTAGGAAGTCTGTTTTTGTTGGGGTCTTACGTTTTGGTTGGGTTGTGGAGGAGGCAGCCTCTGCGGATAGGGTTGTGCCGAAGATGATGGCGGCGATTGGATAGACTAACATGATTGTATTGTTGTTGTTGATTAGTAGTCGTCGAAGATGATAATGATGATCGTCGTCGATATCGATTGCAATTGCTATCGTCAAACCTAGGTATGCTATTTCAATGGAGCAGATAATACAAATTATGATTTGCTTGGCGGCAAAGTTCAGTTGTTAGTAGTTGCCATCGCCATGGTCCATTGCAGCTTAGTTTATTGCTTTTCTATGTTGGGTGGAGGGAAGACGGAAGAAGTATATCGAGCACTAATCTCATGATACTCGAAAATGTCAAGTAGTCCGATCAGACTCAAAGTACTTAATTCAACTTGATGCCAGTCTCTCGCTCTTCTTGTAATGTAATGATACAGCCAAGTTGCCATACTTACTATATACTATTGGCACAGTTTATAAGAGAGTTCTCTTCATATTGGATTTGCTGGGTGGTTGTAGGTATCGGTGAAACTGAAACGATGATGACGACGACGATACAACTCTTCGAGATACTGAGTGGTATCCTACACATCATCCTCTTCCTTCTATGGTTGGATATTACATTGTACTTCGTCAGTGATATATTAAACTATTGTTCATATATCACAGAGAATATAAAGCGGATTAGATTGGTTGATAATGTCAGGCATCGGTTATGTAGTAGCTAAGAAAGGCTAGTAGGCTCACTTGTCTGTGTGGCCGATACTGACACCACGAACACATGATATGATCAACTTACACTTACACACCACACTACCACACAACACAGTCACAGTAGATCTATTCCTATCTCTATCCTTGAAACTAAATCAATATCATATCGAAACTATAAGCTACATAGTTTACAATATACGGCGCTACTGTAAACGTCAACGCTAGAGTACAACGGATCGAGGTATCGTATCCTCTCTCGACTCTCCATACAAGTAATGCGTCATTAAGGAGGTAGGGGTAGTCAGATGTAATTTGGAGATTGAATCGGTGACTCCATCGAGTTCAGACCAGGATGATCTTATCTAATATCTTTCTAATGTCTCTTGTAGGTATCTTATTCGAGAATACCACCAGACAAGTACAATTACAAGACGTTGAAAGAGAGCTTAGAAGTAGCCTGGTACAATCCTCGATCGTATTATCATCTAGCTATTACGAATGAACAAAGTCTTGATAAGTTATTAACCTCATTAATATTCAATTAATAGCTTTCTTCACACTTTATATGTTTCTAACTATAGCAAATAACAAATAGCTTTTATTGGAGAGAGAGAGGAGCTTGGATATTTAGAGTCACAAACTTAGTTTGGTCTGCTGCCCAGTTCATTTGAGATCAGTGTTAGCACTTTCGTCAAACAATCAGGGGTACTCTTTGCCAAAGGGTTGCTCCCATCTCGTAGCATTCCTGTACAATCTTTTCCATAATATATAGCACGCATATAGCTCATACATCTTTGCTCATGCAGATGTAGCGACTGCATTCTTCTTTAGCCTAGCCTTTTCTTCTCCTCCTCGGAATGCCTTATTCACATACTTTCGTAGCTTGGTACTCAATAGCAAATGACCGGCAAGTCTTGATGTCAAGAAGACATTCAAACAAGCCCATACTCCAACGATGCCAATGTTTTGACTAGCCACCATTGCCAATCCAGTAGCCGTTGTCAGAAACGAGCCCACCATGATTATTGGCAAGTGTGAAAAGGAACCTAACCCGATACATACTCCATCCGATAAAGTAGCCAGTGGACAATAGCTCTGACTTAACACAGCAAAGGGTACGAGACTTGCCATTAGCCTTTGTACAGATGGATCAGCCACTAGAGCACCAGCTACAGACGGTGAACGTAATATAAAACCAGTCACAACTGCCGCCGATAAACCCAACACACCACACATTTTATACAGCGTCTTGATCAACTTTGGTACTCTTTCCTTGGCATCTTTCATATCTCGTGTGATTAATGTCTGTGCTGCAACGCTCATTGGCTCTGGAAGGAAGCTTAATAACCACCAAACTTGCAATGTAACTTGATGAGCGGCTAATGCTGTTTCACCGCTAAGCGCTGGAAGTTGCGCGTTATCACAGTTTATGATGATGAAAGAGAGGGGATTATAACATATGTTAGTACATATGATATACAAGGGCAATCAATAAAGGCAAAGTGAGGTCAAATAAAGCAGTCAAGTCGACAAGACTTTACAATGAACACATGAATTCATATCATAAAACAAATAAACGCGGACTTTCCTGCCGTACGAGTCAACATAGAAAAAGCAAGCATGAGACCGATACTTCGTGAGAATAGAGCAACAGCCACTGACATGAATGTCGTTACGATCTTCCTGCTTGGCAGTCCACGCCATACCAATGCAACATCACGTAATGGTTTGGAACTTTCCTCAACACTTGAATCTAATCTAGATGATGATATGACATAGTATATTGCTGCTCCGACTTGAGATGCCAAGGTTGCAGTAGCTGCACCGGTGGCTCCCCACCCTTTGTACAGTGTCAAGTAGACATCACCAACTAGATTGATGAGACCTGCAGCTCCGAAGATTTTCAGTGGTCTCCAAGCATTACCTCTACCAAGTGATGATCCTTGTAATACTGTAGCGAGGAATACAAATGGTAATCCCAACGCTCGAATGATGAGATATGGCCGTGCCGCAGTCAGTAATGAAGCACTGGGTATACCTGCCAACTTTAGTAATGGATCACTAAACTTGATTATAGATGCTGTACATATCGTACCCAATATCACAGCCAAGGCCGATGCATTACTAACTACTCTTTCATTAAAGTCTACTCTTCTCTTTGCCTCATCAACTGCCTTACTATCATTTGCATTATATACACTCTCGGGTGGATTACTAGCAACCAAGTTAGTAGTAGCCGCTGACAAAAAGAAGAAGGCGAAGAAACAAAATTGAAATATTGATGTTGATGGTGCCATGGCTGCTAAACTTTTAGTTGATACTTGACCGACACATGCTGTATCGATTAATGACATGATTGGATCAAGTAACATGCCGCCTAGTGATGGTAATGCTATTGCTGCAATTTCTGATATCATTTGTTTAGTCTCCGACCTTTTGTTGTTGTTGTTGTTGGCAATAGTGGGGCTGGTCTTGTTTTCAAGTTCTGATGATGACTTTTGACTAACTAAATGATAATGATCATCATCCACAGACAATATCGATACACCATCACTAACTGATTCTTTAATATTCTGTTGATTTATTGTATCTAATACATCTATATTATTATGCTGTAGCTGATCAAAGTCTATGGTAGGTGGCTGTTGTATGATTGTATCATTAATGTCCGTCGTTGTTGTTTGATTGAGTTCGTCATTAGTTGGAGGTTTGGTGGCGGTAGAGCCTGAAGAGTTGTCTTCTACATCGCCGCTGCCATTCTTTGGAAATCTACGATATGATAATTGCAATCCTCCTCTTCTCGTTGTCTGGCTAGTATATCGAGGACGGTATGAAGTTGTCGAGAAGGCAATATTATTTTGTTGACGATAATTGTTGCTTGTGAGACTTCTTGGTGCTAGACAATTGATACTAGCGACGGAGCTTGATATAACGATGAACTTTAGAGCTGTCTGATACATTTCTATAGATGTTATATTAATTCTATGGCTGGTTTGGTTAAAGTATTTGAGTTGTTGTTGTTGCTGTGTTGCTATTTTTTAGGTGAAAATGAAAATCAACCAGCCCCAAAGGTGATTGTGGCAGATGGTGACGCACGACAGATGTTTACCCCAAATTCTTATCCAACATAGGAATTGGTAGGGGTGTCAGAATTTGATTAGAATACCAAGGATACCATCCAGATCACATTTTCTCCCTTCCCACACTAGTATGTAGTGCTTTATTGCCCGTTTGTGATTGCCAGCCTGACCCTCCAAACAACCAAGATTATGCCTTGCTGGCGCATATCCACCCAAGCTGCAAGTTCATAGTAATGCTTAGCCTTCTTCATATCCACCTCCTCACCTTTCCCCTGTCTAAATGCCTGGCCCAAGTTGAAATATCCATCGGCACATCCAAGTTCTCCTGCCTTTAGATATAACTCGTTCGCCTTTTGATAATCTTGCGGTAATCCACATTCTCCAGTATCATAACAACTTCCAATGCTAGAATATGCCTCAGCATTTCCATTTTCCATCAAGTTCTTTGTTCTTTTGATTTCCTCTTCATCAGAACTTGGTGGTGGCGTCCTACAGAATGCACATAAATCTTTTCCTTCACTCATCTTCATTGCATAAACGCAGCCATTACAGATTCGTTTTCCACAGCATGATTTGAATGTGCATTTATTGGGATCAATTGGTAAAATTAGCATACAAATTGGACACTCTTCATGCTCTAGTTGCTCTCTGAACAACTTCTTATCGTATAACTCGGCTACTCTTTCCTCACACTTTTTCTTGTGTTTCTTTCGGTGTTTCTTTTTGCAGGCCGCATTGCAATATTTAACCATCTTACATTTATTGCATATGTTCATATCATCACTATTACCCTCTTTACCGCAAGCAGCACATGTAGTCTTGATACCTATAATGTTTCCGACATCATTATTTTGCTCACATGATGTGCACTTTTTTGTGTTCGATGTTGTTTCCTCACTATCGCCACGACGTTGATCATTATTATCATCAGTTATACTCATATTTTATATATATATACCAACCCCAAATATAATACAGCGTCTACTTTGTATGTTCTGTAGTATATATATTGTACCTTAACCTCATAAATTTTGTGCATATGAAGTGAACTATATGCTTTTTTAGAGATGATTTGTGTATGTATTAATACTGCTCGGCCGAAAGATATACAGTAAAACCAGCAACACCACTATTCAACACGACAACGACGGTGTATAAACTCCTATCAATCCACAGTATCGCACAGGCAGAGGCAAAGATCTGAAATGCAAGTTGTGTATGCTTTGTCCGTACATTAAAGATATTTTGCCTTTTTTGTTAGTAACTTCATAGGTCGAAGGTAAAATATCAAGCCGGACATTTTTTACTCATGCATCCATACTTTTTTACTCTTAAGCAACCCACAATAGTAGCTACTAGGTTTATAGAGATAGGTATATAAACTCTCTATCCTCAATATTATCTACAACAAATCAATAATAGAGATATACAAACTACCACCAATATCATCATCATCATCAACCATGTCGATCAAAATAATCCCTCAACCACACGAAGCACACAATATCAAAAGTATTTCAATTTGGAGCAACTCACAAAAGTTACGTAAACCAAATCCAATTGTTAGTGCACGCTCCAATACATATTGGGATCTACGAGGACGGTATCAGAAGGAATATGATGAACGATTGGATTTATTACCTGATGAGGGGGTGGCTGATACGGTAAGTTAGTTGTGTTGTTGTGTGTAGGTATGTATGTTCATTTTTTCTGTCCCGGTGCATGTTGATGCATCATTTCTGTATATCATTGCAAGTCATGGTTGTGTGTATTGTTTTCGAAAGAGATATTGTATTATTACTATAAAAATACGTTTAACACAAGAATCTCACATACCTCCATTCTCTATCTATCATCTCAACTCCGAATTCGAATTTGTATGTTTGCAAAAACTATAGCTCGGTGGAGAACTATTTCGTGCAGCAACTAAATTGTATTACGATTTTCACAACAATGGAATGGTCAACAACAGTAGTGGTAAGTAGAATTCTGTGTTATGGGATTGGTATGGAGTGGTGATGGATTGTGTGCAAGATATGATGTATGTGAAAGATATGAAATGACAATGGCACAGTATCTTTATTTGGTTTGGTGTTTGGGTTTAGGAGATGATAAGAGAGTCAGTATGTTATACCACAGCATGTGTATACAAATGGAAAGTTCTAGTGTTGTGGCATGATTGGATATTGGTTGGGGTGGTGGGGAGTGTTGTATATTGCCTCGGTTGTGCACATGATATGTCTTCTTGCACGATATTATATTTCTCTCATCCCGATCTTCTGCTCACATACTTCCTCCACATTATATACACAGGTGCAATCAAGTTTCTAGCAAACAATGGAGTCATTCCTCCACCAAAACAACTTTATTATATCCCTGAGCGTATCACAAATATCAAAAAAGTAGATTTATACTCCGTCGTCTACCCATTTACTACTGGTCATATGATTTACTATGATCAAAGGAACCTTTATTATGCAATCCAATCAATCATGGATTATACACTTGAGTTTCTCAATAAGAATCCAAAGTTGGATCTAACACCAAATACATTTGATTTCAATGATATGCGTGATCCTGAACATACCAAGTCAACTGTTCGTTGTGATCATCGAAACAATTGGGTACACAACAAGAATGTCGAGGCAACTAGACAGTGGCAGGCAAAGGAGAACAAGGCCAATACCAAAGCACATAGTATCAAGAAGAAAGTTGGAAGGAAGATTTCACCAATGAGACAAAGTAGGAAGAAGAACAAGAATACCGGTTGCGGAGATGGTGGTACACAGCATCCTCCTCAGGATCGGTTTGTCTCGTCTGGTGCTGGTGGAGAAGGTGGTACCAAGAAGAAGAAACAGAGTAACAACAGCCGTAACAACAACAAAGAGAAGAATGGCAAGAAGAAGGGCCCACGTGATAGCACCAACGATATGAAACACAACAAACAACATGGCGGGGAAGGAGGAAAGGCCAAGAACAAGAAGAACAAGTCAAATGACATCACTTCTAGGTTGGGCAAGCTTGGAATTTGAGTTGTGCGAGTGATGGGATTGTATTTCATCGCTTGCATGACAGAGTGAAGGGGGCAGACTAGCTAGGGGGTAAAAGATATACAAATATATAGCACAAAGATTACGAACAAATTTGATCAATACTTAGTCTTTCTCTACTTAGTTTGATTAATTCTACTTTACATATTGTTCCGCATCACTACTCTACCCTCGCGATTGTTAGGCAGCAGCAATCATTCTTTGACTCATATTACTCGCTGCCAACTTCTCAATTGCCTGCCACCTGTCGGCAATGGCTTGGATCTTCTTCTTTGCCTCCTCTTCTTCCTTAAAGTATGCAGTAGTGCACTGGTCGTACAATACAAGATCATATTCCATGTACATTTTGAGCACATTCTGAGCCAATCCCTCGACGGTGGCATTCCAGTGACCAGAACTATTCTTGTAGAGTGGACCGTAAATAATGGGCAAGACAGTCTGGGCATTCAATCTTGACAAGCAACCACTGTTAACAAGGTGCTCGTTGTTCCACAAGAAGAGTGCACGCTCAACAACCTGGAAGTGATCAGAGTCAAGGCATCTTGCCAAGTTTGTGAACAAGGTCTTGCTAATCTGATTCAGTTGGTCGGCACCAAGCAGCTCAAGGATTTCCTCCAACTCGTTCAAGAAGAGAACCTGCTTACCAGAGCATGACCATGGCCAGCACTTGAAGAATCCATTGAGGATGGGTGTGGCAGTATCGGCATCCTTCTCTACGTATTGGATGATACAGTATGACAACTGCTGATGGTATAATCCAACACACTTGGGCTTGTGAAGAGGGATTAATGCCCTAACCAAGAATTGCAAATGCTCCTTCTTCAAGGGGATTGCAAATCCATTAATGATGGATCCTAGAATTTCAAGCAATTCCCCAATACCGTTATGACGTTCGGTCTCATATACAAAGCGGTAGAACACATTTGATATAGCCCTACGAATGAAGGACCTATGAGACATGAACTTTCCGTAGATACGATGAAGAATCGTCTTCAAGTAATCACGTTCACGTGGATCTTCAGAATCAAACAACTCGACAAGTTGGAGACAGAAACGTTGATCGACATACTTCTTGGCAGCCTTGGCATTAACCTCGGAACTTACAATGAAGCGTAAGAAGAACTCGTATGCAACCTGTAAGTGTGGCCATGCAGGTTCAAGGACGGGTTCGTCTTCCTCGGGGTCAAAGTCATCAGTTGCTGGAGGCAAGGCACGGCAAACGTTGGCGGATACCATGGCCATTAAGTCTGACATTACGGACTCGGTGAAGATCTTTTGACCCGCGGGGGTATTGACGTAGTCTACTAACTCAAGTAGTGTTTGACGTTTCATATCCTTTTAACATTTAAAGAAGAAGGATGCGGTTAGATTCACCCAAAACACAAATCCACAACCATAAACATCACATAAAAACATACCTTGCCACGCTTATCAGAGGTGGGATCATCAAACGAAAAGATGACACCACACAATTGCAACTTCAACTTGAATAACTCCTCACGTTTATTAGGAGGCGCGTCACGTAACGCTGGCAATTCCCGTAATGCCGATGGAGGACTACCAACCTGCGGTAAGCCGTGATACCCACCGTCCATGGGAACGACGGGTGTTGATGGTGCGGCAGGTGTTGTTGCGGCGGCAGCGGGCTTATCTTCCATATTGTGCTTAATTTTTTCTTTAGTACTGCTGGTAATTGATAATGATTCACGACTTTTCTTCTTGTGTGACTTGGAAGAGGCCGTCTCGGGTGTGGTGTTACTGGATTCGGTTGATGTGGTGGAGGATGTGGAGGCTGCAGCTGGAGCGGGGGCCTCGCTACTCTTTTCCTAATGATACATGAAATGTGTAATATTGATTGTGATATGGTGAGATTATGTGCAAGGCTTGGAAAATAAAATCCTCACATGCAATCCTCATCATCATCATCCCTCCCAAACAACAAACAAAACCCCTCATTAACACCCAAAACAAACAATACACAAACCCCTCACGTAATCATATGCTGGGCTGCCACTTTTCTCTCATCTTAATTGAAATTGACCTATTCGTATTGTTATTGTAATGTGGACTGATGACTCCTTCTGTAAAGGATTTTGCTCGATTATTATCTGAATTATTGACTTCTTTGGCACTACCCGTGGCATAATTATCCCGTGGTGGTGGTGATCTAACACCCCTCCTTCTTCTTTTAAATTCAAACCGCAATTCAGTTGCAGAGGGCAACCTGATTTCTTCATCTTTAGATTTCATGGGTGATAATGGCTGATGACCATTCCAATTAGTTTCATAATCATTTGTGGTATCAACCTTTGCAGAGGACGTGATGGGGTTATTGCAACAAATATCCATTATATATTGCAATAATGTACCATTATTATATGCCTCCATTAATGTTATCATGTGGTGTGGGTGTTATTAAATTTGTCAAAGCCTTGTTGAGAAGGCGCATCAAAACCTTTTTCTAAATCTTCCACAACTGGACAGTAGGGTTGACCAATATCCATTGTGAATATCCACCACTATCAATACCTAATAATATCCCATTATTAATTCCATCAATACGCAATGCCATTCTGCATCAAGAACAGAATATATTGCATGCCGTTTTTTCTTTAATGTGATAACATGGCGTTGAATATACTATATAAACGGATGTTAATACCATCGAATAATTAACTAATACCTCCAATAATTATAACTAATACTATTGTTGATATTACTAACTTCAATAATTGCAATTTAATCCGCCCAGCAACCAAACCAACAACAAATATTACGACCAGTATGGTCACCTCAAAAAACATAAACTTTCACCCCCGATATATGAATGCGTACTATATTATATATAAACAAAACAACTTACCCCCTTATTCTTCCGACTTGATTTAGCTTTACGAACTACTCCTCTCATTTCTTTATACAGCTAATTGATGTTTGTCAACTTTCCTCTGCCGCCCTACTATTAGCCTATTGCAATAAAATTGTGAGGAATAGGGTCTTACCAATTATTATGGGTTACTACCTGGATAGCCGACACAACTACACAACAAATCTACTCTCATAATTTATTCTACTGACTCGACATGGCCGCACTCTACTAAGAACATGACGGCAATGGCTAGACTATCACTATTCTTCATATGCTGCTATCCATCATTATCACTAGCATGGTGTAGTGGTGTCGGCGGTGGAAGTGTCGTCAAAAGGCAACAACTACACACTTCAAAATCTAACTTGGTGCATCATGATCGATTTGCAAAGAATCTACACAATCCACAACTATACAACAAAAAAGATAGAAGAGATAGTTTACAACTATGTAGTATCAATGGTGGTAGTCAAGATGATGATGATGATACTGATACCACCACTTCCACAGATAAGATGACATTACAAAAAGCATCCAGTCTACTAAAAACATTCTGGAAAGTCCGCGTTTGTATTGTTTTATCTTGTATTCAATATGAACTTCTGATGATTTGAGTGCTTCATTTGGCCTTCATGTATCTTCATTTTGATTGTCTTTGCAAGCCGTATGTACTAACAAAGGTTACTATCACTTTTCTTTCATCTTCATAAACTATGAAACGCGCATCTTCCAGGAGCATGGCATACCCCTACTATCAGGAATCACAACCCGGACGACGATTATTCTATGGTATGGTATTGTTAACATTGATGAATAGCGGAGTGAGTGTGGCCTTTTCGTATGTTTCAAAGGACTTTTGGAATGCATTGAGTAATAAAGATAGTCAGGAGTTTTATGGTATGATGTTAAAGTTTGCTGGTGCCTTGGTTGTTGGTGCTCCTGTTGCTGTGTTTTATAGGTGAGTTTTATATTTGATATGGATGATACTGCTTTTCAATAGTGTATGCACATGTAACTGTCACTATATATCTCACACAAATCAAATCTGCTCATATCATGTGCTTATCTCTACACAACACATACTATAACAGATTTCAAAGAGAACAACTTGCAGTACATTGGAGAGAATGGATGACAGATCGGACATTACAATTATACAATTCCAATCGGGTATATTATTCATTAGAAAGAGATATTGCAGGATCTGCTGAAGGTAGTATTGCTGATGAGAATAATAATGGTTCTCCTTTACCTCCGCGCATTGACAATCCAGATCAACGAATAACTGAAGATGTGAGAACATTTACAGCATTCTCACTTCAGTTATTCATTACAGTTGTTACATCGATTATTGATTTGGTATCATTTAGTCTCATTTTGTATTCAATACAGCCGCAACTCTTTGCTACAATCATTGGATATGCCGCCTTTGGTACGATAACTACCACCTACATCGGCAGTGCACTTTTGCCATTAAACTTTGACAAACTACGTCGTGAGGCTGATTTACGTTATTTGTTAGTTCGTATTAGAGAAAATGCTGAATCTATAGCATTCTATCAAGGAGAAGATGTTGAGGGTCAAGAGGTTGCATCGAGATTAGCAAGAGTAGTTGAAAACAAACGGGAAATCAATGTGGCACAGAGAAATCTGGAATTATTCACTACGGCTTATCAGTATTTGATTCAGATTGTACCAGTGGCGGTAGTTGCTCCTCAATACTTTGCAGGATCGATACAATTGGGTGTTATCTCCCAATCGGTTGGTGCTTTCAATCATATCTTGAGTGATTTGACTGTCATCGTTAACCAATTTGAGCAATTAAGTTCATTCAGTGCTGGAATTGAACGTCTATCGTCATTCTTCATTGCCATTCGGAATGCCGATGCAACGAGGAGTAATGAGGATGGACTACTGGCTTTGCCAAAAGAGTTTAATGAGACTGCATGGGCTGATAGTCTAAATGCATCCTTAACACAAGCTAGTGATTATGCACTTGGTGGTGGCAATATACAGTTGAATCTTGAGCGTATGCCTGAGGCCATTGCCAATGGACAAAAGAATGTACTCCTACAAACACATAACCTCGGTCTTGTTACACCTGATCGTAAGAGAACATTGATTGAGAACTTGGATTTGACAGTTCGAGAAGGTGAACATTTATTGATTGTCGGCAGCAGCGGTGCCGGGAAGAGCAGTTTATTAAGGGCCATTTCTGGACTCTGGACGGCCGGATCTGGTGAAATCACACGAGTACCAGATGATGAGGTGTACTTCCTTCCTCAACGACCATATTGTGCCCTTGGCTCACTCAAGGATCAACTTTTGTACCCCTCTACGGAGTCAATGAATCCCGATGACTATCCTGGTGGGCACAGACTAAGCCGTGCACACTTGTTGCGTCAATCAATGACCGACGAAGACTTATTAAAAGTATTGGAAGATGTTGATTTGAAAGACCTACCATACCGATTTGGTGACGGTGATCCAATCAAAGGACTTAATGCAGTTCTTGATTGGGGTAATACATTGAGTTTGGGTGAGCAACAGAGGTTGGCCTTTGGCAGATTAGTCGTCAACCAGCCAAAGTTGGTGATACTGGTAAGTTATGTCTACTGTCGGCATCATGCATTGTTCATATCTATAACTGTCCACTCATTTCATTTCATACTTTGACTTCTTAGGATGAGGCAACGTCAGCGTTGGATGTAGTTAGCGAGGCTAAGATGTATTCACTCCTTAGGGATATGGCACGAAAAGAGCTCAATAAGAAGGGAGAACTGTCACGTCCAGGTCTGACATTCATCAGTGTTGGTCACAGACCAACATTAATAGCATATCACGATGTTAAGTTACGTTTAAAAGGAGGAAGTGATTATGAGCTTGAAGAAATAGAAAAGTCCGTGTCCATTCCTGATCTGAATACTATGCCGAGCATGTAAATAAATGAGTAAAGAATAAACTATATGTAGATTCATCAACACACAGGACTATTTCATCTTAGACTAAGTACACATACATCTCATGACATAGTGGATTCAATCCACTGCCAAACCCTCCAACTAAAAGCTCCACCACCACAAGATACTACACTTCCTTCTTCACCTATATCATACGTTCATATTGCACACGGTAAGCAAAGCCAAGAGGGCCGTATAACGACAAAATATCACCATCTTTCAATTCAGTCGTCACACCAACCTTCGAGTCAACCCTACGTCCGTTTAGATGAACAGCATGCTCCTGAGCTGGTTTCTTCATGGTCAATTGCAATTTTGAAGAGACTGAGTAGACCTCATCAGAAGGCGAACCGAAGCTCTGCGATGTCAAACAAACTTCACAAAGAGCCCTTGATACAGCACCCCATTCAATTCCCGTGTTTCTGTTCCTCCCAAGAACTACCTTTGCTTGATGGTTCGTATCCGAGACGCTCTTTTCAATAACTTTTCGCTCAACACAATATTCACGACCTCCTGGAAGCAAGTAGTCCGGCTCTTCGTAAGTGATTTTCTTTTCAGTAAAGAGACTATCCGTATCTTCCTTACTCATTGGGCGGAGATTCAATGTCCATGTGTTTTGAACAGAGGCAGATGGCTTGATTTTCGATGGGGTTGATGGGAGATCGCCTGGTTCGATAGAAACACGATTTTGTTTCATATTGGAAACCGTGGCTGATGTCGTAGATGATGGCTCTAACGTTGCAACAACCTCACGTGGTAGATGTTTGGTCTCCTTATCTTTCTTTGCTGTTACCTGCGTTGCCTTGCCGGACTGGACGGCAGCTGAATCAATACCATTCATCTTGCCATCCACATCCAAATTGTTTGCAACAGCTGTAGCTGTACTTGCAGAGCGATCTAATTGCTTCTCATCGCCCCCCTTAATCTTCATATTACTATCCTCGTGCCCTTCAATCTCCATCTTAACCCCGGCCTTTTTCTCCGTAGCATTATCCAACTCCAAATCATCATAGTCTAATTTACGAGACGATTGTAAACCCTTCTCTTCATTTAGAATAGAGTCAGATGATGCCGTGGAGCTATCATCATCACCACCCGCGGCCGTATTGGCATGATTTTCTTTCTGCTTATTATCAACTGATGATCCCTTGTTGGGTGTATCATTATCAGCTAGAGAAGGAGCAGGAGGCTCATCCAACTCCCCAGCCTTGAAAATCTCACTTAATCCCTTAGCAACATTAGCATCTAATAAAAACGGGGAAGCCTTCTTATCCTTCAATCCACTTCCATCCCCAACCACCAATTTTTGTTGTTGCTTCTTCTCTCTTGAAAGTTTCAAGAAGTATTCCCTCTGTGGCATAATACTAGGCACCTTATCCCCAACTACCTTCTTGGCAATACTGGAATTCAACTTGTTATTTTTTGCAGCTGCCGCTTCCTTCATCTTTTGAGGAGAAGGAGGGAGATTATACGCATGCTCAATACTGCCCACATGATTATATCCGGCCTCTTTCTTACTCTGCTGCTTCTTCTTCTTGGGACTAGTCTTCTTCTGCTTCTTCTTTTTGGTAGAACTACTACTTTTAACATCATCAACTTTTAATGATGCATTATAAACTTCCATCTCACGATTATAACGTTCCTTATCGGTAGCAGCCAACTTTTCATACGGTACTTTATCCTCTAGAAGATAAGAATTTAACAGTTTATAAAGATGGAGAGAGATGATTGTAACATACATATTATATGTTAGTACATGTGGTTTGTAAAGGCAATCAAATAAAGGCAAACAAAGTTCAAATGAAGTAGGCGAATTGCCTAACTCCATATTAACCAAACGAAATCAAACCGGTGAAATAATACAAACAGCTGACTTTCCTGCAGATAAACGTCCCCAAATTTCTCCTAACTTTTTTGGTACTTCATTGAAGGATAATTCAGGATTAGCCGCCTTTACTATTGGATTTTGTTCCTTAATGAAGTACATATAGGAACTTTTAGCACCCTTGGGTTTGTTTGGATCCTTCTTTGCCTTTTTCTTTTTACTAGAAGTGGTGGTGGCGGATGTGGCCTTCTTCTTCTTTGTACTACCACTATCATCTTGTTTCTTAGTGCTCTTCGATGTTGGTTCATGCATCACAATATCATCACTCTTTCTCTTCTTTTTGGTGGATGTTTTATCTGCCGCCGCCGCCACCGCAACATGAGGTAGAGGAAGTGCAGCTTCTTGGCTTTCGAGGCGTATATACGATGGCATATTTATTGTTGATTAGGTACTAAACTTTGAGGTGAAATACTTGTTGTTTGTAAAATGGAGTTCGATTTAGATTATTGGGAGTCTTTGATATCTAAATGGGAAAATATGTAGCGATGATAGAAACTCTTGATAATCTAAGGATGATACGATATAGGTTGTTATGATTATGTGTTGTTAGATAGATGTATCAGATAGATGAGTAGAAGCCTGCAGCTGCCGCGTAATAATCGAATATTAGTATATTTATAATCGGTATCTTTTTTGGGTGAGGACGAGGACTTTCTTTCTCTCATTCAAGCATACTCATCTCTTGCTCGTACTCACCCAACTCAATGAACCAACACTGACAATGACGACGATTACATACGCTGGGAAATATCAAGACGATTACAATCGTCTAATGAATCTCGTCCCGAGTTGTTGCAAAGGGAAGAAGGGAAAGGGAAGAACGACTCGGAGTAAAGTGAGTCGTCCTTTTCATTTCAATCGTTGACTCTGCCTCTGCTCAGTTTCAACTAACCCTTATATTCTTTATAGACCGCAGAAGATAATGACAAGGTTGAATCGGTGAGTCTTTGTACTACTATCCCTTTGATATAGGTAATAACAATCCCTTGTGATTCATTCATTTTCATTCCCTACCCACGAACAGGTTGCAGCGGAGATCATGACGGCAGTTCATAAGTTGAATGATGCATTCTATACAAACGGGACACTGACGGGGTTGCACGACGCCTTCAACTTCCTATCATTGACAGGGATGTTCGACCAAGATGAACACAATACATTGACCATCCTTTCCCCATTTGTCAAAGGAGAGAAAGAGTACGACGGTACAAAGGAAGGAGGAGATGATGGCATTCAATTTGTAGTAGAACGAGTCAACGACTTAGCGATTGAGTTTCTACTCAAGTATCCTGACATGGAGTGGTGGATCGACCGCTCGTTTAGCATGGAGTCACTTCAAAAGAAGGGCATTGACTTCATTTCACTTGCCATTGCAAAACAAACGACAATGAAGTCATCTCCTCCCTCCAGTCAAGAGGCCGGCCAGGTACCAATGCAAGATATTCAAACACCCAGAGTTGCAAACGTTGAATATGTGATCTAATGTATCTATGATATTTGATGCATCCAGTTGATTGTATAATTCATAGTCGTAGTCGTAGTTGGAAGTTACCAATTTAAGATTACAGGTATCCTAACCTGCTTTTGTTGATTGTCTGTCTGGAACCAGTCTAGTCTATTATTTGCTGATTGTCTGTTCATTTGTTATTTGTCAATTCTTCATCATGGTTTCATACTTTCAATTTATCCATATCCTGAGTAGCCGCAGCCTCGGCGAGTACCTGCCGTGCCCTCTCAAAGTTCTCGGCCATTCTACCACCCATGATTTTATTACCAATTCCTCTTTTTGCCGCTCCCCCGAAGCCACTAACTTGATCCGTTGACGTCCTTGTAGCATACAAAACAACTGCCCCATCATCATCAATTGGAAGAGCAGCGCCGATACCTTGTAGACAATTGTGACTTCTACTAATATAGAAGTGTCTTTCCATATACCTGTTGAAGTACATGAGGTTTGCAAAGGCAATCGAAGAAAGGCGTATCAAGTTCAGATGAAGCAGACTTGAGCAAACGAATTCACATGCCAAAAGAATACATACACGTAGCCACCATCCTGTGGCATACCAAGCCGATGTACTAATGCAATTGTGGGCTTCTCATCGATAATGCTATTCACCCAAAAGTAACTTTCTGTGCAAACTTCTGGTTTATTGTTTGGATATTCAAGCTGCATACCACAAGAGAATCGTTAAGTCTTTGCAAAAGAAGCACTCACCACAAGATGACACACATATCATTTACTCACTGCATACTTGTTGAATATAGGAGAATACTTTGGCAGTATTTTCCCAGCTTTAATCTGAGACTTTAATTCGTCTCCTGCTGAGAACTCCTTCTTCGATCTTGCATATGGTTTAATACCTGCCAATCCACTCTTTTTATATGCACGAAATCTATCCAAGAGTACTTGACGTAATGTCTGTTCTACTTCTTCATGTGTCTTACACTTTTTAAACATTGCAATTTCATCCTTTGATAAGTTTAGATCTGATCCGGGTGCTGCCTTTTGATATAGTTTATCCATTACCTTTTCATTTGGTGATAGTTTAATTGCTGCAAAATCTTCTAAACTCCCATCACCACCGTCCTCGGCAATCATACCTATATAGATATTGCAATATATATAAAGTGTGAGTTATTAGATGATATGACATAAATAATACAATATCATGTAAGATATGTTTCTCACAATATACGTAAACAAATAGCAACATACCAAGTGATTCAACGGTAGGGTCATACTCCTTCTTCTTTGGATCTTTCATAAAGATACTACCAACATCTTTTAGTTCTCCTTTCACATGAAGGGCAAGTTTGACCGATAGTTCTTTATCACTAGCGGCATCTAATGACCCTCCCTGATGAAGTTTACCTGCCTTCACCTCCTCGATTGCCTGTGCTGAGAATCCAGCAGCTCCTAATACATCTTCCAGTAGCCCCATTCTAAACAATCGTACTCCTATGCTGCAATAGAATAGAGGAAGGTGAGGACTTGGATCTATTTGAAAAGCCGTTGAATTGAGTTTATTCACAAAGTAGGATCCATGATCAGCGAGGCCTAAAAAATGCTGTGCATGATATGATGTGAGCACAAGATGTGAACACTTTGCAACGATTAGGGCAAGACAATCTCATATGCATTTGTAGCCATAAAATTCAAAGAGCAACCAAAATACAATCAAATATCAAAAAGCAGCATCCGAAAGTAGAATCATATAAATCAACAACCAAGTGTCAATCAAAATGAATATCTTCAAGAGTGTAGTCAATGTTTGGAAGGAGATGGGAAAGTACGGTACCAATGTTGATGGGAAAGTAGAAGTATTAGCAACTGGGCATCCTTCAAATCCAGAGACAAGTCGTGACCATTGGCCAACGAATATGTAAATGGGAGAAGCCGAAGAGTGAGCAGTACTACCAATGAAGAGTAACATACATATCGATTCATACCAACCCAGAAGGCAATGTACAGGACAATACTTTCATTCTAGCTTTATAACCTAATCAAAAGCATATTGAAAGACAGAGAACCAACTTACAATATCCCCTGCCGACTTATATACAACTCTCTTTTATCCTCGATCTTTCCAGTATTTGGTATCCTAAAACCTACAGCTCGTTCGTCCAGTCTCGTCATCCTTCGTCATGGTGACTCTCTGTACAGTTTCCTTCTTTTGAAAGTAGGAAGCAAAGGCTTGGTAGTTCTGCTTCCTTGATGGCGGGATAGCAAACACGACAGTTCTAAACCTTCCACCAAATTGATTAGGATCTGTCAACATTTCTCGAAAGACACTTGCGACCATGCTAGGATCGTTGCCATGGACGCCACATCCAAACGCTGGCAATACCAAATCAGTACAATTCCCTAAAACAAATGCCGATAATGCCCGATGTATCCTATCACTTAATGAATCCAATAATGCCTTTCGTTTTTGTTCAAACTTCTCATCAAAGTCTTCCTCATTAGCCAGGTCAGCCAGTTCTACACAACTATTGTTTCGTGAATTACTACCCATACGCTTATGTCGATCATCACTTTCAATATCATTATATTCTTTACCGCTATTAGTGGATGTTGTGAAGGCGTTTGGTGCTGGAATTGTAACGAAGGATACCTTGGCTGGTTTGTCCAGTAACTTTCCCTCGACACTGTCTTCTCTAATGACTGGTACGTCTGGACTGAATATAACACAGTTACTTGTACCATATCGTAGACTACGATTCTTGCCCTGAATGGAAGGAGACGTAGACATGGTTGAGCTACACTATTTTGTGCATAAGATGTACACACATCACAAAAAAGAGATACTCACATAGAATCTCCCTTCACTTTGAAACTTTGGTTGACTAATACAAGAATATAAAAGACTAGCTCTGCATAGACAATCTTCTTGTGATACTGTACCTTTTAAGAACCTTCCTCCCGGAGTTGTACCTGATGCACTGTTGAGTACACCCACTCTTATATTCTGACTAGATGAAGCACCCAGTAATTCTAATGCACTTTCCAACCACGAGGCACTAACTACCAAGAATGATGTACGTGGAAAGTTCGTTCTACCGCCACTTGTCAGTTTATTAAGGGATGAGAATGATAATTTTAATGTGCCCGAGGAACATAATGAACCAAATTGATCATTCATACTTTGTGATGAAGTTGATGGAGAAGTGTCTGCGATAGATGAGCTACTTTCCCCACCTTCGTCCTTATTATTGGTATCATTCTCTTCATCAAAACTATCTAAATTACTACCACTACCTCTCCTTAATGATCCGCTACCTCTTCTACTACCGCTACCTCTTCTTTTATTACCAACAGGACAGACAGGTCCAACACATTCCTTCTCATTATCATATTCTTTCAATGCATAATGAAAATCAAATTCATGTTCATAATGTACACTATTCTCAACACTTGCATCAGAATCTTGTTTAATATTAACTATTACACCTTTGGAATTTGTATATTGACCATTCTTTGTTATTTTTAGTGTATCATTTGCAATATCTATCAAGTGATGTCGGGAATATGTCAAGTGTGTGTATGTGTTTCGACATGATGCTGAATCTGTAGATGTATCAAAAAGACTTGTATCATTAATTACATGGTTGTTTATTGGCGGACTATTGCTTACTGCTGCTGACATGATATTGTATTAACTATTATCAATAACTTGTCTGGGTATGATTGATAGATCTTTAACCTATGTAATTTCCTATGTTGTTTGTATTGATGTAATATTGATAGAGTTCGTATCTTATATTGTTGCTTTCTCTGAGCCAAGGAAGCTTAAAAGTACAGCGCTAATCAGCAGTAATTGATTATAATACTTTTTCTCCTTGAACCAATCATTCGCTGAGCTATATCGTATATCCAAAACTTATCATATCTCTCAAGAGATAAAGAGCGTCATCAACCATCAAAAGATTGTTCTTCCTCTCAAAGAGATGCGGTATCCTAAAATTTTGAGAGTATGTCATTTGTCATTTGTCATTTATTTAAACGTCAATCAGCCTCTGCCTACGAGAGAGCTAACACTCTTCATAAACCAATATAGACCAATACCAACACCTTAATTGAAACAACAATGTCTTCTCCTACTCCTATCCAAAAGCGTATCCTAGTAACAGGCGGCTGCGGTTACATCGGATCACATACACTCGTTTCACTCCTATCACAAAAAGAAGCAAACAATATTGAATATTCAGTAGTAGTAGTAGACAATTTAGCCAATTCATCACCTGAATCATTACGTCGTGTTGCCGATATTACCAATCTTGATGGATTTACAATTAATGAAACAGATACAGCCGGAGAGGATACGAATGGAAGGTTAATCTTTCGTAAAGTTGATTGTTGTAATGAAGGCGCATTACGATCTGTGTTTGAAGAGTTTGCAAGTGAGGGAGGGTTTGATGCTGCTGTACACTTTGCTGGGTTGAAGGCTGTTGGCGAATCGAAGTTAATACCATTGAAGTATTGTGAGTAGTATATGTGATATGGGTGTAGTGTATTGATTTTCTTTGCAAAACATTACTCACAAATTTTGCTCACATCATATGCACAAAATATACTCCGCTTATGATAACAAACCACAAACACGATAGATGAGGTCAATATCGGATGTACATGGACTCTATTAAACCTAATGAACGAATTTGAATGTCGATCAATTGTATTCTCAAGCTCCGCCACAGTTTATGGAATAGCCAAAGATGAGAGAGCAAATTTAAAAGAAACAGATGAGGTTGGTGCCACAATTACTAATTGCTACGGCCGGACAAAGTATATGATTGAACAGATATTAGGTGATTTTCATGGTAGTCATACAATACTTCGTGAACAGGGTAAAAAAGACGAAAATGCAAAGGAATGGAGTATTGCAATTCTTCGTTACTTTAATCCAGCTGGGGCACATCCAAGTGGTAAAATGGGAGAGGATCCATCTGGAGTACCAAACAACTTAATGCCATTTGTAGCACAGGTTGCTGTTGGACGTAGACCACATGTTACTGTTTTTGGGAATGATTATGATACTCCCGATGGTACAGGTGTTCGAGATTACTTACATGTAATGGATCTTGCCGATGGACATGTTGCTGGAAAGTCCGCCGCGTTAGTATTGTTTTATCTTATGAATTCATGTGTTCAATATGAAGTTTTGGTGATTTGATTACTTCTATGAACTAAGTTTGCTTTTATATAATTGTCTTTGCAACCCACACGTACTAACAAAAGTTGCGTTCCTCTCTCTTTCGTCTTCGTAAACCATAACAACGCGCATCTTCCAGCCTTAAAGTATATGGATGGTAGTAGTGGCAATGGCAAGAGTGGTGAGGGAAAACTAAGTGTATTCAACTTGGGTACTGGAACGGGCTATTCTGTCCTTGATATGCTCAAGGCATTTGGCAAAGCAGTCGGGCATGAAATTCCAACAGTCATGGGACCTCGTAGACCAGGCGATGTAACGATATATATGGCCGACCCTACCCGAGCAAAGGAAGAAATGGGCTGGGAAGCAAAGAAGGATTTAGACGAGATGTGTACAGATCTATGGTCTTGGCAAACGAAGAATCCAAATGGATATAATACTCCCGATGAGGCAGAGAGATGAGATATGAACGGTGATAGAGGAGGTACTGTGTTGTACATAAATGTCTTTGGATGTATAGCACTGGCTTGGGAGTAAATAAGTTAGAGCCATAGACTTGATACTTTATCTTAAGGATCAAGGGAATCAAGTAAAGAGGCATACCTCTTAAACTAGTGCCAGGTCAAGCATGCAGCATGATGAAATAGGGAGAAGTCGTGTCGCAGTATTCTTTTTATTTCTTCCGAATTCATAACGGTACCAATTTCCCGAGAAGGACTTCCTACCACCAATCATTTCAAGTACCATCAACGATTCTCTTTTCCAATGACGCCAAGGTTTCTGTGGCTATCATCATGTTTGAATTCCTACTGCCCTTTCTTATTTGCTAAAAGGCAGTTAGCATTGGAAAGGCAGTACTTAGTTTAAGAGAGTGGAGCTTCGTGTTAGTATTCTAGGCTGTGGTGGATTGCAGTTGTTTGCAGTATTGTGTTGTTAAATAGTCGCCGATGAACTAGGCAATAACATAGGATAAACAAGCAGTAGCACAGAGTAACGAGCAGTTAAAATGGCAGTGCACAACAGTAAGCCTTGCAACAACTCGTTGCAACCAAATCATAAAACTCATCGTCGAGTCTCTTATCAAAGTGCTCAACTACTGCTCAATATGAGGAACACACAACAACAACCTCCAATGCCATCATTACCGCCATTACCACCGTTACCACAAGTAGACAATAATATTGATGCACATATTCTAGCTTCTCAAAAAACTGTTATTACCGCTGCTACATTAACATCTCCTCATCAATTTGATACCGCTGCCACTTCCGATAGTACATCTTTCATTGTAACTCCACCAACAGCGTCGAAGAATATACTAACACCACCACTACCGCTTGATACTATGAATGTTGATAGTAGTTATATTCAAAGTATGATTGATCAACCTCGTCCTAAGCGTCCATTAAGTGCTTTTAACTTGTTCTAGTGAGTATATAACTTTTGCCTCATATCATATGTTCAGTACTGCCCATTTCATTAATCGTCATGTATACTAACAAAACAATCATCTATCTATACTCTATAATATAACCACAGTCGATACAAACGAACAAAGATCCTCGAGGCATACAAATCCCCTGATCCAAAGTGTAAAGATATTGACTATATCAAATCACTGATAACATGTCCACCTGGATTAGAATCCTACATTCCATCTCCATCGTCATCCCCTGAATCATCATCATCCTTACAAGATGAACTATCGAAATTATCATCCACACAACGTACCGACATTTCTCGTACCAATATCCAATCTGCACTAAAAGATAATCTAACACCCAACGATACACGTGACCGTATGCATCGCAAGACACACGGATGTATGTCATTCGTTGAAATGTCCAGAATTATGTCATCAGCATGGAAGGCAATTGATGATATTAACAAGGCCGTCTTTGAAGAGTTGGCAGTACAAGGACGTATCATTCATGCTGCCAAGTTAGCTGAGTATGAAAAGTATAACCCACCTACTAGTATCAAGAAGAGTAGTTCGTCTTCTTGTCAATCTCAATCTCCTCAGCAGCAGCAACTGTCACTTGAGATATCGGCCATGATTGAAAGAAGTCAACAGGAACCTCCACCGCCTGGGTCTGTATTGGTATGGTCACACCCTTCTTCTCAGTCACTATCATCCGGTGTGTCAATGGGTAGCGGTAAGAAGAGTGTATCAAAGAAGGCTCGTGGTCTCGAGGCTGGCAAGTCAGCAGGATCCAGTATGAGCAGTAGTAGTGGCGGAAGTTCTTCTTCTTCGTCCAAGAAGAAGAAACGTGACAAGCCATCTATGGAAAGTCAGATTGTCAAGCCTAAACGTCCTTTGAGTGCTTATAATCTATTCTACCGATACAAACGTGTTAAGATTCTCAAGGCATATACCTCCAAGGTAAGTTATTGTTGTGCTTTATGCTATCGATATCCAGACGTTGTTGTTCTGTTCAACTTTTCACTAATAACGAATCTCCCTCTCTCCTCTCTTTCATATCAAACTACTAGGGCACAACCAAGGAAGATATTGCCAAACTTATCACATCTGTACCAGGCCTCGAAGATTATCCAAATATGAAGTATGATCCCAACTCATTCGATCATGTTAAGGATATATGTCGTGCCGAGATCCGTTCGTTACTTGAACATAATCTCTCGCCGAATGAAACTCGTGATAGAGTACATCGTAAAAGTCATGGTTATATGTCATTCATTGAGATGTCAAAGATTATGTGTGATTCTTGGAAGGTTATTGATGATTATACCAAGTCTGTCTTTGAGGGTAAGTTTTGATGATGATGTGTGTGACTAAGTCGTCGGAGGAGTATTTATTGCTGTCTTTTACATGTTGCTCATATCATATGCACACAATTCATCAATTCAATCCTTATCTTATAGAACTGGCACAACAAGGTCGTAAGATGTATCAAGTTAAAGTCGTCAAGTATGAAAAGGCTGTGAAAGAAGAACAGCGGTTGAAGAAACAGAAGCTGGCACTCCAAGCAGCCGCTATCAAGAAGAATAAGAAGCTCAAGAAGGTTGCTCCTCCTCCTCAAGTCAAGAAGCAGGGCAGTCATCCAGACTTTGATCAGCTTTGCAATCCAAATATGTTCCAGAATCTCGACATGCCTCGTGGTGCCATTGCAGCGATGCAAAGACAGCAACAGCAGGGTATGCCGGGTTATTTGGGCACATCCATGATGATACCGGCTCATATGCGAGGCGTTCCTATGCGTATACCAGCCACTCCCAGTAGTACCTCAGGCAAATCCTCACCTCCAGAAGCGGCGGCTGGACAAGGAGGTGGTAATCTATCACCTCAGTTTCAGTTCGGAACTGAGATGGAATTTGAACCACTCCCAATGTTTCCAAACATCTTTGATCAAGTGGCCAATGTTGGTGGCAGAGGCAACAATATCCAACAAAATGGTATGATGATGGATAATGTTCCTCAGCGTATATTGGTCAGTAATACCGATCAAGTTAGTACCTCAAGCACCACCTCATCGGAAGGAAATCGTATTCGTAGTCCCTCAAGTTCTAATTCGAGCTCCAACTCATTAGATAGGGCAATGTTAGGCGAGGGGCGTAGTCGGTCAAACACTCCTCCACTTCCACAGTCTCAACCAAATGCCATGCTCCCGCCCATGCCACCTTTACCTGTACAAAATGCCTCGCATTATCGACCATTGTACTCATACCCAAGGCCACCAGGGTATCCGTCATCAAGTGAGCCTCCTTTGTCATCTAATCCAAGTACGAGTGGCATTAGTGGTAAGAGGACTGTCAATACCACCACCATGTCTCAACAACATCAGAATTCATTTGCAGATGATCTCTCAAAGATGTTACCAGCTGGCAATAACAGTCCTATTGGTAATATTCGTGGAGGTAGTATCAGTACTGGTACTCCCAATTCTGCCAACTCAAGCCGCGTGGGTCTTGATGACTTTTTAGAAAGTATATTGAACGAATGATAAGATGGAGAGTCTCCTCAAGATTGTTCAATCCCTCTTCCCAAAAAATTCTTGGGATGAGGTTGTATATGTTTGTTTATTTGTTTGTTTGTTATATGTTCTATACTAAGGTTCAGGGAATTTAGCCCTGAGATACATTCATTAGAATATAATGATAATTTAGTAACATAAAAACATGACACTCAAGTGACACATACACCGTCTAATCTCTACGCCTACCGATTTCCTCAAGAAAGTGATATCATATCATCTACTCTCCGTAGATATATCCCTGCCATCAGGGACACAGTCTGAACAGAAAACTTTTGCACATTTCCTACTAAAGTTGAGCTTATAGTCCCTCTATCTCTGCATTCATTTAATGCGTCTTTTTGTCAACACAACCCGTACAATAATGTGACTTATATTTTTCACACCACTTTATATCATATTCTTTGCCATTGTAGCAGTCAACACAATGTGACTTGTAACAGTTATCTCCTTCACAATGACGATGTGATCCACAATCAGTACAACGGGTTTTGTTACAACCATTGCATATATTCAAACATTCAACACACATTGTTTGATTGCATTCTTGACATGTCCTCTCCAAACAACCGCTACACATGTTTTCTAGACATTCTGTGCACTCTGCTCTAGAGACACAGTCTACACAGAAATCCTTTTCACATTGGAAACAGTAGTTTAGAGTCTTACGTCCCTCACCATTTTCATCCGCACAATCGCCACAAAAGGGCTTTAAACAATCATAGCATACATTGTTTTGTAACATACTAATTTGCCCAAAGGATATACTCATCTCCGCATTGCACTTAGCACAATTCAACTCCAAATTAGCAAGGAATGTATTGTATCTTGTGCGAAACTGATTTAGGGATTCTGATTGGGCGTCACGCCACTGTTGTGGAAACATAATATGTTTTAATGAACATTCATCAGAAGAAATTATACTATCGAGGACGGAAATGATGACCTCTTGGCTAATCTTTAGTTCAGGTTTAATTTGTGGTCGGTCATACTTCCCAACAAGGCCTAAATCAATCTGTTCCAATACAGCACTGCCGCGTAATGGATATAATCCTATACCTGTAATGTTGATACACCCACATAACTTTAATCTTTTGAGCACATCTTGTGCATTGATACATTTCAAGACTGCGTAGATATCATCGTCTGTCAGCTTCTTTGCAAGCTCTTTCTCAATATCTTCAAAATCTAATATATCCCATTGTTGTGCTGATACAATGGCCGTACTGATATCAGAGAGGTGGTTATTATTATTTTTCCATGAGGAAGAAGATGCAGATGCACTGAAAGCTACGGCCAATATCGCCCTCGACGGCTTGGATAAATACGCCGATACATCAGCTATGAAACCAATAGGTAAATCACTAATATGTAGGGTATCAGCGGCGGTCCGTCGGCGTTTATTGCACCCGCTAGACGACATGATACAGGCGCTACAACCTCACATGTTATGCAAAAAATGAGGGAATCAGAAGTATTATTTTAGCGATTGACCAGTCCTTCTCCTCATCCTAATCCTCAATCACATACAATAGAGTGAATGTGGAGGATGGTGTCAAATAGTGGCGCCAATAAGCGCCGGCGTACTGCCGCTGATACCCTACACATTAGTGATTTACCTATTGGTTTCATTGCTGATGTATCAGCGTATCTTCCCAAGCCATCTAGGGCGATCTTAGCGGTAGCTTTCACCTCGTCATCTTTGTGGCAAAATGATAATTTGATGCACCGACTATCACCTATCAGCAAGGCTATTATTTCAGCATCACAATGGAATATATTAGATTTTGAAGACGTTGAGAAAGAACTTGCAAATAAACTGACGGACGATGATATCAGCGCGGTCTTAAACAGTATCAATGCACAAGATGTGCTCAAAAGATTAAAGTTATGTGGGTGTATCAACATTACAGGTATAGGATTAAATCTATTACGAGGCAGTGCAGTACTAGAACAGATTGATTTTAGCCTTGTTGGTAAGCATGAAACACAACAAAAAATATCAGAATCAAAGATATCTCATGAAGTTGTTGTACCCATCCTCGATAGCATCATTTCTTCTGATGGTTGTTCGTTAAAACATATCGCGTTTCCAATTTCGTGGTGTAGAGATGAAGAGGGAGATCCCCTTGAGCAAATGCGAGTAAGGTACATTAATATGTTCACTAGGAGAAGCAGCAGTTTGAGCTGCTCGCATTGCAATGCCAATATGAGAGGCAATGATAATTGGTTCTCTAGTGGCAACTTACAAAACAATATATGCTACGATTGCCTGGAACCATTCTGTAACGAGTGTGTAGATACGAGTGAACTTCTAAAGTATTGCGGTTTCTGTAGAAAAGATTACTGTCCACTCTGTGTAGTAGTAGAAGATTGTTCTGATGAACGTTGTGGTTGGGTGTGCAATGGATGTAAAAAGTCATGTGATAGTGATGGTTGGACTCCCTTTATTGTGAGGATTGCGTAAAAACTTGCCCTGGTTGCAATAAGACTCGATGTCGTGATTGTACACCACTCCAAGGATGTGAAAGCGATATCTGTTATAACAGCATATATTGTTCTGAATGCTTAGATGCCAATGGACGTATCGGTATTAGTTACTGCTCTGAATGTAGATATATGTATTGCTTTGGCTGTAGAGCTGACAAAGTAAAGAAAGATGGAATTGATGCTTGCCGTGGTTGTTTAGAAGAAAATTCAAAACTCCGCAAAGAGAATGAGGAGATGACAAAGGAGAATGAAGAGTTAAAGGAGAAAGTCAAGCACATGTCTTTATGATTGTGTGGGTATTCGGTCACATTTCTATGATAGGAAGTCTCGACAAGTGAGGAATGACAACTCCTTAGTCAATACACATCAAGTTTACAGTTTTTATTATCAATCAGTTGTTTCATTACCAAGCATTACCCTCTTCAATCATGACCTGTAGCCGAAGAAAATCTGTTAAAGTATACAACATGAGGAGAATAGCCATAGGAACTGTAGCCTCTCACCTAACACAACAGACGGAAAATCAAGAAGTAGCGATTCATTTGTAATGTATAACTGTACTAAAAGCATATGCCTTTTTCTACCAATCATAATCTGCACCGCCTGGTACTCTCGTTCCTCCGAATGCAATGCCATCGTCCTCCGGCGTCCACTCACTATCAAGACCCAAGTCCTTCAATCTTCTCTCTTGGTAATACTCCTTCAGATCCAATGCCTCTGCATCTTGCTTCACAGTGACCAGTGTCCTATCCAATGCCTCACGTTCCGATTCACGTACCATTCTACACAACTGATCTTGCTCGGATTGCTCCTCTCCATCGTCATTAGCTTTCAAGGCACTCTCCTCTTCATCCATTTCAGACAACGCATTCTGACAAGCCTCAATAACAGCAGTAACAGCCCCCCGTTCATTCTCTTCACTAACAGGATCACTCATAAATTGCCAAATCTCTTTCCTAAATATTGATTCTAATAAAAAGGCATCCTTACCACCCAAATTAACCAATCGTAGAAATTGTATCATGGCCGGATCAGGCTCACCGGTCGATCCGGGACCACCCATTACATCAAATGTTTGTGTAGGTTCCATTGGTGCCAAGTCGTATGTTTCATATTCTAATATATCTAATTTGTCATCACGGAATCGATCTGAGTTATTAACCTCGAATGATAATTCTGCTGTGATTGCCGTCCCACCTCCTCCATCTTTGGAGTTTAATTGACACATGTTTGGTACGAATCCATGATCTAACAAGTAATCAGCTGGACCTTTTGGACCATAGGATATACATACTTCATCACCAATCTTCAATGGCTTACCACTTTTTAATAACGCGCCCTTGGCACTTCCCCAAAGTGTACCCACGCCACCACCAACAATCTCATACGAGTCATAATCATCATGATTTGCATAATCCAAATACGGCAAGAGACGTAACTGTCCATCAACAAAGTATGATCTTGATCGTACCAATGCAACAGCATACCTAAACCCATCTGGCGTAAAACACGGTCGTTCATCTACTATACCCTCACCTACATCAATCGTAACACTTTTAGGAAAAGCATCTTCAGAATCACTATCCCATAACTTTTCAACTAACCAAGCCGAATCATCATCAATATCATCTAATAATCTATATATTTTCTTAGTTGAACTTGATTGTAATATTTCTTGTTCATCTTCATTCCATAACAATGGATGTAATGTTTTCATTTCATTATAAGTTGGTAATGTTGATATCCATGTTGATAATAATGTTTGTATACCCTCTTTCCGTTTGGGTAAATTGATACCCTTGGATTCGTTAATGTTGGCACGTGCCATTTCATTTAATAATATCATTGCCAATAAACCCACATCACCTGTCCATCCGTCATATCCATCTGGTAATACATTCTTATAAACAACATTCGTAGCTAATGATGATGATAAGACTAATCCACTACCATCTGTATCATAATATGGTAATGAGGCTACTAATTGATCTTTTTTGTTATAGGATTCGGTGGATATTAATCCTAATCTTAAATACTTTTGTTGAAAATCAGATGAAGTAGAAGTAGAGTCGTCTGAGATTACTGCAACTCGAGCATTAAAAGTTTTGAGTATATCTGATGCATGTTCGTCTAATGCTGAATTGGCGCGGTTGGCTAATATTTGCAATCTTTCTTTTGTTGCTATAGAAGATGTAGTATCGGATGATGATGTAGTTGAAGATAGTTGTAAGAGACTACTTCTATTTGGTTTGTGATGATGTGGAGCATTTATTATTGATTGCAGTAAACTATGAGGTTTGTTGTTGGATATACATGAAAAGCAAGACGTCTGCGGTATAACGACCGAGCTCACTAATAATACTATGCAATGTTTAAGCATATTGAACGATATCCTTGTACAATATAGCAACAACAAGAGATCGAGACTCCACTATCAAGCATCTCATAATAATGAAACTTATCAAATTAAATGAAACTTCTGCAAGCTCAAAATAAAATCCTGCGCTGCTGAGAGTACTCTCTAGAGAGATGCTGACGGCCTCTCTCTCTAGAGAGAGAGGGTTAGTAAGTAGTCAAGGTATGTTTATGTACAAAATTATTCTACGTATCTTCTCTTCAAACACATAAATTCTCACGCGAATATTCAATATTCACATGCACTCACAAGGTAATTGGTCAGCACACTTCTAAAGCGTACCAAAGAAGTTCCCGTTACGGAACTGTCTAACGGTAGTCTTCTGCATGCAATTATCTTTCTAAGTAGATAGTGGGTGAGTTTTGCTTGTTGTCTGTAGGCTGCAGTATTTTCAGAGTAGGGTGTGAGATTTTTAATATGAATCGATAAGCTCTACTGTTTGTGTTCGTATATACCACAATGTTTGTTGCTTTAAGTGTTGTAATTGCATCATAAATTATATCTTATATCAATTTATGTAATATCTTCGTTTTGCAGGATATTGTAGTCAAGCCGTCAAATATACCTACAATAGTGGACAATTCTCCTTCACCTTTCCCTATCCATTATACAAAAGCCTTCTAGGTATTACACCTCATGATAAACAAAAGATTGTACGCATAAAATATCAATATTATCACAGATTACTAGCAGTTGTTGTTTAGGTACTATCAGCCATTCATAAGACGATTACATAGTGTTACATTATTATCGGAGCTCTATAATCATATACACAAACATTACATTTCATATCAAAGCTTTACATTACAATATAATAATGGCATCAAGGACATCAAGGAAGAAAAACAAAGGGAAGGAAAGAAAGGCCAAGAAAGTTGAGACGGAGAGAGTGAGAGTGCGTAATCAATGGATGGGATGGGCAACGGGTGATGGTATTACGTGTGATCATGGGTGTGCCATATTGTGGACAGTGGATGGCACAACTTCTAATTTCTTTGACGAGTTTTTCAATCGAGGTACATTTTCTTTTGATGATGTGGCTAATATGCTGCAAGGAAATAATGGAGATTTATTAAATGATAAGAGGTTTAGAGAAATTGCGGTGGGTATTTTCATTAGAATTGGAACGAACATGATGTTAAGTGGAGGAAATAACAACTTCCTCTGGGCACAACGTATTGAAAAAACAATTATTTTACTTGAGAATTATTACAATGGCATGGATAGTTTAGATATAGCCTTACACTGCCGAGTGGCAGCAAGAAAGTTTAGAGATCTTGATACAACCTCGTGTGGTAGTGCTAAGCGTGATGTTTTGAAGTTCTTTTCTAAAAGAGCACCTTGTTCGTGTTTAATGGAAATGCATCAGACAGCGAGGGGGGTATTTCCAAAGAAGGGCAGATGCTACCGTTGTGAACAAGAAAAAGATCGTGTAGCCTTATCTGTATGCAGTAGATGTATGATCATGCAGTATTGTTCAAGGGGTTGTCAAGTTGCCGATTGGTCTCATCATAAAGGCGACTGTGATTTATATGTCTATGCACAGAAACAACAGATGAGTATTGTTAGAGCTGAAATGAAAGCTGAAGCGAAGGATGAAGAGAGTGACATCTCATAGGACACGACACGGAGATATGATATTATACACAATAAACCAACTTTATAAAAGTAAAATGCATAACGGACCGTTGCCATATCTCTTTAGATTATGTTGTGCGTCAACTGAACAACAACAGTAATCCCTACAATATAACAGCATGCAGGTGCTACAATAGTAGATGTTTGGCATTGTATGGATGCATAACAGTGTGATGAACACTCCCAGCATGATTGTAGGTCCCTCCAACATACTTTTACAGCCCCATGTTGGCAGGTTTCATGCCTCAGATCAGGAAAAAATCTCGATGTTCTGCCAACTTCTGGCTAACCTTTGGCCATCAAGTGGGGGTATAACAGCATGCAGGTGCTACAATAGTAGATGTTTGGCATTATATGGATGCATAACAGTATGATGAACACTCCAAGCATGATTGTAG
>Ga0214480_100002_pt1 | contig 83048 bp, 66 predicted proteins | sample M1_20Mar14CPVII9_3_FD_165042 | JGI IMG/M metagenome (GOLD analysis project Ga0214480, IMG submission 165042) | Marine eukaryotic communities from Monterey Bay, California, United States - M1_20Mar14CPVII9sort6BwellE17 | ecosystem: Environmental > Aquatic > Marine > Unclassified | place: USA... | reverse complement strand
CAGTGGTAGTATGTTGACCCTATTGAAATGAGGATAGTTGAGTAGAACATTATTGGAAGACATATATTAAGTTGCCATCTTCTCGTATCTTCAACTTCTTCTTTAGTATTGTCAATATGTAGAAGTATTACACCAAACAATCCCCCTGCAAGTATAACTATGTTAGATACTACATCACCAAAGTTTGGTATAATGAAACCTCGTCTTCTATTCTCAACGATACTGCCGGGGGGGTAGAAAGATACCCTCAGATAACGAGTGACATGAGCATATGAATTGTCTCTTGTCTGCAAAGTTGTGATAAGATTGTGGTTGTTTTATAGGTTCCACAAAGAGGAAATATAATGATATGAGTACTACTCCCAATATAAATAGTATTGTTGGTGGTTCTGTAAAGTTTATGTTGGAAGAAGATAAGATTGCAAAACAGATTGTGAATGTCCCGACCAACGCCGCCTCTCCAGGCTTTCTTCTGAATTTTATCATCATATTCGAAGTATATTTAGTAATATTCAGTGTATGATATACAAAGCCGACACCATCAATAGCAGCAATCATATCTACGTTTTATCGCCATTTCATTTTTAAGAGCACTTAATACAATATTAGATGACCGTGGTCATACACTACTCTTCTGCTACTGCTACATCCAGTTCTCCAGCGAGCAGTATTAATATTCGTATGCTCTGTAAATACACAGAATATACCTCTTCTTCGGCCCCTACTGCAACTAGCAACTCAAGATTATGATACGAAAAACATAGAGGCTGAAATCACAACAAGCAATTTGAGTAGATAAGTTCAGTATGTCCACATCAAGTACAGAAAAGAAGACGGATCGTCGTCGACCTTCTTCTAATATAACTAGAAGTCTAAGTTATCGGGCTGATGTAGAGCCATTGCAAGAGGCAATCGCTGCCCATTCTCCACTTGGTAGCTTACTAGACAAGCATCATAGCAGCAACAGTAATGAAGATGGAATTATTAGTAGTCGGCATAGTCTCAGTCCAATCAATATAGATAACTCTTCACTATTCGGTGAAGGATCGATTGCTAATTCGGTAGTATCAACAATCATAGATGGATTACATCACTCTATTGCGCACTGGAAGGTACTACTCTTTGGACAATTAATCTCCTTCTTCATCGCTGCAACGGGAGCTATGAGTGAAGAACTAAACTCTACCTGCAATTTACACATACCATTAACACAAATTAGTTTAGTTGGGATAGTATTAATGTTTCTAGGAGCAGTCAACATGAGAGGATGGTGTTCAGGATGTAGAAATAATAGAATCAAAAAGAAGATAGATATATCAGAGGGAGAAGAGGAGCAATTCAATTGCAGCAAAAATAATCAACTAAATAATGATGAAGATGATCTATCAATATCAATCAAAAGTAATATTGTGATGGATGATGGATGGAATAGAGAAGAAGACAATGAAAAGTACCCAACAACACCTAGGAGACGTTTATCAAACCAACCACGCTCATTCTGTTTTGGATTACAAACTATACATGCCCCAAGCTGGGCGTACTTTCTCTTGGCATTAATAGCTATTGAGGGCAGGTTTTTCGTTATCGCATCGTTCCAGTACACATATTCATTAATTTGGTTCAAGCACTCTCGATACCAAGTGCTATGGTTTTCAGCAAGCTGTTATTAAGAAGGAAGTACTTGCTCACACATGTATTGGGAGGTATGATATGTATTATCGGCATTTCTTTTTCAACAATGTCAGATATTAAGGATTATGATATCGAAGATATGGAATCAACATCTGATATAGACTCAGTGCAACATATCAAAGGAGATATACTTGCAATAAGTGGGGCAATTCTCTTGGGCCTTGATGATGTACTGTCTGAAGAGTTGGTCAAAGAGAACGGAGGTGTGCCTGAGTTACTCTTTATGAAATGGTGGTTCGGTGTGGGCATTACAGTGATACAACTTGTCATCTTTGAGAGAGAAAGTTTTGTATCTCTCTTTAACGATGAAGACGGCGATGCATGCAGTGTATCAACACAATTTGTCTACCTTGGTCTGTACGTTCTTTTCCAAGTGATGGACTTGGCAAGTGAAGTGAAGTTCCTTTCCATTAGTGAAGCGTGTCTTCTTAATCTCTCAGTCTTATCGTCAAATTTGTGGGCAGCGGTCTTTATAACAATAACAGATGGGATACTACCTGCGGCATCGTATTATGTATCACTTATCCTAATTGTTAGTGGCATTGTGATCTATGAAGGAGGTCCATCTCCGATCGGCCATGATAAGCCAACCAATATCAGGATACGGAAAGATAATTTTAATAAGACGGAGCATGTGGCAAATATAACAAGCAAAGTAGTTGAAGAAAAGGACATAGAATTGACTTGATAATCGTCCACAGCCTAACTCATAAGCTAGATTCTTAATAAATTAAACCAATCTAAAGTTGATTTGTGTTTAGAAGAATTAATCGTATCCGTAAGTAATACTGAACTCCATCGAGTGGGGACAATAAATAATACTAGCCGATCAACGGACTGTCCAGAGTAGAGAGATATAAGAGTGCTGGTTGGTCTGGCCCCGTAACGGATACCGACAAAAAATACTAAATCAGAGGCCTGGAGATTGATTTCACTTGCTCTGAAATCATGTGAGAGTGTGTTTGAAAGAGAAAATAGTAAGAAGAATTACATATTGGTAGATGAGATGAGTGATAATGGTTGCCTAGTCTATAATAGTAGGGAGGTTATATGGAGGGGTGTTCGGATTATAATATAGAGGTCTCTGCTAGATAAAAGTATCCTCCTTATCAATACAACTCATCAGAAAAAATGAAGATATTTATGATCCTTCAGATTGTATCTTTTTATACACTGCAAAGATCGGAATCATTATATATTCCTCGCTCAATCCAAACGACCAATAGAAATGCAGTATTAATGAGATATCAGTCTAGTGATAGATGCAATTGTTGCAGTGACGATGATGATGAAGAAGAAGGTTGCAATGCATTGCAAGTAGAATTACCAAAACCATCATCTATACCCATACATACAAGTCGCCGCAAATTTATACAATACACCACTACTCTCGGAATAGCAGGATTTTCTCCTTCTTCTTCTAGTCATGCAGAAACAATTACTGATGCATCTAGGTTTGACCAGAGCAAGAATATAATAGCAGTACCAGGGCAATTGCCTCCTTTTTCAACCACTAGAAAATATAGGAATATAGTTTTGTCTAATGGATTGAAGGTAATATTAGTTAAAGATTTAAGATGTACTAGTTCATCGGTTGCAATTAGTATAGATGGTGCAGGGCAATTTGCCGAACCAGATGAAATCCCTGGTCTTGCCCATCTGATGGAACATATAGTATTATCTTCCACACGATCAGGTCGGGGATCAACTAAAGTACTTGATAGAAGACCTAGAGACTTTTGGAATAAGGGTTCTAAAATAATAAGAGAAGAAGATACTACAGAAAGTGAAAGCTTTGAGGATTGGTTAATTGATAATGACGGAGACTCAAACGCATTCACTGGTAAGTCAATTGTCTATAATATCGACTCTGTCGTATCTTTCTTGTTCTGTACTCACAACATATACTCATTCTTTCTCGCGCATATCATACCGTATCAATCAGCACCTGGATTTGTATGTTTTCACTTCAATAGTCCTCATGAGGTTCTTCCTGAAGCATTGGAGAGATTTTCAAAACTCTTCACATTGGATGAAGTTGAGACAACATTATCCAAGCCTTCTGTTGTTCCACGCGAGATTGGTCGGGTTGCAGATGAACTTGATAGGACCAGTGACTTGTCTAGATCTATTTACTTCTTGAAGAACTCAATCAACCCAGAGCATCCTTTTGCACGGTTTTCTGCTGGATCTTTAGAAACACTACAGACAATACCTAATGAAGAAGGTATCGATGTAGCTTCTGAGCTTGCCCTTTTCTTTCGAGATCATTATTTGTCTTCAAAGGCAACACTTGTAGTTATTGGGAGAGATGAGTTAAGTGCACTTGATCGATGGATATCCCCATTTTCTAATGTAATGTCTCAGAAAGTTGGACTAACTGAGAAGTTAAATCCCCCATTGTTTCCTGATCCTATGCTTGGAAGTAATAAACAAGCAATCATTCTCAGAAATACAGTTGATGATGTTCAAGTAGATGAGAATTATCAGACTTTATGCATGGAGTGGCCACTCTCATTGTCTTATGATGCGACAAGTATTGGTACTGCAAGTAGTCTAATCACTGCAACATCATTAGGCTTTTGCCTAACACATATCATATCTCGAAGAGGTCCTGGTAGTCTCCGGCAATTCTTGGAAAAGCTCGGTTGGGTACCAAGGGGTAATAAAGGCGTGCCTAGGATTTCCTTTCCGGTAGATGTAAATGGATTCCAAATCTTGAGGTTAGAAATCGGTGGTATTACACTGGATGGATTCGCTAATCGTTCCGCATTAGTTAGCACTGTGTTTGAGAGTATACGCAAAACAATTGAAAAGCCATTGCAAGTTGATTTGATAAAGGAGTATCTCGTAGCGGCACAGCTTCATGGTTATTTCTTTGCTCCTCGAGCAGCAGATGCCATCACTCTATCAGTCGATTCTCTTCGCTTTGGAAGTGGAGGTACAAACGGCGTTGCGAATGAAGACTACAATTGGTACTTAATGCCTTCCCCTGATGATGGAGACTCTGTTCTACAAATGAGACAACTTGTTACAAAAACACTTTATACAATGTCAGATGAAAGCTCTTCATTGGTAAGTTTTAGAGCTAGTCCAAAGGCAGTGTTTACAAGTAGTCAAGGAATCATAGATGAAAGAATATCAACACCACCTGTATTTCTTCCATGGCAACGAGAACCAATCACTGGTACAAGGTTTTATATAGAGAATAGAGCTAGTGGAGCTAGCGCTTACTTGAATTCGCTGGAGTGGTTTGCCTCGGTGTTTGATGGAGAAGAATTATCTCCGCCCTATTTAAACCCTTTACTACCAACAAAAATACGAGCTCCTAGACCAATCATTGAAAGGCAGGTTGGTCAATGGGGAGGTAGTCGCTACTTGTATCAAGATGCTTCTGATGATGATAATTTAGCTCGCACGAGTGGAAAAAAGCTAAAGTTGACTAATGCACAGACTTGGCGAGAGTACACAAGTGGGTTTTCTGTCGACTCTGTAGAGTCAAGATGGAGATTATTTCTTGTTCCTCCCAATAAAGCTTCATTCATTGGACTGCCTTTGCCATTACGGCCTCCCGAACCCTCGGTGGAGTGTGCATGTGTTGTTCAGTTACTATCATCACTTCCGTCTACTTGGTCTAGCAGTGATCTTGCACTGTCTAATCTTTGGCTACTATCATTTGATGATGAGATACTCGATCTTGCAGAGCTTGGAGCTGTAGCAGGTATCGCGTATGAAACAAGTGGGAATACATCAGGACTTCGGCTTTCCTTTAGAGGTGTCTCGCAAACACTGCCTAGTTATGTCCGACGCTTTTGTCGTCGATTTGTTAGGCACCATGTCAACATCTTCGAAGATACCACACAAGTACCTAGCGCTGTATTCGAGCGTGCAATTTCAGATGCAAGCCGATCCCCATTACTTGATTCAATACAAAGACAACAAGTTATTGATACTGTCAACCAAGCATCAGATAAAGACATTGCAAGAAAAGCAAAGCAATTCTTGGAATCTACTAGTGGAGGCTATCTAATATCTCAGGGAGATATATTGCCAACTGAATCATCAAAGCTGCTCGCAGATCTGCAGGACATCTTCCGAGATTATGGTACTTCAAATGAATTCACCATTCAACCTGAAGTACGTGCCTTGTTATATAGACCTTTCTGGAAGCCAAGATCATCATCACCATGCTTATTACCAGGTATCAATCTGATCTCTGATTCATGTGGGCGAATTCCAAGATGAAATGTCTATCAGTACGGAAGCAGGTGCTACTGAAATGGAAGTGAAAAAGTGTTCAAAGGTTTATACTAACCAGAGAAGATATCATAGAATGATTGAAAACAATAACATGTGGTAAATATGAGAACACTAAGGCTAAAAGAAACCAAGGGCATATGATCACCTCCTGCACCCCAACAAGGCCGACTTCTATGACCTTCAACACCTCGAGTTTCCCTCAAAATTTGCAAGTCGATTGTCTTTGATCGTCAAAGTCTCGTGTATAACTCCATCGACAGTGAGTCTACACCACTTCCAGCCACAATAGAGACCCTTTGGTACCAATAGACAACTCCAATAACCGTTGATCACCTCCTGCACCCCAACAAGGCCGACTTCTATGACCTTCAACACCTCGGGTTTCCCTCAAATTTGCAAGTTGATTGTCTTTGATCGTCAAAGTCTCATGTATAACTCCATCGACAGTGAGTCTACACCACTTCCAGCCACAATAGAGACCCTTTGGTACCAATAGACAACTCTGATAACCGTTGATCACCTCCTGCACCCCAACAAGGCCGACTTCTATGACCTTCAACACCTCGGGTTTCCCTCAAATTTGCAAGTCGATGTCTTTGATCGTCAAAGTCTCATGTATAACTCCATCGGCAGTGAGTCTACACCACTTCCAGCCACAATAGAGACCCTTTGGTACCAATAGACAACTCCGATAACCGTTGATCACCTCCTGCATCCCAACAAGGCCGACTTCTATGACCTTCAACACCTCGAGTTTCCCTCAAAATTTGCAAGTCGATTGTCTTTGATCGTCAAAGTCTCGTGTATAACTCCATCGGCAGTGAGTCTACACCACTTCCAGCCACAATAGAGACCCTTTGGTACCAATAGACAACTCCGATAACCGTTGATCACCTCCTGCACCCCGACTATAATGTAATGAACTCTTTCTTTAGAGCTCTCGTGCATTTTTTTGTGCTTACTTTATTGTTTTACTTATCATTCTAACTCTTGTTCATTGAATGTATAAATGAAACCATTGCTGAACTGTGGTAGGTTCATACAAAGCACTGGCATTGCTCTCATTTGACGAAATGGATTAATAGAAAGACTATTTGTTGACTTCCATCCTCCCAGACTTGCACAATTCATTCCACTGTGCTCATTATAATCTGTAAATACACCCAATATACTTTCATTATGTTGCAGGTATGACACTACATGCCTCCAGGACTCATATGCATAGAGACCTGCATTCATTCCTATCACCATATCTGGTTGACCTCCGTCAATATCAAAAGTTGGGTTCAGACTATCTCCATATGTCCCACCGATGATTGATAACTTCAAGTTCGATGTTAGTTGTAATGATAACTGTTTCTCATTTCCATTCTCTGGGAACATATCCTCTCTCACAATCCAAGTCATTTCAATATTAATACTTTCTGGTATTAGATATCCTACTTCCTTGAACAGGTCAACAAAGTTTAGCTCCTTTTCTATTCCAACAACATGTATCCTTAATGGCCGATCAAGCATTTGCGAAACAGTGAGTGGTACAATACCATATCGTTGAATTGCATAGTATATTGTCAACGGAAATGTGACAAGAAGACAAATCGGACTAGACGGTGTCAGTGATCGGAGACGATAATAGTCTTCCCACGAGGATAGTATTGGAAGGCCATGTTCATCAGTCTGAATGGGCATGCTATTGTTGTTGTTGTCATTAGTGTTTGTATTGTATGTAGAGTTGGCATGAGCAATATCGTCTTTTGTAACATGTTGCTCTTTTGGTATCACTGTTGTATCTGCCAAAGCAAAACCTTCTTGATATGACATTCGGTTACAATGATTTACATTCTTTGAACTCTGACCTTCTCCTCCAGCCCATCCATGTAACTCTGTCGTCCACCAATTTTGTTGTTGTTGTGTGTTTTCCCTTACTTCTGACGAGTTGGCTGTTGGCTTTGACAATACTCCTAAATTGATCAAGAGCTCTTCATAGGTTGTTTCGGATGTAAAACAATCCTTTTGAAGTAGAGGAAGTTGCCATCCAGACAGATAAGGGAACGATGAGAGTTCACTCCGTCGGTCAACATACACCTTCCAAATTGGACAAAGACATTTATGCGACCATCTTCGTAGTATTAATGTGATTGGATATACACAAGAGTGTAAGTTGAGATGAGTATCACAAAATAGTACATAATGCACACTGCAAAACACAGAAACAACATACCCATTCGTTGAACACTTTCTTGGCTCATCACAGAAGTATGCACCACCGCAATCTTTACACAGAGTTGACGCTGGTCCTCTACAGTGGAGACAAAGAGTAGTTTTGGTAAGTGATACATCTTGTGTAGCTTTCACTTCTTCTGATATCTTATTACCGTGATTCTCTGATGATTCATTCTCCACAGAAGAAGCAGATGAAGAAGAGTTATCACCATCACTACTCTCACTCTCACAAACAATATCTGTACGTGTCATGGCTACAGCCAATTGCTGAATAGACGCACCATCATGATAATTCTTCTGCGATGCATATCCTAACCAATCTGGTACACTACCTACTTCCAATTTCATTCGTTGTTGTATCTCGTGTTGAATAGATATTCGTAGATCAGGTGAGTATTCTACTGCAAAATGAATATCTGATATTGATATGTCGACATTTGATAAACCACATCCATCATTATCATTACTATATCCCAAACGTCCTATCCATACATCACCAACAAACCTATTCGAATGACAACCGCATGCCATTGATAATCTTGTAACTCTTATGTTGGGTGTTGTATTATACTCTGATTTGCATACACTACTAATCACATATGCATATAATCCCGGAGAGGACTTGTCTAATCGTATTAATGGAGTTGTATCAATTATAACATCACTACCTTCTTCTTTTACATGTGTCGATTGCAAGTAGGTTGGAATTATATCACCTCCGCCATCAATAGTTGATGGCAACTCCTCTTCGATAAGTTGTTGATTAATATCACATGGTATCTTTACAATCCGCGGCCGCCGAATCATATTTCTATTCTACTTGTCTACTTCACTTATACGAGTACCATCCATGGGGTGATGATCGTAGTCAATATTATCATTATCATCAATAAATGCCCATCCTCAGCATCGGTACCTTTCACAGTCAATTACATTTTTTTGCTGCTGTTGTTTTGTTGTTGACTATTATTGTTGTTGCTGTTGTTGCATGGTTGTTGTTGGGGGTGTTTAGTTGGTACTGTGTTTGCATATCTACCTTTGCAGTCACCGATAATATCTGATAATACGAGTGAATTGATACTTTGGAGTTTGTGAAGAAAATAGTACATACATTTGTAATTTGCAGAGACATAAGAGCTTCGAAAAAACAATATTATACAATGGCACGGTCTAAAGGAAAGGCAACAAAGAAAGCAGAGTATACCAAGGTTACCATTGGCGAATCTCTTGATCCAAAGAAGAAGAATACTAAATCACTGTCATCTCTTCTGTCAATTGTATGGGGTATCATCATAATTGCAGTAGTAGTAGTTTGGTCATATTATAAAAATGGAAATAATAGTAGTGAGACACAAGATGTGTCGCCAATATCATCAACAAATACCGTAGAAGAATCAACATATGTCAATACAAATGAAGAGAATGAAGATTCAACATGTACTGAACAACAAATTAATCTTGGACAATACAATACATGGGAAGAAGCTCCAGCATCTACAAAAGAATTTGATCATGATAATAATAAGAAGGTATGTCGTCTACCAATCATAACTGTGGACGAATGGGAAACTGGTAGATATTGGGAGAAAGAAGAACCTTGTATTGTTAAGAATGTTACTGATGGTTGGTTAGCATTGGAGCATTGGACAAAGTAAGTTCATGGTATCTTTAAGTTTACACTGCATTATAAATATCTCATTTTTTCACTTCAATTCAAAAGAGCTGAGCTATTGAGGAGATATCCGGATGTAAAAGTTGGCATGGGTAGAACACGCGATCTAGGCCAGACTGGACCTGACGACGCTGGAGACAAGTTAACAAAGACAACTATCAAGGACTTTGTTATCAATCACATGCATGATCCAAAGTCAGAAAAGTATGTATTTGATCGCAAGTTAAACATGCCAGACGGCGGACTACTTGATGATTGCAAGCCATTTCCCATGCCAACTCGTATGTATGACGATTATGGAGATGCACTAAAGGGCTTGGGTGGTCCCGAACGAATATTGTGGAAAGACCACTTGGCATTAACCATTGGTCGTGATCAACAGGGATTAACATTCCATCGTCATAATGCTGCATGGAATATAGTCGTATTTGGTTCAAAGCGCTGGATCTTATATGATCCAGCAAGAATGGGATCAGATAAGTCGAGGTGGAAGAGAATGACACGCGATATAAACAGACCCATTCAACTTACAACACCAGACTGGATAAGAAAGCTATATAACAAAGATGACCGCAAGTATGAAATACGAAACTTTGGACACGACTGTGTACAGAGACCAGGAGAACTTCTCTTTGTTCCGAAGGGTTGGGGTCACATGGTGATTAATATAGGCGATACAGTGGCCGTAGTATCAGAGAGAGGATTAGATGCAATGGAATCATAGTGGAGTATATACTTGAAGATGATAGGATCAGTTTATCTATTGCCTTTTCCACCCTCCAGAGTAAAAATCCAACATCTCCTGTGTTGTTCTTGGCTTCATGTTGTTGATTGATTGAAGTAAATGTCTCATATGTATCTGAGGTTTATCAATAACCCCATCATCCATTTCACCAATGGCATGCAAAGCAGCATCTCGACATAAAGCAACAATTTCTGCTCCTGAATAGCCGCTTGAAACACTATCACTAGCCAATGCTGTTAACTGTAGATGGACGCAAAGATGCACAAGTATATGTTTGTCAGAAGATACAAAAAAAGAGTATAACTTCACATAATTAGTATGCACACCAACTCACATCAACATCTTCATGACAATCTTTACCAGATAGACCTATCTTGAAGATACCTTGTCGGCCTTTCTCATCTGGTAGTCCAACATGAATCATTCTATCCATTCGACCAGGTCTAGTCAACGCAGGATCTAGAACATCTGGACGGTTAGTGGCACCAACGACAATCACTCGCCCTTTTCTTCCATCCGATGTACTACTATTCCCACCGGAAGTTACGCCATCTAGCTCAGTCAATAACTGACTGAGTAAACGATCTCCACCGCCTCCACCGCCGCCTCTTTTACTAGCTATTGCATCCATCTCATCAAAGAAAATGACTGATGGGGACGCCAGTCTTGCTCTGCGAAAAAGTGATGCCAAGGCACGTTCACTCTCACCAAGCCATTTACTCAAGAGCTCAGGGCCCTTGACAGCTAAGAAGTTCATATTACCCTCTGTAGCTATTGCTCTTGCCATCAAAGTCTTGGAGCAACCAGGTGGACCGTACAATAAGATGCCTTTCGGTGGTGGTACTCGCATCATTTCAAACAAGTGAGGATGTGTCGATGGCAGTTCAATAGACTCTTTAAGTAGTGCCTTCACATCATCCATACCGCCAATAGCCGACCATGGTACTTTAGGAACCTCAACTGCTACTGATTTGATAGCAGATGGTTTGGTTATTCTGATTGCATGTTCAAGATCAGTATACTCAATTGGTATCAAGCTGTTCTGTTGCTCAGACTTCTTTTCATCTATATGTTGTGTACGAGACAAGTAATTTCGAACTGCCTCCTTGACTGCCAACTTGCAGTCTGCTCCAGTAAACCCTTTTGCAATCTTTGCTAGAGCTGTAATGTCAACCTCACTAGCTTGTTGAGCTGTCATTAGCTGTGATATATGGAAACGCAATATCTCTGCTCTTGCATTATCATCTGGCACTGGTACTTCTACTTCAACATCCAATCTTCCAGGTCTCCGTAATGCAGGATCGAGTAATGATGGCTCAGTTGTGATTGCAAGGACCACTAGCCCTCTTCCTCCTTCGCTAGATTTGCTATTATTGGATTGTGAACTACTACTACCAATACCATCAAGGAGAGCAAGCAAAGTACCAGCAAGTTGGTCTACTCCTAGACTACCACTGCCACCCATCCCCCCTCTACGAGGACAAATCAAGTGTACATCATCTAAGATAATCAACGAGCTGCCATCTCTCTTCTCTGCTTCTTGAAATATACCTGTAAGTATTTGCTCTGCCCTTCCAACAATTGCAGTAGATGATAAGATATCAGCACATTGCACTAATCTAACATGTACATTCATCATATCTGGTATACAACTAAGATCATTTGCAATTTGAGCTGCCAACAGGCTCTTTCCAACTCCTGCTGGTCCATATAAAAGAGCTCCTTTGGGTGGTCGTAGCGGTCCATCAGCTGGGAAGAGATTAGGATGTAATAGTGGTGGAAGTAAAGCATCTTTAACTCTTGCTAATGTTGAATCAATACCAGCACACATGATTTCTTGCTTCTTAGTTTGTGTTGTTGGGTTATCAGCGTTATTGTTTTCAATCGACTGAACTGAAGTTGAATGCCTTTCATTCAGTGATGATACAATATCAATCTTTGTTTGAGAAGTGATCTTAAATGCAATATCTAGGCACTTTCCATTTTCTCGTTGCTTGAGGTATTGCTGTATGGTTTTGGCAGCACTTTCATTATCTGGCTGATTACTAGTATCTCCCGAGATATCTAATTGATCAAATATTGTTGTCAAGTCTTCATTCTCATCTTTTCTTTTTGTCTTATCCTGAATATCTGGTAACACATTCACAACATGGAAATGTTCAATCTGTCCCCGAAATGAAGTAGATATAGTCTCATACTTAGATAATTGCAAATCCCTACTGCTTACTGTTTCATCTCCTGAGGTTAGTTGAACATACTTGTTTTTATACTTGGAAATTAGTAATGTTTGTATAATCTTACTTGAAGAGATAAAAGATGATACATTTGCTGTACTACTGTCTGCTGCAGTGGATATTGGATAAATTTGTATTGTTTGTGCATTGGGACATAATTTACATTGTTGCTTTGATGATAGATTGGTTAAAGGTATAACTATTACTTTTGTTGAAACAATCCGTTGTGCATTTGGAGTTGCTAGTTTGGTACGAGAAGTACCACTGCCACTCTTCGTGAATGAAAATTTAGATCCAGAAGGTGAGGTATTATACTTTGATGATGTTGGAGTTGGAGATGTGAAAGATTCTCCACCACCACCTTTACTAAATGAAAATGAAGACTTTGATGGAGATGTATATTTTGTTGTATTATTGTTTACAGTAGTTGAAGATACCGGAGGAGATGTTGTACATGAATTCTGAGCACTTATTGGCTTTGTTTGTATAGGATTATTATCATTGGTAGATGTGGTTTGTAATAGATAATCCTGTATAGAATTGGGAGATAAGATAATATCTCCAGCTGTTGCTTTACATTGAGTACTACTGTTCTTCTTTGATGATTGAGGCGTACCTTTCTTTACAGATAATGGTGTTGATGAAGAAGGAGATATTCTAACAGGACAAACAATAGCTGCAGAACTATTGTCATCACCGCCGCGGTTGTCATTATTATTCGTACAAACAATCAAAACCGGTTCGCCATCACTTATGCATATCTTGTGAGCATCAGACCAATGCATGATTGCATATTTATCATCTATATTACTATTCAATTCATCTTTTGTAGCCGCAGATGGCGTGCTTGTTATCCTTCGATATATTGGCTCTAAGTTCATTTCCAAACAAGCACATGCTTCTTCATTTTGTGATGAAGACAACATGTTGATGGGGGCGGAGAGAGGGGGGGGGGAGCGATGGAGTTGCAAATGTTATAATATGTTCATATCTTTGTTTCTTCTTCGATTACTAGCCTACCAGGCTATGTAGATTAGATAGGATATGGTGACTAGAGGTATGCAATCTCTCGATATAGTCTCTCTAATATGCTTCATCCAGCCATATGGTACTTATCTCCCATTCATTAAATATCTTCAAAATAGGAGGTTTCTTAGTTTTAGACAGGTTTACGTATCGACCTCGTTTTTGCAACAAGCTAGACCAAACAAGATGTCATAGTAATCACCATAGCATGCTAATGGTCGGTAACCATATACTCTCAATCCATGATCACCGTCTTGATCGATCACATCATGTATATCGGCCGTTGCTCCCTCTCATAAATAATCGAGTGAGTCCAAAGATAATGAATGAATCAACCGCAATGAACCAATCGACTGCAATGAGACAAAGTATGAGTATAAGTGCTAGGCGTATGTCAATGTCAATGAAAAATAGTATCAACAAAAGTACAAAGATGATATCTTGCATGTCCATATCCTCTATTGTTAGTGACGATGATGATTATCGAGATGATGACCAGAATAAGAAAGAAGTTAGGTTTGCTACGAAGGGAAAGCTCCATGTATATAACTCTCGTACTTCCGACCCCAAAGAGACCTGGTATGATTACTCGGACTATGCTCAATTCAGAGAGGACAGAGCATTTGATGCCTCTAGGATAAGAGGCCGACATCCAGATGACTTGAATCAAGAGGAGGAATGCTTTTGGGGATTAGAGAATTTGATAGTTGGAGATCTCAGGGAGAGAGTCATAAGAACGAGAAATAACATCAACTATGATCTTGCTGCCGCTCAAAACAGACAATGGGAAGAACGAAGGCTCAACCCTAACATGATGCGATCTGCAAGTACTAAACACTCAGAGTGGAGTAGTAATGTGGCACGAAAGAAGGCTTTATTTTACAGGACTCAAGTGGCTATGCATTGAGATGCCCAACTTTATTAAAACCAAACGCTATATTACAGGGGAGAATGCCAAAGATGTGTTCTATAAGGAGTTTGTTTCCAGGAAGTGCAACATCAACTGCTGCATGTTGCCTCTGCGTTGAGTAGAAGAGCTTGCCGATTCCTCTGCATTTCCCTGAGGAGAAGAAACGAGACAGTTGCATAATATCCTGCAATAGATAGATGTACATAATGTAAGAAAGTGCATATAAATAAGCATATCATAGAGTATCATTTTCTTTTTACTCACCTTGCAACTTTGGCTGGAGACAACCTATTCCTATCTCGATGGAGTAACACTTCACGGAAGAAGGATATAATGTAGATGAACACATTGTACGGAACAGGTAGCATATCCTCAAGGAACTTCCTCGTAAACATTTGTATATTCTGAGCATCAATATCCAAGCTTGGGAATAGCGAGATGGGTACAATTGGTGAACTGAGATTGGACAGGAAGGATGCCAATACCTCCGCCATTGAATGTACACTAAAGTTCTCAAATGGAGCACCAGTATCCAAACATTCACGGATCTGATATACCTCATCGGGATCTCCCAGTGCTGTGAACAAGTCACGCTCATCCAATCCACGCTCGTATATGGCATCGATGATCCGCCACAACTCCTTCGGTACACACATGGCCGCCTTGGAATTAAGATCATACTTCTCTGATCGAAGGATGGGATCCAATGGTACCTCGCGAATAGGAGAAGTGTACAAGACAAGTTCATCCACTGGCATACCAAAGCAAGATCGGGCGTACTTTCCAGACACGGTTATGTAGTAATCTCGGCCATTCTCTAAACGAAGTATGAGTGTATCTTCCAACACTTCTCGGCTTGTGTTTAGCCTGTGTGCAGTTGTGTTATTGATTGTGATAGTCAACTCGATTTCTGTTTGTTCACCAGGAATTAACATCCCATATGTTGGGGACACTGTCAACCATTGCTTGCATAAATCAATCTTAACATGTATGTATGAAACAAATTGGTGAGATGTGAATATGTGTAAATAATATGATACGACCATTGTAGAATCGGAACACAAACTCTTACCTCATCTACTTTCGGTACAAGACGAAACTGAGCAACCACCTGTCCTGTGTTTGTAATTACAATAGGGAGAGTAACTCTCTGGTCATACCGAACCTCACCAAAGTCTAAACTAATTCTATCCAAACTAACCATGGGCAATGAATTATTCTCATATGTATCCAACATTTTCATTACCTCTCTGTAGACACCTTCCCTCTTGGCCAGAATAACATCCTTCACTGTTACCAAGAATGTTGACATAACAGGCTTGTGATCAGAAATATTCAATTCACTTCGTGTATAATTCAACTGTGCCACATGTCCAGGTTCCTGTGCTAACCATAAGATACGATCACACCAAGCAGGTGCACGTAGCTTTTTATCTGGACGTTCTTCATACAAGTCCGTACCCGGTTGATACTTATATGTTGGTTGAAAGTCCAATACACCCTCCTCAAAGTCTCGGAAGACACGTCCTGCCGCTCTTTCAATATTAAGTTGATCATGTTCAATCAATTCCTCCAATACATTCTTCTTACTCAATTCTAATACACGTTCCGTCGGGATACTTTCATCTACCCTATAATTCAAATCCCCAAACCAAAAGACTAAATCATGATCAGGCACACCCACCGCTGCCGTGCCCATTGCCCATTGACTCATACTACCAAGACGGATGACCTCCTGAACTGCCTCATGTCCGATATCAAATGAGGTCTTATTAAACACATTGGCAAAATCAGCATTACGTCCCGCGACATTCTCACGATGTGCAGCCAAATGTGTACATATGAAACACAATGTCGAATCATAGAATTGCAATCGAATTGATACGCCACCCTTATTCCCCATAAATCCTGCCACACCAACTCCAACTGAATCAGTAAATGCATACTTCACACGAGGTTTATGTGGTGCCTTTACAAATACACATACCAACAATCCCACTAAATACTTAACAGCCAATTCAGTATACGTCCGTTGTGGATCACCCTGTGTATTCTGTCTTGAATTTAATGTATTACGAATCTTATCAACCCAGAAGACAGATCTTGTTTGACTTTTATTCTCAACGGCAACATTCATAGCATTTAAATCAACCATTTCCTGTAATCCAACAACGACAATATCTGGTGGGCCATGTTGTGACCAATCGGCACATAACCAAGATTGTAAACTTTCATCTTTTCCTTTGGCATTAACATTCCAAGTGCCTACGAAGACTCTACCCTGTTTGTATTGTGTAAATTCATCTTGTCGAGCACGAATTTGTTTATATATCCATGCATCACGTATTTTAGTAGATGCTTCACGATTACGGATACGACCATCCTCAGTTTCCTCATCAGCTGCTCGTGATGCTACAATTATTCCCCCTGCTGCATTATTATTTGTGGATGTTTTAGAATTATTAGTGCGGGCCGATCGTGAGGCACCTGACATGTCGGATGTTCGTCGTGACGGTGGAGTGCGTGTTCCTGTTTGTTGTTGTTGCTGCTGCTGCTGCTGCTGTTGTTGTGTATTCTGAGATTGCATCATATTATTAGATTGTCCATATTGCTGAGTGTTTGGGGGAGGCGGCGGCTGTTGTTGCTGCTGTCCATAATATTGCTGTTGATTTCCTCCACCACCCTGCTGTTGCTGCCACTGTTGCTGACCACTCATGATATATTATATCAATACAATACCTATTAATATCTGGCTGCTCTAATTCTTCACTTTTTCAACTCAACCTCAATGACCCTATAATTGGGTATACCTTATCTTACTTGCTCTTTGATTTTGAACTTCAATACTCCTCACGCACACACTACACAAACTAACTGTGCTTCTACTGTTCTTAATTAACGCTTACTATTTATTAGATTGCCGCTACGGCTAATAGTTGCCAACTTTTGTTGCAAAAATACTTTAGCCTTTTTGAGGATACCAACAGGCAGGATACTAAAGGATACCTATACCTCTCCACTCTAGTGCGGCACACTTGGATCTCTTGGAAGTGGAAGTGAAAGAAGCGAGGTAGGAAGAACTACTGTTCAATTATTGTATGTGCTGTAATAGGTATACATTCAATATAGAACTACATATTAAAGCCTAATGATGTACTCTGTTTCATTAGTTTAGTTTAGTAGATTTCAGGATACTAAACTTGCTTGTTACCACCTCGTATACTCTATCACACTTTCTTCTTATAATCATAAACGGGTGCGTTCTTGAAGAAGATTGTCGACAAGATGACCCACATGCATATCATACCAACAATTGTTCCAACAGTCACGCGTATAAATGCTGTAGGTTGTGTTTCAAGATGATTTGTCAAGTTCATCCCGAATATCGAGCCAATGAAGCTACCCAATGATACACATAGCGAGGCCACACTCAGCAATGTATTAATATACAACAATCGATTCCGTATAGCATCCAATGTCATGCTAATCTGTTCTTCAGTTGTTGTTATCTGTCCCTTCAACAAATCTAATTCATTCACAATACTAAGAGCCTGCTGTAAGTATGCTTCTAATATCAATTCGGGCTCATCACTCTCTTCATGTAATATCTCCTTCGATACTGGTTGGAGGAACCGTTCAGGATGACTTATAAGTCTTGATAAATTCATTAATGTCATGTCTTCATCATCATCTAATATTTCATTCAATGCTCGGACAAAGCCTTGAACACGCCCTTCCATTAAGTTCACTTCATCTTTATACAATCTCAGTCGTTCCTGTGCGTGCTCACCACCAGACAGTCCTGTACCTTTATGTTCACCACGAAGTTCACCCATTGCACGTGACGATCGTTGATGTACCTTCCTCGCGTCATCCATCAACATTGATAGTACAGTTTGCATCACAGCATCGACAGATTGCAGTTCATACGGCATATGTTTCCAATCCATCTTTTGTATATCTTCCCATTCTAATGATTCATGGACAGGAGACTCATCTGTTGCAGTATCATCTGTTATAGTGGAATCCATATTACTATATTCAATGTCTTCTTTGATATTCTTTGATGATACTATGGGCGTAGGGGCTACAGCAGAAATTGCTACCGATTCACGATGGTCATGATTCGTTTTACCAAAAACTTGATCTTCCATCTCAGCAATGCCACCACGAACTCTCCGTTCTAATGCAATTAATATCGAATCAGCACCATCCGGTACCAGTATTAACAATCGATCTCTCAATACTATAGCCCGAAGTGGATCAAAGTTAAGTAACATTACATGTCTCCGTACCATAAGTTGTGGTTCATTACTTGATGAGAAGGGTGTCACTAATCGTCTCATATCACGTGGATGTAAGTATCCACCTAACCGTTCTCTATGTGTATTATTATTTGGTAGTGGAGTGAAGGCTGTTTGTGTTTCACGTTGTGGTGGATGATGTCGTTCGGGGTATTGCAAATGTAATTGTTTAGTTCGTTGTTGACGTTGTCCACCATGTTGTTGCTGCAGTTGTGTAGAATAATCTTGATGATCTTCATTACTACTATTATTGTGACTCTCAGTATTGGAAACAATTGGTGTGGGAAGTGAGTTTGTTTGATCACTATTACCACTGAGTGGAGTAGCATGTGACGATGTAAGAGATGGTAAATGTGGAGGTATAGTCGTCGTTAGTCCATGCGGTGTCGTTGGAGGATATGGCGAAGATGGTGTTGTTGGATTAGGACTACTTCCACTTTCATTTGTGTTATTGTAATTATATGTATCGACCGATCCACCTATGTTACTATCTACCTCCTCTTTAATCACATCAATTCTTGATGTTGTATTATTGTCAATACTACTACTTGCATTATTATTATTTTGTACATCATTACTACTATGATACTGCTGCTGCTGAAACTTTCGTTTACTACCATGATCATGCTTATTCGCCTCTCGACATGCCTCTGTAATAGTTCGTACAACATAATTGTACAGAGCTCGTAAGGTCATGGTGGAATATTCTGTAGTGCCATCATCTCGAAGTTCAAATACAACAATCTTATGTAATCGTTCTCCATGTAGCCCTACAACAGCTGTTGAGTCTCTCCGAGGTTTATTGGATGTTGAACTATAACTAAGTGTTGTCCCTCTATCTAGCACCATGTTATATAATTGCTGGATATAATATAAATACTACCAATCAATAGAGCAATAAGTAAGTACCTACGTAAATACCTAGAATTTTGCAAGTCACTATTCAACTTGCAAAAGACCGTATGATATGTTTAGACTACTACCAATTGATCAAGAACATTGAAAACTGATATACTCTCTATACCATTGACAGTATAATTGTGCAGATCTCACCCTCATTGCAATGCATCAGCAGATCTCTCGTCAATAACGGCAGCACAAACAAATTCAACTAAACGTCACAATTAACCACCAATTAAAAAATAACATTAGTTGCAGCTACTAAAGTCACATCGCTTGACGGTGTATATGGTTTGCGAAATAGTATATTATACCATTCATATTACTTATCTTGCTAGTGAGTAGGAGTAATATAGAATATTAATATAAGTCAGACAGCGAGACAAAATTTTATGAGAGTTGAATGATGGCATTTATTTGTCGGCAATCGGCGCGTAAAATATTATTATCGTACCCTCTGCCTAAAGGAAACAAAGCACTCTGATTAATTGATGCGAGGAGGCGAGGCTGCTCTATATATAACATAGTCGAGGCGTCCGATATTCATAATATCTCATAGTAAACAGATGATGAGCACATCCGACGACACTGACAAAATTATTGTTAGTTGGTTCCTTGATAATGCATGTACCTCCAATTCAGAGCTTGCAATAATATCAGACGTATGTAAAAGTTGGAGAGATATTACTGTCAATCATATTGCAACCGAGTCTGTCAAGTTAGCTACCGCTGATAGTGAAGACAAAGAGGGTAACAACACATCATTATCCAAGCCATCATGTACACATCAACTTATAATTACAGATATGGCAAGAGAGTTGGTAACAAATCATCAAAATGATAATAATGATAAGAGGAAAATCAATACCGACGGCAACTTTTGTCTCGCTTGGTTTGCCCCATCAGGAATTCAAACAGTACCGGTGCCTTTAAATAATGATGAAGACAGTACCTCAAGTGAAGAAGAAGAAAGTGATAGTAATGGTATAAGTATCAATGCCAATAGTAGTATGAAGGTAACATGCTGTTCAGAATGGAGGGGATATCGAAATGCCGATAAGGTATTAGAACCTTTTGGTTACTCTGACGAGTTTATCAAGGAAGTGTTTGATACAACACTGCAATTGGCATTTGGTAAAGGCGAAGAAGATGCTAACAATGCAACAGCAAAATTATCCGACAGTAGTACAGCAAAGTTATCAAGTCACAACTATACACCAACATATGCAGTACGAGGTGCTACCTTAGCTCGTCCGGAAGGGTACTGTCTTTGTTTAGACGATGATTACATTGAGCATGTCAACTCCTCACCCAACTTTACAAAGCCATCACATTCCAAATATCATAATGTACCTTGTCGTATAGATAATTGGATGAATGATTACGGATTATCATTAAAAACTAATAATGTACTAACACCCAATCAACGTAAGAAGAAACAGAACAATTTAGCACAGGCTCTCTTGCCACGAATTGTACTAAGTACTCGACGGAAATATCCTCTTTTACATCGATTTGCTGAAACTGATGCATGTGAGAATGAGTCTGAACAACATTCACTACCATTTGAGAGACGACAACGTGCAGTACAATTCTTAAATGTGGATCGATCACAGGCAATCAAGTTCATCACACCCAAGTTTGATTGTGGGTCAATGAGTGCGCCTATAACGATGTTCCTTATTGGCATCACAACCGAAGATGGTTGCTATGTTTCCGGAAGGTCATCAAGGTTTGAACTTGGACATTTATATCCTCTGTCTTCACGTGATATGCAATTTGATATGAGTCCGATATGTATAGCCACGGGAAAAGTAGGAGATATGAATGATGTGAATGATTGTGAAGTTGTACATCGTAGTGGTTATCGTGGTCATCGTTCTCATGAACATGAAACATCTTCTGATACCGGCAGTACTGATGACTCCGATGAAAGATCAGCACACTGTCTTTGTGATTTTGATTCCGGCGATCCGTTCAATCCAAAGAATGTGAGCGTTGACGATCCAAGCGAAGATTGTATTAACCACGGCGCAACAGGTCCGGGTTTGTGGCACTGTTACACTGCTGTATTTGACGGGAAGGACTCGATGATACGCATTGATGGGTGTACTGAACCAAAGAGGACAAGACAAAGCTATGGATCAGCTGCCATGGGGGATGATGACGAAGATAGTGATGACGCTGATAATCCATCTAATGCGAGTAGGTTTGTAGGCTCGGGGATATTAGATGGCTTATCAATAGGGTCGGATCATCAATTTGATATGTCCCTCTGTTATGGCGAGATCGAAGGGGAGTCAGGTCAAGGATCTATTGCAGAATTGGCAGTTTTCAAAGGTCGAATGCCTGACTGTGATATTGAAATACTCGAGAAGTATCTAATGAAAAAGCATGGTCTATTGTCTGTCCAAGAGAAGAAGGATTATATTGCCAAGGAAAATAGTAACCGTATGAAACCTCTTGATATTGAAGTATGTCACTTACAGGAAGATGAATGGAAAAGACATGCACATGCCTTGATTGAACAGCGGCGACCGTGGAAGCTTGATGGTTTAAATGTTCCATTGAGAGTTGCTGCTAATCACCATTCAGTAGCCTGGAGAAGAACAAATGATATTACAGGACAACGAATGAGAATCACTCGTATTGGAGCTAAGAATAGTAACGGATCAAGTGATTGGTAGAGAGGATAGAGAAGAGTGAATTACATGAGATTCAAGGGGGATAATGACAATAATTTGGCATATGTCGTAGAAATAAAGAAGAGGGGATAATATAAATTATTGCAATGATTAGGAATTTACTCATAACTTTCAGTAACATTGATATGCGAGATTGTAGGTATTAAACTCTTCTATGCTCTTCTATGGGGGCTGAGAGGACAGGCTAAATGTCGTACCTCTTCTCAGAAGTCTATAATATATTGGCACGGGTACAAGACAGCGTCGGGTAAGAATGAATGAAGTAAACTATTGCATACCTCGTAGTGTCACAGAAAGTTCTAAAGCTTGGTTTAGTCGCCATTCTATTCACCGAACTTCCGGACGGACATGAAAAAATCTGTTTTGCGTCATGAAATTGCAACACATAATAAGGTGATCCAGTTGATAGTAATAGCCGCCTCTTGCTCAGTATGGACGGGAAGGGAAGAACATATATATCTTTAAATCCGAATCGATCACCTGCTAAAAATAATACACGAGATATGCTCACAATATCATTATCAAGGAAGTTGTAGTGCATATTTGCATTGCAACAACAAAACAGAACAAATGGGTTGGTCTTCTCTTCCAACAAACCCATTTAGATGGAAGAAGAAGCTACTCCGGAAAGGCAGTGACCAATCTACAATAGAGGACGACCAAACAAGAAAGGTCTCTATGGATCAAACCCTTTTGTCATCCAACTCATCATTACATGAATTTTCTCGGACATGTAATATCACCAACGGTTCTCGTGGTGAGGATTTGCCAAACAATTTTGCTGCTAATGCTAGTTGGACCACCGCTACAGCTATCCCAACTCAAATACAAGAACATCATAAGTCATACTCCGAACCGTCATTTACTTCATATGATATGAACAATTTCAACAATGTACCACTACCAAGGTCATATGATCAACAAGAACAGTTGCCACTTCATCATCATATAGCTGTAGGCATGCCCATATCACTATCACCACAACAATGGTATATACCTTGCTCAACTTCACAGAGGCCACAAGTATCTGCTGTACCACCAAGATCTCCTCAACAACAGTCATCATCTTCTTCCAAGCCTAACATTATGGATCCAGCCCTCGAAGCCCGACTAGACGCTATCAAGATCCAAGAGCAACTGCTTGGAGAGAACCATCCTGATGTGATCTTTGCATTGTCAAGTCTAGCAAAGTTGTATCAGAAGCGTGGGTATCATGTTGATGCAGCTTCACTTCTCAAGGAGTCTAAAATGAGAAGCAGTAGATCTCATTCTGCACCACAACTTTACCCTCAGGAGAAGGCTAATGTTCCAACTGAAATTGAATTTTCTCATCCGAGTTAGGTGCTGAGATGCACCAAGTGTGTTTTTTGTCCTCAGTGCCCTGTAAATGTATGTATATTATTGGAGGAGGTTTTCCCCGTCTCCTCATTGTAAAGAGAAGTTTTGATATGTAAAATGTTCAAATTATGTATAGATAGGTCGATGTTTAGGTAGAGTCTAATAGAGTTCATATAGTATATATTATTTCGTTTGAGTACTTGTGATAACCTATTTCATAGACTAACTAGGCTCACTAGGTTTTGAAAGTCTTCACAATATATGAGCAGTCTCTTCATTTGACTGGGATAGTGTTCAGTCGAATTATACTATACAGTCTTCGGCTTGAGCTTATTCTCATTAGATCTGCTCTTCGTACTGATACTCTGAGAACTATCCCGTAGAGCAGCCCTGTATCTTTGTATTGCAACATTACTACTAGATAACGGAAAGAGAACCTCTGCAAAGTTTGATATGATTCCTTTGCTATTGTTTGCATAGAAAGAAAAGAATGATAAATAGGATAAGCTGCTCATGCATAGTCATCTACCAGATATTTGAACTATAGGCAAATCACTTACTCATAAATGTTCTTTGGCATTTCTCCTGGATCAATGATATCGTCATCTTCTAACACTCCAGTTTTTTGTGAATTGTCTGTTAATCCAGTGCAACCAACATTACCATCAGGAACCTGCTTTGCTAGTGTTGCTCTTATATCGGTTTTCGTTGATCTCTTCTTCTGTTTCAATGCTTCTTGAAACTTTTGTCGCTCCTTCTTGTGCCATTTCTTTACACTTCGCCATTTGAAGAACTCATTGGTTGTCATGTTACGTGATGTAATGTACAAATGAAATCCCAAGAAGATACCCAACATTAATGACATTACTGTCATCAACAATAACACACCACATATTTGAAAGTATCTCATGAACAAGTAATGAAATACAATGATATAGTCAGCTTGGACTTCAGCACCCGTGATGGCATTGAAGAAAGTCGCGTTGAGTAAGTTCTTCTCTAATACCTCTCCATACAAAACTGAAGCCATGACCCACGTGCCATAGACGCACATTCCTACATGTATTATGAGAAAGAGCAGAAACCATCTATAGTTGCATTCTCCGACGGCTTGATTCAACCAGCCACAAAAGTGATCAAACCGAGGGACGTGCCTCTTTGAGAACCGATCATACTTTGACCGAGCAAGCTTGCGTATCTTGAGCGTGGGGCATATTTTGTTGTGATATAGTATGTCGTCATATTCGTAATGATCAAATAATGCTATTGTTGTTCTTTCTGTTATATTCCCCGGACTTTTGTTACATGCAAAATGCCAACTTCCCATGCATAACATGAATACTATGTAACCAATGTATTGATGATAGGATTTGATATAATTTGATCTTTCAATTTCTGGATATCCATAATTGAAGACTGCAAATAGAGATGGTGTTGATATCTATCAGAAATAAGATGGTAACATACATGAAATACTAATAGATATATACACGCTTACCAATAGACCATGAACCCAATACAACGAAAAGATATATCAATTGAAAACCATGCTCAGATAGAGAAGATAACTTTCGTTTCCACTTTTCCGGTATTATTTGAAATAAAGTAGATGGCAATTGAACCATACAAAAATTGGATATACTTGAGGTCTCAGGATCTCCCAATATACACGCATAGATTGCAAATCCAAACAATGAAGTAAATATAACGAGTTGTGCAACCAAGCCAATCATTTTTGTGTTTATGTATTTGTGAAGTTTTGAGTTTAACTAGATTCTTCTCGTGTTGCAATTGTAAAGATTCAAATATAAACCATTCCAGCGGTTGAAATAAACCAATTATTATGAAGAAGTATCAGAATTGAGTCAAGTATAGAGTTCAATAGTAGTACATGCAGCAATGACTTACTTGACAAAAGCTCGTTTTGGCGAGTGACCCGTCAGCTTGAAAAGATCCTATGCAAAATCTTCAACATTTTTCATCATTGATGATTTGTTGACGCCCTACCACACAATCTCTTCAACATCAAGATGAGTAGCAAGTCTGGTCCCTCGAACCTTAAGCTGGTGAGTTGTATATGGTATTGCAACGCCGCTACTATCTTTAAAGGGCCGCCGATGTATTTTTTGACATATCATACTTATGTTGAAAATATCTCATGAATCTATATCTCCACTTGGCATCCTCATAGGTTGGCTTGGTATTTGCCTGGTATGCAGGTAATACCTTATACAACATCTATAACAAAAAGGCATGTAATATGATACATGCGCATTGGTTTGTATCTTGTGCTCAACTTGTTGTCGGTATCGTCTGGAGTTTAGTGATGTGGGGTACTGGTATGCGTAAGACACCTAATCTAACTGCCGAGGATATCTCAAAGTGTATCCCAATTGGATTGATGGCTTGTATTTCACATGCTGGATCTGTCTTGGCGGTGAGTTTATAGCGTATAGTTCATCTTATTTTTCGTATTGCAATAGATATCTCAACAAATCATATCAAACAATCATAATAAGATGGGAGTTGGAGCTGTTAGTTTCGCTCAGATTGTTAAAGCATGTGAACCAGTATTTGCAGCCGTTGTTGGCATTCTCGTGTCACCCATGGATATCAAACCCACTCTTGCCTACGCTATGCTTATTCCTATCGTTGGTGGTGTTGGTATTGCCTGTATTAAGGAAGGAAAGGGAGTTGATATTAACTACACTGCATTCATGTGGGCATCACTTGCCAATATGGCCGCTGCACTGAAGGGAAAGTTGGGTGGAAGTGTTACAAAGTCATTGAAGGCTGACAAATCAAAGAATATGGATAGTGCCAATGTATACGCCGTTATGAATATTATCTCCTTCCTATTTACTGTGCCAATGGTTGTTATTGCTGAGTCATCGACTCTTCAGGATGAATGGGATAAGGCTACTGCTGAACACGGTGCACAGGCTCTCATTACCAACATTGCTCTCAGTGGATTCTTCTTCTACATTTACAACGAATTTGCCTTTGCCTTTACTGCCAGTGTTGGTGCAGTAACAAGTAGTGTTCTCAACACAGCAAAGCGTGTGATCATTATCGTTGTTTCTTCCATCATCTTTGTTGAACCCATGGAACAAAATACTGTCGTTGGATCTGCCATTGCCATTTCTGGTACTTTTGCTTACTCACTTGCCAGTAAGAAGGGTGCTGCTGCTCCAAAGAAGAAGGCTGCATAAATGTGTTGTGTATGAGTATCAAATAAAAGGGGGAAGTAACAGAGAAGCGTCCAATATACGTGTGTCAAAAGTTTATATATGATTGGGGATCATTATAGGGTGTTGATCAAGAACATATAAGCAGCCAAAACCTAAGATTTAAAGTAAGTGATATTCTATCATCGTTTCCCTCGCCTATCATCTAGATTACTAATTGTTTATTGTTTTGGGTTGAAAACTGACACTATACAGGAGGAGAACTACGCCTTCAATTTCTCAGATGGTGGCAATACTTCTAATTTCAATCCACCCATAATCTTTCTCAGAAGTACCTCTGTTTCCATTACTACCTTCTTTGTTTGTTCTAGATAGTCATCGGTAGTGTCCTTGGAACCATTGGGGTTGGCTTCTCCCCAAGATGATGTATATGCAAGTAATGAAGTCTGATCTGCCTTATCCCGATATTGTTCAACCAAATCAACATAATCAGCTTCATCCATCACTCCCAAATCATCGACCAATGGAGCTGCTTTCAACATGAGACTATCAGCTTTAAATAGGGGATCGTTTGTAGATTTGTAACCCAAGTAATCTTGTACAACTAAGGGTGTCTTATCACAAAATCCACCACCTCCTCCTTCAGTTCTAACTACTTGCATTGATTCTGTTTTTGACATTGCTTTATTATTGCATGACTCTGTCAGTGTATCCCAGTTCTTCAATAGATATTGAATTCTACTATGTCCAATAGATAACCTTTTAAGATCTGGAAGTTGCGCGTTTAGCACAATGTATAATATGTTAGTAAAATTATTAAACACAAGAATTCATATGATGATACAAACGCGGACTTTCCTGCTTGTGATGGAACAACTGCAAGAGATACACTGGGAAAACCTGCAACGAGTGCCAAACTAATACCATTGGTTGCTAGTTGTATCATATCTCGTCTACTCATACCATTATTTGCTTGCTCATCATCATTATTTTGCATCTGAGAGTAAGTTGTCATTTTTCTTGTCAGTGGCCTAGATACTGCATACTGAAACGAATTGCATGTAGCTATGCAACATATAAATATGACGGTAATTACCCTCTGGATATCAATCATGGTTTGGTACCTACTCTACTAATGATAACAATCTACTCTTCTTCCTTAAAATAACTGCTGACGACTGACGCCATTATCACTCACCACACTCTCATAAAAAAAGTGGGTATGAGGTACGGTATCTTTAGATATTTAAAAAATTACGGAGTGTTGCTACGATAGTTGCTTCACTATCGTACTCACTACAATACTTATTGTCTGATTGTGTTAATCATGTGTCCTCTAGGTATCATTCATCGATGATAAGCACGTTAGTCTTTTCTAATAATCATTAATTATGAGTTCCGATAAAGATGAGTTGACGGGTAAAATTGCAGAGATGGGCATTTCATTTGATAAATGTGCATCGTGTAGTAAAGTTGGAGATGGTTTGAAGGTTTGTAATGGATGTAAATTGGTAAAGTATTGTTCAAGAGATTGTCAAATGCAACACAGACCTGTTCACAAAGAAGCTTGCCAGAAGCGTGCTGCAGAGATATTAGATGGTAAGTTGCCTGTGAGCTGAAAAAATAATCTTATTGATATGTATTACTACAACTATGCCTGGTATCTATCTTTTCTCAAGAGCAACTATTCAAGCAACCACTACCTCCAGAGGATTGCCCTGTATGTATGCTACGATTACCTCAGCGTAAGTTGACGACGTATCAACTTTGCTGTGGAAAACGACTGTGCAATGGATGCATGAATGAAATAAGTTCAAGTGGAAAGGATATCTGTCCATTTTGTAATCAGTTCTGTAACTTTTCGAACAAAGAATCAGTACGGAGATGTCAAATGCGTATGGACGCGGGAGATGCAGATGCATTCAACATGATGGGAGGAGATTATGATGTAGGTGATATGGGTTTACCGGTTGATCATGTCAAGGCGGTCGAGTTATATAAAAGAGCTGCCGAGCTTGGAGATGAGATGGGAAAGTATAATCTTGGGTGTGCGTATTTCGAGGGTGTTGGGGTTGCAAGAAGCAAGAAAAAGGCTATCCACTATTGGAATCTAGCGGCAATTCAAGGTCATGCTCGTTCAAGGTATAACCTCGCGGCAGAGGAGATGCAAAAAGGAAACCATGAACGTGCTCTAAAGCATTTTGCAATAGGTGCCAAGATGGGTGACAAGGAAATGCTTACCGCAGTCGCTACCGAGGGGTACAAGAAAGGGCGAATGAATGAGTTTGAGTTCATGGAGGTCGTGCGTGCTTATGAAACGTATAACGAGGAGATTAATAGTGAGCAGCGAAATAAAGCAGTTGACGGTATCGCATTGGACCGAGCAATGTCATCTCTTTTCGGCAGGGAAAAGTGGCAAGCCATGTCTTTTTCGTCACCATCAGGTACTAAGAGCAAGGCTAAGAAGAGCAGCAAGTCTAAGAAGTAGAACTAGGCGACATTGAATGAGGCAGGTATCGAAATGTTTGTTCATTTATGCTCACTGTTAGACAAGTTCTGTGTTTCTACAGACAAGTAACTTCCATATTATCACACACTTTCATATTGACATTTAACATTTACATACGTCAGTGTGCTGCTTGTGATAATTACAGAAGTCTCAAAGGCCTTCATCTATGTCCATAAATCTACTCTGCTTACAGAAGCAACGTTACTGGATTCTCCACATGATTCTTAAATGCTGATAGCCATTGAGCACCAACAGCACCATCTACTACACGATGATCACAACTTAATGTAGCCGTCATCATTACACTTTCCTTGTAAATTTCCTCACTCTCGGCATCATCATTAGGAACAATTCGATTTTCAATCACCCCCAAAGCTAGAGCACATGCCTGTGGTTCCCGAATGATGGGAGCACAGCTCTTAACTCCAAACATACCCAAATTGACCATTGTAAAGGTACCCACGTCTCCAAATCCGGGTACAGTTGTGGGATCACTACCCTCTCCTTCAACAACCGAGGTTGCAGTTGCTACGTCATCTGCCACGGCCTTTAATCCCTTCCGTCCAACGTCACGAATGACCGGTGCATATAAACTTGATCCATTCCCAACAACAACATTAATATCTACCGAATCATAGACACGAACAAAGCTATCCATCCATGATGCATTGGCAGCTGGAACTGTCTTCATTGCCGCGGCGGCTGCCTTCATTAATAAATCATTCACTGTAATACCACCAGCATTATCTTCATCATCTAATTTCATTGTGGAGTTTAGATTCGTGCGTAAATCCATTAAAGAATCCAATGTTAAATCAATTGTGAGATAATAATGTGGAACATTTTGCTTTGAGGTATGTAATCGGGATGCTAATTCCAATGCCGTTGCGGGAAGTGCATAATCAGTAAATCCTGCCCCAACAACTGGTTCTGGGAGAGGTACAGCAGCTGCCGGTGTTGTAGCAGCAGTTTGGGTGGTTGTTGCAGTAGTGGTTGACTCGGCAGTAGTAATTGGAGCACTAGATGGATCATAATTCAACACATCCTCGGCAATAATTCTACCACCAGGTCCTGTACCAACAATTCGTAGTGCTGAAATTTCTCCATATCCCTTTTCTTTGGCAAGTGTATGTGCTCTAGGTGATGCAAAGACACGTTCCCCATTAGAAGCCAATGGCGTTGGAGGAGGTGGTGAAGAAGGAGTGACTGTATCTGCTACCGGAACTTCAATTTGTGTAGGAGTTGGCTCTTCAACAACAGCAGGCTCAGCTGCAGCAGCACTACTACTTTCAACAACAAAATCTTTAAATGCAGCAACATCCCCCTCCTCCTCAACAGTTACCATAATAGGTGTACCGCATGGAATATCATCCGATCCAGCTTGTGCAATAATCTTGGCAATAATTCCATCATCTTGGGCCTCAAAGTCTATCGTTGCCTTATCAGTTTCGATAGAACAGATACTATCGCCTGCGGCATATGCTGATCCCTCATCGACATTCCATGCTGAGATTGTACCCGATTCCATTGTTGGTGATAATGATGGCATTCCAACTACCTCGTGTGGTGGATAACTTGATAACCATCGTATATTATTGTTGTTTTTATTTATTGGAGTATAGGATGGTATATTATATCTACTACTTCTACTGCACAATTGAGACGGTCTTCTCGCCGCTCTGGCGAGTACATTCCTTGCTATTGCCGTCGCCATCTTGACCTTAATAACAGCCACCTGTGGTACAATACAACACCTAAGAGTTGAAAGTTAAGAAGTTTCGAGTTGAAAGAAGTTTTAAAAGAAACTTCATAGTAGTATCAAATATTGGAGTGAATGATCACTATGAGAATTCTACTGAATTGATACTTTGCAATAATATATATATTAAAAGATATGAGGAACCAATCAGGTACACATTATACAAGGCGGTATATAGATGACGAGGACCTTCTACATCATCATAGAAGATCCACATCATCAAGAAGAAATACATATACAGAAACATCAGTTGTTACTGCTACTGCTATACCTATCGAACGCCATACGTATGATGGTAGTGGTAGTGGTATTAGTGGTAGCACCTATAATGATACTAGCAGTGAATGGGAGCAATATGATAGCAAGAGATGGGAGGACAATAATCAAGAAGTAAACAATCAACATCATCCTCCCCATCATGATATACAACATAACATACAACACGAAGATAATAATCGACATAGTTTGATGGAACAACGTCCACTGACTGACTTACATGGACCTATGGGAACAAGAGGTGGTAATTCTAGGCCAATGAGTCAAGAACAATACAACAAGTTATTAAATGAAGGATATAGTACTGGATTAGCCAATGCATTAAGCGAGAACCAATCTCGATATGATTTCAGGTTTTGGGTGGTTGACAACAGTGGATCTATGCAGATAGGAGACGGGCATCGACTTGTAAAGAAGGATGGAGAGAAACAAAAGGCAATTCCATGTACTAGATGGGAAGAGATAAAGGAAACGGTCAAGTATCATGCTAATATGGCAGCGGTGTTGGACTGTCCAACTATTTTTCAACTACTCAATAATCCTGGATTAAAGACAATTCCTCAACGGTTTAGTGTATGCGAACATGGGTCAGTATATGCTCAGCAAGAAGTGTCGCGAGCAATGGAAATAATGAGAAAGATCTCGCCAACCGGAGTCACCCCGCTCACACAACATATATGGGATATTGAAGAGCAAATATCAGGAATGGCAAGAGAACTAAGAGAAATGGGGAAGATTGTTGCAATCATCTTAGCAACTGACGGTATGCCGACAGATGAATTAGGCTACGGGGGTGAGCAGGTTACGAATGACTTTATACGAGCATTAAGATCGCTAGAAATGCTTCCTGTTTGGACAGTAATACGGTTATGCACTGATGAAGATGAAGTGAAAGAGTTCTACAACAATCTTGATACTCAACTTGAAATAAGTCTCGAAGTACTCGATGATTATAAAGGAGAGGCAAGGGAAGTTTACAAGCAGAATCCTTGGATTACATATGCACTACCTCTTCACAGATGTAGAGAGTTGGGATATCATGATCGTCTATTTGATTTGATAGATGAGCGGCCTTTAACAATGGGTGAGGCTAGACTGTTTTGTTGCTTCATTCTAGGAGTGACAGAGAATGAGTTGCCAGATCCAGCAGTGGACAGTACGGCATTTATAAGCAAAGTTAAAGCTCACCTAGCAAAGGAAGCGCTTCAATGGAATCCAATAAAGAAGAAGATGACACCATGGATATTAGTAAAGGACTTGAAGAAGTCATTTTCCGATCCACTGTCTGTTAGGATTATGCATAAGTTTGGTAGCGGCCGACGATAAGATTTGTATTGCATTGATAAATATGAAATTGTGAAGTATTCATATATGAGAGAATGAGAAGGAATTGAAAGCTAAATAATATAGTGTATCTTATGTACTGAATCTCATCATACTGATTGTTCATCATAAAATGTATTACGCTTACAACTATTTACCCTCCTCATCAAACGCTACAGATTCTTCGGCTACAGATGATTCAGTAATCATCTTTCTAGCCTCTGCCTTGGCCGCTACATCACCCAGTGCTTTGGGCTTCTCCTTGTACTCATATCCCTCTGGTAGCCCCAATAATGGCGTCACAGATTGCGGCAGTGGAACACCTTCTGTAATCGAATATGAAATTATACTCAACAGCATATCCAGCGCAACTTGTGGTGGTAACTTGGATACAAACGTCAAACCAAAGAGTAGACGTGCCGACCATGTTTCATGACTCTCATTGTTTGGCAGTCCTGGCCAGCCTGCTAGGAAACCTCCCCACATTGTTAGCGGTAGCTTGAAGAATCCACTAAAGAATCCTCGTAAACCTTCAACATTTTGTTTCATTAGATACTCTCCACCAAATACTGCAAAGTTACGCTGCGCTATATTGCTTGGTGACCAAATAGCATCATATGCACGAGCAGCTGCCCTATCTGGATTCCAATCTTCCCCGGCATTTAATTCCTCACGAATTGCTTTGGCTACATTCCCCGCCCCCATCATTGCTCTGCAGATGTGATATCCAGTACTTGGATGAACCATAGCCGCTGCTCCTCCAAACCCAACAACTCGTTGATCTTTTGCAGGTAAACTTCCACCCATGGGAATATAACAAAACTCTTCCTCTTCTATACTCTCTACCTTAATACCCAAATGCTCTAAGCGTGTCATACATCGATCCTTGCATTCTTGAAATGATATAGCAGGTCGTGCTACTAATGATGTTTCTTCAAAGAATACACGATTACCCTCAAGTGGCATAACATACATAAAGGTTGGATCCTTCTCGGCCTTGCTCAATTCATTTGATTCTGTATCAAAATGATCTGTTCGATAATCAAACAAAGTCATGGCCTCTTTATAGTATGGTCCACAATATTCCTTATCTGGTATAGAACTTTCATCTATCGTTGCAAACATACCATAGGCAATTTGAAATCCGGGTGGGATGGATTTACATCGATCATCCTTCAATACTATACGTGTCTCATGGCCTGTACAGTCAACGATGAGCTTAGCACGGACTTGTGTTATATCCTTCCCATCTTTTGATTGTAATATAGCAGTAGAACCAGATTCATCATGTACAATTGATCCACTTGGTGAATATATATTAAGTGATGTTGCTTTTGCAATATGATTGGCACGTATTACACGATATTTGGCTGTACCCTCCCCATCATTAATTTCATTGTCAGGACTTAGTGTTCTTCGTAATGCATTCCTATCAACACGGCAATATGGTCTGTCTAATCGCACACGATTATCCACCGGTATATCAAATGATCCACCAAAGTAACAATCTGTTACCTTCCATAATCTATCAATACATTCTGATCCAATTGGTTGATTAAATGATGCATATAAGTCTCGTATTGATTGCCATTCGTCTTGCCATACACCATAATTTGGTATCCATGGACGATCATAGTTGGAATCTGCTAGTAATATATCATATGAATTATTGCTGTTGTTTGAATCTGTTGAAGAAGCAAGTAAGGTTGCAATTGCCCGAGCTGCCGGGCCACTTCCGAGTACCAAGACATCACATTCATCTTGAGCTGTGGGAGCTGGTGCTACATTTGCAGTACTAGCGTATAGAGATGTAAATTGTCGTCTTCTAGTAATAGTTGATGGTGTTGTCCTTGATTGGCGGCGCTGTTGACATGATTTTGCAGATGTTGAAGTTGAATGATGCACTGACAATGGTGTGATACGCAGGTTCTGCGTAGGTGAATTAAATGCTACTGAATATGGGCATATTGAAACAATCACTGCCGCCACTATTAAATATATTATGTTAGCCATCATTTGAGATTTACTGCACGCCTCAATGTTATCCTACCATTTTCTACAAAGATTTGCTATCAACGTCAGTACCAAAATAGGGTATATCGAAAGTACTTAGATAGGTTTAGGGTTAGAAGAAAACCTAAATTCGAAATGATAGACAACACAACAACATACATAGGTAAGGTCTCAGTCAGAGGTAATAGAGGAAGAAGAATATCGCCGCTGCTGCATCTCCTCAACCACCTCTCTATCGATTCGGGTATTGTTAGAAGAGATTGAATGCAGGTGCATATTGTGTGATAGTAGTGAAGCGACTCCAACAGAGTCATTACAAATACAACCTAAAAACATGAAAAATAATATGATGCACCTTATATTGCTACTTATTATATACATTGATATATCAATGGCATGGTTAATAACGCCATCTCTTAACAATAATGGTATATTATCATCGCATACTTCCTTAAATCTTGCAGTACAAGATAAGATATCAGGATTAGGTAAAGGTCTGGGTTTGCAGTGGGATGAAGATAGTTCAGAGAAAATAAAAAGCAGTGAGAATAATATCAATGGAAATAATATCAATGATAGAGGAGAAAAGCAAGGCATACCATTCATAATACAAAAGATTGGTAGAGGTACAAAAAGCGAGATAGAAGAGATAACCGACATGTGTATAGATGTATTTTTTAATGAAGAAAAGAAGACAGATACAAACAATGGTGAAGTTAGTAGTAATAAAAAGAAGAGAGTAAAACCATGGAAAGCTTTACAATTAGCTTATTTGGGCAATATGCAAAGGGGAGATATATTGGCAAGGAATGCTTTCAAACCAGAACAAAAAGTAGATTTAATAGTTGCTAGACGGGTATATCCAGTAGATACAGCCCAAATTGTAGATCTTATTGATGACAAGAATAGACAAACATCTTCCAACATAATTAGCGACAAGAGCCGAATATACAATATAGATCAATCCAAAAAGATAATTTATGTAACGGGTGAAATAATAGGGTATGTTGAGGTAATGGAGAAACAATTTGGGTTAGGTGGTAACTTTAATAATGAAAAGCCAAAGCCGATTATAAACAACAGGAAGAAGAAGAAGAAACAGTCTGGCGAGAAACCTCGGCCGTATTTAGGTAACCTGTCAGTTGTAGATTATGCTAGGAAGAGTGGAATAGGATCAGAACTTGTTTCTACATGTGAAGAAGTAGTAATGAATTGGAATAGAGGACATACGGAAATAGTATTACAAGTCGAAGATGATAATAAATCTGCCATACAGTTTTATAAACGGAGAGGATATGAATTTGTCTATGCAGATCCAACTTGTCGACGGTTCGACACATCTGGGTTTATACTTAAAGAGACTCGTGTGACGAAGTATGCAATGTTGAAAAGACTCCCTGTTGCTAATCGTAGCAAAGACGAGGAAGCAAGTGATATCGGCCAGAAGCTTAAAGGCTTCTTCTTTGCTCAATAACAAAATGTAAATGCTTATTTATATTACTAGTTCATGTATCATTTTCTATGAAACCTATATCAGTCAGTGCATCCAATCTATCCTTCTTTAGTGAGGACTTTCGTATCCTTGCCTTTTGATGTTGACACCAATTGTATAACGATGCATTATCACTCCGGCTGACACGAAGTGTTCCCTTCTTTTCTTTATATTCTTTTAGCTCGTTCAGCCTCATTTGCCATCGTTCATCTGCAGCCGATAGTATCTTCTTTCCAAAGTCAAACTCAAAGCCGATACTCTCGAGAAGTTGTATCCGAGAGGGTGTCATGCCAGATTGCTTTCCTTTCATATATGCATTGTAGTTGTTTCTTTGGTTGAAGACCCATAATCCAAGCTCGCCATATGACATGGGTACATTTGTATGTTTGTGTTCTTCTTTGTACTGTAATAGTTCGCGATATGTCTCATCCCATTGGTAGGCATATACATCCCAAATAAATCCAAGCTTATTCAGTTTGTCAATCCTATCTTGGGAAAGCAATCCTCCATCCTCAAATGATTCATCATCATTCTCTTTCTTGATATGTCGTTGAGATCGAACCCAAGATCCCAGTGGCCCATATTTCTTTGGTACAACACAATGTCCATACTCTGCTTTGTACTCTTCTAGTTCTTTATATCGTTCTTCCCAAGTAGCACGACGATTGACGACTGACCTCATGCGAGGTAACTCATCATCAAACATGCTCTTGGAAAACCCAACATCTTCTAAAGCACTTCGTCGATTATCAGGCAATATATGAGAAGATTCCGCTCCTGCAGTAATTGCATCCAAATACTTGAGATACAACTGTTCATACTTTCTAACCCAAACCGCTAATGAGCCATTCATGAACCTCGGATCTATGTTGTCGTTAAGCTTTTTGAATATCCTTAGTTCTCCTATCTTTTGCTCGAACTGTTTCTCTCTTACATCCCTGGAAGATGCGCGTTATGACGATTTATGAAGTGAATGAAAGATGATAGAAACTTGCATTAGTACATGCGACTTGCAAAGGTAGTTAAACAAAGACAAATGTAGGTCAAATGAAGTAGTCAAATCACCAAGACTACATAATATTGAGCACAAACATTAACATGATAAAACAATACTAACACGGACTTTCCAAACAAACCCAATACTATCCAGTTTCTTAACTCTTTCCTCTGTCAATATAGTTTTACATGACTCATCATCATCTGTCGTGCAAGTATTGTCATTCATTGCAACATATTTCTTATATTGGATACGCTGTTTCTCTGTCCATGCACCTAAGCTCGAATATCTCGGCACTACACAGTGACCATTTATCTTTCTAAACTCACATAGTTCATTATATCTTGTATTCCATGTATAGCCCTGAACATCCCAAATAAAATTTATATCATCTAGTAACTTCTTTCTCTTTGATGTCATTGATGAAGACTTATTACCTTTAATATACTTTGCATACTCCACTCTTTGAGTATTCGTCCATGTGCCCAAAGGCTTGGTTGATTGGGGAACATTGCAATGTCCATTGATATCTTTATAGTTGCATAACAGATGATAACTTTCTTCCCAACTTCTTCTACGCTTTTTGGGTGATGTGATATTCATATTGCCATCATTTTGCGTTTGTGTAGAAGATGCATATAAATGAGTATGTGTTGCAAATCGATTCGACCTGCCGACGACTGTATTACAGTTCACAAAAGCATCACAATGATGATAATGATATGAAATACCTGCCGCCATTATTAAGAATATCCAAACCACAAACATATCGAACTCCCAAATCATCAACTCTCCCTGATGGGTATTGATGGCTTTAAAACTTTAGAAACAAAATACTAGACGGACCCGTCATCAGCCGTCATCATCACCAAATGAATGAGCGTGACGACAAACTGATCTTATGACAATACTGACGGTATACCTACGAATGTACTTAATTGCTGCCACAGATCGATTGCAAAGACATGCAAAGGTTGTGTGATCGTGTTACTTAAGTGTCACTTGACCACTACCATGGAAAATATGAGGAATAAAAACTCAATCCTTCATTGCATTGTAGTTGTACAACCTTTACCCTTACACAGTGTTAGGATTTTGCTATTTGCTGCCATTATACTATGGACTAGAAGACCTATCTTACTGCTTACCGCACGGCGGTTGTGAGTTTATTCTCAAGCCACATCATTACATCATTTATTTTTGTGACGAGCAAAAGAATGCGGTGAGAGTTGGTTGAGCAACAACCCAACTACATACCATCTCACGTTGAGTTGCTCAAAATATTATAGTGTTGGAGTGTTGGCTGCTATTATCCGTCCTGAATTAAGTTATGGCGGTCATAAGAAGATATCGCAATCTACCTAAACTTTTAGCATTGATAGTGGCTGCAAATTATATTTGTACAGCAACTATTACTGCATTCCAACAACCATCATTAGCGTTGCCAATAACAACAAATAGAAGGAAATCTTCAACGTTTATACGGTATAGTAGTACATATGGTAGTATAAGTCAACAACACTATAATAGTGCACAAGATGTGCACAGACAAACTCTATTTGCAACAAACAGAGAAGATAATGAGCAAACAGAAATAACAAGCAAAGTATCTAAGCGTAGAAGAGTACTAAATCTACTTGGATTGCGCAAACTATCATCTAGCAAAGTTAAAGAGACAAAGGAAGATACTCTTAAAGCAAAAGAACCAACATTTCATGTATCCACAATAGAAGAACTAACAGATTACTTCAATGATACAAAGAAGCGATTTCGTAAAAAGAATGATGATATTGACTATCTCTCATTACTAGCTTCACTCTCTGTCAAGGGTGATACTCAATTGATTGGTTCATCGGAACATAAAGATGTGATACATCCAGTGGTACAACTTGTTCATGAAAGGAGACGGCAAATAGAAAAGATCAAACAATCACAAACACAAGATACAACAAATAGTAACAAGCGCAATATACATCGCACAATGCCACCAGATGATGGATATAAAGTAGCATTATCAGTAGAAGGGGGTGGTATGAGAGGATGTGTAACTGCTGGCATGGTAGCTGCAATCCATTACTTGGGTTTAGAAGATACAGTTGATGTTGTTTACGGCAGCAGTGCGGGAACAGTTATTGGGGCATACTTTATCACACGACAATTGCCATGGTTTGGTCCTGAATTGTATTATGATGCATTAACTACAGCGGGGGATAGATTTATCAATACAAAGAGATTTCTAAGAGCGGTGGGCTTGGGATTGTTGGATCCAAGATTGACAAAGGATGTCATCTTTCGACGCAATCATGGCAAACCAGTGCTGGACTTATCATATCTACTAAACACAACAATGCAAGAGAATAAGCCACTTGATTGGGAAACATTTGAAGAAATGCAAAAGGTACAACCACTCAAGGTATTGGCATCTGGTTTAAAGAGCGAACGAGCGTTCATATTAGACATGGAAAAGGGAGCTTTCTCAAACATTGAAGAACTTGCATGCTGTATGAGAGCTAGTTGTCTTCTGCCAGGTGTAGCCGGGCCTGTGATGAATATGAAGTCTGTACAAGATGCAAGTGGCAAGCGACTACAATATGATATGAAACCGAGGAATAATGTAGACGAGGAAGACTACGAGCCTATGGCAGATGCACTACTTTTTGAACCACTGCCATATCGGTCTGCATTGAAAGAGGGTGCAACACATGTCATATGTCTACGATCTCGTCCAGACGGTGTTGATGTCACGGGCAAGACCTCACTCTTTGAGAAGTTGATAATACGAAGATTCCTCATGCGGAAGAATCATCTTCGGAAAGCATACGATTACATGAGGAAGCAATACCATAAAAAGCTGTATGCAGAACAAGTCATTGAGTTGAATGAGGGCGCAAGAGATACTGAGAGACCATACTCAGACACAAGTAAACCCCATTTACTTGCAGTTGCTGCGCCTCCAGGATCACCAGAAGTAACTAGATTAGAAACTGGGAGAGAGCCGATATTTGAAGGTGTAAGAAGAGGATTTGCACGATGCTATGATGCTTTGGTAGAAGATCCTAACGAACGCGGAAGAGGGGTTGAGATTGCAAAACAAGTCTTCCCTGATGACATCTTAGACTATGATCCACTTGCCTTTACATCAACAACAGAGAGTGCATATGATGCCTACTTGAAGGTCAAAGAGATGAGTCTAAAAAATGTTTGATAATGAGAGATAGTTAGCACTGATACTCTATTCGACCTTTAGTCTTATCTCTACCTTCCCTCCTCTAATTATATGCTACCATATTATCAAGGTGCCCCTTGATTTCTTTGAGCAAACCTTGCCGCTCGAGAGCTTGGTTTTAATATCTGAAATGAACACATCAAGTTCTCATCAACAGATATCATTCCTCCGGCATTATCAAACTCGCCACAATAGTTGGGTGCTGAGAACAGAGTGACTAACCGACGTCCTGCGAAGAACTCGTACCCGTCTTCCACAACCTGATGTGCCCTAACTAATAAGTCTAAATCATGTTGCTCTAAAAACGTTGCAACAACATCGGCTCCGAATACAAACGATACTCCACGATCATTCTCAGACCAGCCATTCACACCTGTATCCGGATCGCTCCACAGTAAATCACACATCAAACCCACATCTGGCACATCACATGGTCGATGCAAGTCTGCAATTTGTTGTAATCTATCTAATTCTGGGGATAAACCTCCATGCATGCATAATATCTTCTCATCTACTAATGCACTGACAGGTAAGCAGTTGAACACATCACTAAATACCTTCCACAGCCGTATTGAGTATCTCCGTTTACATTCATCATAGAAACCGTATATCCGATTAATACCAGCACTTTCATGATTACCCCGTAAGATGAAGAAATTAGATGGGTGCATAATCTTATAACATATAAGTAAGCATACAGTTTCAAGTGACTGTTTCCCTCGATCGACATAATCACCCAAGAAGAGGTAGTTACTCTCGGGAGGGAAACCTCCATATTCAAATAAACGTAGTAGATCTGTAAATTGACCATGAACATCACCACATATTTTCAACGGTGCCTCTAATTCAAGTAACATTGGCTGTGCTAATAATATTGGTCGTACTTTTTGACAAAGAAATTTTATCTCATTCTCTTGCATAGTTGCTAATGTACCGGGAGGAGATCCTCGTAAACTAAGTAATCGATTTGCTATATTCCGTGTTAATTCTATATCATTTTGCTGTGAAGATGCTGATGTAGAGGCTGCTTCTATATCAGCTTGTTGCATAGGGCTTTCGTCAGATTGTTGCAAAGCAGTGGTTGCAGAGGTCAGAGTACTAGCCTGAGTTGCCGTTGTGTTGCTCTCATCTGTACTTGTGGCATCTTCTGACGGAGCAGAAGGTTCTGAAACATCCATAGGTGTAGACTCTCCATTATCTTCGCCCTCACTGGGAGGTGAATTATTATCATTTGTACTTGACATCGTCTTCCTCTCTGCTCTGCTAATTAATTTGTTTTGTCTTTGTGTGGTCACAGTTTTCACTATCTCTGAAGTGAAAACTCTCTTTCTGGAAAGAATGCTACTCTTGCTAGAGTTGTTGATAGTTGTGGTGATGTGGTGGACTACATTTGGTTTAGTATACATTTATGCGACTTGGATACTACTATATTCAGTATTGCAGTGAGATATGTATAAGATGTGCACATAAAATTATGATAAAAGTCAGTAACCTCTTATATTAAAGCCTTAACCTCATCTCTAAACTTAAAGTTATGAAGAGAAGTGGAAAGAAACCTGCTTGTTGGTCAACTTTCCATAAACAGCAGCATAGGTATCAGTACGTCCCTCAACATTAGCCTGATCACGTCCATCAAGGTATACCTTCAAAATGCGACGTCCATCAACCTTACACCGAGTACGCTTTCCAGTAATCTCGGTAGGGTAAACAATATCCTCCAAGATAGCATCCTGAACAGCAGTCAATGTACGAGAACGGGGACGTAATCCCTTAGTCTTCTGAGATCGGGCATAACTCTTACCAAGGATGTTACGCTGAGCGACAATGATAACATGTCGTCCACTGAACTTCTTCTCAAGTTCACGTACAAGACGAGCTTGAATCTTCTGAAAGGGCTTCTGAAGCTTGTATGGGACGTAGATGATGATTGCCTTACGTCCAGCACCACAGTCAACTTCTTTGGCGGCTGTGATGTATAAATCACGAAGAGATGCCTTCAGTTCAGTGGAGGTCATCTCAAGGTTTAGTAGCTCTTGGGCAACCTGTGCCTCGAACTCATCGGGCTCCTATAAAAGTGATTGCAAAAAGGATATAATCAAAAGAGAGGTTAGGTGACATATGAGATAGGGGAAAGACCACCTAAATATAGAGTGAAGGGAAAGACCAACTTCACTGAGGGGAGAGACCACCTCAATTACACATAAAAGCTAGGGGAAAGGCCACCTAGGACGTATATGTGAGTCATCATCTCATGATTTGATACAATCTCATCTTGCAACATGTTTATATTCAACTTCTATAGCTTTTCTGCTGGAGGAGAACTGTATGATATACATGGTATGTTGGGATGATGATATACTCGACATGACTTGTCACTCGATGGCCTCTCTCACTCTCGGCGTAAGGATACCATCCTCACACTATATTTAAACTTACAGAGCCACTAGCTTTCTTGATCTTTTGATTACTCATGGTTATTATATATAAATAGGAGGCGGTAAGTCCAGCGTATCCGTAGGTGATAATTCAATGAAATTATGAGCTCAAATTGTTGGTTGAGTGAGACCAAGTAACTGATTTGGCGATCGTCAAGGGACTAAATCGCCAAACCATTTTAGAGGATACCATCTTGTCATAATTTATTGATTGAAGTATGAGTTATGAGTGTACCATGTGTGGGGGTATAAGGCGGCGGTCGGCATGCAATCAACTACACATGATGAATAATATTCTAGTATTCGGTAGTAGAATGATATATTATGAAATATAATATATGTTAGAACGAAAGTCACAACGTGATATGAAATTATCACTAGACATGACATGTGTCATAATATGTCAATGTAAAATAGTTTACCGATTATAATATCATGTCAATTGGGGACACGGATATAAGTATTATAATGATCTAACTCCCGAATTGGTATCACCGCAAACATGATACTTCAACTGCCAAACGTGGAAAACAATAACTGATCAGCTGATGGTATCTTTCGGTACAAAAACAATTTGTTGCAAACAAAACTTTTTTCAACTGATATTTCAGTTGAGCGTGGATATATCATTTATTATGCATGCCACGCATAAGATATGTGCTCATAAATTTCATAATCGAGCAACCGATAAGCAAAATTTCACATTCATCCACGCTACATCTACACTGCTACATATCATCCATCCAAGCTACTAATACAACTACAACTTATATCAATCGAACCTACTAGTATACCATGCTTGCTACTACACCTCGGAGATCATTACGTATCGAGAAACTCCACTCTACTCCCAAGAATGATAATCGTGCTACAGATGATAAGGAAAACAATGTCAATAACAACAAGAGCTATTCGCCTTCAACTTCTAATAACACCGAAGAAGACGACTCACTCTCCGATAGTAGCGATGACAAACAAGCTTTCAATGGGGTTGATGTATCAACCCAAACTCCTATCCCTAAGCAAAACGTTATGATTAAGCAGGAAGATCAGGGAGAAGACTGCAGTGATACCGGTAGTTGTGTTAATGATTTTGCGCGTTGTGATGGCACAGATGCGAAACAGGAAGAAGAGAATGACGATGATGATCAATCTACCGGAAGTTTTGACAACAAGCGGCGAACTGACGATGACTTGTCCACAAGATCAAACGGTAATGATACTGTTGATAGTGTCGATGGCGAACAAGCTCCCAATGTTACTACTGTATCAACCCAAACTCCTATCCGTAACCAAACTATTCATACCGTTATGATTAAGCAAGAAGTTCAGGAAGCCAGTATTGAGATTACGAAAGAGGAAGAAGAGGATGACGATGATGATCAATCTACTGGTGATTCTGTTTCCGAAAAGGAGGTGACAAATATGTCTACTCAGGTAAATGAAGTTATGTTGTACAGTAATAACTTGGTTCCTGTGAAGGTTGAGTCCAATTATAGTAAGCTTGAGAAAAGTGTTGTAGATGAAGATGGTCCAGCAGGCGATGTCATGCCTTCTTCTGAAACAAATGGAGACAATAGTATTAGCAATGAACTCAACATGATGAATATATCAGCTCTAACCTTTCCTTCTTTTATGGGCGATGGTGGAGATGATGGCAAGTCAATGAGTTATAATCCTCAACATGGCGATGATTTGAATGATACTACCCAAGCCGATCTTTCTTCTGGCAGCATGATGGGTTGCAGTAACCATCGTAGCAATTCCACTTTTTATTTGCCATCTCCTGTCCAATCAGGCTGTGGTACAAATGATGTAGAGGGAAATCCTCTAGCCAAAAGTGTCAATAAAGAAGGTGATGAAGAGTCTGAGACCAACATAACATCTGATGCTAATGACTCTTTTAATACTAATGATTTGTTTGGAAGTAGCCTAGGCGACAGTGGTTATCTTGATGATCTCTCTGGAGTTGCCAGTAAAGTTGGTCAAGATTCAAGCAGTGCAGACCTCCAAGATCAACTGAAACTAATAAAGCAAAGCCGTCTTATCACTTCACTAGAGTTCGACAAGGTCCACGCCCAACGTCAAGCAAGTCATAACGATACATTACGCAAGGCAGCAGAAGCAGAATGTGCTCGTCTTTGGGCACAATTGAATGCTCGTCAAAGTCAATTAAATGCTTCCAATGATAATAATGCTGTATTGGTTGCAGAGAACTCTAGACTGAAGGAGGAAAATACTGTCTTGAATGTCAAAGTTGAGACTTCCAAGGCCGATACTGAGTTATTAAAAGAAAAACTATCATTCGTAAAGGTTGAGTTGGAGAACACCAGGAAGGATCTTTCCGCTGTGAAGAAAGAACGAAATGATCTTGCTGCCTCGTCAGATGAGTCGACAAACAAAGTGAATAATCTAGAATACCAGCTCAAGTTATCTCACGCCGAAGTTGATAAGCTCAACGATTACGTGGGTAATCTTGAAAGTGAGAATGCTACTCTCAAGGATGAACTAGCCTCTTTCGAAGAGAAGCTTATTAGCGAACAAGAGGAAAAGTCCAATCTTGTTGATGAAGCAAATGAATTGAATGTTGACTTGAATGTACTCGCGGAGGAAGTTGATACATCTCAGATTACAATAGCCGCTCAAAATAGAGAAAAGGCAAGCTTAGTTGAGGAGAAGACAAGCCTAGAGAAAAGAGTTGATACACTGGAAAAGAGTAACAGTTCCCTCGTTAGTGCCACTACTGAACTTCGTGGTCACCTTTCTACTTCAACGAATGAAATTGCCTCTTTGAAGGAGCTTAATGGAATGTTGCAGGAAGAGGGGGAGGATATTATGAAAAAGCTTGATGCTGTTAAGCATGATCGGGATAACCTGGCTGACTCCTTAGACGAGACCAAGTGTCAATGTAAACAATTTGAAAGTAGTTTGGAAGAAACGACAAGTGTGAATGCCTCTCTCAAGAACGAGCTAGACAATGTCAATGTCAATAACAAAAATCTCAGTGAAGAAGTGAAGAGCTTGAAAGACATTGTAAAAGTCCTTACTTCTAGTACCACTCGTCTTGAGAAAGGGTTGGCTACAGCTCAGGATCAAAATACAGCACTTTCTGATGAGAATGCTGATCTGCTGAGTATTTCCAACCGTGAACTTGCCGCAAAAGATGCCAAGATTGATAATCTCGTTATAAGGTTGAAGCGTCAGAAGAAGAAGCTTCTCAAGGAGTTGAATAATTCGGTCTCCCAGAATAAAGTTGACAGTGAGAGGACTTTAATTCAGCTTGAACAAGCACATGTTCAGTTGGCACTAGTGCTAGAAGAGAACGATCAGTTAAAGAAGGACACTGATTTGTGGAAGCAGCGAGAGCAATCTCTCCCAAAAGAATTAAAGCGATTGCAGGATGTAAATCTCTTGTGAGTTTGATTATATTTGAGTGCTTCTAGCATCTCTATTTGGATAGTGAAATTGTCGGGCTGTTTTGTGTGAAACAAGAGCTTGACTATGAATACAGAATGTTAGGTTTTGAACAGTTGATTGTGTCTAACTTATATTAAGATCAACTATACAAAGCAACTCTAATCTTTTACAATAGTACCATATTCCATTCATTTAAACAAACATTTGCCAGCTGAACTTATGCTTTCCTTGTAGGATCGGAAGGTACGAGAGATAGAAGCTTGTCCCATAGCAATAAAGTAGTATAATTGATACTAAACACAAAGCTGCAGTAGAGCTTTCTCCTTCACTGCACCCCCCTCCACCGAATATTTTGTAGCATCCATACACATCATGGAATTTGACAGTAATAAATGTAACAATTGTGCTATAACATAGGAATGTCAAGGCCGAACCAATGGCATAAGATCCCCACCATTTGCTAACTTCACCCTTTGCAACAAGCTCACGTGTTTCCTTCTTCTGCCTAGGCAACAAAGGTAGTGATATAAGACTTGATAGGTTCAAGATGATGACAAGTGTATGTAAACAAGCAAACTCGTTCCTAACTGTTGGTGTGTCAGTTGCAATAGAGGCTTGGTCATTCAACGATGGAAAGAAGGCAAGTAATTGATAACTGATCACTGCACTCAGCGGAGATACTGCATTTGTTGCCGTGGTTATCATACTATAAGTAATGGCTTCATATCCTGGAAGATGAGCGTTGTAACGATTTGTGATGTTGAAAGAGAGACAATTTAAGCTTCTGTTAGTGTATGTGGTTTAAAGACAGTCAGACAAAGTCAAACTAATAACGCGGACTTTCCTGGCTCGGCCACCTCAACCATTGAAGCATGACTTGCCAAGAAGTTCAATGTATACATGAATAGTGCTGACACATCGGTGAATATGTAGAACCAAGCATTCCTGCATATATCGAAGATGATCAGGAAATATAAGCTATTGAATACAAGCTGGGTGATAGTAGATGAGTATGTTAGCACGAGCGTAGTGTTTTATGTATTCCAAATACAAAACATTGAACATTGACCAAGCAACTTACCACTAGGCATGATCCGACTAGTACCATCTTTCTCCATGATACATTTAAAGCATACCGTCGTACTAGGTTTAAACCGATGAAGAACATTACTTTTTCAAATATGATCATGATTTGGTGCTGAGCTGTGTGTAAATCCAACCAAACATAGTTTGCAGGCATTTTAGCTGCATTCATGACACCGAAAGTTATCTGTGAGATCATGCCATATAGTATTATTTGCCAGCATGCCTTCCTCTGTATTTGAGACCAGAACTTCTTTAGAAATGCTCCAGTTGGCTCTGCCTTGACTTTGTCTTCCTTTAGCCGTAAGTATAATGGTATTGAAGCAGCAATTACGAAGCATATACTGACGGCAAACTCTGGTATGGTAAGATCCCAATCAAATGTAGCCTGGTGGCATTTCTCATAACACCATGAATTAGGATTGTTTTTATACAACTCCTGATTGACACGCTGAGTGACAGCAATATCGGTTGTACATGGTACATCTGGATCAAGTTCATACCCTACACAGTTCATTATTGGACCTGAAAACCCAAGTAGGATGAGTACATTGATGGCAATCTGGCCAAGCTTGTTGACTGAGTACACTAGAGTTTGCATCTTTCCTCTTTTCTCTATAGGTTCTCTTTGTGCCACCCAAACCATGAAACCATCAGCGGCAACGTCAGCCCAGACATAACCCATATTAGCGAGTGAGAGCATAATTACAAGTTGCCGGGCATCAACATCATCTCCTTCATGTGCCAATGAAAGCAACACTCCAGCACAGAATAACCAACCAATTGTAATGTATGGCTTTCGTTTGTAGCCACATATGGGGAAGCAATCCGACAAGAACCCGAAGACTATCTTATACGACCAGAAGATCATAACGATTGCATATGAAGATGTCATTAATGATGCTGTAGCCCCTGTCTTTACAATGAGAATTGGATATAGCAAAGAAGTAGACCCACCGATCATTAGTCCAACACTGAAATAGTTTGCGATAATTCCAATGTAATCCTGAGACATTGGATCTACCTGCTCATCATCTTCTGAACCAGATATATTATATATGTCTTCCTCCTTCTTTTTTACATCATATGCCATTATTCTATGCTGCTCTTCTGGTTCTTCTCCAGCAGTTTGTTGAGTTCCACCCCTAACAGATGAGGAATCTATTGATGCTAATGATACTTGTTCATCATCAATATCATGTCTTCTTTCTTCGCTACGAGCACGTCGACGGAAGATATCAAATGGAGCTGGTCTTCGAAAACGATATCGTCTTCGCCCACCGCCATCTGTGGCTGCTAGTCTTTCGGAGTCACTGGGTATATTCTCCAAAATATCATTAACCGATTCACCGGCACTAACACTAACATTGGCATTCATTTTGTTTGTATATTACAATCTGGGTAATGACAGGTAATGACTGACTACAATTGATATAAAGTTGGTAACAATTAATAATACTAATTGAACCTACCTGTCGAGTGACAGTGATAATGTGGTAATGACTGAATACAATTTGATATAAGTTGTAACCACTGATAATACTAATTGCAAAAAGTTGATCAAATGTCAACACTATAGTTTATATTGAACCAACTGATACTATATGCATATAAACATTCTTAATTCCATACGTAATTAACTATGATATATTGGTCTATTGCAACTCTCACATTCGTCTAAAAAATGTAGGGCTGGATCACGCTATGGAACCTGTGACGGGTACACGTGACATGACCAGTACTGGTCACACAACCCCAGGTAATGTGAAGCTCCGTGACTTACAGAATATAAGCTCATAACCCATAAGATACCGTATTTTCACCATATTTCTGAGATTTAATACGAATACGGTGTCTATTTTCCCCATTGTACAGATTTTCAACAGTCACAAAAGGTCACGTGAGATCCATCACGTTGGTCTCTGTAGATCACAAGTCACAAAAAAGTCTATGTGACTAGTTGTGATCCAGCCCTAAAAAAATGACTTAGGAATTTTGAATTGTACCATATTAGGATACCTCTCGGGGGTATCCTATGAAAAAGGCAGTAGAGACTCAGTAGGGATGGATAGAGATTGGTAGTTATGTTGATCTTATGTAGATGGATGTAAGCATTAATGTTAAGTTATGAGCAAGGATATATCCCCTATCGAGATTTAGACTTGTCACAATAAACAAACCATTATCAGGCCTAGGATCCAATTATCGAGGCCGTCATTCAAATCTTGTAGAGTTATCGCTTTGCACAAAATAAAACTTTTGCTTGTATCATACCTCTATAGTTCAGTTTTGACCTTCTCCTTCTTTTCTTCAGTCTTCTCTTCCACTGGCTTCTCTTTCTCCTCGGTAGACTTTGGCAATGGTTGCACTTCTTTCTCTAAAGCATGATCTTTGAAAAATGTCTTCAATCTGTGCAAACTCCACTTGCCATCGAATACAATTTCATTTGATCTTTGTTGATTATCTTCATCCCCAGAAGAAGGTGGTACAACAAGTAGAGCTTGACCTCTAACGCCATACTCAAAGAATATTGGTTTGTTCTCCTTCTTAGTAAATGGAATCTGAGCAATTAATACCTTCTTTCTGAACTCAGTTGATAAGTACTTCATCTCATTCATGGTTCTCCTATCTTCACTAAAGAATAACATCATTGGCAATCCAAACTTATTTGCTTTCTTTTTAAACTTATCAAAATCTTCTGGTCCGTTTACTCTCTCAACAAATGACGGCATTAAATCAAGTGCAAATGATTTCACTGCAAGTATAATATCATGATTTAAGATAACGACGTATGATTTGAGTTACATTACAACTATAAATACAAACTTAGTATAGGCACTCACTATCATCAGCCTTCCTCTCCATATTATAATCCACAACATCCTTTGTCTTATTTGTCTTTGCCTTTCGCTTTGGTCTGAGTAGTTTAATAGTCGGTGTACCTCGGATCTCACCAAGCACTGGTGGTGCCTGTCCCGATTTCTCAGTATCCCAATATGCGCTACGAGGAGAAGATTAGTATATATAATGAGTATTATTATTATTATTAGATGTTGTTATCAATAATGAAGGTTCATATCAAAATCAAAACTTACATCTTTACGAATCCTTTCACTTTTGATGCCAACTCTTCCCACTCAGGGTGTAAGAGTTGGCAATACCCTCATCCACTTCTGCACACGTTGACAAACACCGCATGCCCACTCTCCTCCTAGTATATACAATGATGGGAAAGATATATTAGGCTTAAAATAGATATACCTAATAAACATAAGATATTATGTTGCAATACAAAACACATGATATGCACATATCTTATGTACTTACTACTTCTCTCCGCCAGTTGCGACTGTTTAGCATCACTACGTTTGATGAGAAAGAAGTTCCGCCATCTACTAAGCATAGAGAAGCAAAGAAGCCAATAAGGGCCAGTCCTACTTTGATAGTACTAGCAGTCACCATCATAGATCTTTGCGGGCGTTGCATAATGTGAAAGAGTTTTGGCTATCAAACGACATCAAGTCTTGAAACTCAAAGTATGAAATATGTTCATAGAAGATTCTTCTTTGCTTGTCGCGTTGTCATTGCAATCTGCTGTCTGCTTTCAAACTTCTAATAATACCAACTCGTCATATATTTGAATGCTAGCATATTCATCATTGATAAGAAGAAGAATCTATAAATATAGAACAATCGCCATGCGGCCATCGCTTACAATTCTCATTTGCTCGACAGTATCAACATCGGCATTGCAAACGTCATTGCCTCGTTACAACAGAATATTATCATCTCGTGTACCATTCTCAGGTAGACTATTCTCCTCGACAGATGGTAGTGAATCTTCCTCATATGATGTTGACTCGACCGATGAAGATGCAGAACAATCTCTAGCCTTCTCTGCTGTGAGTACCACTTCCACATTAACACCGACTTCAGATAATATCAATGGCAACACAAATATCAATGGAAAGTTTAATAGATATGCACCACTACTGGGTAAGATGAATCTATCACTTGAAACAGTAAAAGACTTGTCAAATAACCGTCCAATTTCATCAAATGATGTATTCTGTAATCGAGAACTGCGACTTGACAATATACGTGCAATCGGCTTTGACATGGATTACACATTAGCGCAATATAATCAGCCGGCATTTGATCAATTGGCATTTGACGGGGCTAAAGAAAAGTTAGTTCATTCATTAGGTTATCCTAAGGAGGTACTTGATTTTGAATATGATCATACCTATTGGTTACGAGGATTGATTATTGATACACAGAGGGGTAATTTCCTCAAGATTGATCGACACAAATATGTTCGGTGAGTATTATAATATGTACTATGTTTGGAGAATTCTTCATGTGTTTATATAACATTCATTCTCATTGACTTTATCATTTCGATAAACATACTATAGGGTTGCATATCATGGCTTTCAACCAATCTCTAGTAATATGAGGAAGAGCATATACAGTAAAACATTCAACAAAGTACCTTCATTTACTGAAAAGTCATTTGTTAATATGGATACTCTCTTCACACATGTTGATGCACATCTATTCGCTTCACTAATTGAATTGAAAGATTTTGATGAACATGAATTCTTAGATATGAAAACTTATGAAGAGATATATCGTGATATCCGAGCATGTGTTGACTTATGTCATCGAGATGGAGTTATCAAAGATGAGGTCGCTAGAGATCCCAAGAAGTATATAGTATTAGATGATGAGCTATTACCCATGTTGCGTGGATTTAGAGAAGCGGGTGTTAAGGTGTTTCTTCTTACCAATTCATATTGGGAATATACATCAACGGCTATGAATTATTTATACCATCAAACGAAGGTAGATGAGGAAACACAAAAGAAGAATGAATGGTTGGAGTTGTTTGACTTGGTAGTTGCTGGGTCATGCAAACCTGCTTACTTGACTGATCCATACTTGAATCTATTTCGAATTGTTCCCGAAGATGGCTCGTTGCGAAATACGGACGGCTTGTTTGAGATTGAGGCATTGGGAGAAAATGGAGCTGCCAAGTTTCTAGAAATTGGCAAGACGTTCCAAGGTGGTAACTGGAATCATTTACAGGCTATGCTTGACATCGAAGCTGGAGAAGAAATCCTATACGTTGGTGATCATTTATATGCCGATGTCTTACGGTCTAAACGTGCTTTGGGTTGGAGGTCGTGTTTCATCATGCCTGAATTGACTGAGGAAATGCGCATGTTTCATGAACAAATGGAATTAAGACAGTCAATTATCGACCTACGAAAATTGAGGGATGAACTTAATCTATATGGAGATAAACTGAAACGAGAATTGTCCAGGGGAAGTTTCAGCGAGGACGCGAGAAAGAAATTAGAACAGATTGATGAGGACGAATGGAAGATTAAAGAAAAGCTTGCTGATGCAAATAGGGAATATCATTCCTCACTTCATCCTCGATGGGGACAAATGTTTGTTGCCGGATATCAAGACTCGCGCTTTGCCTATTTTGTACAGAACTATGCCTGTCTATACACAAGTAAGGCTACAAACTTGGGCTTGGTATCTCCTTCACGAGCATTCCGTACAAGTGGGGAACTATTACCTCATGATAGCTTGATGACTGACACATATTCAGAATTTGTGGATGACGACAAATAATCAGCTAGAGCTAGATGTAGTTAAATATTATGTGTAAGAAGTGTCTATGAGTTGCTAATCGTGTCTAGTTGCTTATCGCATAACACTAGCACAACGTATGCATGTGGTATCCTCTACTTTTTTACATTAAAACACTGTATAATAAGTTGTTATACATTATAGAAAAGATACATAAAAGGTGTACCCCATACTTTCACAGTATTAGGTTGACATCAGATGAAGAGAGGTACGCCCTATTCTGACCCTCTACTATCCATGGTATCCTAACCGCGAGTAAAATTTGAGAGACAAATATGCAACGGCTACAAATATTCGTACATGATAGAAGCCACGATGAGGAGTCAGACGTATACAGTAAGGGTGTGCTTAGAATGTGGTGTATGAAATGTACTATAAAATTATTTCTTGAGTCCCATGATCTTTCGTACTGCAATTAACACTGCAATATAGTCAGTCTTCTCCATATAAGACATAAACTTCTTGCCATGCAAACTCTATTTTTCCTAATCGCAATATGTCTTCTCTTGGTCAGTATTGTTCAATCAGAGGAGTCTTTACAATGTTATGCAACATCGGCGTTAGAGTCGCAAAAGGATGGCGTGATTATTTGTCCTGCAGGAAGCAATCAGGTTTGTATAAAAGAGGTGATCAATGCAACTAGTAGAGCAGATTGCGGCAATATCGAAGGACCTTACTACAATAGAGATACTTGGGATAGGAAGTTGGCGCAGTGTGTATATAGAAAATGTGCTAGTAGATGTCCTACTCTCGAGGAGGATAGGGAAAGAACTTTTGGTGGAGACGAAGATGACCTGGGGCAAGCGGAGGCATCAACTAAGCTTCAACCAACGCCAATCTTCAACAGAACATCATACTGCTGCAATACTAACCTATGCAATGAATCAGGACTAAGAAGAGGTGGCTCGGGTCTAATTGTATTGCTGATAATGATGATATATCATGTTGTTGTAGAAGTATGAACAAGTTGATATGAAATAGAAACAGTTCTTTAGTACAATAATTATTTTCCCTAAACAAACAATAGTGTACATAATATGATTACCCCAACCCCCAAAACCTAATTATTGGTTACTGTACAACATGATCTCCCAATACTTCTAATCCTCACCCCAAAGTACTAATGCTCATTGGATTAGTGTCCTTGCTCCGCCATTTTCTAACAACGTGAGGATGGCTTCCTTTTCTTTTGCTGGCATTTCCGTATCGGCGAGAGCATCCTTTAGCAAAGAAACCTGATGCTCAGCTTCAAGGTATCTCAGAGCCACATCGGCAAGCTTGTCTGATGGTAACGACTCGACAAACTTTGTCCCCTCCTTGTAAACTAGCTTTGATGCTAAGCATGATGCAATAGCGTTGGTAATATATTGATCTGGTACATTCGTATGCACCTTATCAAATGCAATATCACCCATTGTCTTGGGCAGATGCTCTTTAAATAGAGGCAACAGTTTCTCTTTGTCTTCGTTGGAAAACTGTTCTAATGCTACAACAAGTGCATCGGTTGCACTGTTCACTGCACCACTAACAACTTTTGAAAGTTGAGGTAGACTACCTCCATAGTTCTCAAATTCTCTAAACAATAACTCTGCTTCCATACGAGCATATGTGTGTAGCTTCTCAAGGACCTCGGCCACGATTTGAGGCTTGTTTTCAAAGAATTCTTCTTCACTCAGCAACATGGCAGCACAGATTTCATATGAACTCGTGATTACACCAGCCTTATTGGCTGAACTATCTTTCACGATAATTACTCCGGCTTCATCAAACAGTAATTGACGAGCTTCATCGGTGACGAAGAGATTGGCTCCCTCAACAATCAGTGGCGCAGAAGGCGAGCCATCGTCATTTAGAAAGTGTTGATAATTGTGTACATTGATTGTATTTGGCCTACCACCAGCAGGAATAAAAGCATCGGCTTGAACACGATTATGCATACTATTCCTCGCCTTGACTCCCTCTTTGGTATCAACTTTATGCACGGCTCCACTTTCTCCGAGTTTGCTTGTGTCGAATTGATCAATAGGCAAGTTATCATCGACGAGTCGAAGCAATTCCTCCCAATTTAACCCGCTAGGATCTTCGGCGCATCCAGTGCCGTCAGCAATACCGACAACCTTGGCATTATCACCATACTCGCGGTACAATATCTTAAGTTCATTGCCCGCTACATCTCCATCAGGACCGCCAGTAATCTTGATTGTAAACGATTCTTCTTTTGGGTTAATCTTGAGCACATTCCTCAATGCTACATCAAGATATACATTTACACCTTCACTAGTCACACCGAATTCCTTGTGATTGATACCCGCACGAGGCTTACTAGACATAAAAGCAGCGGGAGTATCATAACCACGCTGTGCAGCTCGTTTGATGACCCAATCAATGTCTTCAGGGATGACTTGCTCATCAGGACCTAGGTATAACACCTCCTTCTTGCCGACAAGATCAACAATCTCCTGCCGAGTCTCGGGCGTATCAACAATTAAGTCCATGATTGTATCAGTAAATGCCTTGACAGACTTCCTCATTACAAAATCCCGTCCGTTGTTACTCATGCCTACAGTATCAATCAATACAACTGCCTTCGACCCTCCTTCGGGGATATCTTTATTCTTGAGCTGCTGTGCATAAGCCAAGCCGTAGCACTCATCATACTGATGCGCCGACTCCAAGGCAAACTGTTCATTAGAGGCAGGAGTTACAAGTCTCATTCCACCACGAGCAATATCTCTAAACCTAACATGATAGCCGTCGAAACGTCGTCCGTGAGAGAAGATGACTCCATATGGTAATTCACGAGGCTCTTCTTCACCTGAAGTCATGATAGTTGGATCAAGACGAAGTCCCAAGGCATATCGATTATTCATATAGATATTGGTCTTGAGAGTGTATTTGACAATATCAATCATCTTTAGCAACAACTCTTGAGCAGGAGTATCCTCAACTTCATTATCAATGATTTCCTTCAATACTTGTGACCTTTTCTCCAACTCGACATCACTCAAAGGACCTTTAGGATTAAATCTATCGAGAAACAGGTCAGCAATCGCTGCTGCATGGTTGACATACCGATCTTTAGTTACAGTCTCAAGGATATTACCTTTAGAAAAGGCAATGGCGTTTTGCTTTGACATAATGGGATGCATAATAGTGCACATGGCAGTAATAATCTCTCCTCTACGAACTCCCAACCAAGGCTGTTTTTCATACACCAACTTCATGGTACTAGGAGCTAGCCACTTACTACGCTTGAGTTCTTGTTTGAGCAAATTGAAGGTAGGCTCGTCGCCTTTAGCTCCATGCACAGGTGTTACCAACATACGCAAGAGAGTAACTGCTCCATTGTCTCCGTCGCTAATGTTATCAAGATGAGCTCGAAGGACATCGAAGCCATGCAAGTACATGAGTTGAGACGTTTGCTCAAGCGCAAAGTGTGGGAGAGTGTTCGCCAATGCAATATCAATCCAATAATGTTCTTTATCTGAGAGTTCATCATGAAAGCAGTCCTATGACAGTATTGGAGTAAGAGTATGTTGAGAAAATGTGTATATATAAAGAGATAACACATATTGCATGCAGATATAGAACTCACCTCAATGGAAACAGAAATGTTATCACTTCCAGACACCTTCTCAAAGAGTTCATAATGAGACATGAAACGACGTGGATCAGATCGGATAATATAAGATTCTCCACACTTTTCCATATGTTTAATCAAACGTTCTCTTTCAAATATCTTATTTGGTTTGGGATTTGGCCTACCGTATTCATCGTTTGGAGGTAACATCCCATCCATCAATTGTTGTGCATATTCCAAAATGTGTGATCCTGTCATGGTAACATCTGCTACACTCAACTGCTTTGGTTCCTCGCCATACACAAAGAGATTCAAACTCATAGAGTCATCTTCGGCAGAGTAAATTTGTACACGAGATAATGGCATGTACTCCTCTGATCGTTGATTGTAAGGAAGTTCTTTGATCATATTAAGTAGTAATCCTGGCATGGTCCCTGGACGAATGAATGTGAGTACCTAGAGTATAAGAGAGATGATATGGTGCACAATAAAGTGTGAGTTGACATGCACAAGAAAGTAAGTTGCAATCAATACTACTCTTCAACCAACAAAGTCTTACCTGTCGACCATCTGGTAAGTGTGTCTTTAAATTCATATGCATATCCATATTAGCATCCTTAATAGCACTAATTGCCTTGATATGATCTAATCGAAAGCTCTCAGGCACTTGCCTAAAATAGGGAGCTGGCAACGTAGCCAAGAACCAAGGCACTACCTTCTCAATTGACCGTGTCTGTTGTTGTGTCAATTCATGTATCATTGCAGTTTGTGTAACGCGTTGTATATCAATGTTATGTGATGCTTGCCATGAACGAAACTCATCTGATGATGAGGATGGCTGAGTGGACAGTTTACGGTACACATCTTGTGCATTATTATTGCTATTGTAGTGAATACTTGGTTCATCGATACTGGAGATTGTACGAGTTCGTTGCTGCTGATGTTGTTGTTGTAGAAGTAACCTTCTTGTAGTAGATGTTGCTGCATTGGATGGGCGAGTTGATTTACCCACTATGGAGGTTGACAACCGAATCATCATTGCAAAATAATACTGATTACTATTTTGATAAATGCATGAATCTATGTTTCAACGCTAAGTAATTATTATGAGGCTGGTTGCCAAATGCAACCATCGTCATCTAGTGACTGCAAAGCTTATCCGCAGTTATATTCTGATTGAACGGCATCACAACGATTAGTATGGCCTCTCACTACAGAATAAAATGGAGTGTCAAATCTGGAAAAGAGCGATCTATCGCCATCCGAGACTCGAGTCTGATAAATGTCTACTTTCTTGGATCAAATTTTGATTTCGCTCAATTAATGCCCTTAAAAGCTAATTTTGTCGAGCAATAGGCGGCAAAAGGTATGTATGAAAAATTTAGACAATGCCGTTATTACATCCGTTAGAGCTACTACTCACAGAGGAGTTGAACATAATATCATGTTATAATTTTCTGGATTGATCTTCATTGAGAGTACAATAGGTGAGAGCTGTTAGCGTTGGCGTTGATTATAATATTGTATGTTATCATTATATCATTTATCTGATCGGAGGTTAATCATCTATTGCAAGTCGGCGGCCTTCATTGTCAAAACTATTACTCACCATACTATTCCTTTCGAATACTATTGCAATACGATAGTTTATCATAACGATATCATAATCATATCATATCATCATGGGACCACAAGCAAACAGTGCTCTAGCCAACTTGGCAACCATTGCACTCGATCAGATAACAGACGATGATACCAAGAATCGAGAGGAGGTAGACTCTCCAGCAACACAAGCAACAACGTCTACTGCATCCACTGATATTGTATCATCACCGGGGGCTACCAACGTCAAGAATGTTAGTAATACTCATCATCAATCGCCACAACCTGCGAGTCCTTCATCATACTACTACCCACCTCCTCCAAACTCACATCATATGCCCAATCACTCCCCTGGTCAATATCCTTCATACTCATATCCACCACCACAGTATAATCCATTTTCATATCCTCCTCCGTCAACAGCAGTTCGACATGTGAGTGACGATGCTGAAGAGAAGACGAAAAGACATTCTCCCGGTTCTCCCTCCTCTCAGCTACCACCAAACATACGCATCAAGGAAGGATCGACGAATCTTCCAAAACAAGTACATTCACCTGGTAGCAGCAAGCGTGCAAGTTCATCTCCGTCGACGACACATCCTCAATTTGTTCATCAACCTGCAGTATATCCGGGATACCCTCCTTGTCCTCCTCATATGTTACCTCCTTCTCCATATGGTTACCCTCCCCATCATCCATATTCTCCTCCATACGCTTTGCCTAATCCTCATCATATTCCGACTCCACATAAGAAGAAGAACAAGGTACCAACGGAAAACATCAATACTCCATCTACTAGATATTCTACACGCTCAAGTTCATCGCAAGTTACTGAGGATACTGACGATGAAGAAGTAGCAACTAATAAGAATATTGCTGATACACCTATATCAAAGAAAGACGGAGAAGAAGATGATTCTCTAACTGAAGAGACACAATTCCTCCAAGCGTCACCTGAATACAAGCGACGTGCTTCGACAGGCAAGTGGTCAAGTGATGAGGATGCCGACTTACGTGCAGCTGTAACTCGATACAATGGAAAGAACTGGAAGAAGATTGCAAGAAAGTTACCAGGGCGTACTGATGTACAATGTTTACATAGATGGCAAAAAGTTCTCAAGCCAGGCCTAGTAAAAGGTCCATGGACACCTCAGGAGGACGCAAAGGTAATTGAAATGGTAAACAAGTTCGGCGAGAAGAAATGGAGCTTCATAGCTCGCTCTCTAGAAGGACGGCTTGGTAAGCAATGCCGTGAACGATGGTATAATCATCTTAGTCCTCATATCAAGAAGGGTGGGTGGACACAAGAGGAAGATACTAAAATCATTGAGTCGCATGCCAGACTTGGCAATAAGTGGGCAGAGATTTCGAAATGTCTACCCGGCCGTACTGACAATGCAATCAAGAATAGATGGAACAGTACTCTCTCGAAGAAACTTAATTTAAAGTACAAACCTAACCGAGCTGCCTCGCCAGTCAAGAAGAGTAGAGGCAACAAGGCCAAGGGTTCTTTAGGCAAGCGCAAGGCTACAACTACCCCAGTCCGGAAGGCAGCCAAGAGGACGAATAGTAATACTGACAGTACCTCTGATATTTTACAGATGGACAGTACTGATAATGATGCCGCTGAGGCTTTGAGCTCTCTCGCCTTCTTGCGTTCGCAATCTACTTCATCCAACTCTCGAACTGTCAGCGAGTATGTCAGTTCTTCTCCAAATAACTTGGATAACGAAGTAGACGAGAATCGATCGGTAGGTTCTGCTGAATCTCGTCCTGAAGATAAGCCATCATTGAGTGAAGCGAGTTTGTTGATGGGTATGGTATTGCCACCATCTACTAAAGCTGTCGCTGAAGTATGAGTAGTTAATGCTTCCTATATGTTCAAGAAGATACCTTATATTTAAAGGGTATATCTCGTCTGAATCAATATCTTTCACCGCTATATACTTTGATCTTATCAAAGTGTGGTAAATGATTTGAATATTGTAACAAATAACAATGCAGTCATACCCAACGAGATCTTCTTATAACTTTATCTTATATGTTTGGAACGGCAAATGTCTTATTATCGTCGTGCATTGAAGTAAGAACTTGAGCCATCTGAATCTCTTGAGCTTTATCGATCTCTTCATTCACACAGTGTTCACAGACTGGATCGTTCCGGGCTTCCTTGTTAATTGCAGTTGCTATATCTTGTGGGTCTTTGGCGTCAAGTATGTCAAGGTTGGGCATCTGAGGAAGGCTGTTATCATGTTTCTCTATTTTCTGCCGTTTAGTCAGCGGACTTACGATAGAAGAAGAGCTCGACTGTCTACGAGTTGATTGTCCTTGAGATGTCAAAGGTAAGCTGGGAAAGCTTCTCTGTGGCAAAGAGCTGATTTTGTTGTTTGGCTTGGTTGAACTGTGAAGGCTTGTTTTCATTGAACCCTAAGTTCAACAAGAAACATTGGTGTTATATCCCTATCAATAGTATAACCTATAAGTCTCATAGTATATGTACATACCTTTATATCATCAAACTTGTGGCTATGGGGTGTTTGATGAAGGAGCACATCGACTTTAGTAAGGTATGATTCAATGCCGTTACTAAGTTGTTGCTTTGAAATATCAAGCACCTGCCGGAAGGTGTCTGGACGAATGCAATTAGTTTTATGCATAAGAACATTCCATTCATAATCTTTGTACTCACCTTCATTCTTCTTCACTACACTCGAGGGCACTCTTTCCCTAGACAACTGATCTTCAAGCCTTTTTACTCTATCATCTGACTGGACCTTCTCGATGAGAGTTGCCTTACGTTGATTGATTGCTTGTTCTAGCTGGTGTAGCAAGGGTACAAAAGGATGTTGAGATAACATATTCAAGTCACCATCTTGAAATGCTTGTATGAACGATTGAATATACTCCTTACTCTTCTCATGATACTCAACAAGCTCAGCTTTCGCCTTTGTTGTAAGTCGGGCAATTTCTTCATCTAGTTGATCCAAGTTTTTAATGCTATTCAACTGTCGTGTCTTTGCTTTCATTAGCCCTTCTTCATTCTCAGCTGATCTAGTAGTAAGAGCAAGGATGGCAGCTCGATCCTCAACGACTCTTCTCAACACTAAAGGAGGGAGATAGTAGTTTGTGCATAGATGTGTTTGAGCAGATATGAGTTAGAATCACACATGAGCATCTATTGAACATTTGATACTTGAATACATTACCTTGGACGTACCTATATCTGCATCAATAGATGATCTGACTTGTATCTGTCGTCTAGGAGTAGGAGAAGCAGCCGCTTCATGGGATACACCTACTTGATGTTGTATTGGGGATACATGGACCGTGTTGCTGCTCGTAGTATGTAATTCCCCACCTCGTCTAGGAGAGTAAGAAGTTGAGTTACACTGAATATTCATATCATATAACTATATTACTTTATCAAGTTGTTGTTTGTTTCTTTCAATCCAAGGTAATGATGATCATGCTTATTGATCTTTGTTTCGTTCTACTGTCTCGACTATGCATAGATTATGTGCACTCTTTTCAGGCTTCTATTTATCTCAGACATTCTGTGATTGGAATAGTCACACTAAACAGTTCTTATAAGACGAGAAGAGTAACTAATACTATAACACGAACTCAAAGAGAGGGCTTGACTACACAACGTACGTATGCGGTCTATGCTCATGAGGGCTGAGGGTCCCAGTCAAAAATTTGTCAAGGATACCGAATGAAATCCGACAAACCTCAAACCAAAATTGCAAATACAATGGCCCCCAATATTTGCTGGCCAAAATTTGAGAACAAAGTTGGACAAGGCCTATCTAAACTAAAATTAGCCGCTGAATCGATTGATGATATCCATTTACAATAAAAATGTACGTAGGAGCTAGTATTAATGCAATAAAGTTACTGTTATGGGACCACTAATATGTGAAATTGCAACTTCATTATTGCAATGATCATCCTCCACATATTTATTCTACATATATATTTAAGCCATATTGCACTGTATAGATCATTGTCTATTATAGTTGTATTGATTTGCAATGGCAAACATAGTTTACCTAGAAAGGTATTTTGTGTAAAATGGTAGTGTGAGATACCTTTAGATATTTTTTTCATTTCTTTGTTTGACGGATTTGGTTCGGTATCCTGGACAAATTTCACTAAGGGTATCTAGGATACCCCTCAGCGCTCATGCTCGTTTCCTTTGGGTATCTTTGGTATCCTTTATGAGAGTCGAGGACGGCAATACTGTATTTGACCTCTCACTTTGCTGCCTCTACTACTAAACTTAAACTTGTATACTCTAATTCGTCGGTGGAAAGCTGTAATTTTGATCTATAATCATGACCTATAGATGGAGAGGACGGTCGTCAAACGAATTCATGGCAGTAAGTTATAATTTGCAATATCTAGATTTCTTCTGTCATTTTTTTTTCTTTTTCAGTATACCTCAAATGTTTTGACTTATATATACCTTTGCAATTCGCACACTAATATATTTCTACATCAATGTACACATCATATAATGACACTTATGGTAATATCAATATCTACACCAATATATAACTAATATACCAACAAAATTAATACCAATACACACATCTCACAATGCTAACATATAGGCATTAATGTTTGCTGGATTCCTTGCTGGTTTTATATTTTATTTATGTCTGGGAAACTACCAAAGAGCAAAAAGAGCAATGGAAAGACAGAGAACAAGACGTATAGACTTAGAAGAGGAGAAAAGAGCACTCACATATAGTCCATCAGGAATGGGAGGACGTAGTACTGGTAGTGGTACACGGCGGAGAATAAACTTCAACAGTGGTGGTGGTGGTGCATATGATAGTCCTCGATCAGGCTATTCTGGTACAAGCTCAATGTATACAGATGAAAAGGGATTGACTATAGGCGTTGGAGGAGTAACAGTTGCAGACAACAGGAAGCACATGCTATTGGGCGGAGATATACCTCAACAAAATCAAACACCAATAGATTTGCTAGATAGTGGCGGAATCAATGAATATGGACAAATCGTACAACAGACACCAAGTACAGGAGAAATGAGTGTGTAATGGAATTACCTGATAAACACAAACACTATAGAAGTCTGGGAACATTATCTTAAGTATGTACTGTAAATATCAAATGTACAATATCACTGAAATCTTTCTCAACCCATATCAGATGAATCCTTTACTTCTTTGTCAAACATGGTAGAGACCACTCTTTCAATCCATTTTTGTATTCGCCCGGCATGTGTGATGTATCAGCATACATATCCAATGTCCATTCATCACTTCCAATATCTCTTGAACATGGTAACACCGCCTAAAGGCCAAGGTCCGACCTTACTTTCTGTTAATGATTTCGGCTTTTCTAGATATAATGCCATTGCTTGAGCACAAGGTGTATGAGATACAATACATATGTTCTTCCCACTTGCATGTTGTATAATTCGTTCCATGGTAACTTTGGCACGTGTCATGAGATATTCTTCACTTTCAAAGAAGTAAGGCGCACCCTCTGGTACATTGTTAGGGTCTTCGGCTAAGGGGTTGACACTTTTATATGTTTGATCAATCTCTGTAAATGTCATATCAACTAACTGCTGTACACTCCGAGGATTAAGTCTAGCACAATCGGGTTCAACAGTAAGAGATGGAGTTAACCACTCGATTAGCCCGTCTTCAATAAGAATAGAGTTCTTTGTTTTACCAAGTGCATGAACAATTAGTTGTGAGGTACTAACTGCACGATGTAAACTAGAGCTGTATACAACATCGGGCGGTGATGACATCGAAGCTAGTCGACGAGCTATTGCAATTCCTTGTTCATATCCATCGATGGGATGTAGTGGACTGTCATATGGTCCAGTGTCTTCCACCAACGGATATTTAGTTAAGCCGTAACGTACGAAGTATATGTGTTGCTTCACCATTGTTTATATTATTGATCTGTCCTTCCAAATAGGGAGGATAAGGAGAGAAAAATGATAGTAAATAGTAAATACCCTATCGTACCTTAGTCATGGGAAATAGACCTTAGTTCAGAGAAAAAAAGATTCATTAGCGGTATCCTAAAGATACTGATTGCCACAAGCAAATCCAGATTGATATGGATGCGATTTGGAGAGTTCGTTGGAGAAGTGCATGACTGCAGTAATAGGTTGTGTAATTGAATTGATACTGTTGGCTGTTCTTGGATTTAGAGTCAGATAGAGCAAAACATCATACAGCAATAACGGTATCCTTGTGGAAAAGAGATGATACGCTAGCTCGTACGTTCTAGGTCAAAGACACTTCAAAGATATACAGTACTCTGTTCTTAAACAATTAACATCCTAACAAAGAACCCAAAGCAAGCTTCATAAATGGAAAACCAAGTCAGCTTAATCACCAAGTAGAAATCAATTCATGATTTGCAGTTTGTTCTTTCTCCAACAAAAAAAAATCCTTATAGTGGAGGCAATCCAGTTCTTAATCTCATCCTCTCAGCAATCAAGAAGGCCAATTCCAAAGCCTGACTACCGTTCAAACGAGGATCACATGCTGTTTCGTAACGATGTTTTAATGTATCGTCATTCACAGCACTTACACCACCAGTACATTCAGTAACATCCTCTCCAGTCATTTCCACATGCACTCCGCCAGGATGACTACCCATCTCATCATGCACATCAAAGAAGGCACGTAATTCATTACGGATATTGTCAAAGTCACGTGTTTTGTATCCAGTTTCAGTCTTTCGAGTATTACCATGGACTGGATCTGAAATCCAAACAACTGCCTTACCCTCACGCTGTACTGCACGGATTAATCCGGGTAGGTTCTTACGTAACTTCTCAGCACCCATACGTACAATAATTGATAATTTACCAGGCACATTCTGTGGATTCATAGTTTCAATAATACGGATAAGTTCCTCGGGTGTGCATTTATCTGATACTTTCACTCCAAGGGGATTGCCAATACCACGGGTGAATTCAAGATGGGCACCGTCTAGGTCACGTGTACGCTCTCCTACCCAAAGCATGTGCGATGAACAATCGTACCATTTTCCGGTGGTAGAATCTTGTCGGGTTAATGCCTGTTCATAGGGCAATAATAAACATTCATGTGCCGTGTAGAAATCAACACTTGTAAACTCTGGCTTTGATGTATCAACACCAATAGCCTTCATGAAACGTAAACTTTCATCAATCTTGGCAGCCAACTTTTGATAACGAGATCCCTCATCTGTATCCTCAACGAAATCTAAATTCCATGCATGTAAACGTGAAATATCAGCAAATCCACCAGTACTGAAAGCCCGTAGAATGTTTAATGTTTGTGCACTTTGATAATAGGCATCAACCATTAACATGGGATCATTTCGTCGTGCCTCTGGAGTGAATTCCTCTTTATTAACATTATCACCTCGATAACTTGGTAATGACACTCCATCAATAACCTCATTGGGCTCTGATCGGGGTTTGGCAAACTGTCCAGCCATACGTCCAATTTTAACAACCGGCATGGCAGAACCGAATGTCATAACTAATGCCATTTGCATAATAACACGGAAGGTATCTCGGATATGATTAATATGAAATTCTTTAAAACTTTCAGCACAATCCCCGCCCATTAATACAAATCCCTGTCCTTGACTAACACGTGCTAACTTTTCGTGTAGGGAGCGTACCTCGCCTGCAAAGACTAGTGGGGCTACACGGTCTAATTTCGAGATAGCCTCATCTAACTCCTCTTGTGATTCATAGATTGGCATTTGTTTTGCAATTGCCTTATTCCATGAGGATGGTGACCATTCCTTGGAGTCGCCATCAGGGATGGATTGAATATTTTTAGTTTCAGATCGAGATGCTTGTCCAACATTGAGACTTGTTGTTACCAATCGGGATTTTGTATTGAGCGATGATGGTGTAAAGGCGGCCACGCCACTGATTAATAATATAGCAATTGATAATCTCATTGTCGATATTATATATTGCAATTGATGGGTTTATATAGTTGTACTTCAACCAGTTGAATGGATGGAGGAAAATGGTGATGGTAAAGATTTGGTATCCTTGCCTTCTCAACTGAAGAATGAAGTCCTTTGAAGATGGTGTATCAGCAACGGCTGCTGAAGTTGGTGTTGATATTGATATGGACGTATTGATTGTATATTAAGTCAATGCAACTAGTAGAAGCATAGATTTGTAATAGATATTTTGTTTTGTTTTTGCGAAAGATATATATTATATTATTATCAAGACAAGAAAGCAAATACACAAATCAGAACTATAACTATGAACTGTCAAGTACATCAACTACCAGAATTAGAAACAGCCACATCAGGTACACGTGAGGCATTACAGGCAATTATACATACCATACTATTTATACGATCACCAGGTCCTGTGGCACCGCATGATGTACACTGTGAAAGCTTTAACATGACATATACTCGTATAGCTACTGATAATGATATTGATGTACTGCAATTATCATCTCCAACGAATAGATATTCTCATCAATCACAATCACATCATGCAACATATAATCAAAAGAGTGAATTAGATAGAAAGGTAGATGATGCAATTGAGCATTTCATGAGAACACTAACACCAATTGGACCAGAGCTGATGGCAGGTAATCTTGCCATATCATTCTATGAACGCCGGTCTAAGAATAAGTTATTTGGTTTAGTCAATCAAGAAGAAAAGATAGTATGGGAACAATGGATATTAAGAGTGGTAGTGAATAATACACCACGACCGATGGGAGAAGATGAGGCTAGTGTCATTGAAAGACAGAGGATACAGGTAAGTGGTGATAATCGATCATGATATGGTATCTTTGTGTGTGCACTTTGTACAGCTTCAAGATGCAGGATATATGCTAATATCATATATTGTTTTCTCGTAGGACACTGCTGAAGGTATGCTAAAAGCTGTTCTACTAAAGGTGTTTGATCTTAGCTCCCAAACAGATCATATTCCGCCCGTGATGTATGATTTTGATATCAGTAATGCAAAGAAGGCAGATGATAGAGATTTGGTGTATTCCAAAGTATCTAATCTACCTGCACTTATAAATCTAGGTTCATGAGAGGACCTCAGATACTTTGATGACTGTACTACATATACATGTGAAGCCAAGTGAAAGAAATAGTCTAGTTTATCCATATAAATACAACATCACATACACAACTTAAACTTCTTGTTTGTACTCGGCACTCCACTTGACTGTCGCTGTATTTTTCTCAAACTGCTTCTCGTCATCCTCTGCATCATAGGCCTTCATACTAAACTGTTTACAGAGAAAGTCTTCAATACGATAATACATGTATAACGAGTTTGCTCGTTTTGAAATCCCATGTCCTTCGCCCTCAAAGGCAACCATTTCTCCTGCTATACCCTTGCTCTTCAACTCTTTGAGAATGTTATATGAGTGTTGAATAGGAGCACGAGGATCGTCCTCACCGTGATATAAAGCAATTGAAGCGCCAGTAGCTACCTTGTCCATGTGATACATGGGTGATGCTTTTATTGCAACGTCCTTCTTTGTGGATACGTCTTTACCAAACACCTTTCGCCAATACTTTGCAACGAGAGGACTGCCGTGGAATGCTTTCTTTGACTGCTCATCCGCAGCACCGACCGAAGAGATTGGACATATGGCTACAGCACATTTATATCGGCCTGGATTTGCTTGTATCTGCCACAAGGCAGAGTATCCTCCAAAGGAACCTCCTAGTGCAGCAAGTTGCTTCTTATCGCCCCAGGGACGATATGGTATATCACCAGCTAAGTCTTCCTCCGCATCGAAGGGTGAAGTTGCATACTCAATACAATCTTCAATATCATTTTGTAACGTCTTGTAAAACTCTCCATTCATTCCAAGTCGAAGAAAGCGAGCACCAAACCCTGTTGAGCCGCGATAATTAACCTGTAGATGTATCAGAAACAGGAAAGATGAGTTAGCAAAGAAGAGTGTTAATAGTACACTGTAGTAAAGAAAACTAACTCACTTGTAGAACTTGAAAGCCTCTACTGCATAGAAATTGACACAATGGATTGTAACCCCATGAATCTCTGGCTTGAGGTCCTCCGTGTATGACCACAACCATAGGAGACGGTGGACTAAGCTCTTCTTGTTGAAATCCCTTTATTGTCGGTGCTTCTTGTGTGCTCGTTAAATAACAAGTGATATCTACTCCATCCCTTGCCTTTACATGTACTGGATATACTCGAGCAAGCTTGTATCTATTCATCTCGGGTCGAGCAGGATATATCAGCTCAATATTCCTAGTGATCATAGAACTTGTAGTACCATCTGGTGATTGAGATGTGCTCGTTCTCCTTGTGAAACCAAACCAACCAGAAGTACTTCCTTTAAACATTGCCATGCCGATATCATTTTGAGCTGAGATTATCCAGTAGTCGTCCTCGGCTGTTCGAGATACTATCCTAAATGTGACAAACGGCTTGAACCATGACTTGATATATGCAAGATCCTCCTTTACTATAGATTCTGCACGAACAGGTACTAAGATTGGTTTGTCTTGCTCGTATTCTACAAACTGAGCCGCTCCTTTCGGATCGCAAGCAAACCCAACAATGTCCGACTTGACATCGCCTCCACACAGTCTCTTTACATGCCCACCTGTCTCTGTATTAAAACGCTCATATGTTGTTGTATCACTCACTCTGCCTTCGCTCGTGAAAGCACACATGTGCACATCAACATGACTACCATGGAACCCCATTCTTGCAGTACCTGATCCACCAGACGAACCGAGTAACTGTAGATTGGCTTCTTCGAAAGAGCAGCTATGCAGTGTATTCCATTTATTCTTGTCCTTTGGTCGAGCAAGGAAGGAGATGCCCAAGTTTAGTAGATCAACTTCAATCTTCCCTCTAAACATCATATCATTGTCTGAAAACCACTGTATTGGAACTCCGGGGGGTTTTACTTTGATACAGCAACAACAAAATGATACAATACGAGCGATGAATGTCCAAAATATAATATGCATCATACTGGGTTTTGATGACATTGGATTTTGCTCAACCAGAGTAATCTTGCCAGTGTCTACATCAACTTTAGAAATATCCCAGAACATTGCCATTGGTCCAACATTACTCGTGCTGACATATACTTGTCTTGGTGACTCTGGTGAAGTCCACATTTGAATACCACCTACAAAGCCAATACCGCAAGTCATGTTCTTCTTATTACTCATCAAATCGCGAGGTTGTGTTGGCGGTGGATACTGTGCATCGCCATTTTGTTCAAAGAATGGTTCTATATCAATAGAATATAAATGATACTGCTCGCTTCCTCTTTTCACTTCACGAAGAAATACAATGCTTTTATCATCTGGTGTAAATTCGTAGTGAACACATACATCCAAATCTCTGTAGAATGTAATCTGCCGTACTACGGATGTGTCTCTTGTCTTGACAAATATATTTATGGTACCATTATCTTCCTCCTGTGGATCAACGATACTCCTACCTCTACTTCTCCATGCTAAATATTTACCATTTGGTGAAACCTTAAGCTGATCCTTGTGTGGTTTGGAGAAAAGAACAGATAGAGGTATCAAATTGCTCTTCTTCTTCCTTGGTAAGACACCTAGATATGTAGTTTCCTCTAAGAATTGACGTGCTTTATCATCAGCCGGAGCCTGTTCTTTCACAACTCTTTTCTCTATCCCTCCTTTAATCTGACTTGGTTTAGCCATAATCTTTGGTACATGATCTCGTGTATCTCTTGTTGTTTGTTGTCCAGAACCTGTTCTAACTGTTGCACCTGATCCCAAGTAATTGCGTGCCTTTTCACTGTCACTCTTACTTTCCTCTTTAACTTTAGCCTCAATAGCTGTTTTAACTTGTGATAGTTTAGCTGATACTCCAGGAACATCTGTACCTCTTTTCTTAGACCAATCTACTCTATCAGTGAAATCTTTTGCTTTTGCAATATCTGCTTTGCTTTCATATTCTACCCTCTTCTCCCAACTAGCCTTTACAGAAGATGGTTTTGCAGAGAATCCTGGTACATCTATATATGAGGGTGTATAGAAAACCAATAATATGAGATAGAAGATATGACATATATACATATTATTATAGAATTCTTACCTCTAGCACGCTGGTTACTAGCCGAGCCCGTCTTTTGCATAAACTCTTGCGCTTTGATAGTTTCATCTCGCTTCTCTGCCTCAACCTTTGCCTCTAATTGAGCTCTGATCTCAGATGGAGTAGGCATGACGCTGTAATTTTTCTAAACTATTTTGAAGATGTATTTTCTACCACGATATTGCTTTAGAGATTGAATTTTCTTCTACGCTGGTACCACAGTATACTAATGATCAATCCACTTCTACTAAATAAAACACTGATGCAATGAGGGCCAGTTAATAGCCAAGTTTTATATTGAGGTTATGTAGTTGCGAGTAAAATTTTGGGCAGTGAAGAGGGCAGTTGATTGAAAAGATACGGTATCCTTTTTGTGGAAGTGAATCACAGAGGAAAGAGCATTTAAGTCAGAAAACAGCAACATCTACTATACTATATAGAAAGAGATGATATTTCTAAAGTTTGACTCTAGCATTTTATGTTCGGGATATTATACACTTAATTCATACACTCTCGACCATGGATTTTTGTCGTTCATACCTTGACAACTTCTCCACTGGTTCCATAGTCATAAATGCCTTCAGTTCTAGGTTTGTTGAGGAGGAGGTGAATAACTTTATGTTGTAAGTGAGAGATGTTGTTTGTGCAGGAAGTTTTCGGCACAGTATGCTTCACTTACTCTTCCTTCTTTGCAATAGCTTCACTGGCATCATCATCAGCAGATTGTTTTGGTTTGTATTCATACTTTTCAAAGTCAAAAAAGATTGTTCGCTTCAGAAACTGAGGTACAAATCCATAACCAATAAAAGGAATGAGTATTGAAGTATTCTTCCGATACTTTGCATAACGTTCGGGGCATTTATCGTAATATCTTTTCAAATTCTTTCCTTCTGCATTCATGATACCAGTTGGAGCCATGTTTAACAATATCTGCATACTAAAGAGTGGTGACACTATACCAGCCCACCACAATGGGTCTGCATATCCTCCTAAGGGATTCTGAGAAGAGGAGTAGCTAAATGCCCATAAACACCACCATTGGAAGATTTCACCGAAATAGTTTGGATGACGCGAGTATTTCCAAACTCCAACTTCGCAAAAGTTTCCTTGTCTACCATTTTTTACCCACAATGCCTTTTGAATGTCGGCTGCAATCTCAGTTATTACCGAAATACCAAACAATACTGCCATGACTATATCATATGCCGAGAAATCTGGCTTTACCGCATTCGAAGAGTTTACAAATAACATTGGCATTGATACCAACATTACCCAGAATGCTCTGTATAATACATAAGATATGCATCATGAGATTATGTGAAATATGTAATATACCAGCATAAAAAGTATACTTACTGTGCCATCCAATATACTAAAAAGTTGCCTGGTTGAGGTGTGCCTCCATTCTTTCCTAATACTTCATCAAATCTCGAATCGCCTTTACGTTCATGTGCTCTCCATGCTAGAAACAATAACAGCCAACCTCTAGATACACCAAATAGAATCGTTACTAGTATTTTTCTTGGATCATCAATCCATTGCAATGCTCCATCACCAGTGGCTCCTAGAATAGCAGAAAGTAGGGCGAGTATTAGATAATTTAAACCACCAAATATATCATAAAACTTCTCTGTCTTTAGTGCTATATAAGACGAGACAAGAGAGTGAGAAGTAAAGTGATATTAGACATACAGCATTACAAATGAAACATGTGAAACATATGTGAGCATATCATGTGAGCATATCATGTGAGCATATCATGTGAGCATATCATAATATGTAGAACACATCGCATGTAAACATACTGTGAACATATCATATGAACATTTCCGATTAAAGAACATACCATATGCTGCTACGAAACCGATTAATTGCATACCAAATGTTGTTGCAACTGCAGTACCATATACCAATCCTTGACTTCCCATGTTTAATGATGTTGCTTTGCGTTGTTGTTGCAATAATTGCTTTGTAGTAGAACTTGATATCGTGTGAGGTTCTTTTGCAAAAGATGTGCTCTTATTATTTGTTGAGGGCGTGATTGCCGAAACACTCGGGATAAATGCACTACTTGTGTTACTACTGCTAATTATTAATAATACTATGAATGTAGTAATGCTCTTCATGCTCCTCTTTATTTATCATGCATCGTCATCACATCACGATTTTTAGATCTTGCTTTGGGAATAAATAAACGTTTTTAGCGAGTGCCATAGCTCTTCTCTTTCTATCTATGATGATGATGACGATTTCATACGATAGAGAATGATATAGGCGCGACACTGTGTCTTAGGATGATACTAATGTTCATTTAATATATTGGATTTGTCCAATAATCTTACGAACATATTTGATACAAACACAATACATTAAGAACACATTAAATAAAATGCCACCGCAATATCAACATGATAATAGCACCTCAGACGATATCACTCCTATAATAAGCGGAGAAGATAGACGGCGTAATTACATCACTCATTTATCTATGGATGATGGTTCTGCAAGAGATATAAAAGCGAATCTACTTGGTAATGATAATGTTAAGCACTCTCAGTCAGCATTTATACGCCATTTCATCAAGACGAATGGACCTCCGCAGATAATAACATTATGTCTAATAATAGCATTAGCACTTGGTTCTACCATTGGAGTTGTACCCGCTGTAGTTGAGGATAGATATGCTCGTTTACATCATGGATACAATGGTGAAACGCCGTGTTTAGAATACGCCAAGGTCGATAGACCAACTGAATGTGAACTCGGTAATAACGATGCACAAAATAGTGCAGCACTGGCTTCCTTTGTTAGTAATACACTGACCTTTTGCACCAGTTCTTTAATGGGTAGTATTAGTGATGAGAAGGGGAGAAAAGGAATCATGCTCATTGGAATAGGAATGTCTTTATGTGCTCCATTTTTCCTTGTAATGATGCAGATATTTGAGAATATGTCTCCATTTCCATATTATGCATCTCATGCTATATCAGGTTTAGTTAGTTGGATGACAATATCATTATCATCATTATCAGATGTTATGCCGCCACAGTGGAGAGCCCCATCATTCGGCTTGGTAAGTAATTAGTGTGTATTTGTTCATACATCAACCTCGGCCTTATTTACCCTCTGGTCAACTTTCATCATGTCTCGTAGGTCCTTGCTGGTTTCTCCTTAGGTTTCGCCTTCTCGCCAATACTGGCAGTGTTCTTGAGCCATCTCGGAGTCTCAATATTCGCCCTTTCTATATTAGTGGCTGGATTTATAATGGCTTGTTTATCATTACCAGAAACTTTATCAAAAGAAGCAGGCGAAAAAGCTCGGCTAAAGAGACTATCTGAAAGACCAATTATGATGACTCAAAGCGATGTGATAAAGTACAATATGCTTCGACCTATGAGAGAGCTGATGATTTTGAATAGAAACAGACTATTTCGCTTACTTTCGGCACTGGCTTTCTTCAGCGGTTGCATCAGTACAGCAGATCATACCTTGCTTCTATACTATCTTCAAGATGTTGTCGAGTTTAATGACAAAGATGTTGCAGCCTTGTTCATGATTATAGGAGTTATGGGGATGGTCGTACAGGCCGTCTTGTTGAAGCCATTGAACAGTTTAATTGGTGAACGGCGAGTCATCATTATTGCTTTCCTCGTCGGTGCTGCTCATAACTATATGTATGGTATTGCCAAGACAAAGAGCACAATCTTCATAGCTGCCACAATAGCAAGTCTTACTGGAATGTCTTTTCCAACAATCTCAGCAATCAAATCAAACAATGTGGAGGAGATAGAGCAGGGAAGAATACAGGGAGCACTTTACTCGTTGTCGTCACTGGCTTCGGCATTAGGGCCAATGATGTTAAGATATGTCTATAGTCAAACGAAAGATGGTGGAGGATATGGCAAGGGCACTATGTTTGTCTTTGGCGCTGGTCTATACTTAATTGCAACATTCTGTGCCTATCTATTACCGGAAGAGCAAGCAAACTCCTCAAACTTAAGAAGGAGAGATGAAAAGAAGCGTAATAGCCTAGTAAAGTTTGATACCAGTGTTGATTATGGAGCAACAACACTAGATACTGATTCGTCAGAAGAAGATGCCGAATGAGTTGGGTGCTAGAGGTTATAGATTGTTTATTGTAAATAGCTTTTGTAACATAAATCATGTACATTGCATCAAGACTCTTCATTCATTCATGAACTGTCATCATATAATGCCATGCAAGATAATATCCTACTAGAGGAGATGACGCCTGAATCCCAAAGGTTGAATAGATGCAACAATAAGTTCAATCTCATTCCTTCTTCAATCAATACTTTTCTATTCTTCAGTACAAAGTCATGACATTTCATAGCCATATCTTTATCAGCGATGACATGATTGCATTTGATGTATCGATTCCATATCTTCATAAACCCCTTCTCTTTTGGTGTAACGTCTTCAAACTCTTCCAACATTTCATCCATCATTTCATATACCCAGGATTCATCTGTATCTTTATCAGAAGTTTGTTTCCATTCCTCGTTAGTCATTGGTAGATTGGTATGGGGATGATAGTATTGACGTAATGGTATAGTATCTGTTGGTAGGTAAGCTGATATTACTGATTTGGGAGCGCGTTTTGATTGAAGTGATGTAAGTTTTTGTTTGTGTGTGTTTGCATCAAGTGTTGCCGTGTTACTATGAAGCCGCTGTAGGAATGGAACAATCTGATTGTTTGATGATTTGCATTGCATACCCAACAATCGAGGTTGGACAAAGACATAATTGTCATGCTTTGATACTATATCCACTGTATCTATCCCTCGAACAACTACATGGAATTGACCTTCCTCTGTTTTAGCTGCTTCATAAGTAGCACCATGATATATTCGACAATGTTTCATTAATCCTTTATCATTTTTGCAATCAAAATTGTCACACAGTGGACATATCCTACCATCAATCTTGTGTAAAACCGTGGTATAGTTATTATCGTTGGATTGTTTTTGTTGCTTCATGAAAATATAATGAAAGTATACTGGCTTGTTCTTCTTTGACTTGGTACTGGATTGTTTTGAATCTTCAGTATCAAGTAAAGATGATACGGTATCTGAGGATAGGAGTATATATTGACTGGGGTTGAGACTATTCCCCATTTCTACATCCTCATTATTGGATTTGTGTTTCAGCTTCTTCTTCTTCGTCTTGTTTTTGGCATGTGGACTTTCTTCCACTGCTTCTACCACTCGTTTCCTCTTCTTCTTACTCTTTTTCTTGTGTGGTGGAGATTTTGCAACTTCAACAGGTAATCTCGAATTTGCAAATAATTTGATATCAAAGTTATCTCTTTTGCTACTTGATATATTACTATTACTATTACCATTTGCAATCATATTTCTGAGTAAGAAGGGCATTGAATGATGCCGTTTCCGTACCAACCGTTCATTATTTTCATTGGCATTGGTGGTTGCTGTTGAGGAAGATAAATTTTGATCACATGATGTGGATGTTGTACCAAATTGATATAGCCAACGAAGCTTTAGGTTCTTATCAATATTTGCCGCCGCGCATATTTTAGATTCAAAGTCCATATCTCTGTGTAGGTAGAGATGATGATTGAAGGTTGGTTGTCAAAGTTTAGTTTTACCAATTGGCTGCAAGTCGATGATTTCTTCGAGTGCATAGGATACCGTGCAATTACTCGAGTAATCTGCACAGTGCACGAGTGGAACGAGTGCACTGCAGATTACGAGAATTGCACTGGTATCTCTATGCACGAGAGAATCAAGACGAGCAAGATTTACCACACATGTGCTTAGTGCGGTTTTGATTGTGACCACAATGGGCCTGATTGCGTGGCAAGGGTGCATTTACTAATCAACGCGATTGTGCATATCGAGTGTTGTTGTTGTGTGTTTGCTCTGAGCATCAACATCGTGAGTTTGAGGAGTAGAGTAGTAGGTTGAGTGCATACTTACATGTACCATTTTTTGCAATGATAACGAATAAATAGCACTAAACAGTGTAATAGGCAAACGTGCAGTTTTTTTTTGGTGACTGCACTAGTGCAGGTCCAAATCAAGTTGATTTGTAAATGCACTCTGGCCAGTAATCAGGTGCGGTCACTATTTTGACAAGTGATGAAATTCAGAAAGACCCCAATAGGATACCATTGTGACATCAAAGGCGTACGGTCGGACACAAGATGTGATTTGTGTCGCAAGAAGTCAAAAATATTGCTTTGCTCTGCTTTGATGATGAAAAACTGCACGGCGGAACACGATAGCGGTACATTTATAGCCCTTGCTACTTGTGATTGTTGTTCTTGATCAAGTTGTAGTATGCAATACATGGATTTTATTATGTAATAGTTCTGGACAACGATATAAAAAACAATGGATCCAATGACAAAATGTTCATCGAACTCGAACAAGATGCTATCATCAGTTGCATCACGATCTCAAGCTACAATCAAGAACATAGGTGAACCGTCAGTACAGGAAGAAGAAACGGAGAAGGAATTTAAACCATCACCAATTAGTATTAAACCAGCATGTTCCTCATTATATCAAAATCAAACTAGAAACGCTATCAAACGCGAGCGATTGTTCCTACGAAAAATTGCACAAATGATACAATCAGAAGAGTGGAAGGCAATGGATAAGTTCTTGAGTAACCCCGAAGAAGTCACTGCCTATAGAACGGGGTATAATACAAACAAACTAGCAAAGTCATTTCGTTGGACAAAGACTGATGATAAGATGACGACCGATGAAGTAATAGGACTGACATCTTCCTTCCAGTGTATGTCAATGGGCGGTAGTGATCTGAATTCTCTCCAGGTTGTACACTATGCATGTAGATTTAATCCACCGAGGACGATTGTTAGACATTTAGCATCATTATATCCTCAAGGGGTTATGCTCCCAGGTAAGTTTTTTGTATTTGTGAAGTATGGAATATGTATTGTTCGGCCGCTGTGAACATAAGATATGCGCAACCTGTTGTATTCATACACTCACATAGTCTTTTGACAAATATCTGCGTCTCTGTATGTCTAGATAAAATGGGAAGACTTCCTCTTCATCATGCTGCCAAATGGGGATGCTCATTCAGGTGAGTAGGATGTACTTTATACAGTATAGTATGTTGTACATATGATATGCTTCTCTAATACCCCACTCATACTTTCACCCCTTCTACATTCTTATATTAGACTGATAGACTACCTCCTCGACAAAGACAAGAGTGCTGCAAGCGTTAAAGACTCTCTAGGAAAGACCCCTCTCCATCTATTATGCGAGAACTATTCATCTACTGCTGAATTTGGCAAGGGCGGTGAGCATATATCACCCGAGGATAACATGATAGAATCAACTAGAGTACTTATCAAAGCAGCCCCAGAAATTGTGAACATAGAAGATAATGATGATATCACAGCTGCTGAATACTGTATCAAGTCTGGTGCACCATATGATGCTGTAAGATCTATACAGAAGGCATCAGAATCGGATTGGAAGAAACGATCTATCACTGGGGTATCTCATACAGAAATTCAAGAAAACCTCATAGAAGAGCAGCAACAGAAGCAGAAGGAGCAGGAACTTGATAGACTGTCTAACACAGGTCATACTGTTTTACCAGCTGATGTACGGAGACCGAAGACACGTTCCAAGTTTGCAAAGACAGCTTAGCTGCGCTTCCTCATAGAGACTGAGTTTAATATGCTCTTAGCTAATGTCTGCTCATATATCATAGATTAATCTTAAACAATTGTTTGAATCCTATTAAGTTTACATTCTTCTATCTAATCTAACAGCGGAGTGCTTATCATAATCTAATCGTCAATCCAATCTCCCTTCTAAACTACTCTAATCTAACAGAAATTGAACACATATCTTATGCAGCTCGAGAAGTGAGTGCCTTCTTTGGAGCAGCTTTGGACTTTGAAGGTTTCATATTCTTTGGTAGTAACCCCACCATACCATTCTTCAGAGCTACAAGTCTTTCAGCGTGTAGTACATCCATGAGAGTGGTACTACCATTCATAACTAGCAACTTTCTTCTCTCAGCACTACTTAGAACTAATTCACTCCGTCGTCTTCTTTGGTCCTTCCTAACTTTCTCATAATCGTCTAATGTTGTCTGCTTTTCCAATATTACCTTCCATCCTAGTGATATAGGTGCTCCCTCTTGACATGATGGATTATCTCCGAGAGTTTGTTCATGCTCACGAACAGATACAGAACCAAAAGAGCATCGTCTCATGGGTCTTTGTCTATGAGCAGGTGAGGATGATACATCGTCGCGGCGTACCAAACAACCTGAGTCTGAGCACCTACGATACATACGAGTAGATGATGTATTATGTGGGATAACTGATACAGGTTCTGACATGGTATAATGATGTGGCTGGTGTATAATGCAAGATTGATTTGCTTAGAAAGATATTATATCTTTGTGATAGTTATCATTGACATCCGTAGCTCTGAAGATAGCTGAAGTTGTTTGAATAACTAAGTAATGTATGTTATTGATTATCAATTTATGGAAGTGCGGTGGTCTATTATTACGAATAGACTATCATAAATAGATGGGGGAGGGGGAGAGGCCTACCTTCATTCCTTCATGAAAGTTGCATTGCTATTTTTCTTTCACGAAAGCACAAAGGGGAGATAATAGACTCCCTAGAGACTAACCCATAACATATAAATATTAGGTGTAAACCCACTACTTTTTTATTACACCTGGATCATTTATTTTTTCTTCAACATTCAACATCACAATCATCAATCAACCAACTCTTGCTCTCTCGTCAATAGTCACTACTACTTCCTTTCTGCCTATATCATTAGATCTATTTTTCTATTAGTATTATCATTAGCAGCTAGATATCGTTTCCATATCTACCTCTCGAGTTATAAGCACATAAATATTATATACACAATAAACAAACACACATCATTATGAAATCTTTTATTGCAATCATGGTGGCAATAGCTACTCTCCTTAATAGTGCACAAGCATTTGCGCCAGTAGGAAATACATGTTATAAATCATCATCTATAGTACCATCGACGACATTTAGTAATAACCAAGGATCAACATACATTTCAAACAATCAACCAATTGCAATCCAAAAACAACGTAGTTCAATGGCATCAGTTCAAACAATGGGATTATTCGGACTAGGTGGGCCAGAGATTGCAGTTATTCTAATCGCTGGTGCTTTCTTACTTGGACCATCCAAACTTGCTGAACTTGGTAAGGAGGCCGGGAAGATGGCGGGAGAATTAAAAGAGGTACCAAAGGAATTTCAAGAAGGTTTGGCAGAGGGTGAAGCTGAGGCACAAAAGATGAAGAAGGAGATTGCAGCTTCAACTGTTAAAGATGCTGAAAAGGAAGAATAAGTATTTAAAAGGGTTATCTTTCTTGGGAACTGGTACATCACCGCTTCTTAAACATTTATATGGTGCAGTATCCTCTCAGAAAGATATGTGATAATTTGGTTTTCAAGAATCGTTTGCTGGGGCAACAATATTAGACATCATCACAAGTCAGACAAACATTTTTTGAATCATTTGCTAGAAAGCTGGGGCAATCATGAGTAGAAAGTATAATAGTTTTGAGTGATGTTGTGCTAAGGACTAACACTTTTGTTTTTGCTAAAAGTATTTGTAGCATTTGTCTGTAGTATTTGTAGTTTGTAGATAGCCGGCTCATATTTCTCTCATTTGGTTAGATGGAATTTCCTCAATGCACTTTAGAGTGATAAACTCTTCTATCGCACCCAAGATCGGATGAGGGACGTCCCGCTCTTCTGGGGCAGGGCCGCAGAGGACTAGAGGGATCTGACAAAAGTCGTGCCTGTAAGATTTGAATGGTGTGGACTGCTATACCCTCTCTTGACGAGAAGTGTACACAGAAGATGAGAAGCTAACCAGAATGAATGAGAAGTAGCAGCAAACACAAGGTGAAAACTAAGCCGAATCAAAAGTATATTCGAAACTTTATAACTAATTTTCAATTACTGCAACTGACTAGCGAATCATACCCGCGTAGTCCTGCCTAAATCTGTGTTGTTGTATGATGGAGACCTCTATTATATTCCAGCCTCGTACTACTCAACACTTTTGCTAAACATAGCCTATATATATTCATACCCCAATCCCCATAATCATAACATCTACTAATTCTCACCCCAAACAACACCTTTAAGGAAAACTACTTGTCTATATCAATTAGTAATAGTGCATGAAATTAAGCATGCTTCTTAATAGCAGCTTCAATAGCCTCGGCATTAGCACCATTCACAACATCTACCTTCTCTCCATTCTTAAAGTAATGAAATGATGGAACTGATCGTACTCCCTCGCGCTTCATTAATTTGGATGCATCTGGTGTGGCATCACCAATTACCTATCATCAATACAACATTTCGTGGATGCATTAGTTAGAACACATTACAACAATACTCTCTTATACACAACAGGGCTATTGCAATATCAATATACACAAACACACCTTAATGAAGATAGAATCGGAGTAAGTATCGCTCAACTCATCAAACTTTGGTGCAATCACTTTACATGGTCCACACCACGTTGTTGAATAATCAATAACTACGAGGGAATCACCAGCACCAGATACTTGTTTATCAAACTCTGCTTCATTATCAACATCTAAGACTGCCAATAGTGGTCTTGTCGATGACGATCGAGTAACTGTTGTGGAAATTGGGGAACTGGTGAAAGCGGATGTCGAACTAACTGCTATGGCAGCAACTGCAACTGTAAGAATAGTAGAGCGGACCATTATATTTATCGTAAATCGTATAATTGATTGATATTAGATTGCAAAGGGAAGATGCTTTATGCGAGGAACAAAAGCCGCTTCAAAGTTTCGAGTTGAATAGAGATTTCATGCGTATCTTTATAACTCCATTGCGGGATATGATACATAGGTCATTTTGATGAAGATCAAAAGTCAACTGTGCCGTGCAATACAATATCTTAGCCGTCAAGCACGCTCTGCTCCTTGTTTATTATCCTCGTGTGCAGTATCATCATATCCTGGTTCTTCATAGTCTGATCACATCAATACAAATAAAGATACCAGTATGATCAACAACGTATCCTCAACACTACTCATTGCTGTTGTTGCAACCATCATGTCTTCTTGTACAGTTGGGGCCTTTTCTAAAAGTTCTACTTCTACACAATATCATTGCAGAGAATCTTCCTCTTCTACTATATCTCTACGAGCTGCAGATACCGACTCCATTTTGCCTTCATTTAATAATTTAGAAGAGTATACATCATATCTCAAGTCAGCTGGACAATTACCATCAGGTTTTGCAGTTGGTACTGCCACGGGAGAGTTTGTTAGTGTCGAGGCACCTGCCATGGGTAAATTACCTATCAAGGCTACTGTTATTCATTTAACAGAGGGTCCTACTGATAGTTGGGCTGCTGTTTTTACTAGTAACAAGGTATGTTTTGTATGTGTCTTTTGCTTAGTATGCATGTGTTAGTTCTCTATGTAGCTACTAGCAACTACTAACTACAATGTATATTATGTATAGTTTCCAGGATGTCCTATTAAAGTAGGAAAGTCTCGTCTATCTGATGGTCATGCACTTCAAGCACTTGTCATTAATAACAAAGTATCAAACGTTTGTCCCGGAGGAGATGGAGTGGCAGCTGCCGAATCTGTCTGTGATGCTGTCGCTAGTACTTTAAATCTTCCTAACGGTGCCAAGTCTGTACTACCATCATCAACTGGTGTAATTGGATGGCGTTTACCTGCAAAAGAATTGGCTGAAGATATAGTACCAAAAGCAATTGAAGCATTACAAACTGATAGCGCATTTGCAGCTGCCGAGGCAATCATGACAACTGATAGATACCCAAAGTTAAGAAGTAAGACATTATCAGATGGTACACGAATTGTAGGTGTGGCCAAAGGTGCTGGAATGATTGAACCAAATATGGCAACAATGTTGGGATATATAATGACAGACGCAACAATTGAAAAGAGTAAACTACAAGCTATGCTCACGGAAGCATGCAATCAATCATTCAATTCAATTAGTATCGATGGTGATGAATCTACAAGTGATACTGTTGTTGCAATTGCATCATGTCTCAAACCACTTGAATCAGAAGATGAATTCCGAACTGCACTCCTTGAAGTGACTGCAGGTCTATCAGCTGACCTTGTTCGTAACGGAGAGGGTACTGGGCATGTCATTCGAGTCAAAATAAACAAGGAGCAGAGCGTGCTTGACGGCTAAGATATTGTATTGCACGGCACAGTTGACTTTTGATCTTCATCAAAATGACCTATGTATCATATCCCGCAATGGAG
>Ga0214480_100001_pt1 | contig 93484 bp, 61 predicted proteins | sample M1_20Mar14CPVII9_3_FD_165042 | JGI IMG/M metagenome (GOLD analysis project Ga0214480, IMG submission 165042) | Marine eukaryotic communities from Monterey Bay, California, United States - M1_20Mar14CPVII9sort6BwellE17 | ecosystem: Environmental > Aquatic > Marine > Unclassified | place: USA... | reverse complement strand
GTGAGTGTTAAATTGTTTGTGTTAATTGTTGTGTTTTATTTTGGGGGGAAGTGATATTGGATTGTTTTTATTTATTAGATTGGGGTGTGCATATGATATGCACTTATATTCGTCACTAATAAACCACGCTTATTATTCTTTTCTTGTGAAGCATCGTCTGGATCACTTTTAAGTCCATACTTAACACCCGGGGCATACCGTCCACTGTTATTATCATCACCACGAGAGGGATAACTATCCTCCTGAGATTCCATCTCATTCATCGAGGGTAGTTGTTCGACATGATTCGTATCCCCCGTAGGGTCGGGTTTATACTTGGGTGTCATACCACTCCAATCATCATCAACATCCCATGTTAATACAGATTGAGCACATGTTTGATTATCCTTATCACATTCAATCCAAATTTCAACAGATGCTTCTTCAGGGTCAGCCACGGGTGGGGGTGTCGCAGCGGATTTGGAAGAAGGAGGGGCAGCCTCGCCAACACGTTCACGTTCCTTCTTGAGTAATTCCAATAATTCCTTACGACTCATCTCCTCTTCCTTCTTGGTATTTTCATGTGTGGGTGTTTCATCTAAGCTAGCCCGTCTTGATGCCTTGTTACGCAAATCCTTGAGTTTCTTGAGTATTTGGGCACTTGTACCGCTTCCCGTGGAACCACCCGAGGTGGATGGATCATCACCACCGCCAGCGGCGGCACCACGAGGGGTATTAGTAGTCTTGGGGGCTCCGTCGGAGACGGAGCCCATTGGTGCTGTTTCAGGTGTTCCCGAACCGGCGGCGGTAGTGGATGGTATCATTTCAACAGCCGCACCGGCTGGGGCATATTCCAATTGATTCTCGGGGTCTTGGGGAGGCGGGGGGATGAAGGGTATTAATTGGGATTAAGAATTAAAAATGAAGGGTGGTTTATTAGTGACGAATATAAGTGCATATCATATGCACACCCCAATCTAATAAATAAAAACAATCCAATATCACTTCCCCCCAAAATAAAACACAACAATTAACACAAACAATTTAACACTCACCTTGTTCATATTCATTATCCGAAACATCCTTGGTAGCATCCCCCTTCTTATTCCCACTATCATCCTCACTCTCTGATGCATTCGTCTTTCTCCTCTTGCGAACTAATAATACACCCACAACTAACGCCACCACTACCAAAATACCAACTATCGCACCACCAATTGCACCACCACTCCCACCTCCACCACTACCTTTATTCTGTTCATCTAATAACTTTTGTGCTTCAGCCTGTTCCATTGCCAGCTTCTCAGCAGCTACTCTATCAAAGTAATTTGGATCAACACAATATCCTTGATCCATTAATCCAACCATTGCTTCATCGCTTGTTAATTCATAATTATCTTGTAGGAATGTTGATCGTTCGGAACATGTGTAGGGTGTGCCTTCTTGCCACATGCAGGTATTGCAGAATGCTGATGGGGGGAGGGTTGGTGCTTGTAATTTACGACGTATTTTGATTGTTTTTATCATTGTTTTGGGGATTGTTGAGGAGGTAGAGGATGGGGGCTGCTCATTGTTATTGGTATTAATAATTATAGCCTCATTTAATATATCAGCCTTGTTATTATTGACTCCACTGCCAATGTTATTGTTTGATGTTGAACATATCTCGTGCTCATTTAGTATTAATAACCGTGCCTCTTCAATTGTTGATACTATTATTTTAGTTGTTTTGGTATGTTGTTGTTTGTTGTTACGGTTTGATTGTAATAATAATTGTTGAGCATAATCTTCACATGTTGTTGTGGGGGTATCCTTATAGATTATACATTCTCCGCAGAATTGCTCTACAGTGCTACGACGGCGTTTGAGGTTATTGGTACTACCTCGTAGTGTATACGATGATTTGGATGACATGGTTGTTAGGTATCAGTTGTCAATAATTCTGCAATGAGGCTATTGTAACTTCAAGCTTTCCACTGTCTTCTTTGAGAACCAACTATTGTTTGCAATTGTTGAAAATATATATCAATAACCCTCTTCTTTTCAATAAGAGGTAGCAATTGGTAGTTATATTATGTGTAGAGGACACTAACTGAATTCTGATAGACTTTCAGCCTCGTATGTGTATCATCGTTTTGCAATCATGCAAAAGAAATAGGCAGTAGTAGGCCGCTTATTTGATACATTCAGCCGAGAACGTAACGGGGGATTTCCTACTGCCACTATTGCTCATATCCGTTTACTGCGACGTGAGTAGTGGGCAGGATGACTTTTTGAAGTTAATCGAGGCTGAAAAGACTGCTTAGCTAACTAACGGCACTGAATAGAGTAGCCCATTTAGCCCAATAGTCATGTTAGTAGTCGAGGTTGCGAACCCTGTATTAGATACCGCTTGGCTAGAATACGATTAAGGCCATTATCCTTAACGAGCGACCATCTGCAACCAAACCAACATGATAACCGAGGTAGATAAATGTCAGTTGTCAGGACATAGAGCTGATATACCTAGTATATCTATATTTCATGACACTGGTCTTCTGATAAGACGATAACGACCGTATCCAACACTTACAACAAATATCCAAAGATCCAATAAACTCAAACATGAAACAGCACAACAAAAGAACAAATTCACAACTAATCAAACCACTCAATAATACCCCCATTAATACTCCAGTCCACTCTCTATACGCCACATTAGTATTGATGGTATTTATTGGATGTATATTGATATCATCGGGATCTCTTCTCCGTCATAATCATAATCCATCATCACCCACCGCCTCTATGGCTTTGGATACCAACAGCAGCTATCCAAGGTAACTGTCACTTACAATTCATAATACTATATCATGATATAGTACACGGAGCATGTATGAAGTATGAAAGGTACATCTTACCAATATTATATGGATTATTAACACCATTCTCTCCGACACAGTATCAACGATGGCATTTAGGTCATCACCGATACATTGGATGAGAATAATGACAGCTGGCGATGGATGTATGCAACTGTAATGATATACCACTTGCCAACGTGTGCAGCATACTACTTTGTATAAAACACTTTGTATAGAAACATATAATGTATAAATTCAATTTTGTACCCCTTCTTTTTGCATGTGTTCAAATCAGTGAAGTAAAACTATCTCTACTATTATAAACTTCATCATGTCAATCTTAAAACGTACCGTTCCATCTCATACCATGTCGCGTTGCGAGAACTCTCAATGTCCAAAGCTTCCCTGCTTGATATAACAGATGGATTTTGCTGTTGCTGCTTGATGAAAAGTATATATACACTTTCATCTAATCCAGAGCCAGAGGATTCTGTAACTCTATAATATCGTTCCAATTTAACCTTGACATTAATCTTTAAAGAATGAACATTAAATTCTCGAATAGTTTGTTTGACTCTATCACTCACAATGAACCAAAGATATATCCAAAAACTGCAAACAAATATTCCGATAAATACATGAATAAAAGTATGTATAAACTTGTTGTTTTCTTCTGTTAATAGTTGATCCATTGTCCCTTCTGGCCAGTACAGAAAAAGAAATGAAGACATAGCACCAATTGCAATTAGGAAGCCATCTCTTCGTCTACTGTGTATGGCTTTTGTTAATGAATCTCGAAAGTTATTCCAAAGGTCGTCGTCCATTTTCGATAGCATTTCAGGCTTATTATGTATCATTCGATGGTATGGGGTGTGTAATGTCATGATATTGCTAGTAAACCAATCTGGAAAATGTTGGTATTTGGGGTGTTCTGTCCCATATACTCGTTTGAGACAGAAGCCTTCTACATTGTCACTATTCCTTACATTATTATTATCTCCACTTTCCCTCTTATTATTATTATTATCATATTGTTGCAATTGATATGGCACAGCGGACTGATCCAAGCCTTCCATATGAGACAATCCTAGTAACCAATCTACATTTGTCGAGTTTACATCATCTCATCACAGCCGGTCCATTCCTCCAATCCTAAGAGGATTAATAAGCGGCGCTATCGGCATTGTCTCGGAAGGGAAAGATATTATTAGTTCGTGTGGTATCCTTCAAAATATTCTTTTGCAACTCTGATACGATTTGAGATTAACTTCATTATGTTGTGGATTGGATAGCATTCGTATTTAATACAATGAAGATCTTTGTAATATCAGTCTTAGCCGCCGCCGTCGGTGCCTCCTCTTCTCCCCAGCGCAAGCGTAGCATTGAAAACAAATATACTTCTACCAACACGGATGTCATTGAAGAGGAGAATCGTAAGGAGAATGTTGCATATCTAGGATATCGTAAGCTTGAGGGAAGTATTAGTATGTCTATGGATAATGATGGTGAGTATTGATAGTATTGTGTGTTTTTATATAGATTGTGTTAGATATTGTGCATATGATGTGTATGCGTGTGAAATATTTGACATGTGTTATAACATGTGATATGTATTAAATTAGTAGTACCTACTGATTATCATTCCTACATTCATATACCTTTGTCTATACTATAGAATCCTCATCAGCAGCCAGTAGTACTACAGAAAAGATCCCACCACCAGCATATACAACTGAACTATTTCATAATTTTGAGAGTGGTACCAACAAAAACACAAAATATACAAACTTTGTATCAGCATTAGATCATTTATTCTTCTTCCATAATAATGATTTGTATACACTTGGTAAAGATGGAGAAGTAACACCCATTACAGATGGTGGTGGTGAAGATACCAGTGCTAGTATATGGACAAACTTTGGTGAAAGTGATTCGTCATATGCTGTATTGAATGATATGTTATATATGTTTGTTGGTGATGATGAGAATAACGTTCAATTGTTTAAGACTGATGGTACTAATCAGGGTACAATGAAAGTAAGACTTTGTTGTTTGTTTTTATGTAGTGCTAGAGTATATATTGTAAGTTTCTTATGTATATCCAATTTTGACCAACTTGTTTAGGTGAAAGATATCAATGTATTGGAAGAGAGAGATCCATTCACTTTCTCCCTCTCGGAAATGATGAATGGCAATTCGAATCAGATCATTGCATACAAAGACAAACTATACTTTTATGAATTGGATCAAAATGAAGATGATGAAACTGTACCGACATTGTATGTATCAGACGGAACAGAAGAGGGTACCGAAGCTGTTGAAACTGGTGTTAATTCGGATTTGCCAACAACTACCATGATATCATACATCACCGAGTATGACGGAAAGACATACTTCCCCGCCGGTGGACAAGTATGTAAAAAGGGGGAAGATGTTACCATTGATGTTAATGGAACTGAAGTTGAGATTAAGGGAAATGTAACATGTGAAACGGATACTGCATTGTTTGTACTTGAGGATGGAAAGGAAGCTGTACAGTTTGCTGATTTCAATTCATCAATTGACATTGGACAACAACATGATACCAAGATGACAGTGAACAATGGTTTGTTATACTTTCAAACTACCGAGGGTGGATTGTATCGTACAGATGGAACACAAGAGGGAACATTTCCATTGAATATGAACGGCGCTTACTTTACTCCAAGGACTGACGATAAGCTGGTCTTCTTCTGCGCAGAAGTGGGAGATAGTCGTTTGAAGTCAATTTGTGAGACTGACGGTACTATCAATGGAACGATGGTGATCGCCTCCAGTGGATCAGAAGTAGGCTCCTCAAAGGGCTTGACACCGTTTGGTGACAAGATCTTGTTTCACAATCGCAGGAAGAGACAGGGTGTGATCACGCCAACTACCTACGACCCATCGAAGGAGAAGGTCAAGCAGCAAGTTTACACTCTCGAGGTAAAAGGTAAAGCCGATCTCGATACTTCAGATGTCGATTCCTACTACGTCATCTATGAGGATGTTGCATTTTTCAAAGCTGCTGATCAGGAAGGGAATGAGACGTTAGGCTCTGAATTGTATGTTACTAATGGAATCTCCAAGGGCACTGCATTGGTCAGTGACATCAATCGAGGCAAAGAAGGGTCAGACATTCGAGGCTTGAGTCTGCTGGGTGATTCTCTCTATGTTATGGCTTACACTCATGACGAAGGTTACGATATTTACAGGGTAGAACCATGCCCTGAGGAAGGGTGTGCCACCTATCCACCAACACCTGCTCCTATTCCGGAAGAAGAGGCTGAGGAGATTCCAGATAGTATGCCTTGGGAAGACGGTAATACTAAATCTGCTGCCTCATTTGCTCCCGTGTCAAGATTCTTTGTGACTGTGATGTTTGTGTCTGTAGTTTTCCGGGGATGAGGTCGAATATGAAGATACCATAAGGTAAGGTGATGAAAAATGATGTGAAGGGGTCTTATGGATGATTGTAGTGGAGAGAGAAGCTTCTGATATAAAAAGTTCATAAGCATAAATGTAAAGATAATGTGTTGACAATTTGTATACAGCTCTTTCATTTTAGCAGTGGTTGTCTGGATGTACAAGATTAGACCTCATGGTAGTTAACTCTATTGCAATGCCTTCCATGCCAATGGCAGCCTCTTACTCTCATGCACTGTTGTTGACGCATCCCTGTGCAACCGTTACTACTAGGTTGACCTAGTCTGATACATCTTCCCATTTTCTTATCCCAAGTGCATGGCAATCGCAATATCTTGCATTGCCTCTTATTAAGTTTGCTGCACTGATCACCTCGAAGTCTTCGTGGTGCTTCAGACTTGTAGTAGTCGAAATCTTCCTCTTCGTATGTATCATACAATTCGCCTAAAGTATGAGTAGCAGAGAACCTGAGAGCACATGTGTTATTGATTTCTAAAGTCTAAATATGAACTTACCACCAGAAGCACTGATGAGAATAGTGAGGAAAATACAGTGTAATATAATCATGCTCTTCATGATCGATTTACTCTTATGCTCTTCTTCTTATACCTGTCTTTTTCACTTTATGAGCTCTTCTACTCCAAAATTGAAAGGCAAGAACATGAACATGACTAGTAAGAGAAGACTAAGTGAACGTTGTCCCGAAATGTAAGAGAGCCTTTAGGGAAGTGTTTCAGGATCAAGATCAGAGGAACACTGCTCAGCGACTATGCTCTCGCCAATGAGATATTCATCGTTGCTAATCAGTATAGGGCATTATAAGCAATCATTTCATACTCATAGACTGCTCTTGATCATATGAGCGGTAACATGTTCTTGATTGGTGCACGACAGCATATTATTGGTAAGTAATGGTCTCATAAATCCAAATCCGTACCCAAATCAATCATCAAATCTACCATAATCATGTCATCTACTCTCTTTCAATTAGTTATTGTGGCCTTCATGGTCTTCTTCCAGTGTGTCTCTGCGGATGATGTAAGTAAATAAATTGATGCTCACCACAATATTTTGACCCCACATTCTATTATGACATACGCTTTCTTGTTTGTAAAAGGCATCTACCAAGAGCAATCTCCGAGCTGCACATCGTAACTTGGAATGGGAGGAGAATTCTCCCGATTGGGTTCCTACTTGCAAATGGAGTGGAGACACATATGAGGCCGGACAAGAGCTCGAGTGCAGGTGAGTAGCCAAGTGTTTGTATCATATGTACTATAAAACGAATCATATCATATACTACTCTCCATAGCTATTGTAAGTGGAGGTGGTGCACTTGTCTTGTAGATTGGGAAGAAGAAACAACATCTTGGGGGAATTGCCGCAATGAGTAAAGAGGATGTTCGCTACCTCGAAGGAACGACCTGTGCTGCCTTGTTTGATACACATCCCGTTTTGCCTGTTTCCTTGTTTGAAGAGAATGATTAGTTGCAAAGTTCCTTGATTGTAGGTAGTAACTACTCAAATAGTATGCCATCGATCTTAACACATTTTTACACTTACCTATACGTTCAGCCCCTTACTTTGTATCCTTCTCTTCATTACCTTTCTCGCCATTTGTATCCTTCCTCTGCTCAACCGCCTTCCTATCTGGCAGCACAGACACAATCGAAGCTCCCCAGTCTTTATATCCATTCTCTCTATACTTTAACAATACCTCAAAGACATGATTACATGTCAATATCCGTGTTGACTTGCCAAACTCGAGGTTCTCATCAAGTGGCAATCTTGCTGTTTTGATATTAAGTGATGGATATTCCTTGTTGATTGCTTCGGCACGGTCAACGGCTACCCGTTTAAGTCTATTGCGGTCTACTATACCCCCAATGATGTAGGTTGTATTGTTGTCTAGAGTTGTCAATGTATTGGGTGAGTCTCCAGTTAAGTAGACAAACTGATGACCGGGGCGTAGTCCTTTTGGAGATGGCTCGTCTATGCTCTCATTAGTTTTTGCATCATTTGTCTCGGTAATAGGCTTCTCTGTAGTTTCTACTTTTGATGCATCGTCTTGTTCCCCTTCTTCCGACGACTTGGCTTCATTCTTCTTATCAGCATCTGCTACTGTGGCCGCTGCCATATCCGTCGTACCTTCTTTCTTCTCTCTACTACTATTATACACATCCTCAAATCCATCCTCAAAACAATGAAAAGCACGTCCGACCCAACTATTTGGAAACCCCTCCACCTTCTCTAATCCTTTATATGTCAAACTATCCTTCTTTAAACCACAAACATCAATATAAACAGGCATTCTAGCCTTTCTATTCACGGCATAGACATATCTTAGCTGTAATGATAACGAATTAATCTCTTTAGATGACATTAAATCTTCAAATTTACAATCAAAGCATATACGAAACGATCTATCAATATTAGCATTTGCCATAATTTCCTTCCACTTGTTTTCGCGTTTTAACCTGGATGCGCGTTTAGCGTTTATGAAGATGAAAGAAAGACGATAGTAACTCAAGTTAGTGCATACGGCTTGCAAAGGCAATCAAACACTTGAATTCACATCATAAAACAATACAAACGCGGACTTTCCATCCTTTACCATCTTTTTGGTTTACTAATTGTTGTTCACGCTCGGCTTGTAAATCTCGTCCTTCCTTTTGTGCTTTTAATTGTTTTAATTGACGTTGTTGTTCTTTACGTCGTTTTTTGATTGCTTGTGACTTTTCATAGCGACGTCGTTTCTTTAGTTGATTCTTTGATAGGGTTGGTGTATCATTATTATTGTTATTGTTGGTTGCAATCACTGATGTTGATGTTTGTGTATCTTGAACTTTAGTTTGTGTATCTTGGGCCGTAGGCGGAGCTTCTTTATCGGTGGCGGGCGCCTCCGACACTGCACTAGTATCAACTGGCGGTGACTTATCCATTACTGGTTGCAATACACTGGTAATATTAATCGATACAAAGGCTTTAATACATACATCAATCATGAATCTCCGTCGATCGACAGTTGTTTCTTCATTCGTCTCGAGACCACCACCAGACAAAATAGCTGACATCCAATATACTTTATATTCATAGTATGAGTACTATATGCTGCTATTATCAAACTGAACTGAACTATAGAAACACTCACTGCCGGCCACTTCATCTTGATATGAGTTAATCATTCCGGAGCGAGGATACCGTCATTGCAAGAGATTTTTACAACATAACAACTACCATACGCTACGGCTAGCTTCTACGCAAGTGTGATCCTTCTTTAACCTATTTCCAATGCAAATCTACCCTAACCATAGATAGTGAGGCCTATAGTCTTCATATGTTCTTATCGATGTGGTATCTTATGGTATCTTTTATAGGCCTCACATTTGTACAGGATACATTTTTTCACCTTTAATAATTAGGTAGGCAGGATCACGTGTGGTGGAAAAGATATTGGATATGGCGCTCTTCACAAGCCATAAACGGCATGGCAGTATGTTATTCATAACAGTATTATGTCTCATATTGAATATCTTGTCGGGTGTCTCGGCGTTATCGCTGTCGAGACCACGAAATACCCATAAATTTAGTACACAAGTTGGTTCATCTCCGATTTATTCAAATAAGTTATTCGGTATACCATCCACACAACTCTTATCACAACAACGTATGTTGGCAGCTGCAAATACTGATAATATCTCTTTAAACAACACTCGGAAACAACGGGTATTAGTAAGACTATCAAAAATATCACAACAGTTAATCAATCTTCGTAAATCTATCTTTAAAGCAGCCACAATATTATCATTGGTTCTATTTGGTTTTAATAAGGGTCTATCCATACCACCTAATGCTCATGCCGCTTGGGGTAGTAAATCTTCAAATGTTGTAGTAGTTGAAGCTCCACCAGTGGTTGTCAAGAAAGCATCGTTAGTTCGAACGATGACCAAATTGTTAGTAGCTGCTGGTGCTTTATCTGTTGGTTTATCGGTTGTACCCAATACTGTGGGTAGCAGCAGTTCTACAATTAATGGAGAAGAAGATGATAGAGTCGTACCAAAAGATGAGCCGTCTCCGTTACCATTGCCAACTCAAAACCTTGAATTGATATCAAAACCAAAGCCCACATCAAAAACACTCAAACCACCAAAGCAAAGCAACACCAACACAAAGAAGGATCAAAGCCTGGTTAAAGATTTAGATAGCAAGATTGAAATGTTACGTATACGGGAAGAGAATGCCAAAGCTTCCGCTGAAAAAGAGCGTCTAGCAGACTTGGAACGTGCAACCGAAGCACGGAAGCAAGAACAAGCCGAAATCGACGCACGCATTCAAGCTGAAGCCGACAAAGTAGTTAAGGAGGCACAACGTCAAAAGGCAATATTAGCAGAGAAACAACGCGAAGAGGAACTAAGTAAGTTGGAAAGTGGTAAGAAGTTTCAACAGATTAAAGAACAAATGTCTGATGATGGTGGTATGGTATTAGAAGATGTAACAAGTTTAATTAAGAATCTTCCAAAGAAAGAGATAAGTACTACTACCCCTGTGGTTAAGATGGGTTCATCGGGACCTGCCAAGAGTAAGGAAGAAGATATTGAATTAACTACACAGGTCATTTTAGAGTATGTTAAGTCAAAAGAGAATGAGGAGGCTGGAGTAGTTGACGATGATCAGTAGATAAACGGTAGTGGGGAATAATTTGATGTTTTATGTTGTGAAGTAGGGGCGAATTGAATCGAGTTTGGATGATAGAAAAGAGTTTAAGGTAAATACCTACATCGGATGCCATTGCTATTCAATACCAAAGTGTGGTTCTAACATACATTCACATGTTTGTTTCATATGTTTATTTTATACGAAAGATACCCTCCATGATGTGAACAAAAATCACGCCAAATTAAATTACCTTCATAATTCAAGGTAACCTTGATTAATTCAACAGAAGTATCACTATCAAAACGATGTGGCTATTTCAATTACTTATTTGTATCTGTCTTAGTGGTAGATTTGTTGCATCAATCGATATTATAGGAGGATATGGGAAAATTGAATTCAAAGATGGCCGTGTGTACGAGGGTAGGTTTGAGGGAGGCAAAGTTCAAGGCGTCGGATTGCTCAAGTTTGCTGATGGCCATGTGTACAAAGGCGAAGTCAAGGATGGCAGGGCTCACGGTAAGGGGAATATGACTCTAGTGGGTGGAGGAGGTACATATCAAGGAGACTTTAAGTATGACAAAATGCATGGAAAAGGCAAGTACAAATGGGTGAGTGGAGCAATATATGAAGGCGAGTGGAAGTCCGACAAAAGGGACGGCGTGGGTATCTTAACTTGGTTAGATGGAAATAGCTACGATGGAGACTGGAAGGATGGTAAACGACATGGTAAAGGCATATTAAAACATGTCAATGGTGACATTTATGATGGGGCCTGGAAAGATGACAATCGACATGGCAAAGGCACTTTGAAGCGTAAGAGTAGCGTCTATTATGGAGACTGGAAGGGCGACAAAAAGCATGGAAAGGGCATCTATAAGTGGCCAAGTGGAGACTTCTACGATGGAGATTGGAAAGATAACAAAAGACATGGTAAAGGCACTATAAAATATGTCAATGGTGACATCTATGAAGGCGAGTGGAAGTCGGACAAGAGGCATGGCCATGGTGAATATATACATGCCAACTGTGGAACAGTATACAAAGGATATTGGATGAGTGATACATTCCAAGGCGAGGGTGAACTAATGGATGACATATGGCTACAATTAATAGAGTTATCAATGGCAGGAAAAGAAATGTACTCCATCTTTGCAATCATCGCTCAGCCTTGATGCTTTTTTTGGTACTTGGTATTCTTGGATGGTTACTTGAAAAGAAAGATACAGGAGAGAAGAAGGATGTCGTGGTACTGACGGATGAGCACAAGATATGCTCAATTTGCTTTGAACCATTCTCTATCGATATCGGCACAACAAATGAGAATGACGGGAAACATTTGCCTGTTGTAGGTTTATGCCATCACTTTTACTGCCAAGGTTGTATTCTGAAGCGGCAGTCTTCTTTGGCTCAGAAGAATAATGGTGAAATACCTGAGGTAATTAGTTGCATGGAGTGTAGAAAGAGTGGGTCGTTTCGCCCAAGCAATCCAACCTATCATAGGATGTTAATTGGTTTCCTTGAGAGTTCTGTTCCTGTTGTCACAGAAGAGGATAAGAAGTGAAGCGTAGGAGGAGTGAGTCAAAGGTCTAGTCATTATTATTGGTTCACTAGAGTGCTCCCTTGTTGTTACAGATGAAGAGAAAAATGGGTCAGATATAAGAAAACTGACTCTGTGTATAGGTGTGTAAGGCTCGTATTAGAGATTCTATTAAGTTTGTTGATGTTATTCGAGTCACTCTTCTCTTTTCCCCAGAGTAACTTGATCCTAATCTACCAAGTAGGCCACAGAATCATACCAACCACCAGCAGTATGAATATAACCAATAATATAGCTACAGCAACACCAATCGCAACATGATTGCCATCATCTGTAACATGGAAGCAGTAATATAAACCGCATGGATATCTATATGCATCCCCCATTTCCTGAACCATGCGTCTATATATTTGTTCGTCTACTGTTAGAACATATGCCAATTCTTGTCTTCGTAGTATATTGTTATAATCAGGACTGTCTTTACCGTTTTGTTTCCTTATTCTTCTTCTAGTTGCCTTATGATTCTTCTTCTCTTTCTTACTTAGTATTGAAGGCATCATGATACCACTATTATGTATATTACCATATCGATTACCATTACAATAATTCTCATACCCCTTAGCACCATCTACATCTCGTGTTTCAATTGATAATATACCAGGCTGTAACTGCGAATCACAGACTAATCGTACATTATCAGCAGGTAAGCGTATTAATCCACTGCCTCGTATAGATAATGATGACTTTGTTAAATCTGCACGAATCTCATCGCGACCGGGTGAAGTTGGTTCATCATCTTGTGCTAATTCCAAATCATACTCATCACTAAAGTTGTAGTTGTCATATCCATATTGTTTTCGTATTGCATGTCTATTGCGTGTATATTCATTCGACGTTTGGTTATTGAGAGCGGCATGTGCTGCAGCGAATGCATTACGATGTTCTTCAGATAATTCATATTGAAATTCATCATGATTTGAAGAGGATGATCCATTAATATTTGTTGATTCATTGTATATACTATAGGGTGTAGTACCAAGCTGTGTCGATTGACGTAATCTACGTCTATATCGACGTTCAGTCCATTGTCGTTTGGCTTGTGTTTTAATTGCTTGTGCAACGTGCTTTAATCTACTTCTTTGTTGTCGATGATATTGCTCTATAGTTGATAGTTGATCAAAGTAACATTCATCTTCCTCGTTACTTATTGGTGCATTATTGTAAAAGAATGAACACTTTCCTATAACTTCCTCATCGTCGTCTGTAGTTGTAGTGTTTCTTTTAATTTTGTCTGTATCTGGAGTTGCCATGTTTTGATAATTACTTGCACAGCTTTGATCATCATCATCATCTGCATTCTGCGGTTCACTTGATGTAGAGAACCATCCTTTTATCTTATTTATTGTACCACTATCTTCAGATACAACTTCTTCTCGATGTATAATCGATGATTCTCCTTTGCAATAGTCATCTCTATCAGAGATATAACCTAGTGTTGATATTGCTGATTCATTTTTTATTTTGTGCATATCATGTGTTATCGATTGAGTAGTGGTATCTACTTGAGATTGCAGTGATGAATTTGTATGATTAATATTTGTATGTATAGAAGATTGTGTAGATGGCTCGTTATATTGTGGAGATATTGGTGATTGATGAGCTGACGACTGTTCTTGTATAGTCTCTGATTGCATTTGTTGCTGCTTTGGTGTATCTACTTTGCTATCAGAGGTATCCTCCTTCTCTACAATGTCTATTCTTTCAATAACCATACTATCACATTTGTCCATGAGACCAGTAGATATATTATCATCTACTTTAATATCATCGTTGTTGGCCATTGTTTGCAACACTATTGTTTGTTCATAAATATTTGTCAGAGATGCACCAACAGTCAGTTTCTCATAAGGTATCTGCCTATTATTTGCCTATTTGCCTATTAGCTCAACGAGATTCTCGACACTCTACTTTGCCAGTAATATACTACGCCCGCTATAAACCAGTAGTAGTGTGTCTATATGTATATGTAGGTTTGTTATTGTTGCTGCAAATGAGATATGCATACAATGAACTTAGTGCTTGCTCTCTAAACTATTTACCCCCTGGGTTTTCCTTTGGGTATCCTGAGGTAAGATCGTTTCATCGCCACTACCTCTCCACCTATCTACCACAAGTGAAAGTATACCTATATATGCAAACCTCGGTGCTTTTGTCATATTAACTTTACCTCTATTATACTTGACGAGATTCATAGCTGAACAATCTGGAGCAGAAGGTGCGATTGCTTTAGGTATTTTGAGATGAACACATGATGTGAGATGTGTGCAATACATAATTTTTGTTGCAAACCATGGTATATCAATGGCAATAGCTCGGTACCATTTGATATTAGTTGCATACGTATGCTCCGTCGATTTTATACCTACTCAACCTTTATATTGCTATCAACTCTCTTACAATCAACGATTGCCGAATGATATGGTTATGTCTACCATATCACGGGTGTTTCTTTAGAATAAAGATATGGAAGCTCAAGAAAGAAACATTGCAAACCTTATTCAGGATGCAGATAAGAAAACGATATTATTCTCTGCTTTAGGAACCGATTATCAAAATAAGTTTGGCAAGAAACCAGTCTACAAAGGAAAATTCAAAGATTATCTTGAGAGCCAGTTTGCTAATAACATAGAGATACGTGGTAGTGGAGGTTCATTAGTCGTTACTTGGGTAGGAACGAATACCGAGATAGACTATAGTGATACCAATACTTTTTCTCAAGAAGAACTATTGACGGAGATCATTCAGAAGTTGGCTATATCTAGTAGTACAAAAATACAACTCGGCAATATAATTCAAGATTATCAAAAGCATGTTAGGAATAAGTCTGGGCAATTGCCCACATATGAGGGGAAGTTCAAGACATACATTGCAACCAGTATTCCTGGTGTAAAGGTTGCTTCGGGGGAATATATTACTTACCATGCTATAAAGAGCAGTTCGAGTGAAGTTCCGTCTGAAATATCTTATCAAGAGAATAATCAAAAGAAAAAGAAGAAGAAGGAGAAGAAAGATGAAGTAAAGATTGCAGTACATGATAGTTCAGCGGATATTATTACATTTAGTGAATCAATTAGAGGCAAAAGCGATAGTGGTATATCAGCAAAACAGGAAGATGATGATAACGTCGCAGTCAGAGGTATCGAAGAGGGGTTTGAGGGATTGTCTTTAGAAGAACGGAATGCAAAAGCTAATGAATTGGCGACCTCATTATTTCTACCCAAAGGCGTGTTAGATGGTATACAGAGAAATAAAGGGTTGTCTTTATTTAAAAGTTCTGGTATAGAAAACCAACCAGAGGGTGCACTTCTTGGGCATTTGTTTGATGATAATGAATCATCTAATGAGGTAGGGGAGGGAGTGTATATCAATACTCATTCGCCGTTTTGTTTCATAACAGTGGGGGTACAAGGTGCTGGAAAGTCGCATACATCATCATGTATACTTGAGAGCTGTCTTGTACCGTTCGAGCCGGGGAATGTTGTAAAATTGAAGGTGCCGCAAACCACATTAGTAGTACACTATGATCAAAACACTACATCGATATGTGAAGCTGCTGGTTTACTTTCCCTGAATCGTAATATTAAGGCAAAGATGAATCAAGTGGGGCATACTGTGGGCGCAATACCAAAGGAGAAGGCTGTTATTCTCGTATCTCCTGCATTCTATTTGCAACGAAAGAAGTTTTATGGAGATACGTGCACTGTGAAACCACTCCTCTTCCGATGGAGGTCCCTAACAGCAGATCATATCAAACGAATAATGAGAATTGAAAGCGGTGACAATCAATTGTATGTTGCTTCATTCCTTGATTTATTGAGATCTTACCAAAAGAAAGCTGTCGTGCCTGATTTTGCAGACTTTCTTAAACAGGTCCGCGATGTTTGCAGTATTGGTACACAGAAAGGGCCCCTTGACCAGAGAATCAATTTACTCGAGTCAATTGTTGCTGAATCAGAGAAGAACTCGGGGTTAGTTGGAGAAAGTCTTGACTTGGTATCTTCTTCAAAGGATGGATATCACCTAATTATTGCAGATATGACCGATCCTCTCTTATCTAAAGACGAAGCCAATGGGTTATTCCAAGTCCTCACTGAACAGTTCCGAACACTACCAACAAAAGGAGGTAAGGTTCTTATGTTGGACGAAGCACACAAATACATGATGGGGGAGAAGAGTGATGGACTCAGTGAAGCAATTGTCAACGCTGCTCGTTTGATGAGACATGATGGTCTACGACTTGTTGTTAGTACTCAGAGTCCCAAAGCTTTGGCGCCTGAACTTCTTGAACTGGTGACAATAGCAGCCCTTCATCACTTCCACTCACCGGACTGGTTCAGTTATATTAAGCAAAAGTTACCTCTGGGTGATGATGACTTTGAGAGTATCTTATCACTCAACAGTGGCGAAGCTGTTGCTTTCGCTACGACACATGATCTCTATGGACCTGGTATTTGTTCTTTCAAAATGCGTATACGTCCTAGAATTACTGCAGATCTTGGCAGTAGTCGTCGGAATTCGTAGATAGCATATCTCGTGTCGTCTCAATGGCCTGTCATGACTCGGAAGTTAATCATAGACCTTAAATATGATGCAGTGATAATCCAAGTTTAGCTCCAGCCCTCAGAATCCTAGAAGTAACATTTTAACTACCTCTGCTCAAACAACAACTCCTGCGGATCAAGAGATACACTGAGATAGCCAGGCAAACACAATAGCAAAACAAAAGATGAGCTCATTCTCATAAAATGTTAAAGCACTTTCATTACAGTAGTCTTATTGAATGCTAGCTAGGTTGTGCCTAGTTCTTTATCACCATACTTTTACAGCCCAATGTAGGCAGGTTGTCATGCCTCAGATCAGGCAAAAATCCTGATTTTCTGCCGACTCTCAGACAATGTTTGGCCAACAAGTGGGGGCATGGTATCATGTAGGTGCTGCATAGTGGTTGTTTGGCATTGTATGGGTGTATAACAAGTTGATGAACACTCCCAGCATGATTGTAAGTCCATCCATCATACTTTTACAGCCCCATGTAGGCAGGTTTCTTGCCTCAGAAATCGATTTTCTGCCAACTGTCAGGCAATGTTTGGCCAACAAGTGGGGGCATGGTATCATGTAGGTGCTGCAATAGTGTTTGTTTGGCATTGTATAGGTGTATAACAAGTTGATGAACACTCCCAGCATGATTGTAAGTCCATCCATCATACTTTTACAGCCACATGTAGGCAGGTTTCTTGCCTCAGAAATCGATTTTCTGCCGGCGGCTGTCAGGCAATGTTTGGCCAACAAGTGGGGGCATGGTATCATGTAGGTGCTGCAATAGTGGTTGTTTGGCATTGTATGGGTGTATAACAAGTTGATGAACACTCCCAGCATAATTGTAAGTCCATCCACCATACTTTTACAGCCCCATGTAGGCAGGTTTCATGCCTCAGATCAGGAATAAATCCTGATTTTCTGCCGACTCTCAGGCAATGTTTGGCCATCAAGTGGGGGCATGGCATCATGTAGGTGCTGCAATAGTGGTTGTTTGGCATTGTATGGGTGTATAACAAGTTGATGAACACTCCCAGCATGATTGCAAGTCCATCCATCATACTTTTACAGCCACATGTAGGCAGGTTTCTTGCCTCAGAAATCGATTTTCTGCCAACTGTCAGGCAATGTTTGGCCAACAAGTGGGGGCATGGTATCATGTAGGTGCTGCATAAGTGGTTGTTTGGCATTGTATGGGTGTATAACAAGTTGATGAACACTTCCAGCATAATTGCAAGTCCATCCATCATACTTTTACAGCCACATGTAGGCAGGTTTCATGCCTCAGATTTCGATTTTCTGCCAACTGTCAGGCAATGTTTGGCCTGCAACAAGTGGGGGTATGGTATCATGTAGGTGCTGCAATAGTGGTTGTTTGGCATTGTATGGGTGTATAACAAGTTGATGAACACTCCCAGCATGATTGCAAGTCCATCCACCATACTTTTACAGCCACATGTAGGCAGGTTTCATGCCTCAGATCAGGAAAAATCTTGATTTTCTGCCGACTCTCAGGCAATGTTTGGCCATCAAGTGGGAGCATGGCAGCATGTAGGTGCTGCAATAGTGGTTGTTTGGCATTGTATGGGTGTATAACAAGTTGATGAACACTCCCAGCACGATTGCATGTCCATCCATCATACTTTTACAGCCACATGTAGGCAGGTTTCTTGCCTCAGAAATCGATTTTCTGCCGACTCTCAGACAATGTTTGGCCAACAAGTGGGGGCATAGTATCATGTAGGTGCTGCAATGTGGTTGTTTGGCATTGTATATGTGTATAACAAGTTGATGAACACTCCCAGCATAATTGTAAGTCCATCCATCATACTTTTACAGCCCCATGTAGGCAGGTTTCTTGCCTCAGATCAGGAAAAATCTTGATTTTCTGCCGACTCTCAGACAATGTTTGGCCATCAAGTGGGGGTATGGCATCATGTAGGTGCTGCAATAGTGATTTGTTGGCATTGTATGGGTGTATAACAAGTTGATGAACACTCCCAGCATAATTGTAAGTCCATCCACCATACTTTTACAGCCCCATGTAGGCAGGTTTCATGCCTCAGATCAGGAATAAATCCTGATTTTCTGCTGACTCTCAGACAATGTTTGGCCATCAAGTGGGGGTATGGCATCATGTAGGTGCTGCAATAGTGGTTGTTTGGCATTGTATGGGTGTATAACAAGTTGATGAACACTCCCAGCATGATTGTAAGTCCATCCATCATACTTTTACAGCCACATGTAGGCAGGTTTCTTGCCTCAGAAATCGATTTTCTGCCAACTGTCAGGCAATGTTTGGCCAACAAGTGGGGGTATGGCATCATGTAGGTGCTGCAATAGTGGTTGTTTGGTATTGTATGGGTGTATAACAAGATGATGAACACTCTAAGTATGATTGTAAGTCCACCCATCATACTTTTACAGCCACATGTAGGCAGGTTTCTTGCCTCAGAAATCGATTTTCTTCCAACTGTCAGGCAATGTTTGGCCAACAAGTGGGGGTATGGCATCATGTAGGTGCTGCAATAGTGGTTGTTTGGTATTGTATGGGTGTATAACAAGATGATGAACACTCTAAGTATGATTGTAAGTCCACCCATCATACTTTTACAGCCACATGTAGGCAGGTTTCATGCCTCAGATCTCGATTTCCTGCCGACTCTCAGGCAATGTTTGGCCAACAAGTGGGGGTATGGCAGCATGTAGGTGCTGCAATAGTGGTTGTTTGGCATTGTATGGATGTATAACAAGATGATGAACACACTAAGTATGACTGTAAGTCCACCCATCATACTTTTACAGCCACATGTAGGCAGGTTTCATGCCTCAGATCTCGATTTCCTGCCGACTGTCAGGCAATGTTTGGCCAACAAGTGGGGGTATGGCAGCATGTAGGTGCTGCAATAGTGGTTGTTTGGCATTGTATGGGTGTATAACAAGATGATGAACACTCTAAGTATGATTGTAAGTCCACCCATCATACTTTTACAGCCACATGTAGGCAGGTTTCATGCCTCAGATCTTGATTTCCTGCCGACTCTCAGGCAATGTTTGGCCATCAAGTGGGGGTATAGCAGCATGTAGGTTGCTGAATAGTAGATGTTTGGCATTGATTAGATGTATAACAAGATGATGAACACTCTAAGTATGATTGTAAGTCCACCCATCATACTTTTACAGCCACATGTAGGCAGGTTTCATGCCTCAGATCAGGAAAAAATCTCGATTTCCAGCCAACTTCAGGGCAAGTTTGGCCATCAAGTGGGGGTATGGCATCATGTAGGTTGCTGAATAGTGGTTGTTTGGCATTGGTTAGATGCATAAGAAGGTCAGTAACACTCCCAGCATGATTGTAAGTCCCTCCACCATACTTTTACAGCCCCATGTTGGCGGGTTTCATGCCTCAGATGAGGAAAAAAAATCTCAATTTTCCAGAATTTTCAGCTAATTTCAGGGCAAGTTTGGCGATCAAGTGGGGGCATGGCATCATGTTTGAGTTGATTTAATTGGTTTCTTTTTGTTTTTGTTTTGGTTGTGGCATTCCTCAATAGGTATAGGTATAGTAGAGGGGTGTGGTCTCTTTTAAAAAGAAAAACAATTGAAAAATATTCGCAGCGAAGGACACGTAATTTATTGCGACATTGCATCATCCAGAATCTACTTAGCTGTATTTTGCAATCAACTTTCAATCCTCTAACTCTCAAATAGAAACGAACAATAGTCAATCAGAGAGAGGATAATAAAGATGGCTAATACCTGGGCTCCTATTATCAATGGCAGTCATCGTGGCGGCGTCGGTGGCGGCAGTCAGCACCCGGTAAGTTTTGCACTGTATTGCAATTTCTTATTCTTATGATTTATCATTTTTTCTGGACCATGTGATAAATCTTTGTTGCAATATCAACTATATCAAATATCTCACTCCACATCTTATTGCAATATCTTTCCACCTACTTATATATCACTAGAGCACGATGCCGTTTAACTCAACGACGAGTAATCAAACTACTACTCCGTCATTATCGTCACCTCGTCCATCGTCTCTCCAATCATCTCTCCGTAGTAGGGCAGCAGCATTCATTCCTATTACACCACCCGTGGCCACAAATACTGCAGCTGGTAAAGGAGTAGGGAACAACAAGAGCAGTTACCGATCAAGAGCTGCTCCTCAATGTTCACCAACCTCCAGCGGCGGTGGCGGCCGTGGTCGACCATCCACACCTCATAATAAGTCACCAACGTCTGTGGCCTATACCCATCAAGGAGCTCCTCGTACACCACGTAACTCTGGTAACCATCACGATACGGGTGGTGTATCATCTCCTGCACAGGGTAAGAAGTTCAAGACGGAGATGTGTACCAATGTAAGTGTAGTAGTGTATAATTTGTGATATTATGTTACGTGAAAATTTATGAACATATCTTATGCACCAACTTTTATTCATTCCTTTCCTTCCTTATATAGATGTTGAACAATGGTTGGTGGTAAGTTTATCTGTTATATTATCTGTTTCTTAATCTTATATTCGTATCTATCTTTACTAACCTCCACCCACATATATTATATAACATACCCACAAAATAGTCGATTCGGGAAAGACTGCCATTATGCACATAGTCAAAACGAATTGGCTAAACATGCACCTTCGGCAGAGGATTTAATGAAGGATGATCGTTTATTACGTCCATGTGTTATCATGGTTATGACTGGTAAATGGTAAGTGCATTTTTATATGTGATACAAGATATAGAGAAGAAACGGGGGTGGGTAGTCTAACGTATATGTTCATTCATTTGATCACTAACCCATCTTGTTCAATCCCTTCTTCTCACAAACAATACTATACTGCAGTCCATACAAACATCGTTGTAAGAATCTTCATGATCCAAGGGCCCTCATCTGTCCCATGGTAGAGAGTGAAAAGGAAATCATCATTCCCGAGCACTGCACCAAGGCAAAGAGGAATGGATATACAATTCCCGATGCTCTATACCATCGTAACTTGAACTCCATCCGTCAAACGAATCCCCTTGTTTCCCCATTTACTTGGGATAATCGTCGTCCATCTCGTTCTTCTTCAAGTACCACTACCGTGAACATTGATTTGGAGTGGCAGGAGACTTACAATCATGTATGCAACAGTGGACCGGGTATCAATGTATTCCCCAAGTCTACTAATGCAAAGCCCGTGTCTTCTTCTCTACACCGTGTTGCAAAGGGAAGGGGTGGTGGAGGAAATTCATCTTACTCTGACATCGTGAACAAGAACAGCCCTCAACCGGCACTTGGTGAACTCCAGAAGCTTTGCATTGCCATGTCCATGTACGATGATGATTCACATCTTTCATTCATTTACGCTCCGACTGATTGTTTATTCGGACAGCCGTGTATGATTCTCCAGAAGCGGTGCTTCAAACTCTTAGATATTGAACAGTGTGAGGAAACGACTGTTTCTATTGACAACATTATTCAGGAGGTTTCGTTGGAAGTATACAATTCTGGTTCATTTAGCAACCCTGCTGCTTTCGTATGTGTTCATCAGCTGGCTTTCGATTCGAAGGGCAAGCGTAGTTGCAATCTTTCTTTGTGGTTTAATGCTAAAATCACAGCTTGCTCGGGAAGCAAGGCCAAGAAGATGTCCAAGAAGGAGGAACCTTGGCGTTTATCTGACAAGAGTCTCTTCTGCTTACCGAGTAACGATGAGTTTGATAAGGCAATCACTTCGGCATCAACTCCATATGTTTACATGGAACCTTTTGATGATTTGAAGGCGGGTCATAACCTCATCAAGGGAATCCTTAGTCATAAGGTGGCAACTATCCTCCTTTCAAAAGGTATTGTATTCGCCGCCGAGATGGTGAGCTGTGTCACCGAGCTCAGGAAGCAGTATACCTTCATTAAGGCCGATATGAAACGATGGTAAGTGATTAAGTGTTGTTCTTACCAATTGAAAAAAGAAACTCACCGATTCATCCCTTATCCCTTTACCAAATAATACTTACCAGGGAATGGCAAAAGACAACCGATTTATCACACTTTGGCAAGCTCAAAGAAGAGCAGGTCCAAACAATGTATTCACCAAGTCCAGCATGGAGTAAAGCTACAATCACCTCAGATATCTGGGAATCGTTTGTAGTGAATATAAACGATAACCCGGAAGATGAATCGTCGATTATTATCCCCACGAAGGATCGCTTGTCAGTCTTTGATTCAGTTATGAAAGCGGACGACATGTCTATTCTTTTTTCAAGCGAAGTGCCTCATATGGAACCAGTTGAGTCGTCATCTCATGGTACCTCGAGCAGTCTTTCCGAAGCAACTTGGCGTGAAATCCTCAAGGGTGAGGGTGATGCGTGGGATAAAGCAATCCAGGCCGCTGAAGAGGCGAACAAGAAGAACGGAAGCTCTCCCATCATGGCATAACTCCTTCTTCAGTTTATTGCCATATTTGACTTCCGTTTATAATCTTGAAGCCCGTACTACTGATGTCGAATACAAGTGCACTTTGCACGTTTTACCTGAAAGAGTGGTGTACAAAAGAGTGAAACAAATGAAAGAAGTCTAAAACTGTCTGTATATCTCTCCAAGAGAGATGACAGTTAGAAGATAACATAAAGTAACACTCCAAATGAAACAAGCAATGCACTTACATTGTATATAAATAGAAATAGAAAGGCAGGGCGGAGATTTGTTGTTGTATTGACATCAATGTTTATGCACTATCACTACTACTGAAGGCTGTCTCGCTCCATAAACCTTCTTATTACAATAAATCCCATGTATGCTTCATCCCCTAAAATTACGATTGTTTACATTCCCCAGTTACTAACTTGAATTTATATGTACATATTGTGAAAGACAAGTCTATAGATCTTTTGCCCCGTGTCGATTACAAACTCCTCCCTTCTTGGCTTGATTAGTACATCCCTCATGCTTACACTTCTTCTTCTGAGGTGCTATGGCTCCATGCCTGATACATACTCCATTATTTACAGCTTGGTTGTTACAATCAGGAAAGGAACACTTCTTTCTATTGGCACCATGCGTGTAACAGACTCCATCCGTTTTGGCTTGGTTGTCACAACCAGGATGGGAGCACTTCTTCTTGTTCTGCTTCTTGGCCGCACCAGCTAGTCTTGAAGCTTTATTCTTTGCTACTACCTCTGGCCGATGCATAGGATGATTGCCAGCCGCTGATAGGGCAAGTTGACGTTTCTTGTTGGCTTCTTTGTGCTCATCTTGTTGCCACTTCTGTTGTCCAGCTGCAGATTGAAGTTGCATATTATGCTGTCCAGCTGCAGATAGTGCAAGTTGACGTTGCTTGGCACGTTCACCATTGGCTTCTTGTTGGAAGTTGTGATTTCCAGCGGCTAGTAAAGAAAGTTGACGTTTCTTGGTGACTTCTTTGTGCTCCTTCTGTTGGAATGGATGCTTGCCAGCTTTAGCCAAGGCAAGTTGGTGTTGACGTTTACGTTCATACATCTCCTTGGCAGATGCTTCCATCAGTTGGAAGGCGGCAGAGTCACCAATACCATTACATATATCCATGGCAACTGTACAGGGAGCTATGATGCAGCCATAATGATCGACTTTGGCACCAGTGTGCACATAGTCCCAATCCCCGCAATGTCCAGGAAGGTATGAATTGTGTCGCCTTGTGTTGAGAGGGACTTCTGGATGGCAGCATGCAACTCTATTTTCACTTGCAACATAGAATTGAGATAGATTTGCCTCAACAAACTGATAGAAGATTGTCTTGCTACCAAATGAGTTGACTACCCACTCTTCTACCTTGTGAGATCCCAAGAGATGCTTCAACTATGGAATATGCATGATGTGTCTGGTGAACTCTGCATAAGCAGCATCAATCTCGTCTACATCTTGTTGGAAGAAAACATCCGTCTTCTTACCACCATAAGGGATGAGGTAGGCAATGGCATTGATCTTCATACATAATGAATATAGACCGGCACCAAGAGACTCAAGCTTCATCTGCCAGCATTCAGACTTGAGACTACCATCAGAGCGGTATGATCCGGCAGCATGATCACCCTTCAGGGCGTTGTTCAATCGTTCAGGACAGTAGTTAAGCCAAAGAACATTCACTTGAACTATGGCATCAAGTGGTGCATACCACGGTAGAAGAGGGTCGGGTACAACAACCTTCATGCCATCTTTAGGAGTCTTGGACAAGATAATCTTCTTGACTTTCAACCAATATTCCCAAACTGCAACTAGTGCCTTGTTACTGCAGAGTGTAGAGTATATGTATTGAAAGAAGAGAGATGGATAAGATACCAAATCATAATATCATATTGAACGATATGATACACACAAGACATGAACTTACGGGTGATCTCTCCAATTCTCAGGAGCTGGACCGCAATAAGCTTGTTCATCCGCTGACAGACACTCTTTGGGGGCAGGCTTGGATGCGGGAGAAGTGGATTTGTCCTTTTTGACTTTTGAAGGATGCTTGACTGCTGGTTTAGGTGGTTGCTGCTCAGTTGATCCGACCACTGCTTCATAAAGTGTATGAGCCTCCGTCTCAGTTTGACATTCATCAATCAGAAACTCCATCAACATTTCATCAGCATCCTCGGCTGAATTTTGACTGTGATACTCAATATACTTTGCCGTGGCTGTTTCCAATATTGAAGTTGCTACTTGTTCGATAGAATCACGTTTTTGGATAGAAGATAACCGTTGCTTGGCCATTTGCTTACACAGCTCAAGTGCGTCGTCAACCACTGCTGTGGTAGGTCCCGAAATTGTGATTGAAGGAAAATCTACGTCTACTTCGACGGATGTACCGGCATATAAACTCTCGATAAGTTGAACATTATCAGCAACAACTTTACATGGGCCCTGACCCCAAAATACAGAGTGCTCATCAAGTAACTCTTTTGGGGTAGGAGGATAAAAGGTGTGAAACTTGATTGATGGAAGATTGGCAACTGCTGTAGAGGCTGTCAACGTATCATGCCCTATGCCGAATATAATCTCACTCTTGTCAAGTGTTAATCTCCCCCAACCTTCTAAATCAACGTCATATGTGCCATCGCCATTGGGCCCATACACAAAGCCAATCGATCCCTTGGCGAAAACTAATTGATCACAAAGATACAATTCATCACCCTTGTCACCAAATAGTCCATGTGATTTGCCTACTGGGGAAGTGGTATTAGGCAATAACTGCAGAGGAAGAGTTGTTGATGGACGAGTAGTTGTGGCATGGTGATGTAGAGAGGATTCAAGACTGGATTGAGCACTACTTGATCTATATCTCTTGGCAGGTCTTCGATGACTAGAGTGTGCATCTTTATGTGATGAGAAGTCAATGCTGTTGTTAGTACCTCCAGTTGGAGATAAGGAGACACGATTGGCGCCATTGGTTTGATCGGTCGTGGATGATATTCCTTTAGTAGACTGTGTTGGTTTTGGTATAGATTGAGTAGATGATACTTCAGTGGATGAACTTGTAGAAGGAGTAGGAGAGTCTGATGAGGACAACTTATCTGATGGAGAAGAATTGTCTGATATGGATGAGATTAATGTTGGAGAGATTGATGATGCATTCTTTGTATGCGTTGGATTGTTGTTAACACCGGCAGCTGCGGCGACGGCGAACATGAAGACAATTAGCCTTTTTGTTGGCATGCGTGTTGCTTGGAGGTTGTAGTGTAAGTATGTATACGATCCACGACTGCCAAGGTTGGTCGTCGGCAGCGGTGATAATACTGTTGCAGTATATGTTCTTGTTTAATTCAAACGATGTCTTGCCGTTTCTTTATTTAATATTAATGTTGTTGGTGTATGATGTTGAATTATGAGAGGATTACTTAGTGTTAGTGAGGTGTGTATTTAGCGGGAATGGAGAAAGGATGAGGTGGTGAAGTTTTAGATCGTATTTGTAAGTTTTAACTCGTGTTGGGGAGGTTAGTCGCACACTCTTAGTCGCACTCACACATTTTGTTCGCCATCTCTCTCAATCTCTTGCCCTAGTAAGGAATCTATGAAGGTTTGTTGGTTGGAGCCAGTGGATACACTGTGTTGAGCGTTATAAGCTCCAACAACTAAATAAATGAGTCTAACTTTATATACAGAACTATCTCAAAACAATAAATCCCTGTATGTTCCCCTATTTCCTTATCTATCTCATGATTGCAACATCATCTTCAGGTATCTTTATCCACGACCGCTGTTATATTCACGATTGTTTGCATTCACCGGTGATATCAGCAGTAGGCTCACTGTCTCCTAGTTGGTAGTGTTTTGTAGGAGTGCTTGAGTTGGAAGAGAGAGTTCTCTGCGCCTTTTTAGCTGATTTCTTGATGCTGGAGAATGGGTTCTTCTTCTTCTTAGCCGAAGAGAAAGGTGACTTGGCCGCAGAGAGGGTCTTTTGCTTTTTATTGAGCATGTTTTCCTTTGAGTGTTCTATTGGAGGACTATCAGGACAGCGCTTCCTGCTACTCAAGCCTGATGGAGGAATGCCCTTATTGCCTGAAGGAGGGAAACCCTTACTAGCAGAGTCCGTAGGCGGACGCTTCAACGACGACAGCAGATTACTCAAACCTTGCAACTCCTCTGTTTCATCATTACCATTGAGTATATCCTTCTGAACCACATCCAACTCCGACTTGGCCTGGGAAAGTTCCTTCTTTGTACGCTTCAACTCATCTCCAAGCTGTAAGTTCTCATTCTCAAGATACTGCATCTGTCTCCTCCTCTCTGCCTGTAATTCCGATATGTTACCCTTGGCACTCTCAGCCATTGCCTTCAACGATTCCTTGTCTGTCATTAGTTGAGCAATTTTTTCTGTGGCCCTCTTGAGGTTGGCTTTGCACTCAGAAAGAGCGGAAGTTAACTTTGTATCATTCTCCTCATAAGTCTGCACCTCCATTTCAAGTAATGAATACTTTTCCTTGAGCGAATCAAGTTCAGTCAAATACTCGGCAGCCTTTCCTTGAGAGTTGGCCAACTCCTCACACTCTTCTTCAACTGATGTCAGTTTCTCACACAATGATTCTACCATCTCAACAATTCCATCTCCGGTAATATCACCGACATTAGCAGATGAGATTGCCGCAAGCACACCCTTACGATCATTTTCAAGACGTTCAGAGTGCTGAACATACTTTCGAAGTTTATTCTCACACTGCTTTAAGTCATCCTGAGCTTTCTCAAGCTGTTGTGATTGATCAGCTGATACATCTGCTCGTTCCCTCAAGCCACCACGACGTGGCTTACTGTTTTCCAATTCCTCAACTCTGGCCTTTGCCTCCTTGGCTTCTGCAAGGAATTGAGATCGTTCATCCTTCAACTTTTGAATATTGGCAATCTGACTCTTTGTAATCTTGGACTTTTCAAGCTTTTTGATACGTTCATCCTTCTCACGAAGAGTACTCTTCAATTCAGTCACCTCTGCTTGTAAATCCTCCTCCTGAATTCTACCCAAAGAGCTAGATTGTGCCGACTCGGCCTTGGCAAGCTTTTCTTTCAAAGTTTCAATGGCCTCCTTCGCCCTGCTAGCAAACTTTTGTTGCTTCTCATGCTCATGTCTCTTGACTGATGCAATCTTTTCCTTTGCAGCATCAAGATCTTGCTTAACAGATAGACAATCGGCCTTTGACTGAGATAGCTCAAGTTTTGTTTGAGCTAGTGATTCTCGAACTTGACTTAGTTCCATTTCATTCTCATTTGAAGCCACGCCCTTGATAGAATCCAATTCTCTCTTGTACACTTCAATATCATTATTCAATTCCCCAATAGTCTCCAACGAAAGCTTGGCATCGTTCCTTGACTTTGTGAGTTGAGATAGTGCTTCATTCAGCTGTTCTTCTACCTCACTCAACCTAGCCTGAGCATCTGCTTCAAATGTTGCCTTGGCAGCAAAGACTTGCTCTCTGAAGGCTGCACTTTGTTCTTCGAGTGTATTTAACTTCTCCTGAAGTTCCTCCTTCTCTTTCTGCTCTTTACTTAGCTCATCTTTGATAGAAGTAACAATACTGTCTGAGTCTGTAGATTTTGCCTCAATCCTTGTAATCTTATCCTGCAGATCTGTATTCTCATCCTTCATAGTATAACAATCAGACTCAACACGTGACAAATCTGATTTGAGCTGTGCTATCTCATCACGAAGTGATACCATCTTCTCTTCGGCCTCCTTAATCAACTGATGTTTGTCTTCCTCACAGGATCGTTTAATATCCTCAACAACAACCTTCCTCCTGCCAAGCTCTTGTTCTAACCGTGATTCCGCATCTAGCTTTTCTCCCATGAGAACTGCAAAATATATGGAGACAAAAGAATATGAGGAAGAGAATTGTTCAATAGAATATAGACACCTACACATTACGATACACTTACCTTCCATATCACGAAGTAATTCCTCCTCACTATCAGTCCGTGCAGGAGAGTTTCTAGGAGACAGCTCGGCTAACCGTAGCTTGTCCTCTGCAATACGTCGGGCCTAAAGGAGGGAAGTATAGAAAGATATCGTTGAGTGAGAGGGAAAGAAGCTTCTATAACTAAGAACAAAGAATTAAAGACCAACTCACCTCTTCATGTTCTGCAACACTACTCAAAGCATTCTCAAGTTGCAACTCTTTCTCCTCAAGCTCTTGATCTGCCGAAAGTGCGGCCGACCGAGCTTCATCAACACTAGCATTAGCCGACGAAAGTAGGGACTTTAATTCAACAACTTCCTTCTCTAAAGTTTCTACAGCTTCCGAGTTGTTGCCGCCATCTTGTTCTTGATTGCTGTTAGTTGCTACAGCCGAGACCTGTTCACTTAATGTTGACAATTGCTTATTGAGTTGACTAATCTCATCAGCAGAAGACTTGGCCTTCTCCTCAGCTACAACTTGCATTTGTTCCTTTTCAGATTCAAGCGCCTTAAACTTGGCCTCTGCCTCACTTAAATTATTCACTAGACTTTCATGTTGACTCTGTAACTCAGATATTGTGGCATTTAATCCATCAATCTTGGTTTGTGTATCTTCCTTCTCAGAATTGAGCTCATTGGAATATTCTTGCACCTTGGCCTCCAGCTCTTCCTTTTCTGCTTGGAGAATAGACTGGTCTTCATCAGACTTGGTTTGTCCAGATGATGATTCCGTCAGCTTGGCCTCTGCAACATCACGTTCGGCAGTTATGGCTTCCACAGAAGATTGCAAGGTTGAAAGCTCTGTTGACACCTCCTCAATCTTGATAACCAAGCGATCCCTCTCTTCAGTAATACCCTTCACTTCATCCAAAGCTGTAGATGATGCTTCAACTTGACTCTTTAGCTCCTCATTTTCCGATTTAATGACCTCGGCCTGAGTCTGTAGACTATCAATACTCTCTTGCAGTCCATTCAACTGTACAGCAACCTCCTCTTTCTCTGTCTCAACACGGATAACATCTGCCTTGGTCTTCTCGAGACATGATGCAAGTTCATCCTTTTCAGATGTCAAAGAAGATAGTACAGCCTCCACGTCCTTATTACCAGACATCATCTCTGTCACTCTGTCATTCGCAGCATCACGTTCTGTAGTTAATGATTCTACAGATGATTCAAGCTGAGTAATCTTGGACGTCAACCCCTTAGCCTCTTCTTGAACGGCAGTGAGGTTGGATGCACTTGACTCAACTTGCGCTACAAGTTCATCTTTTTGTGATGTCGCGTCAGACACTTGTAACGTCAAAGCATCAATTTCTTGAGACTTTTGTTCAACTGCCGCTGAATGATTAGTCTCTGCTATTTCCATATCAGCTGATAACTTGTCTTTTTCTGTTTTTAACACTTCCATGGCTTCATTCTTGCTTTCTACTTCCGCTGTGAGCTCCTTCACTTGCTCAAGAGCAGAATCACGCTCTGTACCAACTTCAACAATATTAGACTCAAGCTCCTCAATCTTTGACGAATTGTTGGATGCACTCTCTTGAACAGAAGACAATTCCTGAGTCGTTGTCTCCAACTTGGTCAATAAATCATCTCGTTCAGACGTAAGGGTTGACACCTCATTCCCAAGTGATTCAATTTGTAAGGTAGACGATGTAATTGTTTCATTCAATACAGTAATCTCTTGATCCTTTTGTTGGACAGACGATTCAAGGTTGGATACGCTTTTCAGTAGCTCGTCTTCTGCCTTGCTTGAATTAGTTTGAATAGAATCATACTTGGTTTGAAGCTCGGTTAATTGGCAATTGAGATTATTCTTCTCATCCGTCACAGATTGCAGTGTCTGAGTAGCAACTTGAAGTGCAGTGGCCTGCTCTTCTTTCTGTTTGGTGGCATCTGCAAGATTTGATTGCATCTCTTCAACTGATTCCGTGGCAGCATTAATTTCCTTGCTCAATCTGACAATATCTTCCTCGGCAACATCCATTTGATTTTCGATATCTTGAACAGCCAGCTTAGACGATGTCAACTCTCCTTCCACTGCAGTCTTTGCTTCACGGAGTTCACTCACTTCACCTGATAGTAAATCATTGCAAGTTTGTAGAGATACTAATTGATCATTCATCTGAGTGTTGGACGTCAAGGCCGACTCAAGTTTATCCTCAATTTCTGCTAGGGCGGCAGCCGCCGAAGCTTGCTCCGACTCAAGCGTGCTTTCCAAGCCTGATATACGCTCTTCTGCCGCTGTCTTGGAAGTACGTAGTTCGGCCAACTCCTCTGACAGTTGTGATGTTGATGAAGATGATTCTTCCTTGAGAGCGGTAATAGTAGATTCAGCCACCTCAAGTGCAGCTTCCTTCTCCGACAAGGCCTTTGCAGTGTCGACCTTTTCTCCCTCAAGAGTTGTCACCTGATCTGTAAGCTGAGTATTAGAACTAGTAACAGTCTCAAGCTTGCCTTCCAACTCTACATACTTTTCAGTCATCTCCTCCTGCTCCTTGTTCTTCTCATTCATTTGACTTTGCAGTGACTCCACCAACGCTTGCAACTCAGACACAGTTGATGCATGCTGTTTACGTTCTTCTAACATGGTTTCAATCTTCTCCAACGAGGATGTGATAACATTCTCCTTATCAGCCGTGAGAACATCCTGCTCAGTTACACAAAACTCCTTATCGGATGCAAGGGTGGATACTTGTGATTCCAAATCTTGCTTAGCCAAGCGTAAGATTTCCTTCTCTCCGTGTTCCTGTTGAAGTTTCTCCGTGGCCGAGGCAAGCTTTGCCTTTAGACTAGCGGCCTGAGTACTCTTGGCAGCTAGAGCTTCACGTAGTAGACCGATATCGATGTCATCTGTCATGTCTGATGGTTGGATGTGTGCAGTTGGTTTAACCTTTTTGGGTTTCATTTCAGTCTGAGCATGTTTCTTGGAAACATTGCCGCCCTTGACTGGACTTGAGAAGGACGCAAGTTGTTGAGGGTTGCCATTCTCAGTTTCATTAACAATACCATCGGAATACCGACGTTTGGATCTGGCGTTGGATGGTTTACTACTCAATGAAAACTTATCAGCACCCGTCTTGATAGTTTCATCATTATCATTGTAAACAAACAGTGGCTCTACTGAGTTGTTGACAGTGTTCATGTTATTGCCGGGAAGAACACCACCCTTCAAGATTAATTCCTTCATACGTTTTACATCCTCCTCTGCCTTACGATTGGCAACCTCGGCAGAAGCAGCCTTTTGTTCCAAGGCCTTCATCTGCTCCATAGTTTGAGAATCGGGACCACCCTTCCTTGCCTCCTTCAATTCACGTTGGAGCTTCTTAATTAGTGATCGATCATCCATAACTTCATTCACTTGTGCTCGTGTCTTGACAAGTTTGGCACGTGATGCAAATTGAAGAGTTGATCGAGTCTCCTCCAAGTACATCGCCGACGGCGTGGCACAACAAATCACAGCCATACGTGCATTACCCGATAGTGACGGTTGTAATATACGTGTCAACTTGGAATCACGAAAGTTCACATGTGTAGCATTCTGTCCCAAACTACCAATAACACGTGACAAAGTTAGTAAACTTTGATTAATCTTCCCACCCTCCTTTTGACGCTCGCCGGTATTTCCCGTATGACGAACACTTTCTGATCCTGCCAAATCGACTAAGTTGAGGGTTGATACACGTACGGCATCTCGCTTCTCTTGAACATCACCACGCATAATTGCATCCTCATCATCATCTGAATCTTCTTCTTCCTCATCATCTTTACCATCTTCTTTTAATCGACTTTCAACTGTAATTCGAAAGATTGTATGTGATCGTGATGAACGTTCATTCATACCAGTAGCCGCTACACTCCGATTCTTCTCACCGGCAAATAATACACTTAACAAACTATTCATACTGGTAACAATAGTTTCATTCGAATTCACAAACACGCCACGCCGCTTATCCTCCCGAATAGTTAAGGATGCTGAATCTCCTGACACTAATAAATCACGTACTTCTTCATTATATATCTCAATAAAGGATACACGAACGAGGAAGACACGTTCGGGCTCCTTTTCTATATGATTAAATATATCCGAGGCAGCCATGTGTACAATACCACCTGTGGCACCAATTGTATTATTATTCTCTGCGGAAGCACCCTCTTGAATAGTACCCGATCCCTGCATGGTATATGTCTTACCAGAACTAGTTTGTCCATAAGCGAATATTGTACCATTCTTACCCTCCGCGGCTACTGAATTTACAATACCCTGAGAGGTCGCCTCATATACTTGTTGTGTTGTGGATGATTCAGCAAATGCTTTATCGTATGAAAAGAATGTACGATTAATTATACGTTCTTGTACCGGTCTACCTTCATTGGTACATTGTGCTACTGAATTATATTTTGGTAGAACACGCCATGAACGAGTGTCGGTATTGGATTCTTTATTGTTTAATGGTCTCATACGAATGGCCACTGTTTAGGAGTTAGTAGGAGATTGGAGGGAGATATTGATTAGTATAAAAATAAAAGAGGGTAATATTTATCATGGCATAGACGTGGAGAGTTAAAAATAAATACATACCGAGAATGCCTTCCTCTCCTGGAGTAAGAGCGACAACATCACCGCCATTACCTGTGGTCGATGACATATTATTGATTAATAATTAATTACTTGATTGATTGACGGCTGCTTTTATTTTCTCGGGTGTTGTTGTTTTCGTTCGACTGAGATTTTGTTGTCACTGCGTCGGCTGAATATGGTATAAAGCACGAATATACGCTGCTATTTATTACCAATAATACCTTTTATTTATTGATTAGAAGCATCACGCATCGACTGACGGTCTCAGCATTATCATCGTGTCAGTTTGTTTGAGCGAAAAATGAAACGACGGAAAATGTAGATTCGGAAGTTTTTAAGGTGGTATCTTAGTGGAAGTTCCGTTCTCGAGGAAGTTTCATCTTAGTATGTTGTTTATTGTTTAGTTGTTTATTGCGGATTGTAGGTATTGCAGATTAATATGCGAGGTAGATATATTATATAGAGGTAAGCACCTATTATTATGACAGTGTTGTTGTTATGGATGAGGTGGCGGCGTATGATGGTCGGTAGTGTTAGGTAGTGTAATACCTACAAACACTTTAGAAGTGTGCCAACGATTACTTATGTTGTACGTGTGAATATTGAATATTCGCGTGAGAATTTATGTGTTTGAAGAGGAGATACGTACATAAACATACCTTGACTACTACTATTTGTTTGTTGGTGCACTTTCTTACATTATGTGAACTAGGTTATTAGTTATGTGGTGCATTCTCTGATTGCTCATCTTATACCTTCTTATACTTTATACTATCAACTAACCAGTACATACCATACTCTCACACCTCTCTTTAGTGGACAAAGAAATAGAGCAACAAACATGAACTTCTTTCAATACCCTCTTCCTTATCAGGGTAGTAGCAATAAACAACAACAACTAAATACAATGAAGAATCAAGAAGGTATACGAATGTCTCATGCCCCGCCCTTACTACCCGATCGAAACAGTAGTAAAAGAACATCATCAGCACCACCTGAATATAATTCAAATGCAAAGATTAAACTCCAACTAAATCGTAATAATACATACAATAAGTATAATACTACTAAACTATCCGATGATGAATTGACAGTAACAAATCTACGTAAAGTATACTCTTCATTATTAGAAGAAATTGCACCCCAGATACATGAATTGGGTAGTTGTACTAACAATACTCATAGTAATTCAAACTATCGTGATCCAACGAATACAGGAGTAGTTACCGTAGATGGTGATGAGACGACAGGATTCGATTACTCATATACACCTGACACATCTAAGAAAAGTTGGAGATTACAACGTTCATTACCCGGTGGTGGTGCGGGAAGTAATGGTATAACGGGAGGTGATTGGGCAGTTGATGGTATAAGACGATATCATACTGGTGGTAATATTGATAAACAACAAGTTGTACAAGGTAACGAGAGGGATGGTGTTGCACCAAGTTCGAATGAGATTATGAGTATGGGTAGCTTTGATGTTGATTTAGGCGTCATGGATGGAGTTTCACTCAGTCCAAAGAAGAAGAATAAGGAGATGGATAAAAGCAACGATGATGTTAATGAAGATGGTATGCCTGAAATAAACCTATTCTCCATTGACGACGGCGAAGATGAAGAAGCAAAGGACAGTAGTGTTGTTGAAATGCAGGATGTAGCTTTAGATATAACAACATCAATGGAGGACGTTGCTCTTGACTCAATTCCAGCTGAGGAAACCGAAAGCAACACCCCAGCATCAATATCCACCAAGCAACCAGACAACATCAATAATGACAAGATTAGTAGTGGCACATTTAGTCCATCAAACAATATGACTACATTCGAATCACTCTATCATCTTTCTCCAGAATTAGCATGGCGACTAAGATCAGCATATAAACCCAAAACATCACAAGAACAAATCAATGTAGAATTACTGACCCAACGAGGATCGGGAAGACGAGCTGATGGGATAGTAAAAGGTCTCCAAGTTGCAAATAATTGTGAGGTTCGTGTCTGCAATGGACTACGAAAGTTGAGCGAATTGATAAGTTACTGTGAGAGATTAAAGGGTGCAAGGTTTGCTGTTACAACCAGTCGAACATTTCAGAGTGGAGTGGCAGTGACAACATCATCCATCGTTGAGGAAGAGGATGATCTATCTTCGGAAGAGGATGATGATTTAGAGGCGGCTGAATCAATGTTTGCATACTTTTGTGAGAAGAATGTTCTTCCTATGCTCATCGACTCATTATTGTGTCATCCAACAAGCACGTCTACTATGGATGGTGCAGATTTGTCTTCTAATACTACGACTATTGGATCATCTCCATCTCCTTTTTGTGGAGTAACATGGACCGCTTCTGTCAAGGCACAAATCATACAAACAATAGCCATGATACTCTTCAACACATCATCTCCACTCTCGCTGGCATATCTCCTATCTAACAATTACATGAACGAATTAATAATGGGTATGCTTCCACTAGATCAATGGAAAGATGAGGCACTAGAGGAGATCTTACCGCCATACATTACATTGTTGAGAGGACTTGTAATGAGGTTGAGAGGTGACGAAGGAAAGTGTTGTCTACCACTATTGGTTTGTCAGCGCGAATCGAATGGAAATGGTGAGACTTATTTGCCCTTGCTTTATGCAGCAACTCAGGTGTTCTGCCATCCACACGGCACCTCTCTAAGGGACAGCGAAGGATGTCTTGTACGAACAACGGCCATGAATGTTATATTAAATTTAGCAAGGATAAGTGATCTCGAAGTCCAACAGCTATTGGTTGGCGGAGATGCAACCGATGTCTCTCTACCAAATACCAAGTCGGCACCTTACTTATCTTCAGCAACATCTCACTCTCTTACTATCGAGCAAGGGCTACTTTTCCCGCACATTTGCAACTCATTAACAACTTGGTTTCATCGTTCCACACGATTAGTCATGGCCAGCCTATCCATTGATAACAGGAACAGTATCAAACACAACGATGCAAAGATTGAGGCTCGCCGACACCACAAGAACATTGCCAAAGTACTTTTCTCTGAATTACAGTACTGGCTTGGATTTATTGACGATCTTCTATCCTGTGAGATACGTGTTTGGAACTTGCGCTTAGTTGAGCTATTCATGAGAGAAGTTGTAGTAGGCACTATCCTACTAAGATGGAACCAATCATTAGAGGTGATTGCCAACCAAAGCAGAGATGAAGATACCAAGCCTTCAGCCGAAGAGTATAAAGCCCGAGCTGAAATCCGCGTTGCCATTGTCTTCTTTACACAACTCTTTGGGATGGTCGAGTACAGCCCGTTGGTGAGAATGGTAGCAGCGGTATTGTTGAACAACAAGTATCCTCAGCAGTGGTGTTCTTCAACTAATATTGATTTCGGCAACGATAATGGAACAGGAGGATTCTTTGTTGTTACTTCATCAATAAACTCGATGATTAAAACAGGAGCAGAAGAGTCAAGTAGTGTACCAAGTGCTGACCAAGAGGCTGATGCTGGTGCTGGAGGTGGCGATGAAAAACTGATACCCAACCTCCATAGAGCGGCATTATTTGACATGTTGGCAGGTGACGATGCTCACTCATCTGATGATACAATATTGGCATCAATGTTAGTTGCAACAGTACTTGAAAATGATGCCATTGATGACGAAGCTCTGGATCTCTTTGGCATATTACCCTCACCGACTGGTAATGCTGAAGGCAATTCACCCCTTGAGATCTCAATTGCCAAGTATCTATCACAAGATTGGCCACAGGTTGATTCCGACACATCCTCATCGTTGTCTAGTGCCATTGAATGCGTGTCTACATTAGGTTTTATGCTTTTAGAGAGGTTGATTTACCATACTTGGACAGAGTCCGGTCAAGTGATGGACGAGGTACCATTTGATCATCAATATAGGAACTCCAAGCTGATTCAGGCCTTGAATAAGGCTTTGGCATACTTTGCTACTCAGGCACAGAGTTATTTGGATGACGAATCAATCTACGGAATATGCTCAGACTTGATCAAGCAACGTTGGAGAGAGTCTCCCGACAGTCCACGCTCTAATGACGGTGGTACAAAGCTGACTTGTTCACTACAAAGCTATTATCCATCAAACCATATCAATAGCGCCAGTGTCTTAGCTGGTGATGTGTATGTGAGCACTTTATGTAACAAGACATCTCAACCAAGTAGTGATCTATTGTTATTCAACCATGACTCTGAGGGTATTAAGCTTTCACTCCAAGCTTCACTACATTTACGATCACTTCTCGGTTGTATTGAGGATCTTCATAAGAGAATCACTTTACCTCATTCTTGTATCAACAGCCGGTTTCATGGAGAAGGGGATGCCTTATCCTTTCGTACCATAGAAGAAGCAGATGATATGCTTCTCTCACTTGGAGGCATTCAAGCAGAGGCATCACCCGAGGTGGGAATGGAGATTGATGTAAGAGGGCGGAAGTTCTTCGTTTGTTCACTACCAAACAAAACCAAGAAAAACTTTGACATCGTCATCGATACAGATGGGGCCAAGATTGTTGTGACCGAACGGGAAGACTTAGTCTTTGTTGTGGACCCACATGAAATCTATCTAGGCAAAGTCAAGAAGGATACGAGGAACAAATGTCGATGCCAGGTTCTTGTGGTGGTTCCCATTCAATCTATTATTGCCTGTGCCACAGAGGGGCACATATTTCATATCGTAGCGTCCGAACCACCACAATCATCAAGCATTCTTAAGGATGGAAGACTATCACTAAAGTTCCATCGAAGTGGTATAACAAGCCAATCAGTTAAAGAATGCGTCGACAAACACTGTACTGCCTACGAGAAGAAGATCGTGAGGGACATGACAGACCTGCTTGAGAAGTGTATCAACGTCATGGAGGAGACTGATTTTAACACAAGTGCACCTTCAGACTTTAAACATGCAAACTAATAGTGTAATGAACAAATATTGAACACTTGATTGTCAACACATACATTAGTATACCTCACCACCATAACAGCTTTCTTTTGCACTGAAGTGAGTGTCTTGCTTGTGCTGAGTTTAGGATACCCCTCTAAGAAGTTTTCATACATGAAAATTAATATCACATATTCATCATCTCAAGTACGATATCTAATCGATTGCAATCGATTGATAAATATCATAATTAAAGTAAATACATAACTATGACAGGTTGTGATGGACATAGTCATGATCATGAACATGCCGAGCCTGATGATACAAGCACAGGTTAGTTGGTTTACATATGATATGCACAATATCTATAAAAGTTTTACCCTTGCAAAACAACAACTAAATCTATCCAACCTCTCTTCTATAGGATTAGGTACAAGTCTTCGACCATCAATTGATTTTGCAGGTGTACAGGAAAGACCGTTTGTATTGTATTATCATGTGCATTTGTGTGTTTAATATGAGTTTGCCCTTATTGATTGTACCACCTGCTTATCATTTATTACTAACTATCATTCCACTCTCCCAGTGTCTCAATGAATCTAGACAAAACTCTGGCCGTGATATTCTTAAGTTATATGAGGATAGGATGAATCGTGCTCCCAATTTATTATCACAAGTAAGTTAGCATGTGATTTGTGATATAGATGACTTTATAATATGTTGTCAGGATAGTTTTTGCATCTACTAAACTTGCTATTCAATTACATTAGGATGATCCAGATGAGGATCCGGAGTTGTTACTAATTGTACCCTTCTCGGAGGCAGTTAGTATGAAAAGTTTATGTGTCATGAGTCATGCTGGACGGGATGATGGAGATGAAGCTACGGCAGCACCAAGGACGGTACGGATATATGTTAATAGACCAAATCTTGATTTTGATACAGTCCGTGATATGGAACCAACGGCTACAATTACACTTGAACATCCTGGTCATCAATGGTTAGATGAGTTTGCAAATGGTACTATTGATTATCCACTTAGGCCCAATGGAAGATTTCAAAATGTTAGTGAAATTGCCCTTTACTTTTGTGACAACTTTGCAATGCCTGAAGGACATGGGGGTAGTAATGATATGGAAGATTATGATGAGGATCGTATCCCTACTGAATTATCATATGTTGGATTTAAAGGAAAGGGAACCAACGTGAAACGTAAAGCAGTTAAAGCTATATATGAAACACAAGGGATGAAGAAAGATCATAAAACGCCGGGCAATGAGTATTTTGGTCAGGCAGGATTATAGTACTGATGCAAAACATACACAACACACAGGATATACTTTGTATATGTCTTGTGGCGGGCGAAAAGATTACCTTATATTTTGAACAGTACCAAATATCATTTAACAATTGCAATGGAAGTTTGGAGTTTGGATTGTCAAGTGGTGGTATTGATTTATGCTACAGATTTAATAAGGGAATAAATTATCTAATTAACTTATTAACTGAAACTAAATTTCGGTCTTACTTCCTCATCTGTTGAAGATGTCTGTCCTCTCATCCTCCTGATGTGTCTGTCATAAGCTGTTTCCCCTCTTGGACTTGGTGTCTGCAGAGGACTATCCTTCAATCTTTGTTCCATACCTTTGATGTGTTTTTGAATTGCTTCTCGTGGACTGGGAGTACTTAAGGAAGGAGAGGATGAGCCTGATCGAACATCTATTGAAAGACTGTTCTCTTTGTTCTTTTGTTTTCTTGTACTGTTGACGTGCTTCTCGTATGCTTTCATTTCTCTAGGCCCAAGGCTTGGTGTTTTATATCTCATATTAAGTGCTTCCTTCTTTGAGCTGCAGAGAACATCAGTTGACTGTGGCGGTTGCCTTCTACTCTCTGAACAAGCTGGTGATTGATTGTAAAAGAAACACTTCCGAGCTGATGATGTTGTCATACTGGGCAGCTCATTCAAATCAAGTAACTTTTCCTTTGGAGTGATTTTAGATGAAGGACGTGATTGAGCAGCCTGTTCTACAGACCGAGGTTTCTCATCTACCGTGTCGTTCACTGGTGCATCCCTCTCTACCGATAACACTTTGAGTTTATCTCTAATGGATCTAATTTGATCAGACCGTTTCGTAGATGGAGTCTTGAAACTATCTTCTGTGATTACTGTCAGTTTCTTTGTCGCTGATGATTTAGGTATGTCAATATCCTTCTTTTTGGAATGGGTAGTAATATTTGCCTCGGGCTTCAAATCTTCATTTTCCGAAGATTGAATATGTTCAGAACTGTTCTTATATGGAGTCTTGAAATTATTGCTGGATGCAGTAGTGGTGGCAGATGTGTGCTTCCTTGGTAAACTGGTTGGATTATTGTAAGAAAAGAAACACTTTCGGGCAGCACTTTTGGGAGTTGGTGGAGTCGTCTTGGTTGGAAGTTGACGGGACGTTCCCTTGGCCGAAGGAGCTTTAGACGGCACAGAAGGTGGAGTTAAACTATCAATTCCATCATTCAAATTGTCAAGTTGGGTATGAAAGTCATCGCTTGTTGGACTTGTAATGTATTCATGTTGTCTCTTTGTCAATTCCTCTAACTCAGATATCTCATTAAAAGCTGATAACTCAGATTTGTCGGTATTTAGTAGTTCAGACTCATTCAATGGACTATCGTCAACATGAGCGGCGTCAGTTGCCTCTTCCATCATTTTGGTCAGTGCCGATTCTTCTTGCTCAACCTCCTCGATACCAGGATACTTTAGAATTAGCTGCTCCGCTGGACTTGGTACTACTTCAGCATCATCATCATTGACTAGATAATCTCGTACCTCATCAAGACAATCTGCCAGTGATATAGCAACTCTTGGTGAGTGACTTCCAAGGGGTTGAGCTAAAGTCTGAACTACTGTGGCCTCTTGAGTAGGAACATAGTCAAAGCTATCATCCTCAGAGGATAGTGATCCAAAACTTGGACTCTTTGGTTCAACAAGACATTCCTCTCTGGACTGAGTAGCACTTGAATGGCTATTTTCATCTCCACTAGCAGTATTGAATATCTCATCCATTTCAAACACAGTAGTTTCCCGTTCATCTTCAACAGAACTTTCTCCAACAACATCATCATCAACCAGACCTTCTGCTGCCAGTAGTACCTCAAAGTCATTTATTTTCTCTTCATGTTCCTGTGAGACATGTATTCTCGCCTTCTCTTCTTCCGCCAAGAAGTGTTCATTCTCAAGTTCCTCTTCAAGTAGACTGTCTTCCACTTCTCTTTGCAACTTTTCAGCTGATGTTGCAACTGGTGACGATTCCGCCACTTCTAGCTCATCTTGCGGCGGCGGTAGTTTCTTATCCTCTAACAATGATATATCCACATTGTCAAGAGCAAGTAGATTCGTCACATTATCTAACCTCAAATCCTCTTCACTTGATTCAGAACTACTAAAGCTTCTACTCCTCTCATCATTCGGTACAAGTGGCAAAGCCGTCCATACTTTTGGAGGATTTTGATGTTCAAAACTATCTTCTTCTTCTTCAATCATCTCTTGCACATCATTACTTTCATCTACTTCCTCCTCCCCATATGAATCGAGTTGATTCAGTTCTTCTTCATATGTATCATTATAATCTTTCTCTTCAATCTCGGACAATTCCAAGGAAACCATTGGTACCTCTTCTTGTTGAACTCCGTCGGTACAGTCAACTTCTTTACAGTTTTCCTGCTCTGTTTGCTGTGTATGTAAGCTTGGCGTGACATCTTGCAAATCATCCACTTCCTCTTTTTCACATTGGTAGTCATCCACTTGAACCTTCACATCTCCTCCTTCATCATCAACTTTGACTTCAACACTATCATCATATGAAAAAGCATTCGATTGTTTAATTTCAAGCATATTCTCCATCTCATCATTCCAACTGTCTGTTAGTGATGACTCCCTCCTCTGCTCTCCTGTTGTTTGATGTGCATGAAGTAAATCAATATGACCATTCCTCTTTCCTTCTGACTTATCATATTGCACTTCTTGACCTACTCCATCACTTTGCCAACTTTCAGAAATATCAGCTGAATAGTCTAATGTGTCATTAGTCATTTCAGATACCATATTATTATTACGTCTTTCCAATGGCTGGACCTCATTTGATTGATGCACCACCCCACACTGTTGAGCTTCACCAACAATTACCACATCTTGTTTCCATACCCTATTCAAAGTTGTAACTTCTATACTAATCTTTTCACGTATACAACCATTATTTATTGGTGACCACATTACATGTATCATTTTAGATCTACCCTGTTGTAGTATAATTGTATATGTGGATGTAGAACCGGAAGGTGATTGACCAGACATATTGTATAAACTACATGAGATGCCAGTGTTTGGTATACTTCTATTTAGTTTGATTTGATATTCCATTTGTGGTTCTGTTGATGTAGTTGAGGGAGCTTGGATAACAAATGATTGACAAGACATATTACCAACAATATTCTCTTCACCAAAATCAAGATATGTTGATTTACTTGATGTTGACAATTGTACCATTGGTATGATACTACTTTGATCCAAATTATTATTATATTGAGTTGTTATAGTTGGTTCATCATTCAATGATGGAGGAAAGTTAGTAGGTGGTACATCCAGTCGAGGTTGAGGAATAGCAGTGTTTAAACATGAATCAGCATCCATTAATATATGGATTGTATCATCACCGAATAATAATATGGATGATTCACTACTGCTTGATGAGCGTACATGGCCAATAATGTTATTGTTATTGTGTGATTGTTTGTTGGTAGATATTATTTCACTGCTTGTTTCATGTGATATCTCATTCGGCTGTAGATACTCACTAGTATTCTCCACGGAAGTGTAGAGTTGCTCCTCATTATTGGTAGTTTGTGCAGTGGGTAGCAATACTGCAGCTGATTCTTCATCTTCAGGTAGACTGTCAAGTAAAGATGGTGCATGTGATGGTGCATGTGAACTAAAATTCGATTGCATCCCTTGCTGAAACTGCGGAGGAGAACAATCTTCCGTCAAACTATCCCCATTATTATCATTATTAACCTCAGTACCAACACAATTAACATTCTCCTTCTCTTTTTGTTGTTGTTGTAAATACTTCAATCTACGTTTTAATATAATTTCATTACGATTTGAGGGTATACTATTATTCATCCACCATATATGCCGTCCACTTTGTGTTTTCACTAATGTTGTTTGTTTATGTTGTGACATATTTGATATTATTGGTATTGGTATTGCAGTATTAGATTGGTGTTGCTGTGAGGTGGTATTAGTATCAGTTGTTGCAATAATTTGAGCGTGGAGACGGAGAGATTGTTGTTGCAATTGATTTTGTGCAGGCGGCTGATTATAACTCTCGCCCTGAGACGAACAGCCGATATTGACTGGGTTGTACTGATGTATATTGCTCATCATCAGGCGTTTGTTTGCTTAATACATCAACCACATGTAGCATGGTGCACCTTCATTTCAATTAGAGTAGTTGAAAAAGTGAAAAAGCCCAATTCAACTTTTCTCCCTTGGTATCTTATTACCAAGGGTTGCAGTGATGATGGTAAATGATGGCAGTAGGTATCAACCAACCATATGCCTGTGCTCTCAGATGATATATCCTGCTTTGGCATTGTTGTATCGCGACCATCTCTACTAATCTGTTTGCTAGAGTGAATTGATAAGTGTACTAAAAACAGTGTTGCAAAAAAAGAGACACAAGATTATGGACAATACATCAAATAACAAAACTATAACAGCATTCCGTCCACGATTGTTATACTGTACTATATTCATATGGAATACATTAACAGTTGGGAAATTTACAGCTCCCTTACTGCAACATCTATCACCTAATAACTTTGCAGATGGTATAATTGGATTAACATTTGCAATCCAGTATGGTATAGCTGGATGTGTATCAACTTGGGGTGGTAGTTATGCCGATGCACAGGAGAAGAAGTCTAATAGATGGGGATATGGAAGGATAAAAGTATTAGTTATGTTTTTGACATTGGGCACACTATCATTCCTTGGACATGGTGTTCCACATTACATGAACTTATCAACGGATACAACTTCAGTATTAGTTTGGCATGTGGTAATGAGATGTATATATGCAGTTAGTTTAGGAGTAGTAGCACCAACGTTAGATGGATTAGCTCTAGCACATTTAGACTGTGCAGAGAATTCATCAACTGTAGACTTTGGGAAAGAGAGAATGTACGGAGCTTTATGTTGGGGACTCGGATCGTTTTTTGCAGGTGTTGGTATTGATCAATATGGATTCAACTTCCTATACATATTCCTGATTGGGTCAACAATTGGTTCATATATTGGAATGGGAATATACTTATGGGGATTAAGTAGGGACACTTCAGGAAGCTTCAAGAAGTATAGCGTGATCTTTGATGATGTTAGTAGCTCAAACAACAATGGATATCAAAATGGAGAGACAACGCCATTTGACAACTCAAAGAAGGATGAGGATATATCAAATTATGAACTGTTGTGTATGATATGCAAGACGAATTATGCAAAGGCAATAATGCTCTTCACATTTCTCTTAGCAATGGGTATAGCAGTTGTCGATAATCTGGCATTCATCTTCTTTGAGACACTAGGAGCATCGGATGCTATGGATGGACTGACTGTCGTCTTTACAGTTGCGGTTGAGGTACCAGCATTTTCGATAGCACCACTAATGTTACAACGGTATGGATGTGGACGTATGCTACTAGGTGCTGGTGTCGCCTATATCATACGAGTTGTTGGCTATTTGATACCATATGGCAAGATGTACATTGTTTTGATGCTAGAGTTATTACATGGAGTTAGCTATGCTGGAAGTAAAGCAGGAAGTGTAGAATTCATTTCACGATCCATACCAGATGGACACGAAGCGGCTGGCCAAGGTATACTCATGTTTGTAACCTATTCTGGTATTGTGGCAGGATTGATCGTTGCTGGTTGGATACAAGAAACACTCGGTGCCCGATGCATGTTCAGAGTAATGGCAGTGATTGTTTCCATTGGGTTGACAGTACTACTACTTGCAGAGATTCTATGTGATAAAGATATTATAAGGCCGAGTAAGAAGGAGGAAGAAGGTGAGGGTCATATGACGCATAGTGACAGCTGTCAATCATCGGCATCAGCCTTTGCCGATGAGGAAACTGAAAAGTTTCTAAGAACACTCAAGTACGATAGTTTAGGCAAGGTAAGTGTCCAAAAGTTTGTTTTCGATACTTGATTTTGAACTGTCCTGATATTTGTACCCCGAAGAACAAGTGGGTGAGAGATTGGTGATAGAAAGCTGAGGCTGAGTCTTATCAGATAAGGAACCACTAGCGTCGCTTCGCTCCGCTAGCCTGCTTGCGCAGTAAAGAAGTTCTGTATCAAGTACTTTGTATTAGCGTTCTCGTTCTTTATCTCCTCTGTAGTAGAGTTGAACGATTGTTACATAACAAAACGAGAACACTGATTTAACAAAGGCATGTGGCACTCAGCGTTACGGAGGAGAATCAAGCTCTAGTAATATGATATCCCTTTCGAATATGTCCTTCAGCCAGGAATGAGAACTCCATTCATGATCGTTCTTGGTTTAAGAAATGATATGAACATCTTCTCCCTACAGTGATGAGAAGGCTCTCGGACTTCTCTTTTACTAAGCTCAGCAAAGAGGCTCATAAAACAAAACAATCCAACATAATAAGAATAATAAAGAATCAAAGAATAGAGACACCTGCATAGAGACGATGCGATCTCTCATTACATATTTTATTGCAATCCTCGCTATAGGGCTCATAATGGTAAGTACTACATCCAAGTGTCAACTATATGTCAACCGATTATTTATTATTGCTTATATTCTCTTGCTCAACTCATCTATACTCGATATTAAAGGTATTTGTAGTGCCGGAGGCTTGAGGAAGCTGCAACAACACTTCACGCCTACTGTGTACTTGTGTAGGAACGACTGTATGATTGATACGAATAGATGTAAATCTCGATGTACAGTGAACACTAGAACCAGAAAGACTCGTTGCAAGTATGGCTGCCTACCGAAACAATGTAAGGTATGCTGTGATGACGTGGGAGATGATGATTTAGACACACCCTTAATGACGGATGTAGCACAAGAGCAGGAGGTTGAAACAGTTTTGACAAATGTATTGGATGACATTGATAGTGTCAAAGCTCTACCACAGGATATGGCTGGTAGATTTATGAAGGTTGGCAGAGACGCATATATATCTATGGCTTCTGGTCCTACGAGATCAGTTGACCTTGCTATATGTCTCAATGAATCGAATCTGATCGTCGAAACAACAGCAACTGCTCTTGGATACCCGGAGGGAGGATCAAACTGCTTCTTCATAGAGTTTACCTCCTCTCCATTTGCAGCAGACTTAGATTTCAAGCACCATTGTGTATGCTCTGATCCAACCCCCGTTGGATGGAAAGGCGGAATGGATTGCACTTGTTTCGATACCGAGACTACTTTTCAAGTTAGTTTTAAGACAGGTGTATTTGCTGAATCGGAATCTGGCGATGACTAGTGCTAGTCGATCGCTAGCCTTACTTGACGACTGCAATAATGATAAAGAGAGTACAAACAAAAGTATCAATGATTCTGTTATGGCCATAGGGATGAATAGAAATCATTTAGAAGCTTTTTCCAATAAGAATCGCTGGGTGTGATGCATGATCAGAAATGAGAGCTCTGTCCTTTCTTGATCTGACACACCAATCTTGGAAGGCTCACATTTTCTAGAACACTCATAACGAGAAGTCTATTGCCTTTGGTCCTGCTAGAGCATCATGCTCAAATAAACAGAATAGAAGAGTAGATAACAACACCAAACAAAAACAACGAAACAAACAAACAGACAAATATATAACCAACAAGAGACATGAACACCATTATTGTATACTGTATTCTCCTAATTACCATGCTTGCCATGTCGGTTGGCGGTAAGTTACAAAGTAGATAATACGATGATCTTTTGTCTCGGTCTTCTTCATCTCTTGGTCTTCTCATTTATATTGTACGCATTGCATATATGTATTAGCCCAAACAATTGACCCTACAATAAACTGTTATGATTTAAACAGAAGGCGATGCATTAGGCATCGTACGACTTGCATCTGGAGCAGACGCAAACAGACATGTTCACCAAGATTTGCAATAGGTCAACCGTATGATGACGGTAAGATAGATGGAAAGCAGAAGGCTGAGAATGAGTGGAGTGGTGACTGTGCTGACATATGGACATTCGATGATGACTGTGAAGAATTGATCAAGATTCATTACACTGTATTCCCTGGCGATAACTGGAAAGAGAAGGAGTATAAGGCTGGTGGAGAAGCTGGAGTAAATGAGGTGCTTAAGAAATATCAACTCAAGTGCACTGGTCAGTGCTTCGAGCTTGGTAGTGCAGCAGCTTACAAGATTGCCCGTGCATACTGTGATACAACATACCGCCCTCAAGTTAACTTTGAAACAGCCTGCCGTACAATTGCTATCATCACATGCTATTTTCAGGTGGGCAATGAGATAAGTGATTTAATCAATGAAGGAAGGTGTGGAGATGAAGATGAACCTGATATTTTTGAGCTCTATTATCAGCAAAAACTATGCCCAGATACCATTGACGAGTTACTGTCATAAACAACTGTTTAAGTGTTTGGTAGAGTGACGTCTTATTTGATAGAGTTCTGTCCTGTTATCGTCCGATTAATAAGAGTAGATTAGGCAATAGTAACTTCTTATAAATGATAATTATATACATTAGTTTTGTGTACAGAAATCAAAAACTCCATCATTCATCACCAGGAGAAAGACCATCATATGGCCCGAGACCAAACATGTTTGTTAAAAGATCATCTCCACCACCTCCTCTCTCATCGAAGAGCCAACTAGCAAACTTAAAGAAGTGATATGCAACAGCAAAGTGACCAGGTGTTTGACCTTGTTTATTCTGATGATTTGGGTTGGCTCCTTTGCGGAGTAGGAGTTTGCCTATTCGAATGTTACCAGTTTGAGCAGCAATATGCATCAGTGTGTTGCCATGATTATCAACTCGATTCAAGTTGAATGGCTCACGATCAAATTGATCAGTATAGGCCGTACCGATATCCTCAATGAACTGTATTCGTATATGCCTAGTGTGAAAGGGAGAATCTGAAACATGCTCTAATGCTTCTCGTAAACGTTCATGCTTTTGATGCCTTACCCAGCCTCGTAGTTGTTCAAAGTTGAGAACAGAAGGCTTGTTAGTCTCAGGTCTTGATGGAGTCATCATGTCAAGAATAGAGTTTGACCGAGTAGCTTCTGGCGGTGATCTTGACATGGGAGATTCATGATATTGTGAGTGTTGTTGTTGTCTATCGTGATTTGTTGAATACGACGATCCCCGATGATTCATGGACTCGGCCGTATTTATATTGTTGTTACTTTCGTCATAAATGGTGGAATTTGGAGACATTACTGAGGCAACACTTCTACCACCACTAGTGCTATAATGTTGTGGCTGATTAACATTCACATTTTGAGGCGTATGGGTAGTCGGTTGTTGTTGCTGATGTTGAGTAAAAGCCGTCGCCTGAGCTTCGGCATAATTCTTCAAGCATCGAATACTGAACAGAATCTTCTTCCGATGAAGACGATGTTCGACACCCAATGTATTTCTTAAATCATCATCGGTAAGCTCACACAGAAATGATCCATCCACGGCACCCTCCTTAAAGGATGATTGATACTGTGATAGACTGATTGAAGTCAACCATCTTGAAACATCATTAACACTCCAACTTTCGACACTAACAGCTGAGTTCTTACCACCCAACGGAGTACTTCGAGTTGGCATCATCTGTTGACTACCACCACAGGTAATAGCAGGATTGGGGTACTGTTGCGCACCACCTCCATCAGTAGACCCATTATTAGCCAGGGTATCATTCATGGCTACTTTTTGCATTGCTCTCATCATGTTCAAGGAACTAAAGTATGTCAGACTCATGCTCATGAAACCAAACTTCATCATGGTTTCTGTCGAATCAATCAATTGAGCAGCCTGCATCTTGTCCTTTTCCGTAGGTCCACCAGAATAGTATTGATGCTGTTGATTATTACTGCTAGGGACTTGCCTTGTTCCTGATTGCTGCCGATGAGTAGAAGCTGATGGCATGGGTGGACGATGACCGTGATTGTTATGAGGAGTACTGATAGGATGTTTCTGTTTTGGCGATGCCGCAACACTATCGATCCGCTCATCTTGCTTTCTACGGATACCCTCGAGAGCAGTGTCTTGAGCATCAAGCAATACGGCAAGCTTGCCTTCGAGGTTCTTCAATTGACCAAACTTTTCTTGCCGATCTCGTAACAGATTCTCAAACGTCAGTTCCAACTTTTCAAGCTTCTCCTTACGATCCGAAATCTTGACTAATGTTTCACTAAACTCTTCATCCATTCGTCTCTTCTCCTCTCTTACCTCATGCTCTTTGGTACTGTCTAATACACCTAATGACTGTCGTTCCACCTTGCTAAGATGATGCATCTTCTTCTCCAATTCAGATACATTGCTTTCAAATTTACTAATCTCTGTTAGATGGAACTCAATCTGTTTCTCCATCTTATCCTTTTGTTGATTAAGGAGAGAGATTTCAGATTGCAGTTTAGTGGCGTGGAGTTTGTGCTCAGCCAACATTTGACGTCCCATTTCTATACCACTATTTTGACTACGGCTAAAGATGTACTTGTCTCTTTCAAGTGTTGCCTTTCTCCGACCAAGACGACCTCGATATACTCGTTGTATTGCGGTTGACGCAGCTCTACGTCTTCTATGGTACTTCTTAAGGACGATGGCAGTGTGCATTCGCCATATACTCTGAATTCTTGTTGCTGACTTCTCTCTCTTGATCAAGATGGCACGGAACCTACGCCGAGCTGCAATACCACGCATCATTCTAGCAACATTCATGTGTGCTCTCCGTTCCATGCGCTTATTATAGGAAGTACACCGTCCCTTGTGTCCACGAATAGCACGCTGGACAAACATGGCCGCCCACAATTCCTTCTTCTTCATTTCATATGTATTCCTTCCGAATATACCTCGAGCATAGCTTTGAATTACAGTGGCAGCAATTTGTTTCCGTACACGGCCCATCATTGTCTTTGCCATGAAACACCGTAGTGCACATTGAATAATACGAGCCGAACGATCCAATGCAGCCAACCGTTTCTTGTGTCGTTTTATCCGCCATGCCATGTACTCTTTCACTTCGGGATAATCATTTGGATCAAACTCCTTCTTTGGTGCTGATACTGGACTGGTTGCTTTTTGAGGAGTTGTTTCCTTTTGGGCATTAGTATTGCTCTTTGAAGGAGACTTATCAGCCATAATCTCATCTTGATACTTGTCCCACGATGCACGACCTTCACCTCTACCTTCCTTAACTACTTGATCTATAAATTTGTCCTCAAACCTTTTGGTTGGCTGTCGAAAGTTGGCCGGCGGCTCCGTTGCTGCAGGGTTATTGTTGTTACTTTGTACATTCAACTCTTTCAATGGTTGTGACGGCTGTGGTGCAGTTTGATTATGACTATGTTGGTGTACAACTCGAACCTTGTCATGAAACCCCGTGAGAATTTGCTCTACAAGTAAAGAAATGTGATACTTCTTTTCTTGAAATAACTCATGACCACCCTTCATCATGACTATTGCAGTTCTATTCCCACCCCTCAGTGCTTGGGGTATAGTCGAGCAACTTCGTCTACCATTGAGGAATTCAGATGAATGTACAGCACGAACCAAAGTGGCATTCTCTCCGTGAATTGATATAATTGGAGAGGCAATATCCTTCAACAGTGGTCGTGTATCAATGTGGTTCAGCACACCCTGACACAAACGCTTCCTTCCAGTAAGTGTGATTGGATTATGAACTGCCGTATACACATTCAATGCAAGTGATGACGATGTCTTGCTCAAATAACTTGGAGAGAATAGAAACCGTGCATAAAAGTAGACTGGCAAATCTGGACGACTTTCAGGTGAGCAGGAGAAGACATTTCTACAATCATGAAATACCGATGCATAATGAGAGTCCACATGAGACAAACCATTGACAAGAACAATCCCCTTGAGACTTGTCAGACGTTGCGTTGTAGCAAAGTAGGTTGCGATTGAAGCACCACTACCATGTGCCAACATGAAGAAGCGATCATCTACATTGAACTTGCCCTTCTCGTTGTCCTTCAAATGATCTAACAACTTGGCAAGACAATCTGCATGATACTTGTTGTTAAGATTAGCATCCTCCGAGAATGAAGTGAAGGCTTGTCCGGGATAATTCCATAATAAGATTTTCATCCCAGCATATCTTGATACCATGGGCAAGAAGAATATCTTGAACCGTTCAAATGTATCAAACACATCCTGACAAACGATTAGATTACACCACGGCTTGTTCTCTTCTCCACCAGTACTAGGTGTAGTTGATTCAGTAGAGCAGTTTTCCAGTATTGCATACGGAAACTTTGTATTCTCATCATACTGAAACTCAGATTCATATGCAACAGGTTCCTTCTTTTTGAGCTGGTTGGATGATAGTTGACCCGAAATGGCTTGTTTCTTGGATCTAGATGATTTGGCCTTTTTACGCTTTTGTTTCTGTTGTTCTTTGCTTTTTGCAGCAGAATCATCTTCACTTTTCTCAACTGCACTAACATTAGCATCAGCAATCCGTTTAATTCGAAGTCTTTCCTCCTCAACTAGACGCTCGGATTCCAAGTAGCTAGACACTGCCTTCTTCACTGATGGTATCAATTTAGAGCCTTCCAATGGCATGGGTAGGAATCCATCCACATCGGTCTCTTCATATGCATGATAATTGATTGACAGTATGTTATTGCGTACCATGACTAATATTCTCATCTTGACTCGAGTATTGAGTGCAGTCTCATTCTGTCTAATCCATGTCCCAATTGACACGGCATCATCTTTACCAGCCAAATTCTCATTGACAAGCAATATTGAATATGTCACACTACTACTTTCTAAAGCCTTGAAACAATCAATTCCATTGGAGACAGATTCAACCTTGTATCCCTTCTTTTCCAATAAGCGCTTAGCCAACTTATTAGTGTTCTGAGAAAGAAGAGGGATAGGATGATCATGATTGTGAGATACAAATTGAGAAGACAAGTAATACAATATATTGTAGTAGATATACACACCTCATCAGATTCAGCAACTAGGATATGAATCTTTGAATTCTCTTCCATTTGTTTCTTCTCTCTCTTCTTCCGTCTTGCCTTTCGATTAGACTTGGCAGAACCACTACGTTTGTTTTGCTGAGTAGGTGATATTGGTCCATGAAAAGACTTTGCAGATTGTAGCTGTTGATCATTCTTATTTGCCCATTGAGAACTATTTGGTCCTTCACTTGACGCTCTCTTTAACATATTGTTGTTGGCAGTAGCTGAAGTTTCTTCAATATTGTCTAGAGATTCAGATGTATGATTCTCTCCCGGTGGTTGATTGTTACTTTCTTCACATTGTGATACATTCTCATCCACTAAATCCACATCTTCATCGACAACTGCTTCCTTATTATTGTCATAGGAAGCTAACAAATCACGTGCCTGACTAAGCAAAGTATACACATTGAAACAAACTCCACAAACTACCACATCTCCATTATTTCTATTCTGAGAATTTGGTTCCATCACATGTTTAGGGCCACCATAACTACTGCACACACTTGATGTACACTCTACTCCACCATCTCCACTACCACTAATAGAAGATTGATATTCAGCAAATGCCAACCTAGCCAAATCAGGACGATGTTCAATCTTTGCTAATTTAACATCCTGTCCATTAATCCAATATCCTTCCTCTTCCTTCTCATTCTTCTTGTCAAGACTACTCTTTTCTGAACTACTTTCACCTCGCAATTGTTGTTGAGAACTATTCTTTGCTTGTTGTCTCTTATGATTATTATTATTATTAGAAACACAACTTCGTAAACGAATTAAATCACCAGTTTCATCTAACGTCTCATATTCTTGTGTTGTTAATACCCATTTTAATAATTTGATAGATTGTTCACGTTGATAACTTTTTTGTAGACGTTTCTCACGCTTACTTAATGTTGTTTTATTACTAAATCTATTGTTGTTATTGTTGTTGTCGTTTGGAGGAGGGACGAGTTCACAGAACCCTCCTTGACAACATGATGATGTCATTCAATTTTGTGTGTTGTTTTGTCGTTGAGAAGAAGATGAGAATTGCACACCTAGTTAATCAACCTTGGAATTTTCAAACGGCATCATTGTATAGAAGAAGGTGTCTATCATTGTAGATGCAATGCATCCTAATAAGAAGAGGTCCATTAGAGATTGGAAGGAGAGGTAGGTAGTGCTAGGCTTTGCTACTATGTTGCTAAAAGACGTTTAGCGATTTAATCTCATCTCTTGGTGTCACGGGACAACATAAAAAACACCACCCCTACGATATCTCTCTTATCTCTCTTTACATATCCATATCCCAGACAAATGTCGTTCATACAAGATCTACTCAAGCCGGGTGGCGGAATTGCCCTTATCCCATTTATTAGAGGAACGATTGTATTGTTGCTAATAATGGTAATGTACGTACAATGATATAATTATATTATTGTGTGGAGGTGCACCGTCATTGGATGTTTGAAGTTGGGTATACTATGGATTAGTCTGTGTATTGATCAATGTTATTATATCAAAGATATCCGACGTCTATAGTTTGGCTTTGGTTCAGTAAATGATGGCGTATAAGCAATTGCCGCCTACTCAACACCGCTGCCATGAAACCTACACATATAGCATAACATTGATCGAAACCAAAAGCACGGAGAAGATAACGGTGTTTGATATATCTGTAGTTATTTGCTGGTGGTATATGTGACGGAGACACAAGATTGATTTACAACAGCACCACGAAGAGACCCCCACCGATAGTTGTGTTGTATGTTGTGTACCTTTTCTCAATCTAACAAACTTTTCTTTCAATTTTCCACCACTCAATTCAAATGCAAACGACTACACACAACAATACCATACACAACATTACCATAAACAATGCATAATGAATACACAACAAAAGAATAATGGGATTTGTCGGTATTGCACGTATTCACATGTGTGTCTTAGCATTCTTATCAGTGGGATTATTAGTTTCAATTTCATGGTTTGAAAGTGCATGGAATGATGTGCAAAGATCACGGGGAAATAGTACGGTTAAGATTGATAAGGAGGCAGAGAAGACTGATTAAAAGATAGTTGTGTGTGTTGAGGAGAAGTTAGAAATACAAACTTATATATGTCGGAAGAAAGTTAAAGATTGTGTGGGAATGTAGTGTATTAAGGGATTAACATTTAGCTAAATAATTGGCACCCTCCAACTTGGTCACGAAGTAGTTGCAGAATACCTTCATTTGATAATAAAGATTTCTGTAAAGCCGGAGAATCAACGTGATATTTATCGTCACAGGATGTTAATAAAGTATGTTGGTGAAGAAAGTGCATCTGACCCCTGCTCTTTGATTCTTTGAAACTAGCAGCATACAAACAATCTCTCTGTCGAAGAATAGTATCCAATCCATTATATTGATGCAATGCGATATTTGTATCACCTTCGCGTTGATTTTGTTTCCCTAGTTTGTCTTTAGATTGTTGCTTAGACTTGCTGTACCCCTGAATATCTCCATTCTCACTACAGGGCACTCTGAGCACGTTACAGGCAATAACATGTGATACATCCAGATTATCTCTTTCCACTCCTCCCAGATCTACCAAAATCACTCGCCATCCCTCATCGAGAAATAACTGAGCACGGCCAAATACATCAAGTCCCTTGCCGTCTTGTAAATTGACGACATATTTGTTACTACACAACCATTTATGAAAGTTACTAGGTGCACCTTTCTCATCACGATCTTGTTTCCAATTCGATATCAGATGATCTACCCGAGCTGTTCTATAATTTAAGACAATGTCTACCGGCATGAGATTGGAAAAAGATGCACTTCTAATGAATGTGTCCCCAATTCTATTGCTCTTTGCACCAAAACTCTCAGCACAGAGGAGTACACTTTTATTATTTTCGTATTCATGTGCAATCAGATGCAATATTGCCAAATTTAGCTGTTCATTGTTACCCAACTCTCTCAATGCATATGTGTATTGTTTCGGGTTTGGTGTAATTGGGGTATACCACGGTAAATCTTCACTTAACATGGGCATGCTCCAGTTGACAAATGGCTCTGGTATCGTTTGCTCGTTTATAAATACAGAGAAAAAGAATGATTCAACAGATGTTGACGCTCCTTTATGTGGACCAGCGAATATAACTAGCCGCTGTTGTTGTTGTTGTTGTTGTTGTTGTTCGCCTTGTTCATTATCTATTATTTGTTGCTCTTGTTCGCCACCATTGCAATTAATAGAAGAACAGCCCGTAGTAGAAAACCAACTTGATTGCAAGAATATCAGAATGATTATAAAACTACCCAATACTATTGTTACCCTCCTCCGCCAACATCTTATCATTATTAGTACAAACTCATACTAGAGAGTAAATGCAATACCTCTGTAGCTGGTGGCATTTTCTCTTGTGTTGAGAGTTAGTTTTGTTTGCACTTCACTGTTATCTTCTGAAGATTCAATATATTCACCTTCAATAGCACCTCCTGCTACTACCACAGAGATATCCTCAGACCGATAGGTTCAAGTTAGAGATGAGAATATCACTCAACATCTACGATATATCAGGATAGGTATATCTCCTCATACAACAACTCTACGATAAATGGCTCAATCACTGTAAGATACCGTCACAATTTACACCAATGAAAGGTACATCAACTTCTTATTGACAATGTATATATACGTAATGAACTACCTAGTTCATCAAATATGATGGTGTAGAGAGTATTATGTCATGGTGTAGAGAGTGATGGCGAAGATATGGTACATAGCAGCCGGCCGGCCGAGTTAGAGTATCTCATGTATAGGATAATATACCGTATCTTTCAAAAAAAAATGTGGCACTCTCTCGTATCTCACGCCGCTCGCGCTCCCAGGCGCTCCCCTCTTAGACGACTGCTTTAAATATGTTAGACAAGAGGCGCCGACATCCTGTCCCTGCTGCAGCTGATTGGCATTATGGCATTATGATTGATACAAGGAGCTCTAGAATAACATGAATTATTTTACTCTACCTACTTAGCTATTTCAAAAATTACATAATTTTCGTCCTTAGGCGTACTTATCAACACTCCAATAAAATATCTTTAAAATATTTTGTTATCGTACTGAGTTGATGGGTAATTGGTTCTCATAAATTCATCTAAGTTGCCGCCAAATAGAGTAGTAGATAGGTAGTTAGTAGTGAGAGGCGTCTTCTTTATCAATTTCAATTGCAATATGACAAACTACGATACTATACCTCAAATAATTCATGATGAGGAGGAGGCTGATGCTACAACTCCAACGACAACAGCTAATCAATCAGAAGGTATTGAATATAGCAGTAAGCTGTCTAAGTTTATGATTGGTGGAGCTATAACGTTACTAGTGTTTCTAGCTGGGCGATATTCTACAACTGATGTTACCACGAGATCAACAACAACAATGTTACTTAATTTAACAACTACTATCCTAGATGCCTAATATGCCAGTGAAGTGCAGCACATAGCAGTATGTCTCCACTTGTGTTGGTGGCCTTCCAATCACTTATGGAACAAAGTATTACATAGGAGTACCCACTGGATATCGCAACCCACAATGCACCTATCCACTCCCGTATTGAAGTGATCTTCCTCTGCACAAAGTTCTAAGCACCTCTGCCTCTCACCCTGGTACACACCTGACGAGGAAATGCCATAAGTCCAAACTCGTCAGGATATCTTGCTCGTCATCTTGTTTTTACACAAGGGTAGACAAGATAGGGACTGCCCCAAATAGGAGGGAGATCATTGTGAATGAGTAATATAGACCCACCATCTACATAGTCTCACCACCAACAGAACTCCCACCCGGCAGCCTTCACCTATGTGTCCTCAAATGAATCACTTGAATCCTCCACAACTCGACGGCTCTTTACACTCATTAGTTAATCTTGTTGAGCTAGTATTACTGCAAGCTGTTGGTCAACAGTGCAGCACTACATGATAACTCTTGCACTCCGAGGAGGCACTTGAGGACTGACGATGATGTAAGAGAGAGGATGATATCAGAATGTAATGTTAGTGTATGATTATACATAATCTCATATTCATCTATTGCAATAAAGTACCTTACCTAACGTCCCTATTAAATCCCTATCCAAGCAGCGAGGCTGCCACCACTTCCTCTTCTTCCTCTTAGCACTAGCCATAGTATGTAGATTGTTGCAATGGCCAGCAAAGAGAGTTATGAGTCTATCTCACGTGTGTGATTTGGTGGTGAGTATCTTTATCTTCAAGTTGGGTGAAAAGATCGTACTTCAAGCTTAAGAGGTATCTTTTTCAGTGCAATGCCACTCTCCTACTAGCATGCAGTTTTCCTTCCTTGACTACAGTCTTAATAGTCATGAGTGCTCAATATCAGTCTATCAAGTCATCAGTAGGTTCTGTGATTAAACACGAAGGCCTCCGTAATGCTATTGAAAAAAGAGTTTGTCAGTTATCTCCGTTGTATGAGAGAGGTTCCGCTCTTTTTGCTCTTTGGATAACCTTCTGTTATGAACATGATGCTAATCTTCCTCTATTGAAAAAAGGTTCATATGCGTTAGGAGCATTAGTACAAGTCTTTAATCCTTTTCCATCGAAAAGGGATGATGGTACTTGGAAATCCCCTCATAAAGACATACATCGCCAAGTGCTAGATATGTTTGTTGAAGATATTGGTTGGACATCTAATTTGAATTCAGGAGATATCCCTGGTTATGCAAGGCATGTGAAACTTATTGCCAATCAATTCGCTACTCTTGTTGTTAATCATGTGGAATCTAATACTATTAGATTTATTGAGAATACTGCAATGTCTTTCTGTAAGAGCAACGGCTTGCCTGATAGTAGAAAATGTCCTTTGGTACAAGATCTTGTACGAGTTATTGTTAATAATGATAACCAACCTCAATATTCGTATGCATTGGAAAGTCCTGAATTGGAGGAAGAGAGAGATACGTTCATCGAGTATCATACCAACTATTTGAATAATAATGATATTGATTTGCAAGCACCATTGGGTAATCAACACAACAAGATTATATTATACTTTGTTCACATGTTGAAATGGCAACATACTGTTGATTTAGGTGATGATACGCAAGCACCATTAATCAAAGCTGTTCCGATGTATAGTATTCAAAGGTATAGCCTTACTTTCGATCCTGAAATCATGTTCTATCTATTGAGAGATGCTGGTATAAAATTACCGGCAAAATGTAATAATGAATATCGCAATGGTGAACTACGTAATTTGACTGCTGCTTACTTTGTAAAAGAGAGACATCACTTGAATTATCTACATTTTTTTGGAGGTAGTGATAAAGTTAACGAAAGGAGGCAACCCAATACTGGTGATATGGGCAGCACTAATGGTGTTAAAGCATCCCGTAAGTTCACTATCGATCCTACAATTGATCCAGGTCCTGATCAAGAAAGGAGGAAGCAATATCGTCATCTGAAGAGTAAGTACATGTGATCATGCAATGTAATGAATGTATATAGTTCGTACATGTTACCAACCAATGTTCTATATTTGTAATTCTTAGACACTACCAACAGAAAGAAACAACAGGTTGCAGTTGATCCTGGAAGAGTTGATTTGGGTTATGCTTCAAGACATAAACCAAATGGTGATTTGATCAATACTGAATCACTACTGTCTAGGAAAGAGTACATCCGAAGAAGTGGTATCGACAAGTATACTCGTAAGATTAATCTATTACTTACTCCTCTTCAAGAAGCAAATACTCGAATGTCACAAGACCACATTAAACACTATCAGGTAGATGGTGTTGTTAGAGGTCTTGAGGTATTGTTACAATATCGAGATGTAAGGGTGGAGCATATGATAACTCACAAGAAAATTGAAAGATACAATCTTCATTTATTCAATCAGAAACAGAAAGTTCTGTCTCAAGCCGTAAATAAACTACAAGATCAGTCAATGCCTGATGTTATCATCATCTTCGGTGATGGTGCTTTTCCAAGCGGGGGAAGATTTGAAAGGTATGTGCCTGTTCAGGCATTCAAGGAACTCGTATTCAGAAGGCATGATTCTCGTGAGGTATCTGAATTCCGCTCAAGCTCTGTATGTATCCATTGCAATGCTCAATTGTTAACTGTTGCTGAGTATTTCAATGGTAGATTCTATCAAGTCCGAGGTTTGAAATGGTGTCCTAGTTTTGAATGCAGGTCAAATGCATACAAGCACCGAGATGGTGTTGGTGCAGTTAATATATACAGACGTCATAACAATACTCAACCACCTATTATGAACAGGGGAAGTGGTGAACCTTGGTTCAATAGTAATGACTGCCGCAACTATCACATTTTGAGCACCCAAGATCAATTGCCTCCATCTTCCTTGCGCCACAAGAATAACCGTAACAAGAAGAACAAGAAGAAGAATAGGAGGTGATCCATGTAATAAGTATGTATAGATGGGTAATAATAAACTAGGTATATGTGATGATTTGTCAAACAAAAGATGATTTTTACTAGTTGGCTATTGCCATCTAATATATCTAATATATCACGAGATAGTTCATTCATCTACCCCATGGAATGTAACTTCGTTTCTCTCAACTAAAATATTCAACCCCAGAAATATATCACGATACTCCGATAGTTCATCCATCTACCCCATGGAATGTAACTTCGTTTCTCTCAACTAAAATATTCAACCCCAGAAATATATATCTTACAATTTCATATCATAAGATATTCACACTAACGCTTCCTCTTGATACTCCTGTTAGGAACATTGGATGATTCTTCATCAGAGGATGATTCATCATCAAAGGATGAATCATACTTGAATGATGAACCAGAAGAAGAATCATCGGAATCAAATGCACTGAAAGACGTCTTCTTCTTCTTCTTCTTGGGCTTTGACAACTCTTCCTCAGAGGAAGATTCATCTTCTCCAAGTACGACACTTGTCTTTGCTTTCTTGGCATTACTGGGCTTTGAAATCTCTTCTTCCTCTGAGGAAGATGAATCTCCAAGTACAACGACATCGACTTCCATTCCACCCTTGCTCTTGCCCTTGACAGTCGTACCCTTGGCCTTAGATGATGACAACCAAACATCCATTCCACCCTTGCTCTTGACAGTCGTACCCGAACCCTTGCCCTTGGCCTTGGATGATGACTTCTTGGTTGTTGTAGTAGTATCCAATGATACCTTCTTGGCCTTGGTGGATGATGTCTTCTTGGCCTTTGCGGATGGCTGTGCCTTCTTGGCCTTGGATGAAGCCGCAGGCTGGGATGTTGTCTTCTTTTGTACTGGCTTCTTTGGTGCTGCCTTCTTCTTTGATGCTGCCTTGGTACTCTTACCCTTACCACCCTTACCACCAGTGGTTGATACAGCAGCTTCAGTAACAATTTCATCACCCACCTTGATTGTCACCTTCTTATGGTGGATTAACCACTCACGGTAACGCCGCAAAGCAGCATCATCATCAGTACAATTTTGAACAACCCATTCTGCATGTTCAGGATGACGAGCTAATGACTGTTCAAATGATAGGTTTTTATGAATACCACTGGATAACTTTGCTACATTTCCATCAACATTTTCAATTGGAATAGAAACTACAACCTTCTTCTTATCCTTATTGTTCTTATCCTTCTTTGCTTGGATATTATCATATCGTGGACGCCTTGTGGTTTCACCTTCATATTTTTTAGCACGGTTAGCACGGTTATCTTTACCTGCACCATCATTGACACTAGATTTAGTGTTATTGCTGGTCTGCTGGTTAGCCGCTGCCTGCTTCTTGATAGCTGCCTTCTTGTTCTTGACGATAGGATTGGTAGACGTGAATCGTTGCTTACTCTTGTTAGCATTTGTTGCTGGAAGGTATATAGTATAGTATATTAAAAGTTACGTTAATGAGATGTATATTAGTACAAGTTGTAAAGAATATTTATTATCAAATCATCCAAATAACCAAAGGATATAACCAAACAACAGCAAATTCTCATATACAATACTTACCAGCTTTGTGTTCGTTTGATGTGTGAGGATCTACACCTCCGGAATTGTCGATCTTAATCCAGCCACATTTTTTACAAAAACAATATAATACACCATCAATAACTCTTGTAACACCATCCTCATTTTTTACGGGTTTTTGATATGGATCATTTGGATGAAACGAAATGTTGAGGCGATACGCGTTTGGATTTGGTCTTTTAAAGAGTTTACCCTGTGCTCTAAATGTTGACCACATGAGGCCGGTGGTTGATGATAAAGCTGTTGATGTTGTAGATTTATTCATTGTAGATGTTGTTGATTATCTCGGAGAGTTTGTTGGGTGTTTATTGTAGGGTATTCTGCTAATACAAGAAGAGGTTGTCAAGTTCAACAACAAAAAAATGAGAGTGGCAAAAGGCAATGATTGGGAGGATACCCGCCAGGAAAAGTCAAAAGATCCTATAATTTATATTTCATACACCCTATCCGTATTCTGCTAATACAAGAAGAGGTTGTCAAGTGTAGTCCCAGGTATTGTATCAACTCTGACTAATCTTATAATTTATATTTCTTATACACCCTATCCATAACATCGGCAAAGGCATCATTCTTTTTAGCAAGTAATGCAATAGTTTCCTTTGCCCATTTCCTGTCGACTTCTTTGCCTCTTCCTAACTGTTGAGCAATTTCTCCAAAGTCGTCGTTAAAATTGTACCCTGATGCTTTTGTAATATAACCTAATACTTGTTGTGACGTTTTCTCTATACTAGCGTTCTGATCTTTCTCGGAACGTTTTTCTCTCATTGCCAAGGTTGGACTACCTTTCCAAATTGTTCGGATTAAAGTAGATACAACAGTTAAACAATGTCCATCTCCTCCAACTCCAAAGTAAAGACCGTAACCATTTAATGAAACTCTAACCTTCTTATGATCTAAGTTTGGCAAGCTCTGTAAGATTTTGTAATCAATAGGTACTTTACCACCATATCTTGTTTGTAGGGTTACTAAAAATATCATCATGGCTTGAGCTTTTTTATTATATATCGTACTACCCACATCTTTATATAAGTTAGATAAATAGTCAAACATTCTACCGTATGATACCTTTTGGAGTATTTGGAGGAATGATAATGGATCATGTCTATTATTGATAAGTTTGTAAAACACTCTTTCACATTGTTCATCCTTAAGTAGTTCACTACCAAACAATATCATGAAGTAGCAGAATAACGCCATTTCCTCAAGTTTAATCTTCACATCACTACTATCAATACGCCTATCTGATATATACTTTTGTCTAATGTTTCGGCGCCAAATCTTCATCTCCTCAGAGTATAAATGATCATACTCTGGACAAAATGGATTCCAACTTCCCCACAATTGTCTGATTCCACCGTTCTCTTTCTTCTTGGGTAACATAACTACCATTACACTTTGCATATCGTCGGCTAACTTTTGTATAATTGCCAAGTAATCTTCATCTGGGGGTTGATCATACTTTGAGCTTTTCCTTCTATTAATCCATAATAGATATTTACTAATACAACTCATCGACAATATGTTACAAAGATTGTAATAGTTGCCATTGCAAATGTTTATACATGCAATGATTTCGTCATGACTCAAATAATCTCCAATTCTGATAATACTATATTCATCATTATTATCTATTTTGTAGACTGGTGATAAGGATTCCTTATCCAATTGTAAAGTGATATCGGAAGAAATGATACTTGATGGAAGCAATAGATCATCCGACGACGCTACTACTCTATTATTTCTATATCCATATCCAACAGTAGGCTTTACTTTTGTATCTTTTTTACCAATTGAACGAGAGGGTAATGTATTACTGTCAATATGACCGAAGTTAAAATGCCAATGAGAAGGAAACTTGGCGGTGGTATCATCAGTATATGATCTTTGACTTGCTCTAATATCAATACTACATACCACCGTTGTATCATCTCTAATCAGTCTTCTTATATCTTCATTACACCGACTACCATAACTGGATAATGTACTTTTAATAGAATCTTTGTTGGAGTTATTGATATCAATACATGTATGTCTAACCACTGCATCATTAATAATGATATCATACATTTCCTTATCTGCATCGTTACATGCCGGGGGTTTAATAGTAGATCTTAATCTTAGTGCACTATCTATACTACTATCACCATTATCAACAGTTACTTGTTGAACTAAAGATGGATGTGATGGTAATGGTTGACTATTAGTGGTGGTAACACTCCTTGATACCTTAGACTTTTTCCTATGAGTAGTAATACTTCTATTTCCTCTCTTCTTACTCTTTTTGGGCATTGTGATAAGATTGTTGATAGGTATGGTATTGGGCCAATTATGTTGTCAAGGATATAACCAATTTACTTCTTTACAGCAATAGTAAATCAATATAGGGGGTCAAATTTGTAATTGACATAAGTATTGTATATATAATGCAAGAGGAGTTATGTTGCTAACATTGGGTATATGATAGATATTAATGAACATTGTTGTGCTAATATTGGGACGTTGCAGTAATACGAATGAACTGTGAATAAGTGTGATTGCTTGCAATAAACAATCAACTATATTGTTTCTTTGAGATGATTGCCTATCACACGGCATCGTCGGCTGGGCCGCTTTGATGGCTATAGATACCGCAAAAAAAAAAGCTACTTCAACACAAGAAGCACAAACAATGCATAGCAACAACAAAATGAGAATGCTATCAATCACACTACAAATGAAGAGAATATATCAATCACAAATAAAGAGAATATACCACTCCATAATAGGATTTACTTAGTATCATGCCGCCGTTGTTATCATTACCACTCGAAAGGAATTCAGGAAAAGAAGCCGTATCGCCTGCAGTTGCATCAGCACTACTCGTACAACTTGTAGATGATGCCCTCAACAGTACCTATTCCTCTCACTTGGAGGATTATTATCAGTGTATTGTATCACTAGGACAAATGAACCGTCATTCACCCTATTGGTATTCGTATATATTCCCTGAAAATATGAAACTAGATTATGCCGAATTATTAGTAAATGCAATGGTGTCTATTATAAGTTCAAAAGACGACCCAGAAGATACAGACGAATGGGTCGAGAAACAACAAGATTATGTACTACGAATCGCCAATAGTATCATATTATGGAAATACTCACAATATAGATATGAACACACCGACGACATGATTGAATTACTTAATCGATACAAACATAAGCAGTGCACTAAATTAAGAACAAATGTAGACATCTACAATGTAGCAAGGGATTTATATGGTGGTGATTTACATGATTTAATTGCAAATCCACAAACACCACATCAACCAAATCATCCAAATGAAACTTTATATGATAATATTTGGAGTATAGCATGTGACTTCCTCTTAAATGGTGTCCGTATAGAACTATATAATAAAAGAAATAACAAAGAGAATATTAGTAGTAATGGGTTGTCCACGCGTGTTGGATGGGCGAGACGTTATATATCTAAAGACACAACGATGATCGAAAAGCAGTTAACAGAACACGATGTCTACTACAATGAATATGATCGAAATACGGATGAATATGATGGACAGGAAGATGAAGAAGAGGAACATGAGGATGAGGAAGAGCCTGGACTCCCTATGGACTATCTCCTCGACGATGATAAGGAAGATATGACAGTAGAAGAGATTAGTAAAAGGGCATTAGTAGAGCAGAGTAGGATTTAGAGGTGCTTCGTGTATTAGAGTAGTATAAATAAAGTAGCTTGTTAAGTTAAATATCAGGTTAAATATCAGGTATGCTTCCAGTAAGAGCATTCTGACCTAAATAGAGCTCTCGTAGTACTCGAACCAAACGTAGGAATAGTACCAGAGAAGTAATTGGAATCGAAGTGAACAATGTTGCTTCCACATCTCAAGGGCTTATCGTCATCTACTACTGCATGTTCATTCAAAGACTGTTATGCATCAAACTGTAATCAAAAAGTGGCACCATACACTTGTCTTCTTCACAATGGGGGTCCTCACGGAGGATGCTCCGCAACACCTTGGGTACCTGGAAGTTGTAAGAAGATCTTTTTGTTGTTTCTGTTTACACTTACTGATATACACACGAATTTCAGAGATACCATCGAGCATATCATTTACATTTTATTGCCCCTATTCTTCTTCTTCTTCTTCTTAGGTACAAAGTCATGCGATCTTTCTCGCTGTGCTGGAATGACAATCCCCAAAGGTACCGATTCATGTGATAAACCATGCAAGCAAGAAGTTTGCAGTGGTGATCGTCTATGTCATGCCGATGCACCTTATCAGTGTACTAGTGGAGCAGCCGCATTTGGTTGTGCTTTAGGAGAACTCGAATGGACTCTGAAGACATCCTCTCAAACTTGTTCAAGCTGCTGCGATGCCACAACTTGCAAGAAGAACTAAAAAATAGGAGTATAATTTGGAGACCGTTGTAGAGTGACATACAAAGATTCACATTTCTGGTCTTCGAGAGTTAGCAAGCAAAAGAGCAAAAGGCGCCTAAAGTAGATTTAAAAATAGATAGTGAATGACAATTATATTATCATATTCCCAATCTCCGTTTATCATCCTCCATCCTTGTAATTTTCATGGATCTAAATGGTCCAGTTAATGCCTCACTTCGAAACCAGCATGTACTAATCCATTTCTCTAACGGCACAGTCAAGCTACAAACTGATCGTTGGTCAACATCCCCATTAGAGTCATAGCTGTAGAATGCAATAGCATCTCCTGCTTGAACTTCTATGATATCCCTTGGAGTTATAGAAGAATCACTATCTGTATCGGTATAAGCATGTGTACCTTCCTTTCCAACAATTAGAGTTCCATATTTATCAACTGTTTGTTTCATGTAATCCATGATGACGGATACGTTCTTTTCTTCTTGTTGTTGTTTGCACAATAATCCCATATCATCATTAGCAAAAGGAAAGTATGTGCCTGCAACACCATTCAAATAAGTTATAACAGTTAAATATCTACCATATCCATCATGATGATAATCAAATTTTCCACCGATATCGTATTTGACAATTTGAAGTTCCTCTGGATATGAATAATCATCAACATTAGATTCTTTCGTGTCATCCTCGTCCTGTGTCATCATCTCCATTTGTTTATTCATCATTTCATGGGCAAAGTATCGTCGTGAATTGATAATTGTGTCTCTTGCAATTGTTTTTGAAGTAGTTGTATCATCATAACAATTCTCATCAACATCAATATCATCGCCATGTGGATCAATCCATGTCAAGTATGAATGTTTACGTATTGTATTGTCTTCAGATGATTTAGTACCCGCATTCTTCATCCCATTCACTGTTGATGTGTCTATTAAAATTTGTCGATCAGTTGGCGAAGCAATTAGATTGCGTATTACGAATATATCCGGACTTGATGATAGCCGTGTGATATTCTTATGATGAAATACTGCCGAATCAGAAGTATGATTACGACATGACGATGATGATGATGTTGTTGCTGTTTTTGTTTCACAAACTTTTAGGTTGGATAGAAATGTTGGTGGGCCGAGTGGATGAAATGTATTGTCGTCAGCAGATGTACCGATGTTGTTGTCGTCGTCTACAACAGCCATAACAAACGACGATACTATTCCAACATTACATCGTCGTTGTAAATTAGGACACGGTGCAAAGGCCGAGCAACTTATTAATTCTTCGTAGTGGTAGAGTGAGCATATCATGTGCACTATAACTGCAACAAGTAGAAGACACTTCATCATGATGCCAATTGGTGGTGATATACCTTGCTACTCGGCTACTGTACAACAACTTCACTGCTGTATCTCAAAAAGGTATATGCTTGTACTCTGTCTAATTCCCATGGGTAGCGTATAGCCTCTGAACACTCACTCACTACAAAATCGATCTCAAAACTGAGTATGACTATCTGGTTATGACAATACCATACGTTGTATAAATAACTACGCCCCTACAATAGAGATTGAACCTCGACACTTTTCTCCCCTGACGCCTCGCTCTAAAAAAGGATACCAAAAGGATACCGTCAAATTCACACCAATTGAAAGGTACATCATATGACTTCTTCTTATTGACAATAGTATATATACAGATCAACAAATATGATGGTGTAGAGAGTATGCATGATGTCAGTGGAGAGTGATGGCGAAGAGAGACAATGTCCCACTAACTGTTGCTTTGTAGGATACCGTTCTATCTTAGCAAACACTTCGTACAAATAAATCTACAGACTTCAGACTACAAATCAATTGGCTTGTGTTTTTACTCGGAAACTGCGGACACAGTAAAACAATTCTATATAATACCATACCAAAGTTTCATAGACGTATCAATTTGCAATAAAGAACTTTTCAATAAACAAGGTGTACCATCTCCAAAAATATCGCGTTGCAATACTTTTTCGATTTTTATCAAGATGGTATTCATAATGTTATCATATTATTGTTGGTATGTTGTTGGCATTATACTATCGGTTACCCTATCAAATGGATTATCAACACCATCATATACCATCAATACTGCTAGAAGAGGAGGATACCAACAACATATCATAGTATCATCACCTCAACACAATAAGCCTAAAAACAATAGAGTTGTTGTTGCTCTGAATGCATACGATCGATTTCAAAAGGATGATAATACATTCGGCAATAGAAATAGAGCGGGTAGAGAAACTGATATTGATGAAGAAGCTGAACAATTAGCTCGAGATTTGGCAGCACGACGTGGTATTAATGTTAATAATAATGAACGAAGAGTTGAACGAGAACGATTACAACAGCAGAGTATGGGTAGTATGGGTAGTAGAAATAATCCAAATAGTTCATTTGGTAAGGATATTGGTGGAGGTCCACCATTTGCATCTGGCCCTACCAACCCTTCCTTTGGTAATAATGCAGCACGAATGTCTTCAGGTCCTATACCTGTTACTCAATCATTTGGTAGAAGTCCATCATCTCAATCATCAAGTGATCGATATGATAAACTGTATGAAGATATTGTAAACAGTGAACAAGGCCAAGATGAGAACTTATTTCGTAAAAGAATGAATGATATACCGCCTCCATCAGATACACCCCGCAGACTATCCGAACAGCAGTGGTTACAAAAAGAGAATCGTGAAATACCACCTGATGCCGTTGCTCGTGGTCAGAAGCAGCAACGTAACTTTGTACATAATGATCAGCAACAGCGTCGTTTACAATCTTCATCCCGTTCTGAATTGAATGATCTTAATCCACCATTACCGCCACGAGGTGCACCCCCTAGGAATATACCACCTGTAAGACGATCAGATAGCGCAAATTACATGAATGATCAACGAAGTGGCATGAGTGCAAATTATCAACAGCCACAATCCTATCGACAACCGCCTCCATCACAAACTTACAATTCAATCAATCGAGAACGAAGAGAACGATTATCACGACAGCCCATGCCACCTAATGGAGGTTTACCACCGCCAAATATACGCAATGCCTACAAAAACATGGCCATGCCCCCACCACCAATGTCACCCCCACTATCAGAAATTGCATCATGGAATTATAGATCACAGCAGGCCAATCAGAATAATGTATATAATAACATGCCACAAAGTAGTTGGAATAGTATGGGTGGACGACAGTGGAGAGTTCCTACCAAGGGAGGAGGTCCTGGTGGATATCAACAGGGAATTATGCCTCCTTATCAACAAGGTCCACTGCCGCCACCGGGACCGTATCAACAAGGCCGTAGTATGGGGTACAACAATAGGAGATCTGCATCGGTACCATTGTCACAACTAGCAATACAACCGCATATTGAACCAATTGATCGTGATACCAAGTCATCCCAATCATCGCAAGCTCCCTATGGAAGTGGTACACGTACTTCATCATCAATGGAATCAAAACCATTACCATTTGCCAATATGGATTCCTCTGAGTTTCGTCAGCCATATTCATCGAATCGTCGTGAAGGGAAGGAGCCCAATGGTGCTGGTGTGCAACAGCCAATATCTCAACAGAGTTTTGAAAATAATTTTCCTGGACAACAGCCACCTCCGATGATGCAGCCACCACCTATGATGCAGCAGCCAATGATGCAGCAACCCCCACAAATGCAACAACAGCAACCAGGTGGTAGAAAGTCATTTCAACCACCCAACTTTCGAGATGTGCCACAATCAGACTTTCGTCAACCATCTCAGTTTGAAGAGCAACAAACATTTGGAGATCAGCCTGCTCCTTCTTTCCCTGGTTCTCCAAGTAGTCAGGGTGGACCACCGCCTAATTTTGATCAACAACAGCCTCCATTTGATGATGATTTGATGTTTGGCCCTCCCTTCGGAGTACCTCCTATGATGTTTCCGCCGCCACCTCCAGGAGTATCAAATAAGGAGAAGAGACCTCAATCTGTATTTAGTGGCGAGGATGGTGTTAAGGTACCCAAGGATCCAATATTGGAGAAACAAAAGCGTAAACAACAACAGAAAAGTATGGGCTCAGTACAGCAACCATTGAAAGGCAAGGAAGAGGAGATTAAGATACCCAAAGATCCTTTTCTGGAACGGAAGAAGAAGACAAAGTTTCCTCAACAACAACAAGCTGATCAGAAACAACCAACAGATCCATTTGTTGTAGAAAGGCAGAAACAACAAGAGAGATTGTTGGAAATGGGATTACCACCGCCTCAACCAATACCTATACAACAACAAAACAACCCACTAAAGGGCAGTGAGGAGAGGATGCCAAAGGAGCCACGGGAAAGACGACCTAAAGAACCACAGCAAAGAAGACCTAATGAACCACAGACAGGTTCTCGAAATAGTTATGCTAGGAAGTCTTCAATACCCGAGAGTAGTGTAAATACTCCTAGAGATCCAAGACAGCCACCAACCAGCGGTAAGGGTGATACAAATTTTGATAGACCGAGTTTTGGTAGTGAGTAATAGCGGAGAAGATGACATGACATATGAAGAATACCTCCAATACTACAATCTAAACAAATAATGATAGAAAAGGGTATGAGGAGGAGGAGGATGGATGGGAGGGGGAGAGTCCCTCTATTCTCTTCTCATGCTCTATCGAGTTCAAAGAGAATCTACATAGAAAGATACCAAGGATACCAAAGAGATATGTGTCTCGGTATCCTTTCAAACCTGAGCAATTTATAGATGTAGTAAAACAATACTGCCCTCATGTTGCCTACGCTCGATTCCAATGACGGCAAGATGATTGTTGACACCATCTTCAAAGTGTCTTGCAATAGCAGCACAAACATTGTGACCGATCATTTGTTCTCCCATCATCTCATAATTTCTATTCTGACACCTCCAAGACAGTAAAGATAAACAATAATCATAATCATAAACATAAAACAATCATTGCCTACCAATTACCATGCGTTATTCATCATCATCAGTAAATACAAAGCTCAAACGAATTAGTCTCCGCCATACGAACAATGAAGGAGATGAGAACAAGTCATCCCTTGATGTATCGTCAACTCAAGCGTACACGATCCTAAAAAGTCTAAATGGATACGCCCTCGGAGACGGTCTACGAAATGAAGACTCGATCTTATGCTCTTGTGAAACAACATTAGCTGCAGTGAAAAAGATCCAACCAAATGATTGTGGCTTCATTCTAAGATCTGATGGAACATATAAATACTCTTCATTTGATGGCTGGAAGGACGATGGATCATTGCAGTTCCAGGTTGATAAAGGAAAGTACAAAGTGGTGCCAGTTGCAAATATAGCAGAGTTCGTCAAAATACCCATGCTACCAGTATCTTCCTCTGCTCGTAGAAGCTCTATCCGCTTATCAACATCCGGACGAGTAGTATCCAAACGTCGGAATTCCGTCAGTAAGAAGTCACTTCCAACTGGTAGACTAATCACAGATAAGAAGAAGAAGAACAAGAAGGGAAAGAAGCAGGGTAAAGTACCTCCTCAACAGCCAAAGAGCCACGAGGGCTTGATATACTGCAAAGGCAGAGAGGTAATGTACAAGGGAAGCAATGGTGTAGTTAGGAAGATATACCAGAAAGGCAGTAGTGTATTATATAAAGGGAAAAATGGCGAAGAAGAGGCCTTGATCTTGGACGTTCATCTGGACGACAAGATGGAGCCTTACTACACCATTAGACTAATTGATGGCAGGGAAATAAGGCAGACAGATAACGATCATATTGTGATGGAGAAGCTTAAGAGTAGTCGTATCATTAGGGTGTAAAGAAAACATTAATCTATCACTATCCTACCACTACTTACTGAAAATACTCTTATTATTCTACACTATACTTTCAAAGATAGAAAGGGGACCACCATTACGGTAATACCCAGACTCATCTTCATCCTACTACTTGATGACGCTTGCTCGGCAAACTCAACATGGCCGTTCTCATTAGATTTCAAAAGCGACAACCCCGAAGAACTACTTCCCGACGAACTTGATGTTCCAGTGCCGCCACTGCCACAGAAGATTCGTCTCTGCTCTCCACGAAGTTCGACTTCTGCCATTGCAGATTCAAGCTCTGGTATATCTTGGCTGCGTGTGATATTTCCATCCTCAATCCAACTATTTGAATCATCAATCGGAGTATCAGACCAGAAGGCTTTACCATTCTTGGTAAAACATCCTTTGGTTCTGGGATGGTTTACATCATACACAACATCTATACCTAAACTATTTGCAGCAGTGGTGCAGTCCTCCTTCGTAAGACATACTGCTTTGTAAATTGCAACAGTACCTACAACTTCATTCCTCAACTCCAAAGAACCATCATCCAGTATCTTCCAGGTGATAGTGTTATCTGGTATTGAAATGCCTTGGTCGTTGAAAGTTCCATCCCAACCTCCTAGACTTGCCAAGTAATTCATCTCCATGTTCGTCACATCTCGACTGATTACCCCAAGTGTTGTTTGTGCACAGCATTTAACAAAAGTAATGGACGAAGATGTTAAGTCTTTGTAACTACTAGAGTAATAATTCCCAGGCTGAATTCTTCCGCTTAACATATCATCATCCAATCTTAGTGTGATACTAGTCGCGTCCCAACAGCTCATAAAATCAAAGCCATCAAAAGCGCAACCACCAGGAACCGGCTTAACAAGCTCTTTTCCATCAAAATACATGATGACAGTCCATGTCGGGCCGACAAGTTCAGGAAATGAACTTCCCTCTATGTTTGACGATACTGTTGTTGTTGCAACAGAATCTGTTGCAGGAGATGTTGGGATTGTTGTAGTTGAATCATCTACATCACAATCGGGAATTAAACACATATCAGTGTAATAGCAACTCCATTGCAATTCGCCATCAAAACTAGTTTCACAATCACATATGAATGATTCATATGTTTTATTACAACATGATTCGGTTGATCCATCTGTACATGTAGCTAGTTCTTGAGAACATGGTAAGTTTGGCGCACATTCCTCAGGTGATAGTATATCTACTACAGTAGTAGGAGATGTTGGAGACGTACTAGTCGTTGAAGTATCCACATTATCAACTCCACAGTATACTCTCTCTTGTATGCCAGACAAATCTGTAGTTGACATATCCTTATATACATCAGATGGGGACCAGAACACGTTATCTTTCTTGCTAAAACACCCCTTTGTAGGAAAGTCTCCTGCAATCACATCCGCAAAACCAATCTCTGCTGCAGCGGCTACACATTCGTCTTGAGTAGTACAGAAAGATCCTTCTGCATTGATTGTATAGGACACAAGATATGCACTTATACCGATTATTACTCTATATAGAACGGATATCATAATGATAATACCTGATAGTGTGTATCAATTTGTTGATAATGGATTGAGGATAATAATTGCTAACATCAAAATATTCACACCAATAACTACTGATAGATGTATCACCAATTTGTGATGGTATGGCAACAAGTCTTCTCTTTGATATTGATCGTGCTAGGTTTGGATTTATTAGTATGTAGAGGATTCTCATGGCAAGATACCTGTGGCTGAGGATACTTCTTGCCTAAATTTTTATTATTGCAAGTTCGACTAAAAACATCAGCATTGACTCGCTTCGACAACGAATCACTCTTAGTAATTGTAGAGTATAGAAAGGCGTTATAAAACAATATTGACTGCATATTGATTACCTAGTATAATATCGATTGAGATCGAAAGGTATCAGATACTTTAATTCGTTTTATGCACATCTTGTGCATAGCGAGTATCTAAAATTAATAACATCCATCATTGAGATAATCATATTAACATCTACATGCAAACTATGTCAGAAGGAGAGGAGCCAACAATACCATCGAGGAACCGCCGCGGTGGTTGCAAAGCTGGAGATAATTGCAAAGGAATTGCATGTAATCAGTGTTGGAGTTTCAAGGTATCATCTAAGAGTATTACTCTCAAATCTAAACCCAAAGCAATGTCTGTATTTGATGATGACGTCCCCATCAGCATTTCAAATGAGGATGATATTGTATCATCAAATAGTGATGTGACTGATGTGGCTACTGCCCCCGATGAGGACAAACCTCGAATGAGTAGTGGCATATCAACTTATGATAATGATACCAAAGGGACTTCTACTAGGGTATTATCCAAAACTCACCTGTTCAATTCAATATCAGTTAGTGAAGAGATGAAACCCATCATGCTTTCCTTATCTACACCTGAACAAGTTGAGAAGTTTAGGATGGAGACTGGTTTGTATCAGGAGGAAGAAGGTGAAGAAGAAGATACACCTATGAATGTTGATGATACATCTACAACAAATAAGAGTAGTAAGAAGAAATGGTGGAAGAAGAAGAACAGTACAAAGTCCAAAATCAAGGCAGCCGCTGACAATGGTAAGATCTACGAGAGTAGTAATACAAACAAACAACCATTGTATACCGCATTAGATGAATATTATGATCATGATTCAGATGAATCAAAGTCAAAGGGAACTGAAAAGAAGGAGGAACAGATTGTAGTGGAAGAAGATTTGGATGAATTGAAACCTGATGCAGATACAAATGGGGAGGAAAAGAAAGTAGAGGAGGAGGTTCGTAACAACAAGGACTCCTCGTCTCTAACCTCTCTAAAGGAATATGTTGTGCGAGAGTCCAACACTAAAGACGACACATTCTGTACTTCGGTAGCTATGGCTCTTGAATCTGGCGTGGAAGGAGGATCATCCAACATCGAAGATTTGCTTCCTCCAGTGAATGTTCACAAAGAGAAAATCGATGTATCCTCACCCCCAGTTAAAGTATCGAAGACCAAACGGCCCAAGACAAAGAGAACAAGAGAGAATTTGTCCTACATGTCTCTTGACGATCATTATGACAATACATCTGATGACTTATCAGATAACGCGGTTCCACCGCCGCTGCCGGAGATATTTGTTTCTGAGAGTCGTGGAGTTGCAGATGAACCAACGAAATTGCAAGACAAAGAGATAAAGAAGGAGATTGATGAAGTTGACATAACTATATGTGAGGATAACTTCCTAGACCATCTAATTGAATCAATAATGGAGGTCAAGGAGAAGAACATTGATTATATAACGGGATATGATGGCATCAACAAGGATGCTTTGACTGAGGCAGTCCCCGAAGTAGTTAGCACGTGTTTGGCACCGAGCAACGATGTAAAGGAGGAAAATATCCACATCAGTTCGAAAGAAACTGCCTCTGATCGTAAGACCAACAAGGCCTCGCCGAGGGATACTGTTTTGTCAAGAAGTAAGCTGATAGGGAATGTAAATAATGGACCTTCGAAGAAGAACAGTATCAAACCATTCAATTCTCTAAATGAAGGAGAGGCAGAAGCAGTTGAAATGATTATAAACGAGACTGCAGTCTCAACTCCGCCATTATCTCAATCCCAACCCAAGCCACAAAAGAAGACTAGATTGGCAATGGCTAGGGAAAAAATGACTCGGAACAAAGAGACTGCACCCAAACAAGAGCAGTCGGTACCAAGTCCAGATGTCTTTAAATCTATAACTATCATCCCTGCCGCTTCCACAGTCTTAGACCAACAAGACGATATCCAAGCCGAAGACGAGCTGAGTATATGTCCTTCTCGAGTGTCTGACACCTCAAAACAGCTCAAGAGGGAGAGACTTCGAGCTATTATGGATAAGAGGAAGAGTGGGAGTGTTCTTAATGAGAATAAGAAACCGGAAGAAAAGAGTAGCCCAACAGAATTAACAGAATTCAAGAAGCTACTTACAAGCAAACGGCTGTTTAATCCAGTTAAGAGTAAAGCAGCGAGAGGCCAAGTAGGTGCAGCCTTAGGAGGCGACAGTTATGTTGAAACACCAGAGGACAGAATCAAAGCGGCTCTTAGGCTTCCTGCTGACACATCTAAAGATTCCAATGATGAGGAAAATGTGGCACCACAAGCACCAATATATCCCTTGAATCAGGTAGATGTCAAGCCAGAGGAAGATAATGTTGTGGTCAGTAAGTTGACAACTCCAACAAAGGATGAGGGAAATGGCGAGAAGAAGAAAACCTCCCCGCTTGATTCTTGCGGCATGATGGGGATAGAAATAGCAAACGACCTCAAGGAAGCAATCATCATGCCCGCCAAGAACCTATGCACGTCGGAGGGTATCTACCCTAGGTGGTGTTTTAGTGACAACGCAGACGAGCAAGTAGTACAAGAAGGAGATAGGCAAGAGGTACTGGTAATGTGGCAGCCAACTAACGAAGAGACCGATACTAATCAGGAGAGCAATGAGCCAAGCGTCAAGCCTCCTACACTTGCAGAGAAGACTTTGAATTCTATCTTTCCAAAAGAAGAAAACCAAGTCCGATCCCCATCTCCTACGCTTACTGATATCTCTTCTGAATCATCATCTGAGGATGTCAACCCTGAAGTGAAGAATGTTATAGCGGAGGCATTGAATAAGGCTAGGTTACAAAAAGAAAAGAATGACACGAAGTCAGCACAAGCTATTGCATGAACTGTCGAGAAGTATCCCGATCATCTTATTATGTGTGTAAATTAATTGTATTGACAGTGATATTATTCTGTTATCACTTTACTTTCGACTTTTCAATACAATGATATCTTGCCATTTAAACTCATAGCAACATTGTAGATCAATCACATTTTCTTACTATACTCCTATACACACCCTTCCTTTAAGCTCAGAGGTAGATACATATAAAACATAGAACAACAATCGTCTTTACACCGAGATATCAATCACATATGTTTCATCGACACCCACTTTAGCTTTTCCAAATACAACTGCTTCTTCTCATCATCACTCAATGGTTTACTCTTTTTTAATAATTCTTGTAACTCTTTCGATCCATCCTCACCTCCTTGTAATTCATGATTACTATTTTGATATACCTTTTTAATGTGTTGTCGAACTGCTTGACTTCTATTTATATCCGACGTTATTTTCTCAGGAGTAGATCTGGTTGAGTTGGTATCAGTTGTTGATGATGTATCTGTTGATGAAGTATTATCATCGATGCAATAACATGCACCGAACATATTCCGTATCATAGCGGGGGGAGATAACATTGTAGATACTTTGTGTTGTTTTTGAGAAGTGTAGATTCAGCCGATCGTTGCAGTAAACTAGATCGATCGTATTATTGATTGACTATTAATCTTTGATAGTGATATTCTTTAGTTGATTTGCTTCAACCTTACCCCTACCTTACTACAAACTCTACCATATGCTCTTCATTTATATCCTACTGCAATGTCTCGAAGGAAGATTATCGGCATGCGACTGGATTTTAATTAGGGTCCATTGTCATCTTCTGTACTGTGCCATTCATATTCCATAATACTAGCGTATATACATATGACATTCTCAAGCCGTCTCAGTAAGATACGGTATCTTTTTTGAGAGTAAATCAATGCCTAAATTTTAGTCGAGCAATGATATAGGCGCCGCTCCATATTGTCTTCTTCACTAATACTCTCTCCATACTCGACAACGCAATGAATGAAAGCTATCCAATTGACATCCAATCATCTTTCTCTTGATATATCGACGAAAGGGGTTTGTTTGATTGTGATCATATTGTATCTTTAGTAAGTCGAGTGCTCACAATAAGCTTTGCTCGATTGATACAATACAGTGCTGATAGCAATATCATAATAGAGTATCGATATAGTGTGCACTCATCATTGACGATCACAAACGGCTCTGAATAGAGTCTATGAACCATAGTGTTATAAAGATACACCCATATCATCTATCACATCATATGTCATCTTTGTCATAAAACAAAATGAATACACACAACTCCTCTGATTATGAGCATGATATGGAAACAATCAATGCTAACAATAAATCTCCATCACCACCGCCAATCCAATTCAAATCAGAAGCTGCAAATATATACTATAATGCAATGAGGGTAAAGTCTGCAACACCTAGTAACTTACAGCAGCAACAGCAACAAACCAAGAAGAAGAAGAAACAAGAGAAGAAGAAGATTAGATGGAATAAGAAAACAAAGAAGGGTAAATTCAATCATATACTACCCACTACTACCACGTCCACTGTACCTCCTACTACTACCACTCAAGATACTCCAAGGACGACATCATACTATGAAAGTAAAATGGCAAAATTATTAAAGAAACATCGTACATTTGCCGCTGAGCATACTAAAGAGATGAATAAAAGTCCATCTGATTTGGCTAATGATATGACTATTCAGGAGAAGGTTAGTAGTAGTAGTAAAGTGGTAGATGAAGAGAAGGATGGCGTGGCTACTCCGAAGAAAAAGAAGGCAAAGACTAGTATCAAGAAGAAGAGCACACGTAAACATATGACGTTAGATGAGTTTTATGACGATGAACCCGTCGTGGAGTCAGAGGAGGCAAAGAAGATTGTTACAACGCCTTCGCAATCACCCGTTAAGAAGAGTGGCATCGACTCTCTTGCTGTAGTTGATGAAAGTCCATTCCTATTGGATATGCTTGAAGAGGAGAAGGAGAAGAAAGTTGTTAGATCAGAGAAAGTCGATGTCGAGGAAAGTAATTTCATTGCGGATATGATTAAGGAGGAAAAGAATAAGGTTGTTAGTTCTGAGAAATTGAATGACCGTCAAGAAGATATCTTCACAGATATCGGTGATGATAAGAAGCCGGTAGTAAACATCATCGCCGGAGACGAATCTAACTGTAGTAGTATAAGTGAGAGCACAAGTCCATCCGGCAAGGTAGTGAAGAGGTTTGATGTTGACAAGAGTATCGAGAAGTTTGAAGCTGCCAAGAGGAAACATAGCAGTTCGTCAACGACGATATCTAAGAAGAAGATCAAGGAACAGGCTTTAGAAAAGATGAAGAAGGCAATCAGGTTTGCCAAGAGTAATAACACTTCTTCTCCCCAAGATGATACCGCTATATCCTCGACTGGGAATGAAGCCTTTTCTCCTAACCTTACCGGCGAATTTACTAATATAGAAGAAACACCACCTACACCATTAAAAGGATATGAACATCGTTTAGCTCAGGCATTGGCAACATCGGACAGACCAGAGACTGCAGTAGCCTTCTTAAAGGAAGAGGATATACCATTGTCCCCTCAGTTCATTGAGTGGATTAATAAGAAGGAATCCTCTCTATGGACAATGAACAAGGAAGAGTTTGTTCAGTACTGGTTAGATGTACTCGATACACTCCTCTCTCATCAGGACATGACTGAGATTATCGTTGATACTGTTGGTGAAGTTTTTGTTAGTGTTAATGACTACTTTTCTCCCAAAGAGGAAGACAAAGTTACTGTTGATAAGGATACTCTTCTCATGCCGGTCACTGAGGATGATGAAAAACAACCTATCAAGAAGAAGATGAAACCAAAGAGTGTTTTAAAAAGTAGTGACAAACGAAGTTTCAAACCCAAGGAGACAATTGATGCTTGGCACAAGATTGATGCATTTCTCAACAGGACGAGTAACATGCAAACAGATGATACCACCGCTAGTGATCTGAAAACTGAATTGCTCCGCTTGGCAAAGCTTGAGGAAGAAGATGATAGTAGTATTAAGACCGAGCTGCTCCGCTTGGCAAAGCTTGAAGGAGAAGATGATGATAGCAGTATTAAGACCGAGCAGTGTACTAAGAGTGAAGATAGTATTGTCACTGAATGTCCCGACAAAGAAGATGAAGCGAGTTTAGTTACTGAAAGTCCTAACAACAAAGATGACAAGAGTATTGTTACTGAGACTCCAAGCGAAGCTAAGATAGCACCAATTGCACCTGTGAATGCCGAGATGGCAGAGAAACCAGAAGTGGTAAAGGAATCTGTTGCCACAGAAGAGTTACCAAAAGAAGACTGGAGGAAGCTGCTTAAAGCACTCTTGAGGGAAGTTGAGAAGGAAGAAGTTGAGGACAAACAAATCGAGGAGTTACATGAATTTATCAGTAATGAGCAGGATGTATTAGACTCTTATGAACGGAAAGCGAGTACAACAGAAGAGGCTAAGTCAAATCCAGTTGAGACTTCTACCGCATTAGTCACTACCAATACTATGGATGCAAAAGTAGCTGACAATACCAAAACCCCCAAGCACAAGAAGAAGAAGAAGGAGGAGTCAGTGAAAAAGAAACCCAAAGTGAAGGAGCTGAAAGTTTGGGAGAAGACTGAAGATCCGATTGTTGATACTAGTAAGATTGACAAGATGAAGAAAGATAACAAGAAAGACAAGGCAAATCAACTTATGGCACAGGAGCTGAAGGTTTGGGAGAAGGACGCATCAGATAATTCGACTGCCGCCTCTTCAAACTTATTAGTCAAGGGAGATGCATCTCTTCAGACTGCAGCTACTGGAAGTACTGTGGATACAAACTTTAGTGTGACTTCTTGCAATGGATTGAGAGTAGAGATTTTGAGAGATGTAAGAGAAATCACATCCGGAATCAAGCAAATGATTCTTTGCAAGTGCAATGAGTACACACCCAATTATTCTCAAGATATATCAAACAGATATGCCTAAAATGTATTAATAATTATGTATGTCAACTGTGGTATATGTCAGCTATTATCGATACTCCATGCTTACCAGATTGCAGAGGTAGAATCCATCAGCAGAGGTGTAATACTATGACCTAGCCTATCATGGGGTTATGGTGAGATCATAACTGCATAGTGTTGTTAGAGAAGATTGGTGATCCATCTTCTGCTACGCCCACATTCTTTGTACACTTGACACGATATTCATCCTTGCAAGCTTCTTGGAGCATGTAGTTCTTGAGAGTAACCTCGTCCAGACTCATCTCTGACGTTTGGATGAATCGATCAACGGCATCAATAACTTCTTCACCCTCGTAGATGTCAATCGAGTCAAGAATGTTCTTACCCTCTTCATCCTTGACTAGCATTCGAAACACTAGTGGAGTAGAACGTGAACATTCAAGTGTCTCGCAAACAACCTGAAGAATATTGTTTCGAAAGACTGCATCTACTACATCAACGGAAACGTTCTGCACAAAGGCATCGACGGCATCGACTGGCTCTACATATTGTAATATTTCAAGCACGCCCAATGGCTGACCGTCCTCAGCACTTGATATCTCATTCGCCCAAATAATAGGCCGTAATCTGTTACACTTGACAAGCTCACAGAGTTGAGGTAGCAATGTGCTTCCCAGCTGAGGAAAGTAACGTTCAATAGCATTCTCCTTGGCAAAGTTGTAAATAACGTCAATCGGTTCACTGCCATCGTCGTGACATGTAAATACGCTGGAGAATGAATCGTCGTCGTCAAGAAGAATTTGCTGTGAGAAGAGCTGTGCATATTCTTTCGTGTTGGGAATACCAAGACTCTTTACTTCTTCAAATACTTGTCGCCTAGTTGCAAAGTTTCCGTGTGGATGCAGAGATTTGTAGATTACATCAACCGGTTCATCTCCATCGTAAATAACGACATTGGCTTGCATTTGGTCATCGATTGAGAAAGTGTTGTTAAATATAACAATTCCGTCGTTGTTTGTTGAGTTGGCAATGTTGTTGTCGGTAGTAGGCTTTTGTTGCTGTGCAGTTACTACACTGCCGCTTGAGTCGCTGATAGTATTGGTAGTGGTAACCGCACTGCCGCTTAGCAGGAATGGTAAGATGATAAAGAGTAATAATTTAATCATTGTTGTGGTATAGTTTGTTTTGACTTGTTGTGTTGTTGCTGGTTGAGTGTTGTGTTGTAAATGAGTAAATTCTAAGTAGATAATGATACCTCCTCTACCTACTTACTCAACGAAATATTGCTCTCATTTTCATCTCTTGTCAACTCGTCATAAAGTAGCAGCTTCTGAAGAAGAGGAACATTGCATAGCCAGTATTCGTAGCCGTAGACCACCCCCACTCTTTCAAGCCGCCGATATTCGTTTCATAGTCGTAAACACTACTTTCAAGACGACGAAATCAAGTTAAGCAATAGTCATCTATATTCGTGTTTAATCGTTGGGTAGAGCAAGACACACGGTACCTTAAACCAACGCCCCTATAGTCCTGGCACTATCCTTTCTTAGAAGCAAAGATGCCGTCTCGCAAGAGAAGCAAGGGCAGGGAGAGGAAAGCAAGACAGAATGAGTCAAACCTCTCAAGACCACAAAAAACATTGAAGGAGTGGTTGACGTGGGGCGAAAGGAATAAAAAGATTAATTGCAATCATGGATGTGTTGCAACTACCGCAACTCGTTGTGAGCAGTTTCTAGAATCTTTCTTCAGTGGAATGGCTCATGGTGTAGAGTTGCTTGACAATATGACAATCTTGCTAACAACTTTTCCTGATGTATTCACAGAAGGTGAAAGTCACCAAAACGCAGTGACAACTTTGTCATGCTTAGCTACCAACATGATGCTCTTTGCATCTGAGTACGGCAACAAAGCCCTTAGTGTATCGTCCTTAGGTCCTGCCATTGATGATAAAGTTGACCTAGAATTTAAGGCCGATTCATTGTCATCCCTCTGCTTGAATATTACTACTACCCTATGCATACTTGTGCATTTCGAAAGTGGACAAGATATCGAACATACTTTCTACCAGCCTAAAGTTGCAGGGAAACTTATGTCTTTCAATCCCCAGACTAGTGGGAGAAGAGGAGTGCTCAAACTCTTGTCCAGATTGAATCCTTGCTCATGCTTGAAAGAACTGTACACAGAGACAAAGAAGATGCATGAGAAGCTATGCTATTGCTCACATTGCAAATCGATAAAAAAGAGGTCGTCACTAATGGTTTGCGGAGACTGTAGGATCGAAAATTACTGTTCAAAGGAGTGCCAGACTGCCGCTTGGAGTGATCACCAAAGTGAATGCAAACGCATAATCGATTTCCAGAAACCGGAGGTATAATTTGATTTTTGAATGTAGGTAATGACGAACTGTCCAACCATCTTATCGGTGTCTACTCTTCAACATACTCCTCTGTTCGGATGTTTATATCTGAAATACTAAAGGTTTTGTTCGTTGGTATCTTCATATCTTTCCCTCGAATTGCAATACAAAGCGGTCTTCATTAATATAATGTCAGGAGATACTATCCAATATATCCGATAACGGCATTGCACTATATAATCATACTTTCTCATTTCCCTTTTCGATAGAGTTCAGATAAACTTCAGTACCCCATCGTACATCATCACCATAATCAGATTTCTTCCCCTCTTCTAATTGATTGGTATCACTGTTTAAATTATCTAAATATCCTCCCCATTGTGAATTTTCATATCCTCTCCATCCTGCATTTGGATAATGTTTGGAGTAATGCTCATTGGGTATATCATCTTGTTCATTGGTATTCATATTATTATTATTTTGTCCGTGTTGTATGTCAGCGTTGCTATCGCTTGTAGTAGGCTGCTGTATACTATCATTATTAGTATTAGTCTTCTTAGATAATGAGCTGAGATAATCAGGAGAGAACGCCATGGAGGAAGTAATAAATCCTGACATGAAAAAGATTAATATTGATAGAATCCAACATGCCGGACATATCATATGTCTTTGTGCAATCATTGTTTCTCGCTGTTATATTATATATTGTATAACAATGATATCAATTACAAGGTTACTAATTAAATGCGCCACAAAGGGGAAACGAGAGGAGCAATGGCGAAGGTATTAGTTTGTTTGGATTTATTATCGCCAAACGGTTTTGTTGAACGGACACCCCCTCCAAATCTCCCACTACTATCGACTTTCTCTGCTTATTCGTCGGCTCTGTCTAATACCAAGAAGCATCTAAGCCTTCGTAGATTTAGACGTTCAGTCTTTGAATCCTACATCTTACTTGAGAGGTTGCTGCAAGTTGTAGTAGTGAGTAGTTGATTGCTAGAACTAACACACAGTTGTATTTGTTGTATATGCAGTAATAGACAAGTTATACAGCATTAATAAAGTATGTCAGCATTAAACCTACTAGGTACCGCCTTGGCACCAGGTTCAGCACTCGGTGGACGAGCCATGCCCAAAAATACTACATCAATACATAATGATCCGTCATCACCAGGAATTGTATCACACGTTGATGTACTGTCAGCAAGTTTAAGTAACATAAGTGATATACCAGATCATGATCCATTATATCCACGCTCGCCCACTTCTCCACAAGCATCTGCTGCTCTTCCTTCAACGAATGGTGGTGCTATATGGGAAACAACTGTGGCTGCAGCGGATGTGTTAGATACACTTAATAAAACTACCAATACTATACCATTAGATTTGAATAAACGAGTATCAGAAGTGGAAAAGTTACGAAAAGATATTAAGAAGAAAGGTAATGCTCTTGATAGACACCGTGCCAAGAAAAAGACAGAAGCTAAAGCTGAGGAGGAGCGTAAGCAAAAGATTCGTGATATGGCATCTCGAGGAGATGAAGAGTATGATAATAATGGTATGGTAAAACCATCATTGTCACAATCATTAAAGAAGTATCGTAATATGGCCTCGTCTACTTCCAAAGTTGTCAAGGTTGATACTAATGAACAATCTAAGAAGAGTAGTAGCAAGAAGATGGAGGTGCAGATTGATAGTAGCTCTAGGAAGAAGAGTGCGGTAAAGGGGACTAGTTCTACTGCAAAGGAGACTGTCAAGGTTGAGAAGAATACAACAAAAGCTGCTGCAATCCCAACAGCTACAAAGAGTAGTGGAGATTCTGTACACTTTACAAGTGACGCGGCTAACAATTATTACCGTGCAATGAAGTTGGGTCGAAGTCCTCCAACAGCAACAACAAATGATAATGATGCTGCAAAAGAATCAATGAATGACTACATGACATTCTTGCGTGATAAGAAGCAGTCATCTTCTACTACTACTCAACAGCAGCAGACTAATGTCATCACTCCCAAGCAATCTCAAACAGTACCTACTACTCAACAACCTCAGAAGAAGACACGTGAACAACTAATAGCAGAAGCACTACACATTACTAAAACACCTACCGAAATCTCACAATACCTATTAGCACAGGGTGATACAATCGAATATGCCGAGAAGATGGAACTATATACAGAAATCTTAACAAAGCAAAAGGAATTATTAAAAAAGAAGGAGAAGGAACGTGCCAAGTTGTTAAATAAGGTTGATAAGAAGAATAACAAAAAGAAGAGTTTGGGGGTAGTTAACAAGTTGAATATACTCAAGGGTAGTAACAGTAATTCGAACAAGAATAAGATTACAGCTCCAGCGGTAATAACACCACCAAAATCGGATCCACCACCACAAGATTTCATACATCCGGTAACATCATTTGATAAACATACGATATTTTCTGCCAAGTCGGATATTACCGATGTACAATATGGTGATACAACTAAATCATTAGAGGGATGTAGTGTTGCTACTGAACAGTATGTTAGTTCGGGATTGTCACCCAACGAAGAAGAAGATGAGCCTACTATGAATGCCTTTGTTAATGATACTACCAATATGATGAATAATATCACCAAGGCTGCGTCTTCACCCGCAGCGACAGCGGATTATGATCCACCAATAGCCGAATATCCAAGTCCAATTAATTCACCTAATGAGGATACCCTGGGGTATCCTGACGATGAAGATCCAATGGCATTACTCGACAAGGTTGGTTTACCAACGAATATGCTACCTGATCGTATTAAGATTGATAATGGACCAACTATTGATCATCTACCCTCAAGTCCAGGGTGTGATGGTATTGAATTAGACTTGGTGCATAGTCCTACTACTGCATCTAACGAGGATGAGCAGCAAAAGAAGGAGGAGACACAAGATGTGAGTAAAAGTAAGGTACGATCGTTGAGTCCATTCCTCAAGACTGCATCCACCGAGACGACTCAGGATACAGATAACAAGAAGAAGCCCATCCGATCTTCAAGTCCATTGGTCAAACTCAAGAAGAAGATGACTCGGTCCTCTTCCCCTTTACCGCCCAAGATACCCAACCGTCCAATCGTTCCCGTTGACCCTCCAGAAACACGACTATCATTAGATGATGATGGTAGCGTTGAATGTTCCGGAGTATGGGACGATGTTGAGACAAATGCAAACGACGATGATACTGAAGCATCTGATTCGGTAATGATTCAAAATCTCCCTGGTGCCGATGATGACCAAATCATGCTTGATAACTCGCATGACGAGGTTGAAGATGATACTGATGATAGTAGTAAGCTTATGGCAATTGCAACTATCAAGAGAGTGGATACTGCCGCTTCGTCAGTACCCAAGAAGAAGAAGACGTCTCGTATGGCGCTGGCTCGAGAGAAGATGACACGCCTTAAACTCAAGAAGAGTACCTCTGCTACTGTTGCTGAAGAGAAAGCGGTGGAGGATGAGGCTGCAACAAAGAAGGCCGCCGCCGCTGATCCTGATGTTGACGCTGAGCCACCCAAACAAGAGCTACCAGATGACCATACCATTACAAGCACTACAAGTTCCAAGGAGAGGAAGAAGGAAAAGCTCAAGAAGATTATGGAATATCGCAAGAAGGCATCGCCAAGTGTTCAACCTAATGAGAGTTGGGCTAGTCTTGCCAGGAGTGAGAGTAATCTCTCCGAGAGGAAGAGCAAGAAAGAAGGCGAGAAGAAGACGGAAGATGAGATGAACCGTGTAGAGTTGTTGGAACTACTCAAGAAGGAACGTGAGGCAGCATCGTCTAAAGAAGGATCAAATGATTCCAACAAGAGTAGTAGTAAGGATAAGGAAGCTCGAGAGGAGGCAGGTTCTGATACCAAGCGTGGAGAGCACGAGAAGCAGCCTATTGTACGTGAACAGTCAACCTTTTCGGCAGATGGTGTAAAGCATCCTGTCAAACACATTAGTGTCTATCCCAATACCTCCGAGTACGACGATAACGATGATATGACATTACCACCTGAGCTTCGAAAGAGTGAAAGGGTTGACATTTGGAAGGAGGCTGTGCCAAGTGAAAGCTTTGATTCTCGTGTCCAAATCCCGAACCCCAAGATTAATGGCATGACCGATGCATTCTTGACTTGTGGTGAGAAGATGTTAGAGTTGGAAGACGTCGATACCTTGTATGACGGTGATACTTTTACTGTCGTTGACAAGTCTGCAAAGGACGGGGAGAGTAATACCGTAGGTGATCAAACGGCGACAAAGAAACAACGGAATAGATTCGCCTGTGGTATTGATCCTGAAGAACTCAAGCAAGATTTAGTCTATGAGGCCAAGTCAATTGGACAAGACGTCAAGACGGGGATAAAAGCAATGGGTAACGATGTCAAGACGGGGATACGAAACTCTGTACGAAATCTTTTTGGGGCATGTGATATCACAAACACTGGCGGTGTAGACGTATTGGATAAAAACTTCAATGAAATTGGAGATCAGCTACTTGGTAGGGTTCCGATGCCAAAGAAGCGAACGAATAGTACAGCGAAATCTTCTGTAGAGGCTCCAGTCTCTCCTGATAAGAACCCAGCAGATGAAACTCCAGCTGTTACAGTCAACCCCCAAGCCGAGAAGATTACCGACATACTCAGTGGTACAGATGCCGCTAGGAAACACTTTGATGGAGTATATCAGAATCAAAATGATGCAGAGCAAGAAGCAGAGGTTTCAAAGGAGTTGGATGAACTAATGCAGAAGAAAGAAAAGCCCTTGACTGTAGAAGAGAAGAAGCAACTGTATCTTCAGAAGTTAAAATCTGTCAGTATGAAACATTTGTAAAGTGTGGTAGTGTGAGAAAGTCGAAGTGAAAGGTTTGGTGTATAGTAAACGTCGTTTTGTGTGGAGTAGAAGTAGTAACTGTTAATTGTGTTAAGAGATAGGATATGCATTTTAAGATCCGAGAGCTTTTTCTTTAATACAGATTCAATCTCCTTCCTTGCCAACTTGCCATGCCCTCTAATAGAGATGATGAGTACATTACATCCTAGGTTACATCGGTAATTCTTATATGAGTATCATCTTCCTATAATACATTCTTTATAGGGATAATAGTAGAGTGACACACATAAATAAAAATATAGTGACCGGGTCTGTCTGTTGTGACACAATAGTCATTAAATCAGCTCTCATATTCTCATGCTAAGTAATATGATGGTGAAGGCTAAACGATTAGAGCTGCCCTTCTCGCCTAATATTGACACAATGGCTTAACAATTAGCCACGGCACCCTATAAGAGATAGCAGAAAGGATTAGACTATCGTCATACATTGCAATCAACATTAGATCAAGGAAGCATAATACTATTGCAATACATATCATGAGTGACGACACTGTTGCTGAACCTCCTCCTCGCCCGAAGCGTCCATTATCAGCCTACAATTTGTTCTACCGATATAAACGAGGCAAGATTGTCAAGGTTAGTTGTAATAAATCTGTATTTGTATTGCAATTTATGTACCCTTGGATAGTCTTATGGATGCTCACATCTTATGTCATATCTTATTGTTCACATTGTGTATGTTCTCTCTGCTTAAAGCTACCCCGAAGTGATGATGACAATAGTTACAAGGAAACAGTAACTAAACTAATCATGGCATTGCCCGGCCTTGAGGAATATCATTCAATCAACGATAGCATTAACGACCTCTCATCTGATTCTATGAAGGATGTGAATGATTTACGTCGTACTGATATCCGAACAGCACTTATGAATAACCTATCTGCCGATGACGCGCCCAGTAAACGATCACATCGCAAATCAGGAAAGGGATCGGCTCTATCATTCCTCGAGATGAATAAGATGATGTGCACAAGTTGGGCACAAGTGGATGAATTTGCCAAGAATATCTTCCGTGAATTAGCAGATGAAGGACGTGCATTACATAAGAAACGTGTCGCCGAGTACAATGCCAAGTACGGGGCTCCGGCACCGAAGAAGATGAGGTACACGGTACCATCCACATCGGCACCAATGCCTACACAAAATCAATTGGATGAACTATCTGATCTTAGTAAGAAGAAGAATCCAGTAACTGTCTCATCAACATCAGAGCAACTTAAACCAACACAGGCACAGTTAGATGAGCTTATCAATTGTGAACCACTACCAATCAATGTCGAATCTGATACTACATTGGACGACCTTATGGTGTCAATGACAGGATTGAGAGTATCATTATTTGATGATGAACCATCTAAAGCTGAAGCAGCAATGGTATCTCCAACAACCGTGACAAGTGCCATCTTTGACATTCCAATGTTTCCAGATGTGAATGATCTCAAGTCATCATTTGTAAGTGAAGCGTCTGCGGGAGAATTCTTGGAATTCATTGACATGCTTGATGGAGATATTTACTGATATGTGGTATGAAATGAATTGGATGTATTAGGTACCCTATGAGAAGACTGAATAGATCATAGGAGGGAAGTAAATAGAACTAAACTAGGAAATAGGATGAACATAAACATAATGTATAAAAGTATCTTTCGCTAATCTATTAGTCTTGATACTGTTGAATCTTCTTAGATACTGTTATCCGAATCTCGAGCTGTGAACACGGCTGCATAACTGTCTTTACATTGTGTAAGGGTATACTACACCTACCACTTCCTTCTTTTCCAACACCACGTCCGTGTCAAGATGGGTATCTTATTTCTTTGTTGAAATCTTTTAGCAAAAGATTTTTCAATAATGACAATAAGCTAGAAGTCAATGGTTGAACTTCCTTGAATCCAACTATCACCACCGACATATACACAATATCTATTATCAGTGTTAGGTATATTATCTCTAAATTTAATCTCAGTGAATGACTCGACAACATGAAGTTGCAATCATCTTTTCTACTCCTAGCTACCATCGGTATCAGCAATGCATCGTCTGACGCTCCAGGCATAATTTGGACGTCTACTGGTGGGGGGTGGCGAAGTATGGCAGCAAGTACAGCATATGCTCAAGTATTTTCTAATCTTGGTATGCTTGGCGATGGTGACGATAGTGGTACTACTACATCAAAGATATCTTCAGTTGCAACAACTTCTGGAAGCTCGTGGTGGTCGGCTCAATTCTTCTTTAGTAAATCATATTATGATACTATTGTAAATGGCACGCCGGAGAGTCTCGGAGAGTTCACATCGAAGTGGTTTGCTGCATACGCTTCAAGTCAAGAGAACATCACGTTAGGTTAGTTTAGATTTGTTGGGTTATTATTTTGTGCATATGTTGTGTCTCAAACTTTATTACTTCATTACAAAGGTTGTGCCGACGGACCTTTGCAAGAGATATGTGACAAGCTAGCAGATGAAGATTCCTTTAAAAAAGACTTAGCTGTGCTTTCTTTGGCAGCTGCATTCAATTACTCATGGCCAAACAGTGAGTATAGATATGTTTTGTGCATATGATGTGTCTCAATTTTTGTCTCAAATTATCTTTACTTCTTTTACACAGTTGTCTATGCAATGTACGATGCTGCAGCTCAGACATATGAAGATGAGGAATTTGTTAGTGTAAAGGCATCTTCCGATGAAAGGTTATTCGAATTGGCTGATATTGACATGTGCTTCCATACGAGTCTGCTCCCAAATGCTCGTGCTAAGGTAAGCGTGGAGTATTTTTATGGTATGAGGGTTGATATGGACAATCTCATGCTCACATTATCATTTGTATAGGAGGCAAACACAATTACATATCTTGGGGATAATTCAGAAGATGCTAGCACTTCCTGGACAGTGCCTCTTCCCTATGATTGGTGTTTGAATGATGGCACTGAAGAGTGGAGCTCATCCTTTCCAGGGGGCAATATATACCCCGCACCATCTTCATTTGTTGGATCAGATGCATACAAGGGCTTTCCCATGTTCCCCCCTTCTCTCAAAACATCGACATTGCAAGTAACACCAGCTGGTAATTTGACTTCAACATTGTCAGCAGAGGATATGTCACCTCCTTTCGGGGGAGTTCCAACCGCTGTTCAAATTAGCACAGCTTCGTCATCTACTGTAGGATATCTATCAGAAGATGCAGTATCGTACTTTGCTCAGTACATGAGTCTCATCCGTGCTGGGCTTGAGTCGTATAGTTCATACACCATTGAGCAAAAGGTCGAGCTAAAGGAACTGCTTGATAAGACACAAGAGATCATGTGGGAGACTGGAGTGCTTGCTAATGCCGCCACGAACAGTGCATGGACAAAGCCTAACCCGGTTGATATGCCACCTGCCCTAGATACTACCTACTGGTTTACTGATGGAGGCTACACCGACGGCCCAGCATCTGCAATAGCTCTTGCACGTCATCAAAAGACTTATGGTACTGACAAGGAGATCAAACTCATCATTAGTAATAACAACTATATTACTGATAACATGAATAATGTCTTGGCTTACTTTAACACGACTTGGAATGCCAGTGTTAAACCTGGAGACTTTATTTGGCCAGCCGGAGTTGGTAGCGACACAACACCACAATACAATCCCCAAAGATCTAACCAGATCTTTAAAGAGACAATGACCGAAGACATGTTAAAGCCATTGTTTTCTCCAATCAACGGGACAAATCTAACCTCAGCTACCATTTCAGCTACAACAGTGGACAATCCTGCTTATGGTATTGCCGCCGGTCAAAAGGTAAAACTTCTTTGGCTGAACATTAACTCCAATGTCCCCACCTTCCTTATCACGGCACCAATGATTAATGGATATACACCTGATATCGTTGGAATGGTTGAAAATATTGCAGGCAGTCAAGTCTTGGAAGATGTAATCAAAGAATTTTCTGGGACAAGTTCTTCAAGTGACAGCGAGGATACGAACACGCCAGCTGAAGTGGTATCTGATCCAACAACAGCTAAATCTGATGCCCCGGCACTAGGAATCTGCAAGCTCCTTGGATTAATGCTCATTGGAGTCAATGTTGTCTTCTTATAGAGGACCTACCAACAGGTTGCCTTTCTCGTGTGTCTCATGAAGTAAATTTGGATCTTTGTTGAATAGAAAGTTAAAGTAACAAGAGCTTGTGTCTGAAAGTTACACTGCTGTATAACATAAACAGGTTACATTTAACTTGAACAGTATCTCTCTAAAACATCTATATCTATATCTCTAAACGATTGCCACAACTAAAACAGCCACAACTGCCGGTATGAGTAACGATATAGTACCCACTACTTGGTGTGTACCACTTACTAAATTGTCCTTATAGTCATCTTGGTTGATCAGATTGACTGATTTACCATCTCCCGGCCAAGTAACATCATGATGACACATGACATAGGCCGCTTCTTGTTCTTCGGAACTTAAGGTACCCCAACCTCTTGTATATGATCCTGGTTCATTACCATACAGCCATCTCTGTTCATCCCATCCAAGAGTCTCGGCGGCGCTGACGACTTCATCTGAGAGCTCTCCCCATTTGGTGGCTCGATAATGCTAAAAGATGAGAGGAGCGACAAGTAGAAAAGATGTTAGAGTATCTTGATGAAAGCGAGTGCAAATACAAGACGACCAAGGCGAATACTCACATTCTGAAAACAGTTCCAAGTTCTAGAATACATCCACAACTGTATGGCATATGGTCGTTGATACTCTGTCAAATCATCCCATGCTCGTTTCTCTATGTCGGCCAAGCCCATATCATTCCAAGTCTCTGGGGTATACAGCAATATCTGTGCAACTTGTCTTTGCTCGTCTGTGAGTTGGTTCCAAGGAGTATACCGTATCACAGGTTTGGGAAATGGGAAAGGTCCAGGGTTAGTGGTCATATCGATCTGATTCCAAGTATCTCGATTAAAGCACAGTTCTGTAGCATGTGTCTTTTCTTCCTCGGTCAACTCGTCCCAGCTTTTACCTTCAGATTCAGGTGCCTCAATCTCTTCATTCCAAGTCGTGTTAAAGTAAGCCAAGACATTATTCATGTTATCAGTAATATAG